>OUNM010400906.1_pt1 | contig 24836 bp, 11 predicted proteins | sample 1769961 | NCBI WGS metagenome assembly OUNM01 (sample SAMEA3914820, study PRJEB12502) | metagenome | biome: forest; material: soil | place: USA | collected 2012-03-12 | depth 0.3 m | reverse complement strand
CTGATCTACCTGCTGATCGTCGTGAACTTCCAGTCGTGGCTGGACCCGTTCGTGATCATCACCGCCCTGCCCGCCGCCCTGGCCGGCATCGTCTGGATGCTGTTCGCCACCGGCACGCCGCTGTCGGTGCCCGCCCTGACCGGCGCGATCATGTGCATGGGCGTGGCCACCGCCAACTCGATCCTGGTGGTCAGCTTCGCCCGCGAGCGGCTGGACGCCACCGGCGATCCGCTGGCGTCGGCGATCGAGGCCGGCTTCACCCGCTTCCGTCCCGTGCTGATGACGGCTCTGGCCATGATCATCGGCATGGCGCCCATGGCGCTGGGCCTGGGCGAAGGCGGCGAGCAGAACGCCCCCCTGGGCCGCGCCGTCATCGGCGGCCTGATCTGCGCCACCATCGCCACTCTGTTCTTCGTCCCCGTCGTCTTCCGCCTCGCCCACGGGCGCAAGGCCGCCCACAGCGCTCCGGCCCCCACCGTCGGCGGCCAGCTCCTCGGAGAGTCCCATGCCTGAGACCGCTTTCGTCTCGCCGCCCCAGCCCTCCCGCCGCCTGAAGCTGTTCGGCGCCGGCGCGGCCTGCGTCGCCGTCGTGGTGGTGGCCGTGGGAGTCTTCACCCGCGTCCATGCCGATCAGTCGCTGAAGGCCTGGAACCAGGCCCAGTCGATCCCGACCGTGGGCCTGGCCCCGGTCAAGGGCGGCGGCGTGCGCGACCTGACCCTGCCGGGCCAGGTGCAGGCGTTCAACAACGCCCCGATCCACGCCCGCACCAGCGGCTACCTGAAGCGCTGGTACGTCGACATCGGCGCGCCGGTGAAGGCCGGCCAACTGCTGGCCGAGATCGACACGCCGGATCTGGACCAGCAGGTCCTGCAAGCCCGCGCCAATCTCGCCACTGCCCAGGCCAATCAGAAGCTGTCGGCGATCACGGCCAAGCGCTGGGAGGGCCTGGTCACCCAGGACGCCGTCTCGCGCCAGGAAGCCGATGAGAAGACCGGCGATCTGGCCGCGCGCAACTCGGCGGTCAACGCCGCCCAGGCCGACCTCAACCGCCTGCTGGCCCAGCAGTCGTTCAAGCGCATCACCGCGCCGTTCGACGGCGTCGTCACTGCCCGCAACACCGACATCGGTCAGTTGATCTCGGTTGGCGGCTCGGCGGACGCGGCCCTGTTCAGCGTGGCCGACCAGAAGAAGCTGCGGGTCTATGTCAGTGTGCCGCAGAACTATTCGGCCCTGATCCATCACGGCCTGACCGCCCAACTGACCGTGCCGGAATATCCGGGCCAGACCTTCAAGGCCGTGGTCGCCAACGATTCCCAGGCCGTGGCCGCCAACGGCGCCATGCTGGTCGAGCTGCAGCTGGACAATACCGACGGCCGGCTGAAGCCCGGCGGCTACGCCCAGGTGGCGTTCAAGCTGCCCTCGGCCCAAGCCGCCACCACCGTGCCGGCGACGGCGCTGATGTACCTGCACGACACGCCCGCCGTGGCCGTGGTCGGCGGCGACAGCCACGTCCACCTGCGCCCGGTGAAGATCCAGCGCGACCTCGGCGCCGAGATCGAGATCGGCGCCGGCATCCAGCCGGGCGACAAGGTGGTCAACAACCCGCCGGAATCCCTGGCCGACGGCGACCTGGTCCGCGTGACCGCCAAGGCGGAGGCGGTCAATGCCAAGGGCTGAGACCGCGATCGCGGTCGCCCTGGCCGCCCTGACGCTTTCGGCCTGCGCCGCCGCGCCCGCCTATGCGCCGCCCAAGGTCGAGACGCCGGTCGCCTTCAAGGAGACCGGTCCCTGGACACCCGCCGCCCCTGCCGACGCCCAGTCGCGCGGCGCGTGGTGGAACGCCTATGGCGACCCGGTGTTGAACGATCTGGAAGCCCGCGCCGAAAAGGCCAACGCCACCCTGGCCGCCGCCGTCGCGGCGCATGACCAAGCCAACGCCCTGGCCGCCCAAGCCCGCGCCGCCTTCTTGCCCGAGATCAGTGGAACCGGAACCGGCGCGCGCTACCACCGCTCGGACAACACCCCGCTGCGCGTCGGCGGGCCGGACGATTATTCGAACATCCAGCTCGGCGCGACCGCCTCCTACGAGGTCGACCTGTGGGGCCGCGTCCGCGCCTCGGCCCAAGCCGCTCGCGACCAGGCCCAGGCCAGCGCCGCCGACCTGGCCAATGCGCGCCTCAGCCTGCAGGCCCAACTGGCCGACAGCTATCTGGCTCTGCGCGGTCTCGACGCCCAGTCCAAGTTGCTAATCGACACTGCCGACGCCTATGATCGCGCCCTGAAGCTGACGGCGATCCGCCACGACGGCGGCGCCTCGTCGGGCCTGGATGTGGGTCGGGCTCAGAACCAACTCTCGACCGCCAAGGCCCAGATCTCCGACGTCGCCGCCCAGCGCGCCCTCTACGAGCACGCCATCGCGGTGCTGGTGGGCGAGCCGGCGTCCAGCTTCAGCGTCGCGGCCACGACCGTGACCTTGAAGCCACCGGTCATCCCCGCCGACGTGCCCTCGGCCCTGCTGCAGCGCCGGCCCGACATCGCCGCCGCCGAGCGTCGCGCCGCCGCCGCCAACGCCCAGGTCGGCGTAGCCCAGGCCGCGCGCTTCCCGGCCCTGACCCTGGGCGGCACGGCTGGCTGGCAGTCGGCCGGCGGCGTGGCCCTGCTGGCCTCGCCCAACGCCTACTGGATGATCGCGCCGCAGCTGGTCGGTCCGATCTTCGACGGCGGCCGCCGCAAGGCCGGCGTCGTGGCCGCCAAGGCCGCGTTCGACCAGGCCGCCGCGAACTATCGCGGCGTCGTGCTGGGCGCGTTCCAGAACGTCGAGGACCAGCTGGCCCTGTCCAACCGTCTCGCCGACGAGGCCAAGGACCAGGCCGACGCCGTCACCTCCGCCCAGCGCACCGAGACCCTGGCCCTGACCCGCTATCGCCAGGGCGCGGCCAGCTATCTGGAAGTCGTCACGGCCCAGACCGCGTCCTTGCAGGCCGAACGCTCGGCCCTGGCGTTGGACACCCGTCGCCTGCAAGCCAGCGTCGACCTAGTGCGGGCGCTCGGCGGGGGCTTCGAGGCGGACAGCGTCAGGCGCTAGAGTCCCTCCTCGATAGGTAGAACCCTATTCCTCGTGTCATCCCGGCCGTAGCGTAGCGAAGAGCCGGGACCCAGGGGCAGCTTCACTGCGCTTGGCCCCTGGGTCCCGGATAGCCTCTGCGAGGCTTCCGGGATGACACGGCTCTATGGCCTTGAAATACGAGCTACCAATTGCGCCCCACCGCTAGTCGTCCAGCAGGTTCACGGCCTTGCGCACGGTCTCCAGGCGCTTGGGCGACTGCTTGAGGTCCCAGTAGCGGGTGTGGGTGAAGCCGCGCGAAGGCTTGTCGCCCGCCGACAGGTCGATATCGACGATGCCCTGGCCGAATGCGCCCCGCAGGGGGCCGCTGATCTGGTCGCCCATGATCACCCAGTGTGCGGGATCGTAGACATTGGTCCAGCGCACGGCCGCGAACGGCGCGGCGTGGTGCAGGCTCCAGGTCTCGGGCGGCCCGGGCGGATAGACCGATAGGGTGGGTTCCGAAGCGTCTGGGGCGACGAGACCTGCGCGAACGGCCTTGGCTAGCACCGTCTTGGTCAGCGTCTCGCGCACCGGCGGCGAGCTGGGCAGCTCGCGCTGGTCCTTGCGCTTCTCCAGATCGGCCTCGCCCTTCGACAGCAGGAACTCCGCGTGGGTCAGCGGGCTGCCCAGGGTGACGAGGTCGCTGATCAGCCAGCGTGACCCCGGCTGCCCGGCGACCGGGGTCTGGGCGGCCATCGCCCGATGCAGTCCGGCCTGGGCCGCAAGGAACGCAGCGCGATTGGCGTCGCTGGGCGAAGCCGCCAGGGTCGCGCTGGCCTGGTCCACCGCCTTCAACGCCGCGAAGGTCGGCGAGCCTTCGGTCAGGGTCCGCGCCGCCGCCTGCTCGGCCCAAAAATAGCTGACGAGGTCGTAGGCCAGGATGGTCCCCAGGCTGTGGCCCACGACCACGACCCGCGCATAGTCGTCGTCGGCATGCAGGGCGCGCAGCAGGTTCAGGCCCCGCTCACGCACCGCCGCCCGCGCGGCGATGTTGTCTGGATCGGCTCGCGTGTAGCGGACCACCCGGCCAAAGGTCTTGGACGCGAAGCGATGCAGCACGGCCAGCAACGCGGCCGCCGCAGCCACCACGACCTTCTGCGGTACGCATGGGAACCAGCATTCCCAGGTCTCGCCGGGGACGAGCCCCGCCAAACCCAGCACTAGGACGAAAAGCGAGGCGATCCACAGCCCGACCCACGCCAGGCGCACGTCCTTGGGCGTGTTTTTCCAGGTCCTGAACAGCAGGCCCTGCACCCAACCCGTGAACTGGTCCCAGGTCGATCCCGCCGTCAGGTCGGCCCAGTAGAGCTCGTAGAAATCGGTGCGCACGCCGCGCGGGAAGCCTCCGCTGGCGCGGCTGTCCTGGGTGGTGAAGCGGCGCAGCTCCAGCGAGCCCGTGCGCGTGTCGGGCTTGCTCCAGGCGCCGTTGGGCGGGCCGGCGCCGGGACGGGCGACGCCGGGATCCTGCGTCCAGACCGTCTCGACGAAGCCCTTGAGGGTCTCCATCGGGATCTGTTCGCCCATGCCGTGGATCAGCACCACGGCCTGCTTGGTCCCCTTGCGGGGCGGAGGAGATCCTTCCGCCGTCGCCGCGCCTCCCGCCATCGCCGCCTCCCTAGTGCTGGTGCGCCATCGGGCCGTGGGCCGTGGCGATGCCGCCGAAGCCGTCGGGCACGCCGATCGAGACGTTCTGCATCATGCCTTGGTCCTCGTGGTCCAGGATATGGCAGTGCAGGACGAACTCACCGATGTAGCGCTCGTACCGGGTGCGGGTGACGATGTGGTAGTCCGGCTTGACGAACAGGGTGTCCTTCCACTGGTCGATCACGCCGTCGTAGTCGGGATCGTAATTGGCCTTGTCGTTCGGGTTGGTGACGTCGAAGCCGGCCTTGTTCTTCACCGAGATCACCTGGAACGGGTTGACGTGGATGTGGAACGGGTGGCCGGCGAAGGCTGAGGTCAGATGCCATTCCTGCACATCGCCCAGCTTCAGCTGGCGGTCGATGCGATTGGGATCGTAGGGTTGGCCGTTGACCTCGAACCGGGTCGGCTTGGCGTTGATGTCGATGTTGAACACCAGTTTCTGCGGTGGGGCGTTCAGCTCAGCCGGCTCGACTTTCTTGTGCCAGACGAACTTGGACAGCTTCAGCCCGTCGTTCAGGTCGGCCACCACCTTGTCCTGCACCGAGCCGGCCGGGATGTTGCGCTTGGCGGCCGAGACCATCATGGCCTTCAGCGCGGCTTCGGTGTCGACGCCCTTGACCGTCGGATCGTCGTCCACCTGGGCGATGGCCAGGATGCGGGCGTTCTCGGCCTGCTGCGTCGGGCTGCTGTTGGCGGCCGAAGCAGCGTCGACGACGCAGTAGTTGCCGCCCGCCGGGAAGTTGACCACCAGGTCGGCGCGATAGCCGGGCTCCAGGTGGCTGACGCCGGCCTTGCGCACGTCCGAACGGGTCAGGCCGTCCAGCGCCACTTCCCACAGCGGCACGGGCTTGGTCGTGTCGCAGTACTTGTTCATCCACGCGGCCTGATCAGCGGCCGGAACCTTGCGGAAGTCGGGCGCGCCAGCCTTCTGCGGAAAGATCGTGAAGAACACCGCCTCGCGCACGCCGCCATGCACCAGACGCCAGCGCTCGAAGCGGCCGGCTTTCAGCCCCGTGATGGCGGGTTGGACGACGCCGTTGATCGAGGTGAAGCGGCCCGAGTTCTGCCAGGTCGACTGCGGCGAGAACTGCTGGCTGTAGTTGCGGATCTCGCCCACCTGGCCGGGCTTGCAGACCCAGGGCTGCTTGCCGCCGTTGGTCTCGATGTTCCCCTTGTCGTCGAAGCAGGCGTACTGCACCTGCTGGAACAGCAGCACCTTGTCGGCGATGGCGTGGTTGCCCTCGTCGGTCAGCAGGATGTCGAGGTCGCCCGGCGTCTCGGCCGTCGGCACCCGGTCGTCCTTGACGATCAGCGCTCCGTCCATGCCGCTGGACACCTGCAGCGCCGTCGAGCCGTGCTTGTGCGGGTGGTACCAGAAGGTGCCCGCCGGATGGTCGGCCGGGACGTTGTACTCGTAGTCGAACGTCACGCCCGGATTGATCGAGATCAGCACGTTGTCGCTGTTGCCGGTCGGCGAGACCCACAGGCCGTGCGAGTGCAGGTTGGTGTCGTTGAAGCAGTGCGGAACGTTGACGTCGCCGTGAGCGCACAGGCTGGGCGGCAATTTCTTGCCGTCGGGACCGATCTCGAGCAGGTCGTTCTTCAGGCTGATCCGCACCGTCTGGCCCGGACGCATCGTGATGGTCGGGGCCAGGAACGGCGTCTTCGGATTGATCTGCGGCCCGCGATACGAGCGCAGGCGCACCTTGTCGTTCGACAGGGTCCAGGGGTTGTAGATCTCGCCATCCGTGAACTCGATCGAGAAGCGGTAGCGGATGGTGTCGCGAGGATCGACATAGCTGTCGACGGCCTGCAGGGCGCTCTCCACGGCCGTCGGTTCCGCCAGGGCCGTCAGGCGCGGCGGGGTCTGGTTCTCGGCCTCGGGCTGGGCGGCGACCGGATTGGCGAAGCTGCGGTCGGCGGCGGCCGGGTCAGGCTTGGCCACGACGGCGGCCTTCTTGTCAGCGGCTTGCGCGGAAGCAGCGGTCAGCAGGGCGATCGCGGCGGCTCCGAGGGCATAGGCGTGACGTCGGTTCATGAGCGTGAGCCTCTTGAAGATCAGATCGATTGCGGGAAGCGGAAGACGTCGGACCGATCGACGTGGCCCTTGATCGCGGCCAGGCGATCCAGGTTCTGGCCGTAATAGGCCTGCCGGTAGTCGGTCAGGGACGGGTCGGTGAAGTTCTGGTACGCCCCGCCGCCGGCCAGCGGCCGCATGCGGTCGTAAAAGGCGTTCTGCCAGGCGTGCGCCCGCTTCATCGTCTCCGGGTCGTTCTGGTCGTCGTGGTTCCAGTAGAGGCCCACCACCATCAGCCAGCGACTGTCACGGTGGACGAAGGCGGTGTCCTTGGCCTTGGGGACGTTCATCTCGCCGCCGGTTTGGAAGAAGCGCAGGTCGCAATAGCCGCTGACCTCGGGCTTGCGGCGCAGGAATTCGAAGCCCGCCGCCAGGGCGTCCGGGCCGAACGCGTGGGTCACGAAGGCCGAGCGCTCCTGGTAGAAAGTCTCCTCGCCCTCCTCGTGCAGGAAGTCCTGGCCGGGCCAGTAGTCCTTCTCCTCGATCCCCCGCCCGCGATTGGGCGGACACAGGGCATAGACCGGGGCCAGGATCGCCTTCAGCTCGTCGGCCGGCCCCATGTACTGGCCCAGCAGGCTGATCGAGACGTCATAGCCGTTGTCCAGCTCGCTGGCCTTGACCGCGCCGAACGAGACCCGCGAGCCCAGCTTGGTGGGCGAGGTCTCCAGCACCGCCATCAGCTTGGCGCCGATCTCCTCGACCGGAACCTTGCAAGGCGTGTCCGGCTCGCGCTTCCAGGTCAGGTCGAAGACGGTGACGCGCTGGCGCGAGACGTCGAAGGTCTTGAGCGCGAAGCCCGTGCTGATCCCGAAATTGCCGCCGCCCCCGCCCTGGCTGGCCCAGAAGAGGTCGCGATCCAGATCGTCGGACGCTTTCGCCGACAGCTTGCGCAGGCGGCCATCGGCCAGGACCATCTCCGACCCGACCAGCTGGTCGGCGGCGACGCCGTGGGCGCGCATGTTGAAGCCGATGCCGCCGCCCAGCAGGAACCCCGCCGCGCCCACCGAGGGACAACGGCCGTGGGTCATGGCGCGGCCGTGCAGGCGCAGCAGACGATAGAGGTCGCGGTTGCGCGCCCCCGCCCCCACCCGCAGCACGCCGGCGCCCACGTCATAGGCGGCGCTGCTGATCCAGGCCGTCTCGATCATCAGGCCGGGGGTCATCGAGTAGCCGGCATAGGAATGCCCGCCGCCGCGTGTGACCAGCGGCACGCCGAACTCCCGCGCCCAGCCGATCGCGGCGGCGACGTCGCTCGCCGCGCCGCAGCGCGCCACGCCCTGCGGGATGATGTCGGCATAACGCAGGTTGTTGGGCTGGACGATCTGGTGGAAGTCCGGGTCGTCGGGCCGCAGCAGCTTGCCGTGGGTCAGGGCCTTGGCCAGCTGGGCCCAGTCGGCCTGCGAAGCGCCGGCGCCCTTGGGTCGGTGGCGCTCGCGCCAGGTTGCGGGCGCGGCCAGGGCCGAACCGCTCAGGACCAGACCCGTGGCGCCGAGCAGGAAACCGCGGCGGCTCGCCGAAACGCTCGACGCCAAAACTCTCGCTGATTGTATAGCCATGAAACTCCCCCCAAAGGCGAACATGGCTCATCGAACGGGGTTTGGGAAGATGACTCGGGCGGTATCCTCGCCGATAAGTAGCAACCCGAAAAGAAAAAGCCCGGCGAAGAGCCGGGCTGAAAAGTCTGGGAGGAAACGCCCTAGGAGAGGGCAGAGGCCGTGGGCCTCACGAAAGCTGATCTATGGTCGGCATAACGACGTTCAAGGGGCGTGGACGGAAAAACTTCCCGTTCCGCGCGCTTGGCTTGGCGGGGCCGTGTGGTATGAGCGCCCACGACCAGTAGGGCCTGCGCCCGAAGCGAGCGCCCAGCCCATGTCCGACCCCACCGATCCGACCGACGGCAACCCGGAAACGCCGGAGGCCGCGCCCAAGCCGCGCAAGCCGCGGAAGCCGCGCCAACCCAAGGCCGCCGCGCCGACGGCCGAGGATTCGGCGCCCGCCGAGACCGCCGAAACGCCCAAGCCGAAACGCCCGCGCAAGCCGCGCGTCGCCAAGCCGGCAGCGTCGCCCGAAGTCGTCGAAGACGTCGCGGCGGAGCCGACGGCCCCGCCCGCCGCCGTCGAACCGCCCGAACCGGAAGCGCCAGCGCCCGAAGCGGTCGAACCGGAGACCCTTCCCGAGGACGCTCCTCCGCCCGAGGCCGAGGTCGCGCTGCCCGAGGCGGTCGAGGCCGTTCCCGAAGCCGCCCTCTCGCCGGCCGAACCTGCCACGGCCAAGTCGACCAAGAAGCCGCCGATCTGGAAACGTCCGGCCTGGCTGATCACCCCGGCCGTTGTCGTGGCGCTGGTCGTCGTCCTGATCGCCTCGCTGTTCTGGTCCCTGCCGCTAAGCCGCGCGCTGGAGCCGCTGACCAACTCGGCCATCGTGCTGGTCGCCGAGGACGGCTCGCCGATCGCCAAGCGCGGCGCCCTGAAGGACGCCCCGATCGACGCCGCCAAGCTGCCCGCCTATGTGCCCGGCGCCTTCATCTCCATCGAGGACCGCCGCTTCTACAGCCACATGGGCGTCGACCCAAAGGCGATCGCCCGGGCCCTGGGCAAGAACGCCAAGGCCGGCGGCGTGTCGGAAGGCGGCTCGACCATCACCCAGCAGCTGGCCAAGAACGCGTTCCTGTCCAGCGACCGCAACCTGCGTCGTAAAGCGCAAGAGGCCCTGATCGCCGTCTATCTGGAAGCGCGCCTCTCCAAGCAGGAGATCCTGTCGCGTTATCTGTCGTCGGTCTATTTCGGCGACGGCGCCTTTGGCCTGCGCGCCGCGGCCCGGCACTATTTCGGCAAGCCGCCCGAGCAGCTCTCGATCGGCGAGGCCGCCATGCTGGCCGGCCTGGTCAAGGCCCCCTCCCGCCTGGCCCCGACCACGAACCTGGAAGGCGCGCGCGAGCGCATGCACGTGGTGCTGGGCGCCATGGTCGAGACCGGGACCATCACCCAGGCCCAGGCCGCCGCCGTCGGCGACGTCTCGCCGATCTCGGAAGACGACAAGCTGCCCACCGGCTCGTACTTCGCCGACTGGGCCCTGCCCCAGGCCCGCGCCTCGATCGGCGCGCGCTATGGCGAGACCGAGGTCAAGACGACGCTGGACCCGCAGATGCAGGAGAAGGCCGAGCGGATCCTGAACGACTTCATCGACCGCGACGGCAAGGTCCTGAACATCACGCAAGGCGCCCTGGTGGCCATGCGCAAGGACGGCCGGGTCGTGGCCATGGTCGGCGGCCGCGACTACGGCAAGAGCCAGTTCAACCGCGCCGACGGCGCACGCCAGCCGGGCTCGTCGTTCAAGCTGTTCGTCTACCTGGCCGCCCTGCAGTCGGGCATGACCACGACCAGTCCGATCCTCGACACGCCGGTGCAGGTCAGCGGCTATATGCCCAAGAACCACGAGGGCAAGTATCACGGTCGCGAAGTGCCGCTGATCACCGCCTTCGCCGCCTCGTCGAACGTGGCCGCCGTGCGCCTGGCCCACGACCTGGGCCCGGCCAAGGTGATCAAGGTCGCCCGCCAGCTGGGCGTCACCGAAGAGATCCCGACCGACCTGACCATGGCCCTGGGCACCGGCGCCATGAGCCTGACGCGCCTGACGGCCGCCTACGCTTCGGTCGCGGCCGGCCAGTATCCGATCGTTCCGCACGCGCTGGACACCTTCAAGGCGCCGGCGACCACGGCCTATGATCCCAAGGTGCTGACCGGCATGCGCGACCTGCTGCGCTCGGCCACCCATCGCGGCACCGGCCTGGAAGCGGCCATCGACGGCGCCTTCGGCAAGACCGGCACCACCCAGAACTATCACGACGCGCTGTTTATCGGTTACGTGGACGACCTGGTCGTGGGCGTCTGGGTCGGCAACGACGACAACAGCCCGATGAACGGCGTCGTCGGCGGCGGCGAGCCGGCCAAGATCTGGAAGGCCTTCATGCTGTCGGCCCTGAACCGTCCGGCCCAGGCCGCGCCGGTCGAGGATCCGCTGGCCGATCTGGGCCTGGGTCCGGAGGATGGCGAAATCCCCGAGGGCTCGCTGATCCCGCCGCCCCCGACCCCGGACGCGCCGGCCAACAGCGGCGTGCCCCAGGCTCCGCCGCCCCCTGAACCGCGCCCCTAGGATCTCGGCCGCTCGTCGACCCATCCAGCGACAACTCGAGCTTGCTTGTCGCCCTTCACGGCAAGCAGCACTATATCTTTTGGGCTCGGAGTAGATCACCCACGCGACATCGTTCTACGCGAACAAAAAACTCCACAGAATCGTCCACAGAAATCGCGACAGAACAAGCCGCGACCGATTTTTGGAATCGTGGCCCTCTAGCGACAGGTCTTCGGCGCCTGCGACGGATGAACGCAATTTAACGGCGGTTTGAGGAAAGATTCATCTCTGCAGGCGTTCTATAGGCACCATAGACGCCCTATTTGCCAGCCTTGTTTGTCAGATTGACATCACCTTAACCAATCTCATAGGTTGTTCGGAGATCTTTGAACCGTGACTGGCGAAGTCGGAAAGAGGGGCAAGCGCGTGGGGGGAAAAGCGGCGCAGGCGCTCAGCTATTCGGCTGATACGGACGTCACGCAAACGAAGGTTACGCGGCCTGCTTGGGTGACGCACCAACTTCGCTCAGAAGCCATACGTTCTCAGGTCAAGGCGTTCCGGTCAGCGGTGGATATCGCACTTGCCCAACCTTCGACAGACCAGGCGTTGATGGATGGCTAGACGCCCACCGGCGCCTCGCAATCCCCCCGCGAACCCCATCCAAATCAGCTCGACACAGCGTCAGCCGAGAAAGCCCAGGCCCTCCGAAAAGGTCGTGGCGCTGTCTCTCGTCGACGAATGGTACGATATCGATCCTGACTCCAAGGGCCTCGACGACGTCGAAGAGCGCCTGCGCGTACTTGCCGGGGCCGGCATGGTCGCGATCAAGGTCTGGGTCGACGAGTTCGCCGAAACACCAGAAGGTGATGAGCCCACATCCGAGGAACGCGCCCAACGCCGCGCCGAGCTCATGGGTCGCCAGACTGTCTCGGACTACGTCGCTGCAGGCAAACGCGCCTTTAGCGACTATGCTGAGGAGTTCAGGAGGGATTCCCAAACCCGTATTCTTCTCGACCAACACGGGAAACTCGATCGCCGGATCGAACGCCTCACGGACCGAGCCCAAGACGAACTGTCTCGATTGGTCGAGGCGCTGGAATTAAGCCGCGACGCGCTGAATGACGCGCTTCCAGGGACCGAGGGCGCGACGCTGACCGAGAAGATCGGCAAGCTCAGCGAAACGATCACAACCCTGGAAACCTTGGTTCGCGGAAAGCACGGTCAAAAGGTAGGCCTGTCATGGCTCTGGCACAAAGTGCTGGAGGTGCTTTGGGAAGCCGCCAAGATCATCATTGGCATCTTCCTGGCCGGGGTCATTCTATATGTGGCGCGATTGCCCTTCATAGGTAAGACACTGAAGGCAGGTGGCGATTTGCTGGAGCACGAGTCGAGCGCAGCCTCTCCCGCCTTGCCCTCTCATCAAGCCGCCCCGCCCCCCGTAGCCGCGCCGGGAGGCTATCAGCCCCCCAAGGCCAACCCAACGCCTACTCCCCCACCAGCTTCCCTGCCGGCGGCACCCGCACAATAAAGTGCCCCTTCACGCCCTCGGGCCACTGGCGATACGGCACCACGCCCTCGTCGCTGGCCGCATAGGCCACGGCGTAGTCGACGATCGCCCGCGCGGCCTCCGCCGTCGGTTCGAACCGCCCCAGGACGTAACCGATCTTGCCCGCCGCCCGCAGGTGGATCGAGCAATGCTGGCTGCAATTGAACAGGCACGGCATCTCCTGGATCGCCACGCCAGATCCGTCAGCCGCCACCCGCAACTCAGCCGCCAGCAGCGCCCCGCCACGCACGCCGTCCGGCGTTTCGCGCTCTTCGGCCGAGACGCGGCAGGTGTTGCAGACCACCACGGCCGGGCCGCCGTCGGCCTCGCGCAGCAAGGTCAAAACTCGATCCCCGCCTGGGCCTTCACGCCCTGGGTGCGGAACGGATGCTTGACCTGGGTCATCTCGGTGACCAGGTCGGCGGCTTCGATCAGCGGGTCCAGCGCGTTGCGGCCGGTGATCACCACGTGCTTGCCCTCGGGCCGTGCGGCCACGACCTCCAGCACCTCGGCCAGCGGCAGGTAGTCGTAGCGCAGGATGATGTTCAGCTCGTCGGCGATCACCATGTCCCAGTCGTCGGGATCGAGGATGCGAGCCTTGACCACCTCCCAGGCCTCGCGGGCCACGGCGATGTCGCGGGCGCGGTCCTGGGTGTCCCAGGTGAAGCCCTCGCCCATCGGCCGGAACTCGACCTGGTCGGGGAAGGCGTCGAACACCACCTTCTCGCCGGTGGTCATCGCGCCCTTGATGAACTGGATGACGCTGACCCGATGGCCGTGGCCGATGGCGCGGCAGGCCATGCCCAGCGCCGCCGTCGTCTTGCCCTTGCCCGCGCCGGTGTGGACGATCAGCAGGCCCTTCTCGATCTGCTTCTCGGCCATCATCTTGGCGCGCGCGGCCTGGATGACCTTCATCTTGGCGTTATGGCGCGCGTTCTTTGCCGCCTCTTGGGCCGCCTCGGCGTCTTCCGTTGCTTCGTTCATCACCCTGCCCTCGCCGGACACCCCGCCGGCCGCGTTGATATGACGAAGGCCGGTCTCCTGGCTTACGTCTTCCCGTCGCGGCGCCTTCCCAGGACAAGATCCCAGTGGCTTCAGTGCCGTGACGATCGACGGACGATCACAGTTGCGGGGGCAGCCGCGGATTGGTCACCGCGTTCCCGGAGGCCTTGCGACCTCCATGCCTTCACTGTCCGGCGTAGGCGCGCCGGACAGGAGGGTCAAGCGCCGTCAGTTCGGCAGGGTCAGGCGGTAGACCAGGATCAGGCTGTCATTGTCGCCCGCCCCGGTGTCGCCCTTCAGACCGGCGTCGAAGTCGATGCCGTTGACCCGGCCCTTGGTGGTCTCGAAGTCGTTGTCGCTGCCCACGAACAGGAAGACGTCGTGCGGCGCGGCCTTGTCCAGCGCGGGGGCCAGCGCCATGGCCTCGATCTTCTCGGGCAGGCTGGTCGGGGTGGAGGGCTTGACGTCCAGGTTCTGGCCGAACCGGGCCAGCTGGACGGGGTTGAGGATATTGACCAGCCCGGCCTGGGCGGCCGGCGTGATGTCGGCGTTCAGGACGCCGTCCTTGGCCACCGGCTTGACGTCCTGGTCGTAAGGCGTGCCGGCCAGGTTGGTCGCGCCGGCCACGTCGACCAGCAGGATCGACTTGTAGACCGGAACATTGGCGGTGCCCTTGCCGCGGCCGTTGCCGTCGCGGGCCAATACCAGGAAGCGCGAACCGCTCAGCGCCACCATCTCCGACTGCGCCGCCGTGACGTCGGCCGGACCGCCGTCGCCCTTCTCGCGCACCACGGGCAGTTGCAGCACGTAGTGGCCGATCGGCGCCTTGGGCGTGCGGGTCTTGCTGATGTCATAGACCAGGATGCGGGTGTTGTTGCGCGCAGCGTTGCTGGCGCCCGTGCTGTCCTGGATCGTGGCGCTCTGCAGGATGGTGATCAGGCGCGTGCCGTCCGGGCTGACCGCCACGGCCTCCAGGCCCTGGTTGTTGCGGCGGCCGGTGGTCGGCGGCTTCTCGGCGTTGAAGTTCAGGGCGCCGTTGGTCATCGGCTTCAGCGCCGGGACCGTCTCGATGGCCCCGATCTGCTTTCCGGTCTTGTCGAAGAGGTAGATCCCCGCCGCATATTCGTCGGAGACGTAGAACGAACCGTCCGGCAGGTAGGCGATGCCCTCGCTGTCGAGGCTGATCTTCCCCGCCCCTTCGCCGCTGGCCGGCGAGGGATAGTCGATCCCGTCGCGGACGATGATGTTGGCGCCTGGGTCCTTGCCGGTGAACGGCTGGCCGGTCTGGTCCTTCAACAGGAAGCCGCCCGTGGGCGCGATGACCAGGCCCTTGCCCGGATACAGCGTCACGTCGTGGGTGTGGACCCGGTTGGCGTAGTCGGTCGTGCCCTTGACCGAGCCCACGTCGTTGGGGCCGCGGTCCGGCAGGGTCTGGATGACGCCCGAATAGGAGCCGTCGGCGTTCTTCTTCCACTGCTTGACGTCCAGCGCCATGCTGGAAAACGAGCCCAGCGTTTCGTCGTTGAAGTCGCGCGCCGCCGCCGACAGTCGCCCCACGGCGACCAGGCCGTGATTGACGTAGGTCTGGCCGCCGAAATTCACCGTCACATCACCCGGACTCATGTCGCGATGTGGCGTCAGATAGCTCTGCGACTGGGCCTGAGCCCCTGTCGCCGCGAAGACCAGAGCGATCACGCTCGCGACGGTTCCGGCGAGACGACGCGACATCCTGGCTCCTGGATCTTCTTAGAGGGGGATTTTCAAAATATGACGCTGGCCAGACAAAGCGTAGTCCGGGCCTTTCGCCGCTCTTAGGGAGGTAATGCGTAGCTTTTGTGACAACCAACACAGTCCGTCCCCCGCATACGGCCGGGATAGATTGGGGGAAGATTGGCGTTCGATGAAGGATCCGCAGAAAAACTGTCATCAAGCTGTGAAATAGACGCGGCGCTTGAAGACAATCAGCGCCATAGACGGGATTCCCCGCGCCGGCGCCCTTGATATCGGGGGATATCCGAATGCTGCTCAGATCCGCTAGCGTGGTGGCGATCGCCGCCTGCCTCATGGCCGCCACCCAGGCCCAGGCCGCCGATACTCCGGCCGCCAAGTCGGCCGACGTCGCGGCTGACAGCACCGAACTGGACCAGATCATCGTCGTCGGCGCGGGCCAGACCCGCTCGGTCTCGACCCTGACGCCGGCCAGCCTGGATGTGCTGCCGCCCGGCGCCAGCATCCAGAAGTCGCTGAACTTCCTGCCCGGCGTCAGCGCCCAGTCGATCGACGCCCTGGGCGTCAACGAGCAGTCGCTGTCGCTGCAGGTGCGCGGCTTCAACACCACCCACCTGGGCTACAGCCTGGACGGCATGCCGCTGGGCGACGGCGCCTATAACAACTACAACGGCCTGACCATCAGCCGCGCGCTGATTTCCGAGAACCTGGGTCGCGCCGACCTGGCGACCGGCATCGCCGGCCTGGCCATCCCCTCGACCAGCAACCTCGGCGGCGCGCTGACCTATGTGTCCAGCGACCCGAGGAAGTCGTTCGGCCTCTCGGCCAGCCAGGGCGTCGGCAGCGAGGACGCCCGCCGCACGTTCGTGCGTCTCGACACCGGCGAGTACAACGGTTTCTCGGCCTATGTGTCGGGCCAGTACAGCCAGCAGGACCTGTTCGTGAACCAGGGCGACTACACCAAGTCGACCGGCAAGCAGTTCAACGGCAAGGCCCAGTACAAGTTCGACAAAGGCGTAATCACGGCCTTCGCCGACCTGTCGCGCACCAACCAGGCCGACGATCCCTACCTGTCGAAGGACATGCTGAACCGCCTGGGCTGGGACTGGGCCGGCTATGCGCCGAACTGGCAGTCCTACCTGGGCGTCGCCTATTGCTCGGTGACCGCTCCGACCGCGCCGACCAAGTGCGTCGCCGCGCCGACGCCGCAGAAGAACGCCGACGTGACCTTCACCAACGGCCAGATCCTGCGCAACGACAACCTGTACTACCTGGCCGGCGACTACGACGTCACCTCGTCGCTGAAGGCCCACGCCCAGATCTACAAGCACACCGACAAAGGCGCCGGGAACAACTTCATCACCGGCTGGTCGACGCAGGGCACCGCCTCCACCGCCGACGACGTGCCGGTCCAGATCCGCGACACGCGCTACACGATCGACCGCAAGGGCGTGGTCGCCAACCTGACCTGGGACGTCGGCTTCAACCACCTGCAGGCCGGTCTCTGGCTGGAAGACAACACCAGCAGCGCCGCGCGCTACATCTGGACCAACGTCACGGGCCCCTTCAGCCTGGCCCAGTACCTGAAGGGCCAGCCGGATCTGGCCCAGTGGGTGCAGCAGACCAAGTGGACGACGCAGCAATACTACGTCCAGGACACGGTGAAGCTGCTGGACGACAAGCTGAGCATCGACTTCGGCTTCAAGAGCACCGACGCCAAGTCGGCCGCCAAGGCCCTGCCCGGCATCGCCAAGGCCGCCGCCGCCGCGTCCACCCAGTTCGCGTCCGGCACGCTGGTCGCCAAGGATCACTTCCTGCCGGAAGTGGGCGTGCACTGGCAGGTCGCGCCGCATCACGAGCTGTACGCCAGCTACGCCGAGAACATGGCCATGTTCCAGGGTGGCTTCAAACTGGGTCCGCAATCGGTCTCGCAAGCCGTCTGGGACGCGCAAGGCAAGTACCTGAAGCCCGAGACGTCGAAGAGCTTCGACGCCGGCTACCGCTATGTCAGCGGTCCGCTGCAGATCTCGCTGGCCGCCTATGACGTCAAGTTCGACAACCGCCTGCTGCAGTACAACCCCTGCCCGACCAACCAGCAGCAGAACCCGGGCTGCGGCAACTCCTTCCACAACGCCGGCAGCGTCACCAGCAAGGGCGTGGAACTGGGTGCGCTGTGGAAGCCGCTGGCCTGGCTGGACTGGTACAACTCGGCCTCGCTGAACAAGACCACCTACGACGACGACCTGAACTGGTGCACGACCACCTGCGTGATCAAGGCCACGGCCGGCAAGCAGCAGGTCGACACGCCCAAGAAGCTGTTCTCCAGCGTGGTGACCGTCAAGCACGACGGCTTCTGGGCCTCGCTGCAAGGCAAGTACACCGGCCGTCGCTACTACACCTACACCAACGACCAGAGCTTCGGCGCCTACACCACCTTCGACCTGGGGGCCGGCTACAAGTTCGATGGCGTCGGCTTCATGAAGGGCGCGAAGGTGTCGGTGAACGTCACCAACCTGACCAACAAGCGCTATGCGTCGAACTTCGACAGCAGCGTGTTCGCGCCGGATGACGCGGCCGGCAGCCTGCTGGTGTTCCACAGCTCGGCGCCGCGCCAGGTGTTCGGCACGATCGGCTTCGACTTCTAGTCGTCCACACGGCGCGGGTCTCTAACCCCGCGCCGTCCCTATCGTGGCTCTCCCCCGTTCTCACGGGCGGTGGAGAGTTCGCGGCTTCCCGCACCGGGACGCGCTTCCCTATCCGCTTCACGACATACCGGCGACGTGGAGCGCGGCCTCCGCGTCCGATCGCGACCGCCCCCGGGCAACACCGGCGCGGGCGTCACGAACCACGCCAGGCGCCGCCGCCAAGTCCGTGAAAGCAAGCGGACCGGGCAGTCGCCCGATCCGCTCGCCGCGTCACATCACTCGAACGCCGACTCGATCGACAGGCGCAGGCCGTGGCTTTCGCTGTTGGGCGCCAGGGTGTTGTCGAAGTCGAGGCCGAGGCGCAGGCCGGTCTTGAGGCGCAGGTCCACCCCAAGCTCGATCCGCGTCATGTCGCGATCCAGGCCATCGACCGCCAGGCGATAGACCGGGCCATTCTGCCAATCGGCGTACTGGACACCTGCGCTGTCGGCGCCCTCGAAGTCGTGGCTGTACTCCAGCCGCAGGCGCGGCGTGAGCTCACCCACCGACACCGTGTAGCGGTAGTCGGCTTTCAGCCCCAACGCCCCGGTCAGGCTGCGGATCTTCTGGCTCTGATAGGTCAGGGTCCACATCCCGCCGCCGGTCTCGGTATAGGCGTCCAGCGTCGACTGGCTGTAGGCCACCCGGCCGTAGGGCGAGATCATCAGCGGGCCACGATGATGCTCGACGCCCGCCGTGAGCGAGGCGAACAGCTGGTCGCCGTCGCGCTGGCCGGTGACGAGATCGCCGGTGGCGGTCACGTAGCGGCGGCTGTCGAAGTCCAGGTTGCCCAGGCCCACCACCCCGTCGATGAAGCCATGCTCGGTCGGCTGGAAGCTGGCATAGACGCCGCCGCTGCGGGCGTCGGCCCGGCTCTTGGTGCCGTCGTGGCCCACCTTGGTGGAGTCGCGGCCGTAGCCGAAGCCCACCCCGATCGCCAGGCGCGGGTTCACCCGATAGTCGGCGCCCGCCGTCAGGCCGTCCGTGGTGAAGCGGAAGCCCTTCTGGCCGGTGATCGCCTCGCGCAGGCCCACGTCGGCGTTGCCCGAGGCCCAGACGCCCCAGCGCCGGGGCTTGCCGTCGGGACCGACGTTGGTCTCCTCACCGCCGCCGAAGTCGGCTTCAGTATCGCGCTTGCTCAGGGTCGTAGCGGTGCGGACATCAGCCGGACGCAGGGTTCCGACGTCGTCGGCATAGGCCGCGCCATAGGCGGAGCGTCGACGCATGTCTTCCCGCGCCTCGACGCCATCCGTCCGACCGGTGAGCCCGCCTTGAAGGCCGACACCGTTGCGCATGCCCAGCCCGCCACCGTTGTGCAGCTGCTCGAGACGGCGGTTGAAGTTGCTGATCTGGGCGTTGGCGAACCGGCGCGCGGTGGCCTCCTGCGCCGAGATCAGCCCTCGCACTTCCGGATCCTGGGTCGGATCAGGACGCGGCTTGACGTTCACCGTCACCTTGCCCGGCGCCGACACCGAGGTGGCGTTGGAGACCGTGTACTGGATCTCCGCCGCGCCCGAGAAGGCGCTGTCCGGCGTGAAGGTCAGGCTGTAGCGCCCGGTGGACGGCGAGCTGATCACCGCCGCACCAGCGTTGCTGGGCGAGATCGACACCAGCGTGGCGGCGGTGAACGGGCCGCCGGTCGCGCCGTCGGTCAGGTCGACCACGACCGCCTGGCCGGCCATCACCGTCACCGTCTTCGGCGGCGCGGCGCTGGCTTGGGGATTGACCGTCACCTGCACCTGGGCCGGCGCGCTGGTCCCGCCGGGTCCCGACACGGTGTAGGTGAAGGTGTCGACGCCCGAGAACCCGACCTTCGAGGTATAGGTCACCGACAGCCCGTCCACCGTCGCCGTCCCGTAGCTGGGGTTGCTGGCCAGGGCGACGGTGTCGAAGACGCCGGTGTCGTTGGCGGTGACGTTGATCGTGACGGGCTTGGCGCTGCCGGCTATCGCCGTGTCGGGCGCCGCCACGGGAGCCGGCAGCACGCCGATCACCACCCGCGCCGAGGCCGATCGACCGCCAGGTCCCGTCGCGGCGTAGAGGAAGGTGTCAGGACCCATATAGCCGCTGTTGGGCGTGTAGACGATCGACGCCGAGGCGCCGTTCATCTTCACCGACGCCTGACCGTGCTGGGGCGGCTGGGTGATGACGATGTCCGTATAGGTCCCGTCGACCTTGTCGCTGAGATCGATGGCGACCGGCGCGCCGGGCGCGCTCGGCTCCACCGTCACCGGTTCGACCGCCGGCGGCGTGGGCGGCGCCGCCGAGGACACCGTCACCGTGAAGCCCTGGCTGGCCGTCAGGTGCGTCCCCGCCGTGGAGTCGGTGACTGTGACGGTGAAGGTGTAACTGCCGGCCGTCGTCGGCGCGCCCGAGAGCGTTCCATGCGCGGCGTCGAAGCTCAGTCCGGGCGGGGTCGAACCCGACAGGCCGAACTGGTACGGCGCCATGCCGCCCGTCGCGGAGAACGCGGCCGAATAGGCCACGCCTACCTCGCCATTCGGCGCCGAACCCGACAGGGCCAGAGCGGCCGCCTTGATCGTCACCGAGAACGACGCGGTCCCCGTGGCGCCGTCGGCGTCCTTGGCCGTGACGGTGAAGGCATAGGCCCCCGCCGCCGTGGGCGTGCCGCCGAGCGCGCCGGCCGAGCTCAACGCCACGCCGGACGGCAATGCGCCGGCGCTGACGGAGAAGACATAGGGCGCGCGACCGCCCGCCGCCGAAAGACTGGCGCTGTAGGCGCTGCCGACGACACCGTCCGACGCAGCGCCCGAGACCGTGATCGCGGCGGCGTAGGTATAGACGGCCGGTCCGCTGGCGCCGCCGGTCGTCGTCACGACGACGTCGACCGGGCCCGTCGTTCCAGGCGGCGTGACGGCCGTGATCTGGGTGCTGCTGTCAACCGTGAAGCTGGCCGCGCCGGCCGAGCCGAACTTCACCGAGGTCACACCGGCGAAATTCGTCCCTGTAATCACCACCGTGTCGCCGCCAGTGACGGAACCGGACGCCGGCGACACCCCGGAGATGCCGGGCGGCGAGACGTAGCGATAGAGGCCGGACGCGCTGGTCGCGCTGGTCCCCACCGACGTCGTGACGGTCACGTTCACCGAGCCTGAACCCGCTGGCGCGATCGCCGTGATCTGGGTGGCGCTGTCGACGTTGAAGCTGGTGGCGCTGGTCGCCCCGAACTTCACCGCCGTCGCCCCGGTCAGGTTGGCGCCCGTGATGATCACGCTGGTTCCGCCGCCGGGCGAACCCGATGCGGGCGACAGCGCCGTGACAGACGGCCCATTGCCGTAGGTGTAGGCGACACCCGCAGTGGTCCCGCCCGCCGTGGTCACGGTGACGCTGACCACGCCCGTCGCGCCGGCCGGGGAAACGGCCGTGATCTGGGTGGCGCTGTCGACCGTGACGCTGGCGGCGTTGGTCGCCCCGAACTTCACCGCCGTCGCGCCGGTCAGGTTGGTCCCGGTCAGGACGACCGTCGTGCCTCCGACCGCCGGCCCGAAGGTCGGCGACAGGCTGCTCAGCGTCGGTGCGACCACATAGGTGTAGGCCGCACCCGCGGTCGTTCCGCCCGGGGTGGTCACGGTGATGTTCACCGGCCCGACCGCGCCGGCCGGGGAAACGGCCGTGATCTGGGTGGCGCTGTCGACGCTGAAGCTGGTGGCGTTGGTCGCCCCGAACTTCACCGCCGTCGCGCCGGTCAGGTTCGTCCCCGTGATCACCACGTTGGCCCCGCCCAGGGCCGGCCCGGAGGTCGGCGCCAGCGAGATCACCGTCGGCACGGCGTAGTAGGTGAAGACATTCGCGGCGCCGGTGGCGCTGGTCCCGCCAGGCGTGGTCACGGTGATGTACACCGGGCCGGCCGATTCCGCCGGCGCGATCGCCGTGATCTGCGTGGCGCTGTCGACCGTGAAGCTGGTGGCGACGGTGGCGCCGAACTTGACCGCCGACGCGCCCGTGAAGCTCGTACCGGTCAGCACCACGCTGGTTCCGCCGGCGATCGGCCCCGCCGCCGGCGCCACCAGGGTGACGGTCGACTCGGCGGCGTAGGTATAGACGTTCCCCGCCCCCGCACTGCTCGTGCCGCCCGGCGTGACGACGGTGACGTTGACCGGCCCGGCCGAACCCGCCGGCGCGATGACGGTGATCTGGGTGGCGCTGTCGACCGTGACGCCGGTGGCGTTGGCCGAGCCGAACTTCACCGCCGTCGCCCCGGTCAGGTGCGCGCCGGTCAGGACGACGGTGTTGCCGCCCGTCAGGAGGCCGCTCGCCGGCGACAGGCCCGTCACCGCGGGCGAAACCACATAGGTGTAGGCGGACGCCAGGCTGGCCGAACCACCGGCCGTATCCACCGACACGTTCACTGAGCCGGCAGACCCCGCCGGCGCGATCGCCGTGATCTGGCTGGCGCTGTCGACCGTATAGCTGGCCGCATTGGTCGTCCCGAACTTCACCGAGATGATGTGGGAGAAGTTCCCGCCCGCCAGCACCACCGAGGCGCCGCCGGCGTCCGGACCCGAGCTCGGCGTGACGCCGGTCAGGGTCGGTGCGGCCACATAGGTGAACTGGTCGCTGGCCGAGGTCGCGCTGGTCCCACTGCCCGACGCCACGGTGATGTCCACGGTCCCGGCCGCACCGGCCGGCGCGGTCGCCGTGATCTGGGTCGCGCTGTTGACGGTGTAGGTCGCGACGATCGAACCGAACTTCACCTGGCCCGTGGCCGCCACGATGCCGAAGCCCGTCCCGGTGATCACCACCGACGTACCGCCCGCCGTCGGGCCCGCGTTCGGGGAGATCGCCGTCACCGTCGGCGCGCCGACATAGGTGTAGTGGTCGGCCGCCCCGGTGGCGCTGGTCCCGCCGGGCGAGGCCACGGTGATGTCCACGGTCCCGGCCGAGCCGGCCGGCGCGGTCGCCGTGATCTGGGTGGCGCTGTTGATCGTGTAGGTCGCGACGGACGCGCCGAATTTCACGGCGCCCGTCGCCGGCACGGCGCCGAAATTGGTCCCCGTGATCACGATGGACTCACCGCCCGCCGTGGATCCCGCCGTCGGCGAGACCCCCGTCACCGTCGGCACGGCCACATAGGTGTACTGATCCGCCGCCGCGGCGGTATTGCTGCCGCTGGCAGACGTGACGATCACGTCTACGGTCCCGGCCGAGCCGCTGGGCGCCACCGCCGTGATCTGGGTGGCGCTGTCGACCGTGTAGCTGGTCGCGTTGGCGGTTCCGAACTTCACCCCAGTCGGACCGGTGACGATGTCGAGGTTGGTCCCAGTGATCACGACGCTCGTCGTGCCGCCGGTGGGGCCCGAGGGCGGCGCGATCCCCGTCACCGTCGGCGCGCCGACATAGGTGTAATGGTCGGCCGCGCCTGTGGTGCTGGTCGCCGTGGGGTTGGTCACGGTGATGTCCACCGTTCCCGCCGATCCGGCCGGCGCGGTCGCAGTGATCTGGGTGCTGCTGTTGACCGTGTAGGTCGCGTCGACTCCGCCGAACTTGACCTGGCCCGTGGCCGCCACGATGCCGAAGCCCGTGCCGGTGATCACCACCGAGGCGCCGCCCGCCGTCGTGCCTCGGTTGGGAGAGACCCCCGTCACCGTTGGCGCGCCGACATAGGTGAATTGGTCAGACGCCGACGTGCTGCTGGTCCCACCCGGCGAGGCCACAGTGATGTCCACGGTCCCGGCCGAGCCGGTCGGCGAGGCCGCGGTGATCTGGGTGGCGCTGTTGATGGTGTAGGTCGCGCTAGCGGCGCCGAATTTCACCGCACCCGTCGCCGGCACGGAACCGAAATTGGTCCCCGTGATCACCACCGTCGTGCCGCCGGACGTCGTCCCCGAGCTCGGCGCGACCCCGGTCACCGTCGGCAGGGCCACATAGGTGTATTGATCCGCCGCTGAAGCGGTGTTGCTGCCGCTGGCCGAGGTGACGATCACGTCCACCGTCCCGGCCGAGCCGCTGGGCGCAACGGCCGTGATCTGCGTGCTGCTGTTGACGGTGTAGCTGGACGCGTTGGCGGCGCCGAACTTAACGCCGGTCGGACCCGTGATGATGTCGAGGTTGGTCCCGGTGATCACCACGCTGGTCGTGCCGCCCGTTGGGCCCGTCGCCGGCGCGATCCCCGTCACCGTCGGTGCGCCGACATAGGTGTAGTGGTCGGACGCGCCCGTGGTGCTGGTCGCCGTGGGGTTGGTCACGGTGATGTCGACTGTCCCGACCGAGCCAGATGGCGCGGTCGCTGTGATCTGGGTGCTGCTGTCGACCGTATAGGTCGCAACGGTCGCGCCGAATTTCACCTGGCCCGTGGCCGCTACGATGCCGAAGCCCGTCCCGGTGATCACCACCGACGTGCCGCCGGCGGTCGTGCCCCGGCTGGGCGACACGCCAGTCACCGTCGGCGCGCCGACATAGGTGAAGTGGTCAGACGAACTGGTGCTGCTGGTCCCGCCGGGCGAGGCCACGGTGATGTCCACGGTCCCGGCCGAACCCGCCGGCGCGGTCGCCGTGATCTGGGTGGCGCTATTGATCGTGTAGGTCGCGGCGGCGGCGCCGAACAAGACCGCCCCTGTCGCCGGCACCGCGCCGAAGTTGGTCCCCGTGATCACCACCGTCGTGCCGCCGGATGTCGTCCCAGAGTTCGGTGCAACCCCCGTCACCGTCGGCACGGCCACATAGGTGTATTGATCCGCCGCCGAGGCGGTGTTGCTGCCGCTGGCCGAGGTGACGATCACGTCCACGATCCCGGCCGAGCCGCTAGGCGCGACGGCCGTGATCTGGGTGCTGCTGTTGACGGTGTAGCTGGTCGCGTTGTTCGTCCCGAACTTAACGCCGCCAGCGCCGGTGACGATGTCCAGGTTGGTCCCGGTGATCACGACGCTGTTCGTGCCGCCGGTGGGGCCCGAGGGCGG
>OUNM010466024.1_pt1 | contig 24862 bp, 27 predicted proteins | sample 1769961 | NCBI WGS metagenome assembly OUNM01 (sample SAMEA3914820, study PRJEB12502) | metagenome | biome: forest; material: soil | place: USA | collected 2012-03-12 | depth 0.3 m | reverse complement strand
GAAAGAAAGAAGGAAAGAAAGAAAAAGAGAAAAAAAATGAAGCAACGTGTTGAGCGAGCCATGGGATTCATACAAATTAGATGCAAGAAAATAACTTGCGTAATGTGGCTCGACTCCTACATTCTCGCATCATCGGCCTAGATAGCGAACTACATCAGGTTTTTGGGGGTCATCGCGAAGCCTCGGCATTGAGCAAGCAGACACCTTGCGCCTTGACAGACGCAAACATGCAGGTCGGCTGGGCTGGCATCAATCTTCCCTTACTGACTGGCGGGATGGCTAACTTGGTCTGGAAGGGTTCTTTGAATATCATCATTCATTGACAGTGAAATGGATCTAGGAAAGTCAAAAAGATAGACAAAAGAAACGTCACCTTGATCCTTCGCCTCAAAAGTCAACATACTTCTCACTCCTCCCCGACAAGACCGACCACCGCCTCTTCTCCCCCATCTCCTTATCATCCGCCACCCCCCACGGCCGACTGTACCGGTTATACGACCCCCAGCCCTGCTCGCTGGCCTTCGTCTCCGTCCCCCTCAAGATCAACCGATACTCGGTCACCGGCATCTCCTCATCCCAATTCGTTCTCGCGCCCGCAACTCTCTTCCACCCCAGTCCAAACCACCCCCTCCTTCCTCCCACAACGGGCGCGGAGGCCCCATCCCCAACCGCAGCCTGCCCCCGCGCCGGCGCATCCGACAGCTCCCCGCCCGGAATCTCCGACATGACCACCACCCGCCACTCCCTCCGCCGAAACACACTGCTGCTGCTCTGCACCCGGTCACTGACCAGCTCGTAAATCTCGTCCTGCACCTTCCAATCCAGCCCCCGAATCCTTGCCTCCAAATCCGCCGCGTACAAGCCCCCAACCCCAGCCCCTACTGCGAGCGCCGAAGAAGCAGGCAAAGCCTTACACAACCTCCCCCGCTTCCTGCTCTGCTCCCGCGCGTACACAGCGCTCGCCAGCGCGGCCTCGTGCGCCGCGACCGTCGCCGCCAGCTCGCCCTGCGAGAAGTGCGTGTTGGGCACGACGGACAGCACGGACCCTTCCTCGCGGTCGAAGCGCCGCCAGACGGTGATGCCGCAGATGCGCAGGTGGGAGATGGTGCGCGGGTGCGGGTGGTGGTAGGTGATTGTCCAGGACTCGAGGGCGGTTTTTTGGGAGGGGGGGAGGGTTCTGTGTGGGGTTTTGTTAGTGTTTGGTTGGCTGTGTGATGATGAGATAGGGGGGACGTACAGAACGGGGGGTTGGTTTTGGTGGTGAGGGGTTGTTGTTGCGGTGTGGGTGACGCTGCTTCTGCTGCTGCACACGGAAGGGTAGCGGGAGGGCAGGAGGACGTGGCGGTGGTGGTGGGTGTGGGTGCTGTGGGAGCGGGCGGGGCGAAAGTCGGCTTCCTCTTCGTCGACGGGGTCGCCGGCTGCGCTGAGGACTTCGTCGAGGTCCGGGAGGAGCTGGGTCTTCTCGTCTAGGTCGAGGAGGATGTCCGGGATGGAGGGCAGGCTGGGAGGCCGGCTGGCTGGAGCCATTGTGAGAGTGGGCTGGTTGAATTGGTAGCGGGCGTTGGGTTGTGTGACTGAGTTGCTACGGCATGTGGTTGTCGTCGGCCGTTCGCTAGAGGCTGCTTTGGGTAGCCCGGTGGAGTTTGCCGAAGATGGTGAGCAAGCTCGTGGCGTGGTGCAGGCCCTTTGGCCTGCTGATTCCATGGTTATTATAATTTCCCATCTCCGCAACCGTTATCGCACTCTCGGCGGCACGGCTCGCGATGGCGGCGGCTCCGTTGGCACCAGAAGTGTGGTGTAACGTTTTGTTGGAGGACGACGGCGAAGTCGGGGCGGCGGTGCTATTCTTGGGGAATAGTGGCTCACTGTTCCTGACATACGGCACCAAAATGGGTCTTTTGGAGGTTTTAGGGCTGTGACTTTGTTTCATGTTCTGCCTTGAGCCCCTGGATGCTCCTGATAATCCTCACCACAGCTGCGCCGCCAACCGGCTGATGCGGCGCAACGGGATGAGGTAACATTCAGACACACAACTGCGTGCCTCAGAGACGGGCATATCTACCACACGTTAAATCCGGTCCTCGGATTGAACGAGCTTGCGTGGATCTCCGTCTTCAAGGAGCGAAACAAGTTTCAGGCGAGACTCAGCATCTCCCGACCCTGCCTCTTACACACAAGGCTTTATCAAGCAATCCCTCGGCGGGGTTTCGAGGAGCGCGCTCCGTCCCAGTCGAGCGCGGTCAGGCTCCTCCCCAAAGGTATTGTCGCAGCCGTGTGGGTACGTCCTATCTAGCCAGGCATCGAGCCGCTCAACACCAACCGCGAAAGCGCTCATCCCGACCCGGGCCGAATGCCACGCGGTAGAGCATGAAGCCCCATCTGTCTGTAAGGGACGTCAGTGTTGGAGACGTTGTGATTTTGTATCAGATTCGTAGCTGGTAGGAGCTTTCGGGCCGGCAGCTGTGGAAGAGGGATGGATATGGGCAGAGAAATGGATGGGGTCTCATGCCGCCGCGTCTGTAGACACCCTTTGAGCACGGCAACGAGATCAGCTCGACACCGAGGACGATCAGCTATCACGGAAAATGCGGCACACCTGCACCGTGTGTGGTAATAAGAGTCGCAGGGCATCATGGGCAGCACAGAGCAAGGACCGCATACTCCACTCAGACAAGACAAGAAAGAATGCACACTTGGGTATTCACATCTACAAACCACAGCAGCAAACACGAACCGAGCAGAATGGGAACATCGAAAGAAACTCTCTGATCATCTCCCTCGTCTGTCTACTCCTCCGCAGCTCCTCGGTGAACCCCGCCCTTCCCCTGACAAACATCACCGGCCGACCACGACTGGTCAGGTCTCAAGGAATGAAGCGGCCACAGAACAACTCAACCACAACCCAAAGTATACCCATCCCACTATTCCCAATCTCAAAAAGCAAAGGAACGAAAGAGAAAGCAAAAAAAAAGCATGCTCCCAAGAACAACAGGAAAGAAAAAAGGGAAGGAAACAAAGAAAAGTCCAAAAATATCTCCAAGAAGGGCGAAAAGTAAAGGAGCGAAAATGCGAGCGCAGTCCCATACCACGCCCACCAGACTGCAGAAGAGAAAGAAAAGACGGATGTGCAATCGCTGCTCTATATGTGTCGTGACCAACGTGAAAGAAAAAGGTATTGTGTGTGTGTGTGTGTTTGTGTGTAGGTGAGGGGTGTCCTCGGTGCGCCGAGAGGCAAAAGAAAACCGACGGGTTGCTGCCGGCTGTGGATGCGAGGGAGCGATGGGTAGAGAGCGACTGCGGGTATGGGGTATCCGATTACTGCTTGTTCGTTGGGAAGCAAAACAGGGTGGGTAGAGAAAGGATCCGTCCTGACGCCGTGTAGTGAACTCCGAGCCAGACGATAAGGAAGCTGCAAGCAAATGAGAATGTGGTGGTGTGATATGCCGATGCAATAACTGAAAATCGAATCTTGTCGCCTGGGCGCCGTCTAAAAAAAACGAGCAAATGACTTCTGGTTTTCTTGTTGCTTTCGTTCTCCGTCTTCCAGGCTAGCTTAGCTCAGGTCGCCAACGCAGAACAGTTCAATCTCGCCGAGACCTCCCAGCATGTTGCCCTGCGTCTCGCGCCATTCCGAGATGGCGATCTGGATATCGTCGTCGCTCTCGATTGTCACAAAGTCGCCATCCTCGTCCTGGTACCGCAGCTTCAGGTCGCCTCTAGCGATGCTGCTGTTGGTGAGCCGGGAAAGCTTGACATCAATACGATCGATGAGGCTCTGATAGGTAATGTTGAACTGGGCAACCAGAGTCAAGTAGTTGCCGGATTCATAGTTCACCTTGACTTTGAGCTGGTTGGGCATGCTGATGTCGGGGGTTGACGGTACCATGCCGTAACTTGCCCCTAGTGGTGCAGTCGCAAGGCCTGGGGTGATGGACCTAGATGGGTCGAGGGGAGCAAGAGGTGCCACGCCGGGGGGAGGAGGGCCAGGCGGCGGGAGGTTGGCAGCACTCCCAGGCGTTCCCTGCCGAGCGTAGATCGGCTGAGTAGGAAACTGCGACATGGTGCCCCCGTACTGTTGTCTTGCACGTTGCGTCCCAGGAGAGTTTGTGTTGGCCCGCGAGGGGATCTCGTTCGCCGGGCTGCCTGTATTGCTACGTGGGATGTTGGAATCGTGGCGTGCGTGTGTTGGGTGCGCCGGGTAGTTTTGACTGAGATGGGCTGGGATGCCCGGGACGGCAGGGATCGAATGTCCGTTGCGGGGTGCCTGCCCATTGATATCTGGGGTGCTGTAGCTCCGGTTCCGTGATTGTTGCATCTGAGCCGAGTCGCGCGGCATCACCGGCATCGAAGGTCCCCTCGGGTTGCGCCCATTCACCCCAAATGCATTTGCAGGAGATGAGCCGTCCCGAGAAGGCGCGCGAGGCATCGCTGGGGCTGTGTACCGGTTGCTGTCTTCCGGATTCCAAGGCTGAGGGGTGCCGGTTTGGGGGAACGGATACGCTGAGCCAGCAAAGATGCCGCTGGTGGTGCTCGTCCGGGTAGAGCCAGGCGACGCTGAAACGGGGGAGAAGAAGGAGTCATTGGCGGGAGTCGGCGCTGATACTTGACCCGGAACCGTAATCATCGGAAACCGCGGAGGCGGCACTCGCGCAAGGCCTCCCAAAGAACCCGTGCTATCGTTTGTCGCCGAGCGCCCTCGCAAGTTGTTGTTCGAAGAATTGCGCGGCAGCGTGCCTGGCATGGGCGTCATGGACAGGGTGCCCTGATATGAGGCGGCCGTGGTCCCCGAGAGTCTCCCATTGACCTGGTCGTCGTCGTCGTCATCATCGTCGTCGTCTTCGGGTTCTGCATATGGATTTTTTATCTCTTGATTGCCATTGAGCCAGGCGAAGTTGGGTGGAGGTTGGTTGCTGTTCTGCAGCTGGGGCGCATTTTCCTTGCGCTGCTGATCGAGGCCGGCGGCCCACTTCTTCATCATGTCCTCGTTCTGGAACTTGATCACGAAGTTCTCCACCCCAGGGTCTCCTTTCCACCAGATTTGGACCGTGTATGAGCCTATCAGGTCAGCAGCTGCGAGTTCAAGTAGAGCCGAACAAGCTTACCAGTCTTGGAGATAGCAACCACGTCCGTGACATTGGTCATGAAAATGCGGCCCTTGAGCTGTAGCTTGGCGAATTTGTTACGCGGCTTGGGCCCCGTGGACTTTGTTTTGTCCTTTTTGTCCTTGACCTTGTTTTGCACGACCTCTTTGCAGCAGAGCAGAATGCACTGGAAGAGATATATCTCATACTAGCAGAGAAAGAGTCAGCAAAGGTGAATACAGCGGCATGGACGACACCCCCGAAATTTCTTACGCTTACGTCTTTTTCTTGGTCTCCTCCCTTCCCAGTGATGACCGTGTAGACTCCGTGCAGGAGCAGCTTGCCGAACTGATCCACACGGTGTTTCTTCCAGTCATCAACGCGCGCGATCAAGTCTTCCAATGCCTCGTCCAAGAGGGCGCGGTCCACCGCCTCGTTAGCGCGCTGCAGCACGCGCTCAGCGGCCTCGATGCCGGCTGTGAGATCCGCTCGCGTCGCCTCGTCCTCGCTCTTTTTCAACAGGTCCTGGGAGGTGTCAGCTGGGTCCTGGCTTGTCTGCATCCGGGGCGGCATACCTTGAGAAGGAGCGGGTACTTGACAAGACGCTGCATGGGCTTCAGGAGGAAACCATCCAGAGTGTTGAAGTCGCACGCAACAGGGTGGTCGGCAGTCTGGATCTTGTCAAACGACTGGCTGGCCAGCAGGCCAGCTTTTCGCTGGTTGGCAATGAAGGGCTGATAACACATGTTGAAGATCTCTTCGTAGGCAACAAACGGGCTTCCCCACTCTTGTCTCGACTGCGGCATCGAGTTCGTGGTCTCGACCCTGATGAGGAACTTGCGCTGACAGTCCAAGATGGCGTTGATGTTGAGGAAGATGTCGTGGACGACGTCGCCGGGAATGATGCCGTTTTGTTCGAGCGTCTTCTTCAAATGGTGCAGGTTCTCCAAATCCTGGACATATTTCCGCTCCGTGTCGACCAGCTCGCGCACAACGTAGTCGCGGTAGCTCATTTGGGAGCCCGTTTGCATCACGTCGTCTTCGGGATACGGCTGGATTTGGAGCAGCAGGCCCCGCTGCTCGGCGAGATCGAGAACGTGGTTGATGACGGAGGTGACCTAATGTTCGAGTCAGCACGCTTGCCGACACAGACCCGCGCGACGGACGGCTTACCTTGACAAACCCGGTGGTGTCGTTCCCCGCGAGATCGGTGATGATGAAGACCTCACTCGGCGGGAGCATGAGCTTTGACTTGCAGGCCTCGACAAACCGCAGGATGGCAATCTTTGACCGTTTGGCTTCTGACACGCCCGGCTGCTCCTGGAGCTGCAGGGGGACGTCGGGCTGCAGGGCGTTGTAGAGGGCGAGGAGCGGGTAGCCGGTGCGCAGGAGCTTCCACAGGGACTCGACAGGTCCGCCCTCATCCGGGTCCTCGGCCATCAGCTCGAGCTCGTCCATGTAATCTTCGAAGCCCGGCACCTTGGCCAGCCTCTGCTTGAGGGAGACGCATATTTGGTAGAGAGAACGCGAGGCGTCGGCGCGTTGGTTGATGATGTTGCTGGTTGCGACCACCTGGCCGTTCGACGGCCCCGAGATTGTGGTGGCGGTGGATAGCGAGTTCACCGAGGTGGAGGAGTTGGTGGTGGGAAAGGTGGCCGAGCCCGACAGTTGGCTCGCGCGGGGCGCGGTGCCGGGCAAGGCCATGCTACCCATCCTGTCGATAAGATCCATGGCTGAGGCAGGGCCCGTATTCATGCGGAGAAGCGAAGCATGGGCCATAACTCGCTCCCCATTCGCACGATGTCGGCGGAGAGGCCCTGGGGCGGGAGGGGTGATGAGGGTGGCAGCTGCCCCCGGTCAAAGTTCAATCGGGGCGCTGCGGTCGGGCGGGCACGGTTTGGACGGTTGGACGATTGGACGATTGATTCTGGCGGCGATGATATCGCAGGAACTCAAAAGAATGCCTGTCGGGGATCCCTCTCAAGCGCACACACTATACCACAGCACCAAGTCAGAGCCGCCTTGTCCGTCCGGCTTTGGGCTGGTTCTCGTCGTCGGGATGGCAGTGAACGGTGCCGTCGAGTCGTCGTCGAACGCTCGATCGTGATCGCTGTCGTGTTCGGTTGGGGGTATCACTCTGCTGAGTGCAGCGGCTCGGTGCAGTGTCGTCGCCCGCGTCTCGTTTTAACGTGTGCTGACTCGAGGCTGACCTCCTCTTCCCTCGTGGCGGGACGATGTCTCCGCTCGCTCGCTTTTGTCTCGTTTCGCTGTGGCGGTGCCGTTGCCGCGTGCACGTTACACGTTTCCGTCAGTCGTAAAACGATGCCGGTGAGCAGCGGGGAGGGAGAGCCGAAGATTCCCGCAGGGTCGGGGCGGGTCGCAGTGGTGGTGGTGAGATGTGGTTTGAAACGGGAGGGTCGTGGGCAAGTGACCGCTCTCGGAGGTGGTTGGTGTGTTGGTTGGCGCTGGAATGCAAAAGGTGCGGGTGCGGGCGCTGGGCGCAACCTGGCTCTGGCTCGGGGTTGGGGAGGCGCTGCAGTGGGCGGGTGCGCTGTGGCCCTGTGGGTTCTGAGTGGGCGCCGGTGGATTGGACGTGGGCGGAGAATGGGGGCCACACGGGCCACACACGGCACTGCGTGCGGCGGGGCCACCCAGCAGGCGTGATCAACGCAGGCGTGCTGCTGAGGACCGGGCAGGTCCGAAACGCTTCTGCTTCTGCCTCTGCCTCTGCCTCCCTCCACTGCCTCTCCTCTCTCCCTCTCTCCCTCCTAGCGAGGGGGGCCCCCTCGAGTGGATGGATGGAATCACGGGCGGAATCTTTTACACCAACGACACCAACCGAACGGGAGTGGCTAAATTCCACCATTATTCTATCTGGGTTTCTGGCCGTTGGCCGTTGTTTCGTCTGCTGGATGTCAAGTCGTGCCTAATATCTGGCGGCATCTTTACCGTGCTGCATGAGACCCGGCCTGGCCTTTCTCCCGTTTGCCGGGCCCGTCGCGAAGCTTTCTCAACCACACCGCACCACCGCACCACCGGTCCACCGGTCCACCGCACCACCCACACACACTCCCACTGTCCCACACCACACCAATTCTCCCCTGCTGGGAAAGGAGCGGCGGTTGGCCGGGGGGACGAGGCCCGCACACGACACTGGACGCAGACAGGCTGGCGTCCATGCATCCGAGAATCCGACTTCGAGGGCCAGTCTGCCAGATGCAGATAAGGTTAACTTCCATCCTCCTGTCCCTGTCCCTCGCATTCTCGCATCCCTGGCCCTGGGGCAGTCGGGCAGCAAGCCACAAGCCCTCGCGGCGCTGCCTAACACAGCAGCCACCCGCCACCCCGGCTTCTTCAGCGCAAGCCCATTGTCCGCGTGCGGCAATCCACAGCTCAAAGCACTCCATCATCTCAAAATTAGGAACTATAGGTACTCGTTTCTAGCGAGCTAACTAGGAGCGAGCAGCTGTCAAGAACCCTGGGCATCTTTCGCCTCATTGCCAGATTGACTCGAGGGAAACGGGAGACGATCGACATCACCAAGCTGCCCCTCCATTCAGGCATGATTCAGAGGGGTTGTCTGTTTCAGGAGCCAGCCCAACCGTAGTGCGCTAAGCCCTTTCGATCGACGTGTGGGCCCGCGGGCGACGGCGACTGGCATAACCCTTACCCTGGTGTAGCCCGACTCTGCATCGACTCTGGCTTGAGGAATGCATCGAGAGATGGCTTCCATTGTTGTGACCTGAGAAAAAGCACGATGAGGCGAATCACGGGTTTGCCAGTAGACAACGCGGGAAGGTGAACGGCCCAACGAAGACCAGATTTTCTCCAGCTCGGTTCGGGGGCAGCCAAGGGGCCAAGCCGGGAATCTCCCCAGGCCCTGGGGCAGGCATTGGGTTGGGACCGCACGCCTGCTTGGAGGAGCAGTCAGCTTCGGCGTCAGGCCGTGCCGAGTCCCGGCACGGAAGTCCTGTCAAGATTAAAAGAAGCGGGTTCGCCTGGGCAATCGAGATGACAGCGGGGTGCAGTCCAGTGTGGAGGCGCGCCGTCGTTGTGCTCCTTGTCCAAGTCGGCCTCGCATCATGCCCCTCAAGGGCAAGAAGGCAAAGACACGAGAGCAAAGACAGGGCGACATCCAAGCAGTAACGTTAGTTATCAGGGTTTGACATGCCGCCATCCTTGACTGGGCTTGCAAGCGGTCTGGGCCCTGACGGCCTGGTTGCTTTCGGCATTCAGTTAGGTAGTTAGGCAGTTAAGGCAGGGTATCATGTCCAGTGCAGTACGGAGCATCGCGCACAGATCCGAAGATGCATCGAAGCTCGCGGCAGAAGAATGGAGAAGGATGGCAAAGCTGGGATGGAGTTGTCGGCCCTGCTTCCTGCTGTTGGGGTGCTGTCACCTGGGATCATGGATCCAGCGTCCGGGCGCCCCCGCCCTGCCGCTAGAGCCCTCTCGGATTGGGGGCTGTTTGGGTGGAGGGTCGAGAGGGTGGCTCGGGTGGCCAAAGTGCATCCCGTCCTTGGAAAAAGTGCCCACCTTTTGCCCCGCCAACCCCCAGTCCCGAGCACAGGGCACAGCAAGCCGCAAGAAGCCAGGGCCCGGAAGTTTGTCAGCGCCTCATCATCGCTTCCAGGGCCAGGGCTGGCCTGTGTCACCGGCAAGGCGTCAACACAGCACCAAAGCACCGATTCCCGCTATCAGATCTCAGCATTCGGTGAGGGGATCCATCGCCGTGTCTCGGAAACCCGCCGCCGCCGTATCGTCGGGCACCAAGAAACAGGGTCCTCGTGTTGCACCATCCCCCAGGGATCCCTCAGGGACCACGCTGCACCTCTTCCGCACATACGAAGTACCGACGCAGCGAATCGTTACACAGCGCCGGCGAGGCGCCAGCGACAGCAGCACCAGCTGCGACAACTGCGACAACTGCGACACCAGCGACACCAGCGACGGAAATCCCCCGTCGGCCCTGCGTGCTCGCCTTGCTTTCTTCGGCGCTTCCGCCGCCGTCTGCCGTCCATCCCTCGCGCCGCCTCCTCCTCCTCTCCGCGGATGCGGGCGAGATCCCAGGTTGACGATTGTGTCTTGAGCCTTGATCCGCGGCTGCCGGCAAGCGATGGCCAGGTTCACTCCGCAGCCCGACGAAGGTTACTCTGAAGACCCGCTGCCCGCCCTCTCCGCCGCGACCTCCTTCTCGCTCAAGCTGCGCGACGACGCCGTCACGGCGTTGGGGTCGATACGATCGCGCGATGATTTTCCGCCATGGTTGATACAGCACATCTCTAGCCTTTCTCTTTCCCGCAAGACCGGTAAGTCGCTGCACGATGCCCCTTCCGCCTGGCCCCGCCCGGCGGTGTGCGACTTGAGTGCTCACCCTCCTGCGCGCCTGGGCAGAGCTCGCCATGGCCATCCTCAACGATCTCCCCACGAGCGTCATCTCTCAGATTGTCGTCGAAAGCCTACGCCCCCGCCTCTACATTGATTTTGTTCGATACCTGCCGCCCGAAGTCTGCCTCAAAATCCTGGAATTCCTCGACCCTATTTCGCTTCTCAACGTGGCGCGATGCTGCCGGGCATGGTACGATCTCGCCCTAGACCGGAAGCTTTGGGAGCAGCTGTACTATCGAGAGGGGTGGAAAGCACGGCCCGAAGATATCAAGGCGGCAGAACGGGAGATGAACGAGCCTTCCTCGCATACCCACGGCGTCCTGCGGCGCATGCAGTCCCAGGATGACGGCCATACGCATAAGAAGCGCGCCATCTCGCTCTCGCCCGCCCTAGACGTCGATACCGATACGGTGATGCTCGACGCGGGGAGCGTTGCCCGGCAAGAACCGGCGGAAATGGAGCCGGCAGAAACTAGCATATTTGGCGGCCCGCAGAGACCCGCGGCCTCGTCCCGCCACTCCCAACAAATGGGCGATTTCGACATGTCCAGTTCCAAGGGTAAAGCCGTAGACAAGGGCAAGGGCCGAGCATTGTCGCCCGAAGACGCAGATCCTTTACCTCCCAAGGACGCATTCCTCATGTCCCCATCCCGTCTGGCAAAGGCGAGTCTCTGGGTTTGGGACGGCCCGTCTGCACGATTCAAACTCAACTGGAAATATCTCTACACCCTGCGGCGGCGGCTCGAGTGGAACTGGGAGGAGGGGAGGTGTGTCAACTTCCAGTTCCCGCATCCCGGGCATCCCGAAGAGGGTCACGGTGAATGCGTCTACAGTCTCCAATTCAACCCACAATATCTGGTGAGCGGGAGCCGGGACCGGACGATCAAGGTGTGGGATATGAAGACTCGACGGTGCCTCCGGACTTTGGTCCAACACCGCGGATCTGTTCTCTGCCTGCAGTTCGATTCGGATCCGGACGAGGATCTGATCGTCTCGGGAAGTTCCGACTCGGATGTCATCGTCTGGCGATTCTCGACGGGCCAGCCGATCCAGACGCTGAAGCAGGCGCACCGCGAGTCGGTGCTGAATGTCAGGTTCGACAAGCGCATCCTGGTGACATGCTCCAAGGATAAGACTATCAAGGTATTCAATCGAAAGCCGCTTCGCCACGGCGACCTGGGGTATCAAGAAGTGGACCCCGTCCCTACCAATATCAAGGACTACGGCTACAACCTCCCAATGACCCCCGACGACTACCCAGTCATCCCGGCCTGGACCATGATCGGCGCTCTCGAGGGCCACGGCGCCGCCGTCAACGCCGTGCAGATCCACGGCCGCGAGGTGGTGTCGGCGAGTGGAGACCGGCACATCAAGGTCTGGGACTGGCCAACATATGTGTGCACGCGCACCATCGTCGGGCACAATAAGGGGATCGCCTGCGTGCAGTACGACGGCCGCCGGATCGTTAGCGGTAGTAGCGACAACGAAGTGAAGGTGTTTGACCGCCAAACCGGCTTGGAGGTCGCCAGCCTCCGTGCGCACTCTAACCTCGTGCGTACTGTCCAGGCTGGGTTCGGGGATCGTCCCGGCAGTATCGAGGATGATCTCGCCGAGGCGAAGAAAGTGGACCAGGAATATTTCAAGGCGTTGGAATCGGGCCTGTTAGAAGAGGATCGCGAGCGCCCGAGGCCGCGCCGGCGCCAGGGCAACGCCGGGTCTAAGCGACCGGAGGACATTTGTGCGTATGGTGCCAAACTGCCGCCCGGCGGCGGCGGCGGCAGGTATGGACGGATTGTCAGTGGTAGCTACGATGCGAGCATCATCATCTGGCGGAGGGACAAGGACGGCGTCTGGAAGGACCGGCACACCTTCAAGCAGGAGACGGCTGCACAAGCTGCCCTGCATCAAGATCGAACGCAGCCGTTTGCTCCCCTGCATCCTGCAGTGCAGAGCCTCGTCAGCCGAGAAGCGCTCAGGGCAATGAGGGCGGCCGGGGTCGGACACTCGGTGACGGCGGCCGCCGAAGCGGTGGCAGCAGCAGCGGGAGCAGGGGCAGGATCGTCGACGGCCGCAACGAACCCGCCGTCTCGGTCCCAGTCGGCCAGCGTCCCGCCGACTACCCTGGCGATGGGGCCGACCCTGCCACCGCTCAGCACGCTTACCGTGGGACTGGACCTCGCAGAGGTGCCTACACCAGCAGGGCTAGCGCAGCTGCACCAGACCATCGACACCGCGGTGCAGGGCGGCGGATTCGCTTTGGCGCGAGCCATCGGGGCGCACCCCGCCATCCTTGCGCATAGGAGCTACGTGGAGAGCTCGATCGACCGGCACCAGAACCCCGTTGTCAGGAGCCAGCTTCGCCAGACCTTCTCGACGGCCTTGATCAGGGCGCAGTTTGAGCAGGCTCGCCACAGACGCGAGGCGCTCCGGGCCCGAGAGGCCACCGCAAGCCAGCCTGCCGCCGCTGTCGGGGACAGCACGGGCGCTCAACCGGCGGCCACGCTGCTGACCCCGGCTCAGCTGGCGGCCGCGGCGGCGCACCAGGCGCACGCCCACGTCCCTCGCGGGGCGTCGATGCATCAGGTACCGAATCCTCCTCCTGTTGTCGCTCCTCCCACTGCCACCACCCCCCCTGCTTCTGCGTCCGGACCGGGCGTCGTCCCTGAAAGCGCTGCTGCCGCCGCCGCCGCCGCCCCTCCCGTCCCGCCCCCAACCCGTACCCACCCGCAAGCGCAACAGCACCATTCACGCATCGCGCAGGCGCCCGCCCCGTTCGAAATCCATGACCCAGCTAACCCTGCGCGGGTGTTTAAGCTGCAGTATGACGCGCGGCGCATCATCTGCTGTAGTCAGCGGAGTGTGATTGTGGGCTGGGACTTTTGCGACGGGGACGCCGAGCTGGAGGAGTCGAGCCGGTTCCACGGGCCCGTGGAGTAAGGGGCGGTTGGGCCGACGGACGGACGGGGGAGGATATCTATCTGGGGCGAGCGGTTGGGTTTCCCTGCCTCAGCGACGCATGATTTTATGACGGAATGGGAGGAGACGTTGGACATTGTGTCACGGATCAGCAGCGACTTGTACCTATAAATGTAATGATCATGCTAGAAGCGCAAATGCATTCAACGCCTTGGCTCCAATTCTGCTGTCCCGACTGTGCTTGCTGCCGCCAAACGTTAAAACCCCAAACCTCAACCCGTCCCGCCCTCACCCAGCAGCCTCCTTGACCTTCCCCGCAGCCGTCGGCGGCTCGTCAACAAAGTCCGGCAGCTCCTCCTGCATAAAGCTCGGCAGCGCCCCCTCCATCCCGCCGCCCATCATCTCCCTCTCGAGCTCGACCTCGTGCCCGAGCGCCTCCAGCTCGGCATCCAGCTCGGCCTCGTCGACGTCCTCGGGCACGTCGTAGCTGCGCGCTAGGCTCTCCTGGATCTCGTTGCCGACGTCGAGCAGGTCGGCCATCTCGTCCTGCAGCCGCTCGATCTTGTCGATGTCCACCTTGCCGTACTCCTTGCGCAGCGCCTTGTTGGTGCTCTGCAGCGCGTCGATGGTCACCATGGTGTTCTGCAGGTTGTCCTGCATCGTCTGCGCCTGCTCCATGTTCCAGACCTGGGATTGGAGCTGGTCGCGCTGGGCTTCGTACTGCTTGCGCCGCTGGAGGACCTTGAGGGCTTTTTGTTTGAGGGCGGTCTTGCCGGGGCCGTCGCGCATCTTGGAGAGCTTGGTTTGGTAGCCTGTCAGTTCGGCGGTTATGGAGGCGAGCTTGACGTCGATGGAGGAGATGCGCGTGTCGATGTTGCCGATGGCGGAGTTGAGGGTGGCCTTTGGCGGTTTGGGCGCCGAGGTGCCGAAGAGGCGGTTCATTTTGGCGGTTTTGAGAGAGGCAGAGAGGGGCAGAGTCTGTTAGGTATGGTTATGGGTTCGGTTCGGGGTGGAGGGCGGTGATGCGAGGGCGGCGCTGGCTCCCTGTGCTTGGTGTTGTTGGGTTCGTTGGCGGGGAGCTGGAGAGGGCCAGATGACGACGCCCCTCCAGGCACACGCAGCCAGTGGATGTTCCAGGCTCTTGGCGGGCCCGCGGGGTCAGCGGGGCTCCCAGCGCGCCAAGCTTTCGGCCAGACTGCCGGAGACCGGCGGCGCTCTGAATGGCTGGCTCCGGTTCTGTTCGGGTTGCCTTTGTCATCCAACACCTCTGTTTCCTGGAACGAATTCCTCATTTTGGCTCTGCAACAGACGGATGCAGAGACTGGCGTCGTCCGGCCGGGCAGCCACGCCCTGGAACGGAATAGTGGCCGCGGGCGCATGGTCTGATGGTGCCCTCGCATTCGTCAATTGAAGAAGCACAATGCCGTGAAGCTGGCATCGTATTAAAGCAGGCAGTTCCCGCCGTTGCAGCTTTCCTGCCCGTGACAGATGCGTCGGCCTCGCAGAAGGTGCTCTTATACGGTGCCCATGTGCCGGGACTAAGATAAGGTACATCTCTCCCGTCCCGTCCCTCCATCGGATCTGGTTCGTCTCCCAGCCATCCAACCCAAACGCCTCTTTCAACACAATCCAACCCCCGCATCACCGCATCGCATCACCGCAGGACGCCAACACCCACCACACTATATCGCGGCCATGGCCCCTCAAACCATCCTCATCGTCGGCGCAACCGGCAAGCAAGGCGGCGCCGTGCTCAAAGCCCTTCTCACCCAGCCCGAGTCCGCCACCCGCTTTCACGTCCTCGCCCTGACCCGCGACGCCCAGTCCGTCCGCGCCAAGACCCTCGTCGAGGCCTACAAGGGCGTGGTCGAAATCGTCCAGGGCGACAGCTCCAACCCCGGCCCCGTCTTTGCCTCCCAGCCCAAGGGCTCCATCTCAAGCCTCTTCTTCGTCACCGCGCCCATGGGCAAGGTCACCGAGGAGCAGCAGGGCATCCCGCTCATCGACGCCGCCGTCGAGCACGGCGTCCAGCACATCGTCTTCTCGTCGGTCGAGCGCGGCGGCGACGAGGCCAGCTGGTCCAACCCGACCACCATCAAGCACTTCGCCGCCAAGCACAACATCGAGATCCACCTGCGCGACAAGGCCGCCCAGGAGCCCGGCAAGTTCACCTGGACCATCCTGCGCCCCGTCGCCTTCCTCGACAACCTGCAGCCGGGCTTCTTCTGCGGCGTCTTCACCTCCATGTGGGCCTCGGCGCTGAGCCCGCAGACCAAGCTGCAGTTCGTGGCGGTGCGCGACATTGGCGCGTTCGGCGCGCTCGCGCTGAGCGACCCGCCCGCGTGGGCCGGCAGGGCGGTCGGGCTGGCGGGCGACCAGCTCACGCTGGGCGAGGCCCGCGAGACGTTCACCAAGGTCACGGGCAAGAAGCTGCCGCAGTCGTGGGCGCTTATGGGCAAGGCTGTCTTGTGGGGGGTCAAGGAGGTCGGTGATATGTTTGACTTTTTCGAGAAGGTCGGGTATCAGGTCGTTGTTGGCGACAGGCGCAAGGAGGTGCCGATGCGGGACTTTGAAACGTGGCTGCGGGAGGACAGCAGGTGGACGAAGCCATAGGCTGGCTTGGGAGGGTTGTCTTGTGTGGGTTGGTAATGCGCGGTGCTGTGTTTCCGTCTCCTAATATTCGCCTAATGAGCTCTGAGTACTCAAATCGAGCACGATTCCATGATACAGTTTGCTCTCTGCGCCGTCTAAGGCGGGGAACCACTCTCCGCAGAATGGCCTCTGTCTGAGGGAAGATAAAGCTAACCGCAGCTTCTGCAGTGGTGTCCAAGGGTCTATCATATTGAGAACACGCACGCAGGGTTCAACCTGTTGGGTGGTTGCATGAATTTGTTGTATACACGTTTTGCATGGCCTGTATGGCTCCCCGCCCCTAATAAACGCCCCATCTATCCCGTCGAGCAACGCATCGACATATGTTTACACCAGCGCCGGGCCATCTCTCTATGGACCAGGCCCGGTGCGCTCGCTGTCCCTCCTGCGAGCCGCATGCCAGCCGAAAGGTTGCGGTGCTCGACATGCGGAGGCAGTCCACCCATGCTCGCCAGCCAGCATTTCCCTCGCCGGAGAAATTTCTCTTTGGTATTTCCCTCAAAACCCGAATCCGTTTGTCTGTCTGTTCGTCCCGTCCCGTAGAAAAGAACGAACAGACCAGATGAGCCCCATCCATCCATCACCCAACAACCATCCAGCCATGCCATCTATTTCCTCCTCGCCTGTGCAATCAACCGCTTCGAAAACCGCCCCATATGGTAGTTGATCGTGCTTGTCGTCTTGGCCGGCGGCGGGGGGGCTTCGGTGCACGCGCGCAGGGCCTGCTCGACGGTCGTGCAGCCGCGGCCGTGGTAGCCGGCGGAGGCCCAGCATGCTGTTGTTGTGCTGTCAGTACGTCTGTTTGCTTTGCGGTGCGGCAGGGAGGTGCCTACCCAGGACCGACGACATGATGGCCACGCAGGGGTTGGGCTCGGTGCGGCTTGTGTTGTGCACGCGGAGCACCTTGAGCGGTGGGAGGCGGATTGGGTTTCTGGAGGACATTTTGGGTGTTTTTTTTTTGGTCTTATTTTTTCGGCGGGGGCGGTGTTATGGCGGCGGCAATGGCATCTCGAGGGTTGCTGTCGTGCGAGTTTCGAGGTCGACGACGGTCGACGGGTGCTCCGATCCTGGGTGGAGCCAAAAGATTTCAGGTCACGTGCTGACGGTTATCTTGAGATTTAAGTTTTGCGGGACCCTTTTGGTTGGTTTTTGGCGGGGCTCGGCTCTTGAGCGCTTGTCCCATTGGAGACAGCTCAGTGACATTTCGAGAGAAATGATTGGCTGCGAGTTGGAGATGTAAACAATGAATTAGTGACCCCGGTCGCTGCCTCGGCGGACCCTCTCGACACGACTTTCGCGATTTCTTCGGACAACGCGTTGCACATGCAACCTCGCGTCCCCGCAACACCTTTTCTGGTTTCTGCCATTGTTGACACGAGCGAGTGGTGGCATATCCTTTTCATATTTGCATCACGAACGACCCCCTTTTTTTTAGTCCCCCTTTTCTTTTTTTTTATCCTCCACCACGACACGACACGAACAAACAACACCATGGTCGAGTCGGCCCGTGGCTTGCGAGCCACAGACACGCGCACACGCGACAATGCAAATGCATTCCTGTCGCAGTAAGTTGTTGTCTCTCCCCGCTCCCCGCATTCCACACAGGAACGAAGGGGACTCACTCTCTGTCCGCCGCAGAAGCCCGATCACTGCCGAAGCTTTCCAACCCCCCCAGACCTCCTGCCCCCGGCCATGGCAGCGCGTTGCTGTTGCCCCCGTGCCCGGCCTGCGTCGACAACCGAAAATCTGGAAACGAGTGGGCGGCCTGCCCACTGAGCCGAGTCAGGGCCCCTACGAACGCGCTATGGCAGAGCTTGGGGAGCAGGGCCGGGAGGCGAGAAAGCGGTCACGGCACGCCCGCCACGGCTCAGCCTTCGGCGACGCGCCGTGGGATCCGCGGGCGGAGGAGGAGCACAATGGGAGGCGGGACCTGGAAGAGGCACGAGGTATGGGATTTGTCAACAACGAATGTGTGATGCGATCTGACCAGGAAACGCCAGCCACGGTTTTGGCCGCCAAGGAACAGTTCGAGGCCGTTCGCTCCAGCAACGATGCCAGACCCTCGACATTTCCCGAGGCGAGCTTGAAGTGGGTCCCAAGGAAGCGACATAACTCGCGCTGGCCGATCGGACCGGAGAGGCAGGCGGCGGCGGCCCCCGAACACGGAGAGGTCGCGTTGAAGATGGACGAGAAGGACATGATGAAGCGGTCTACCCGCCGTCTCGGCAGGCGCCCCTCTCTCTTCCCAGGCGAGGACTCGCCCCGGAAGCTGCCCATGATTGCATTGGCGCCGGTAAAGGGCTTGGCGCCAGTCCTCTCGCCCGTCAAGAGACCGCTCGTGTCACCCTCCCCAGCCAAGGTTGCCGACTCGCCGCTTCGGTTGTTCCGGGTTAGCGCAACCCCTACTAAGGTTGTTCTGGAATCGCCAAAGACAAGCCCGCCGGTCAAATCCCCGGCGAAGCCCGCCAGCTCGCCAATTACCCCAGTCAAAGATACCGCCTCCACCCCGGCGAACAAGAATGCGACGCCCAGGTCTCCGGCCCATCTTCCCGCTAGCCCTGTGCCACTCTTATTTGACCAGCCAAGCCCGGGCGTTCAGACCGAGCCTCAGCACGAAGTCCGCAGGCGTCTTTCGCTCCAGTCCGCCCGTAGGAGTGAGCGCGGCACGAGTGGCGTCTCGCGGTTATTGGCTCTCAAGAGCGGCCGCAACAGTCCCAACCGCCGGCACAGCTTTACCTCGCTTGAGAACCTCGCTGCCGAGGTTAAGGGCGAATCCAAGAGCCGGCGCAACACCATGGACACCTTGTGTGTCAGCCCGGACGAGGTCCGCAGAGTCTCGGGTGGCGACGATGACAGTGTGGCTCACGGGACCGAGGATGTGGTTGAGGTCGATATGAAGACCAGTCTCGATATCTTTGGCCAGTCAACCAAGGCCGTGCAGTCAGCTGGCTCGCGCAGGAATAGCGAAGAGTCGGCTGAGAGCCCGGAACCTGGGGTTTTTCTTGCAAATTGCGCCGCTGACATACCAGACGTCATTTTGCGCTCATCACTCACAGAAAACGCTGGTGCGTCAGGGGTTGAGGTGGACGCCATCCTCCATCAGACATCAACAAGCTCGGACGCGACTCAGTCCGACGGAGACGAGCACGAGTCCATCCCCGAGCCCGCACCCCTCTATTTTGAGGACATGCCGGACTTCGTGGTGGACTTGGGGCAATCCGAAACCACATACGCGCCTCATGACCCCGAGGGCCTGTCGACCATCTTCGAGGAGTCGTCTGTAATGGAGAGTCAGTGCGCAGAAGAGGAACTCATTCAGCAGCAGTTTGCTCAAGAGTCCGTGCCTGGCGGCGCCACGACGTCTTTCAGCGGTGAGCACACAGCGCTGGGCCTGCAGCAGGGCTTCTGCTCGACTGCCGATGTTGTGGCGCACGACGCGAAGGCCCCGGGACTGGCTATTGATGTACCCCAGGTTGCAGTGGACGGACAGAAGAGCGAGTCGCTGCCTGGAACCCCTCCCTTGGTCAACATGTCGACCCGCCACGTCGCTGGCTCCGCGGATGCCATGTCGCCTTCTGATTCGCCGCACCTTGACCTCAAGGCACCCACACCACAACCTGCCTTTGATGATAAGAGCCCGCCGAGTGGTTCTGAAGACGCGGTTGCCACGCCTCCCGCATACGATATCTTTGGGAGCTCGCAACCTGAGAACATGAGCGATGAAGACAAAACCCGAGACAATGCACTGCCCGGAACACCACCCGCTTCCACGAAGGCGGACTTGGTTGAGCCGGCCGTGACGCCCGAGTCTAATGCGGCCGCCCTTGCCGCACAAGAGAGCTCCGGGTTCACACCCATCAACGGGCGTCGGGCTTCGCCTCCGCATGTCCCGTCGAGTCCTCTCAAGAACGCCGACGAGACGGAGGCGGGTCATGAGTCAGATGACCTCGACGCTGACGAGGTGGTCGAGATGGAGTTTGCCGATGAAGGTTGCGAGCCGACCGTGGCCCTGGACGACGACAATTTGACAGTGGAGGCGCCCCGCCCCCAGAACGACACCCTGCAACTCCACGGCAGACACGACGATTCGGAAACCGAGATGCTAAGGAAGTTTGTCACGCGGGTCACAGCAGATAAGAACGCCAAGGCCGCTGCGGCCGCGGCCGCTCTCGCGAAGAAGTCAGCCCGCCGTTCGGGCTCCATCGGATCGACCACCTCCTCGACCGGGTCGCCCATGGCCAAGGGGCCCGAGACCCCGGCCAGCAGAAAGCCCTTGGGCGTCAAGAGCCCCAACAGCACCAGCCCGGCCAAGAAGCGCAAGCACGAACTCGTCGAAGACGGCGGCGTCGCCAAAGACTCCCACGAGCCCTCCAACCCACGCGACGACGGCCCCCGCCTCAAGCGCCGCCGCAAGCGCACCGACCCAACCCCCGCCGACGACCCTTCCACCAACACCACCTCTGCCCGCGCCCAAACCCCCTCCCCAGAGCCCGACTCCCACGGCGACACCGGCCCGCGCCGCTCCACCCGCGCGCGCAGCACGCGCGTCGCGCTGCGCCCCTCGGCCCCCTCGGCCAACGCCATCGCCTTCTCCATGATCCCCGTGCGCCTCCCCGGCATGGGCGCCATGGACGACGCGGCCATGGACGCGCACATTGCGGGCCTGGCGCGCCAGCGCTCCGAGGAAAAGGACCTCGCGGCCGTCACGCGCGGCAACACCCGCAAGAACAAGGCCGGCGCCGTCCCGCCGCAGGTGCTGCTTGCGCGGCAGGCCGAGGATCCGACGGCTTGGCGGATGAGGGAGCTCAAGGGGGTTTATGAGGCGAGGGAGAGGAGGGCGGCGGCTGCGGCTGCTGCGAAAGAGGACGGGGTGGGGAGTGGGAAGGGGAAGGGGGTAAGGTGGGATGAGGAGCTGGTTAGGTTCCAGGAGTGTGAGCCGAGTGTTTTTAGGGGGCTGGCGAGGGGGTTGTTGGCGGATGTGGTTATGATGGATGGGGGGGATGATGACGGGGTGGATGAGATTGCCGAGGCGGAACCGCCTGCTGCGGCGGAGCCTGTCGTTGAGAAGACGGCCAGAGTCGCCGCGAGGAAGCCTGCGCCTGCTAGTTCGTCCGCATCCGCGCCAGCGGCGGCGCCGGCTGTGTCAACGACTCGGCGGACGAGATCGTCGAGGCTGACGCCGCCCACGCCGGTCGGGAAGATCGCGGAGAAGGCCGCTGCGCCGAGCGCTGCTGCTGCTCCTGCTGCTGGCCTGCGCACACGCGCGAGGTCGCTTCCCAAGCTGGCGCCCGCTCCTGCTGCTGCTCCGGCGCCTGTGCTTGAGCCGACGGCTGTCTCGGCCGCGGCTGGGAAGACTGCCTCGGGAAGGACGGGAATGGCTACGAGGCGGACGAGGATCGCGAAGCTGGGGATGAGTGGGAATGGGACGCCGGCGCCGAAACGGAGAGGAAAGACTGGAGTTTGAGGTGTGATGATCTTGTGTTGGGCAGTGGGAGTTTGCGTTGAGGGATGATCTTGTGATGGGGGATGGGCTGGTGTCATGGTTGCGTGGGGTCGTTGTTTGGCTTAGATTGCATGTCTGGTTGAGCATTCTGGCTTGAGGAGTAGCGAATACCCCGGTGTCAGAGTCATGTGCGGGTGCCTGTGGATGGCCAGTGGCTTATGTTGGCATGGTGCTTAGGTTTTATTGTTGGTTGCAGACAAATTTGTTCATGCTTGGATTGTCGTGGCTGTGATGGCTTTGTCGTTGTTGGCCCAGTGTGAGGCTCTAAGGGTTGCCAATGATTCACAAGGCAAGGCGAGAAGGTCACCGCAAGGTGTTTTCAGTATCTATGCTATCCGGCCGTTGATGTTTTGCTAATGTACAGTACCTCTCGACAACGAAGCTCCCGTCATCTGCCGGAGCAAGTTTGGCCATCAGTGTCAGATCACGGGTCTTCACGGCAACAGGTTCTGCCACCGCAGACCCGACCCGACCCGTCCGGCCCAGTTTCCCGCTATCATCCAGGTCCGGATCGTCACAACAGCAAGCTCTGTTACCGCGGGACCCGACCCGTCCAGCCCAGACTTCCGATCATCGAGGTCCGGATCCTCACAAAGACAAGCTCTGCCACTACAGGATCCGGCCTGTCTGGCCCGGTGCTTCCGGAAACTCCAGAATCTTCCTCGCCAGCAATGTCCAGCCCATCCCTCCCTCACATTGCCGACGCCCAAACGCCTCCATACAAAGTACAAAACTCATCAGCAATGCCCTACCCATCCCTCTTTCGCACTGCCGTCAACAACAACACCCACGACTCTCACTCGGCAATGCCCCGCCCATCCCTCCCTGCATTGCCGTCAACAACACCCACGACTCTCACTCCGCAATGCTCCGCCCATCCCTCCCTCGCATTGCCCTCGCCAACAACAACCCTTTACTTCTTGCGGGCAAAAGCCGCGTCGCTCAGCCAGTACTCAGTCTCCACGCCCAGCCGCTCAGGCCGCAGCACCAGATACCGCGGCAGCTCATCGTCCTCCCGATCGCCCTCCTCCAGGCCAACAACCTCGCGCAGCGCGTCATCCACCTCAATAGCCTTCTGGCGCCCGCCCGCCAGAATAACACTCATCTCCCCCTCGGCAATCTCATGCACGCACTCGGGGGCCGCGACGCCCCGCTTGCCACGCAGAGCAGCGCAGCGACGGACAAACCAGGCCTCGCTCATGTGGCTGTCGTCGCGGACGTTCCAGCGGAAGCAGTTGCCGGCGCCGTTGAGAGGGAACACCATGCAGAGGTGCACGCCGTTGGGGCTGCGCTCGTAGAAGGTCTCGAGCAGCAGGCCCTGGGCGTTGGCGGCCTCGACGGAGGGCTGGTCGGCGCGCTGCTTGAGCTGGCGCTCGGCGCCCTCGGCGTGGCTGCGGGTGATGTCGCGCGAGGCGAGGATCACGTCGACGCGGCGCCAGACGTTGTTGAGGGTGTCGCGGGCCAGCCAGGAGGTCGAGGTGGGGGTGTGGTCCAGCTTGTGGGTGATGATGTAGCGATCATTGAAGAGGGTGTCGTGCGGGTGGAGGGGGAACAGCCTGCCCTCACCGTACCAGGTGAGGGACTCGGTCTGGTTACGGTGCTTGTCGCTGATATAGGAAGAGAGGGGGAGGAATGAGAGAGCGGGAGGGGCGAGGTGCGCCATTGTGACTTTTGGGGATGGTTGAGTCGGTTTTGTGATTACTGTTTTGGGTCGGTCAGACCGGGATCGTGAAGATCGATATGGAAATGGGTCTTCTTACTAGTACGCTGCTGATGCAGTTGAAAGGTGGCACGACCGGTGGTGATCGGTCGGTTGAAGGTGGTGATCTTGGTTATCGGTCGGTCGGTGACAATGCTACGGTCGGTCAGCGCGGAGAAGGTGAGACAACCTTCGGAATGTCGGCTTACTGTTAACTTGCTAACGTTATCGGTAGCAGTACTGGGAAGCAAGGCTTCTTGGTGTTACTTTGTTGCTCACGATTGATGCTGATGATGTTGCAGGTTTTTCAACAACAGTCGGTCGGCAGTCGATGGTTAACAATCGGTGACAATGTCAAAGAATTTGTGCGGTGCTCAAAACGGCTCGACGAAAACAGGTCGACAAAAGCAGCGCTTGTTAAAGACCGACTCGAGTGGCGCAACTCAAAGAAGAACGCAGCACAAGAGGCGGGAACGGAATGCAACGTCTTTTGTGAGACTGTTGGTAATGGACTTGGTGAGACCAAAGGAAGGAGGAGGGAAGGGTGGTGAAGATTTAACCGCCCGAAGAAGAGGGAGTGGATGGTTGATGGGGTGGGTTGGTGAGGGATGTGTGGGATGGAGTGGTCGGTGAGGGTGAGGCCAAAGGCAGATTGTTGTTCGAAAATTGTTCGGCTCTAGGGCTCACTCACCGATCCCCCGATGACGTCGGCACGCCTGGGCCAGGCCCTGAGCCAGTGTTTGGTTCACGGGAGGGGAGTTCTCTGTCTGGGGTCCGCTGGTACTTGGAGTTCACGCTAATATCGCGTAGGGGGGTGGTAGCCCACGACAACGGCCCGAGTTGGGGAGGGTGGCCTGGAAAGAACGGCCTCAATGGACACAACCGTCCCCTCTTGCCATTCTTCTGGCCTACCCTGAGCAGTCTGAAACCCAGCTAAGGGGAAAAGCGCCACAGCACAGCCTTCCAGGGCTGTCTTTTGTCCTTTTACCCCCAAAGTGCTGCAGCGATTCGGCATCGCGTGCCAGGACAAGAAGCCCAGCCAGGGTCAACAAGAACACAACCAACACACCCGAGCACCGAGCAACCAACAGCCAACAACCAACAGTACCTTATAACTCGGCAATTAATTAATTTGGCCCGTCGGCTGCGAGCGGAAGAAGGAGCTTTTGTCACTGCGATTCACTGGGCCAAAATCCGCCTCTCTGGATCGACTGGAGTTGCTGGGACACCGTTCAGTAATTACCCTCAACCAACCCATCCCCGAACGACTGACGAACCATACAGAAAAGACAGCTTTTGCCTCGCTCTTCGACGCGACTTACACCTAGATTCCTGCATGTTACCGGATCAATCCACCCCTGAGACTCCGAGGTTCCCTTCGGCCGCCCCTGACTCCACCTGTGGATTCTCAGAAAACCCTTCACCGGACGAACCCACACCCACACCCACACATAGCCTCGCCTCCCGCCTCGACACCTCAACAACAAGGTCGCCTGGCTAGCTCAATCGGTAGAGCGTGAGACTCTTAGGAATCTCCATCATCTCAAGGTTGTGGGTTCGACCCCCACGTCGGGCTCAATTCCCGGCCGCGAAGGTCAAGGCTTGCTTTTTGGTGTTTTTCTCT
>OUNM010487099.1_pt1 | contig 24865 bp, 25 predicted proteins | sample 1769961 | NCBI WGS metagenome assembly OUNM01 (sample SAMEA3914820, study PRJEB12502) | metagenome | biome: forest; material: soil | place: USA | collected 2012-03-12 | depth 0.3 m | reverse complement strand
GCGGCCGTAAACGCCCTGGGTCGCCGTCGGTCCGGCGGCATAGTACAGCGTCGTGGTGGGCTGATTGAACGCACCGTTGCCGAATGCAATGCCCCAGAGCCCGGGGATGGTAATGGGGTTGCCGTTTGCGTCCTTGAACACACCGAGGGAAGCACCCGTGTTCGGGTCATAGACGTTGATCGTGCCGTCGCCGAAATTGCCGACGAGCAAATCATTGCTGAACTGGCCGAAGCCTGCGGGGGCCACCACCATGCCCCACGGGGCATTTAGCGCGCCGCCAGTACCCACCAGTCGCTTCACCAGCGTACCGCTGGTGTCGAAGATGTCGATGAAGCCGAGCCCCGCTGCATGGTCCTCGATCGGCTGACCCGCCGTGAAATGGGCGTAACTCACATAGATCTGGCTGCCGATGACCTGAATCCCGAACGGCTTGTATCCGCTGGGGATGTTGGGATCCTTGAAACCGCCAGGAAGTGTGATCTTCTTGTAGCTCGCATCGAACACGTCGACGCTGCCCGCATTGCCGACATTGGCGGCGAGCAGCAGATTGGTCGAACCTTGGTTGAGGATGGCGAGGCCAGTGAAGACGTCGCCTTCGGCGCTGCCGTCGAACTCCGTGATCGCATTAGCGTTGTCGACGTTTTGCGCCCAGCCGGAAATCGTGCCGCCGGTGCCGTCGAAGATGAATGTCGCGGGTGCAGTCACGCCGCCCTCACTTACAGCAAAGGCGCTGCTGGTGTTGGCGACGATACCAGTCGGACCAGACGCCTTCCCGTTCGCCGCCGCCGGGACATTAACCACCAACGGCTGAATATTGCCGGTTCCGTCGTACAGCGTAGACTTGTTACTGCCATGATCGTTAACCCACACGGCGTCACCCGGGCCGAATGCAATTCCCCAGCCGTGAGACAGATTGGCGTCCTGAATGGATGTCATTCCGGGGACGTTTGAGACCAAGGGAGTCGCCGTGTAGGCGCTTGCTGGTGCTGGTGCTGGTGCTGGTGCAGGCGCCGGCGCCGGCGCGGTCGGCGTTGGCTGCATAGACGTGGAGGAGCCGCCGCCGCCACACCCAGTTAAGGCGAGCGCGCTGGCTCCTGTCACCAACCAGGATAAAGATGATCGGATCTTCCTCATGCCCAACCTTTCCATCGGGGAAATGGGTGGGGCGAGCGCCTTCACCCGTTCGGTGAGTGCACGGCCGCGAGGCAGACGTTCAGAGCGCTAGAAAAGATTTTTTCCGGCTGTGCTTGAGAGGCAAGCGGTTACTATCCAGCGGATCATTCATCGGACGGAGTACAGGCAGCCCTCGCGCCCGCGCCGTGCCCGCCTGAAGACAAGTTCTAGGCGTAAGTGGCGGTTCTTGGCGCCGTTTGGATACTCTGGTGATCGCGGTCGCGCCATAATATCAAGGGCGAGACATCGCTCCAGGGGGGGAGCGAGTCCGCGTGCCGACGCCGGCATATTCGCCGGGGGAGCACAAAGTTTCAATTCGCTCGACCAGCCGTTGAACCTTTTCCGGCGAAGCGAGAACAAAGTCTACGGAGCCACCTAATTGGCGGGCAAGTCGCCCGTGCCATCAGATATGAGCCAGACATATGTACCAATACGGTACATATATTTGGCAATCGGAAGTCACGTCTGCAGGCGACCCGATCTCGGGACGAGCGTGCGGGCCTTCTCTTCGTCAGCTCGACAAGGAACACGCATGCACCGCCAAGCGCCACTTCCCTCGTCCTGTCGCTCAGCGCCCAGTCGTCACTTTCGCCGACGTCTTCGGACGGCGGCGATGGTCGGTTGTCTGGCTTTTTTCGGCATTTCCTTTGGCACAGCTGCATCAGCTGTGGACGTGCCGGCATCGCTCGATCTCTCGTTCTATCGCGGCAAGATCGTTTATCTCGACTTCTGGGCGTCCTGGTGCGGGCCGTGCAAATTGTCGTTCCGGTTCATGAACGCGATGAGCCACGCGTTTTCGGATCGGGATTTCGCCATCGTGACGGTCAATGTGGATCATGACCGGGCCGCCGCAGAAGCCTTTCTTCGGCAGCAGGGGCCTGGTCTGACGATGGTGCTCGATCCCAAAGGAGCACTGGCCTCGAAGTTCGATGTCGAAGCCATGCCGACATCCTTCATCATCGATAGAGCCGGCAAGGTCCGTTACGTCCACAAGGGCTATAACGATTCCGACACGGCAAAATACCGGGCAGAGGTCTCCCGGCTCATCGGCGAGAGCCGATCATGAGCGCCCGCCTGCCTGAAGGTCTATTGAGGCCGGCCATCACATTGTTGTGCATGTTGGCCCTTGGTGGCTGCGCCAGCATGCACGTCAAGCCATGGGATCGCGATATCCTTGCGCGCAAATCCATGCAGCTGAATGGCTATCCGCATCTGACAGCGTTCAAAGAGCATATTTTCTTTAGCAAGGAAGGGGCGAGCGGCGGCCGGACCTTCGACGGCGGGGGGTGCGGATGCAACTGAGTTCGCCGCGCACCAAGTGCCGGATTGCGAAGACGCTCGGATTGCTCGCCGCCAATCTCCTGGCCGCCCATGCGGCCCAGGCTGCGGCAGCGGCGGGTGGTGTGGCGCAGGATAGCGGCGCCATCGATCAGCCCGGCAGTCTGATGACGGTTCCAGCCGATGGTCCGGGCACAACCGTAATCGATTCCGCCGTGCTCTTCTATCAGGAGCAAGGCGGGCGGGTTCAGGCTATCGAGCCGACCAGCAGCATCACCATCAATCGCTCTAATGGCGATGTCTTCTCGGCGAAGTACACCTATGACTCGCTAACCGGGGCGACACCGAACGGGGCCATGCCCTGGACATCGGCACAAACCTTCACGACCCCGAGCCGTGGGAGTGCCCATTCCTCCGGTGCCCAACAGACGGTGACAAGCGCGTCCGGCACCGTCGTGACCAATCCGACAACAGGTCAGGCGATCAGCCAGTATATGACTCCTGCCAACACGCTGCCCGTGGACAAAGGCTTCAGGGATCGGCGCTATGCAGGTGAGCTCGACTATTCCTGGGCGTACAACAGTAATACGCGGATCAGTGCCGGCGGCGCCATTTCCTTCGAGAGAGACTATCGGTCTTACTCGGGGAACGTGGGCATGTCACGTGATCTCAACGACAAGAATACTACATTATCGATCAACGCAAATTTTGAGTATGATCAGTCGCGTCCATTTTTCGGTACGCCCACGCCGCTGACACCCATGAATGGCGATCGGAAAGGGCCGAACGACAAGAAGACTGTCGTGAGCGTGGTCGCAGGATTGACCCAAGTCCTCAGCCGCCATTGGCTCGTGCAGCTGAATTACAGCTTCGGGTCTAACCAAGGATATCAGGCGGATCCCTATAGAATCTTGTCGGTTGTCGACGCCACAACCGGCGCCCCCCTCGAATATCTCTACGAAAGCCGCCCACGTTCCCGGACGCGCCAGAGTGTTTATGTCGGAAGCAAGCTTTCGGTCGGTCCCACTGTGGCCGACCTGTCTGGACGTTTTTATCACGACAGCTGGGGCATCGATTCTATCACAGCGGAGGTGGCGGAACAGATCCCCGTCACGCATGCACTCTATATCCAACCTGGATTTCGATATTACCGGCAATCGGCAGCCAACTTCTTCCGATATTATCTTCTGGATGGATTTCCTCTGCCGCAATTCGCAAGTTCCGACAGCCGTCTCAGCAAGTTCCAGTCCAGGACCTTCGACCTCAAGATGGGAGTGAAGGTCTTCGAAGGGGGCGAGTTCTACGTCCTTGGCGAAGACTACAAGCAGATGGGGGCGTCCCACCTGGCAAATGCCGCCGGGGCGCTTTCGGGTGAGAATCTGTTCTCGGGTGTCCACGCCCGAAGCGTGATGGCAGGTCTCAGGTTCAGTGTTTCTTAGCGGAAGGCGGAGCGAAGCGATGCCCGCGACCGGCCGCGACTTGGAAATCCGGTGCCACAGCTTTAAAGCGATGGGATCGCCGTGCGAGATTCAGCTGGAAACCGACTCCGCTGACCTTGCGGAGGAGGTGGGGAGCCTCGTTCAGCAAGAAGCAATACGGATCGAGCGGAAGTTCAGCCGCTACCGGTCCGACAGCGTCCTTTCGATGATCAACAATTCCAACGGTTCACCGGTTCTCGCCGATGGGGAGACGGCTGCTCTGCTCGACTATGCCGATCGGTGTTTCAGGCTGAGCCAGGGGCGGTTCGATGTGACGTCGGGCGTTCTCCGCCGAGTGTGGACGTTTGATGGATCTGATCGCGTTCCGACGGCCGCCGGTATCGAGGAGCTTTGCAGCCTGATCGGCTGGCACCGAGTGCGGTGGGAGCGGCCGCTCATCACTCTGCCGGAGGGGATGGAAATCGACTTCGGTGGGCTGGGGAAGGAATATGCCGTGGACATGGCACTTATGCGGGCCGTGCAGCGCACCAAGCTGCCCGTGCTGGTCAATTTCGGAGGCGATCTCAGGGTGTCGGGGCCTCGGTCTGGTGGCCAGCGCTGGCGCGTCCTCATCGACAGCGTCGACTTGAATGCTTCCCGCGCGTGGCTGGAGATCGCCTCGGGCGCAATTACGACGAGTGGCGACTCCCGGCGTTTTCTCGTCAAGGACGGCATCCGCTACGGCCACATCCTCGACCCACGCACCGGCTGGCCTGTCCGTGATGCGCCTCGGTCCGTCACAGTCGCCGCTGAAACCTGCATAGCTGCAGGCATTCTGTCGACGTTGGCGATGCTGCAGGGAAAGGGGGCGGAAAAATTCCTTCGGCGTGAGGGGGTGCAGGCATGGATTACCCGCTAGGGCGTGGCCTTAAGCAGAGTCGGGTCGTCTCGGAACTCTCTTCGGGAGCCGACAAAATATTTCGTCTGTTCCTAGCGGCGCTGCTGGCAGTGATCCCAGCGTCCGTCGCACTGGCTGCCGACATCACGGCCGGCGATCATATCTCATCTAGGCTCGTTGCGGAAAGCTCCCGACCAGTTCCCGGAAGCCAGATTGCGCTTGCGGTCAATCTGAAACCGCTGCCGGGCTGGCACATCTACTGGAGCAACCCAGGTGACAGCGGCTATGCGCCCCGCTTTTCCTGGTCGGTGCCGGTCGGTTTTGTGGTGGGTCCGATGGAGCATCCGCTGCCGACCGTCCTGTCGCCTGGCGGGATCGCAATCAACGTTCATGCAGGCGAGACCAGCTTGCTGACGAGCCTGCGGATTCCGTCCACGGCGCGTCTCGGCCAAGCGGTTCCCCTGCGCGTGGCCGCCGATCTTCTAGTCTGCTCGGAGGAGGTCTGCGTCCCCGAGACAGTGACGCTCAATAAGACTTTGGCGATCGGCGAAGGAGGCGCTGATCGCGCGGCCTCCGGACTCTTTGTCGCGGCGCGCGCCGCCATGCCACGGGCGCTGGCGACGCCAGCCCATTATCAGCTTCTCGACCACGCAATCCGGTTCGACATACCTTCGGCGCTCCCGAGCGGAGTACGCGCTGCGCATCTGTTCGTGGAGACTTTGGGCATCGTTCCGGCTGGCGCGAAGCAGCATCTCGAGCGTCGTGGGGATGGTCAGCTTATACTGATCGACGACCCTCAGATGGCACCAAGGGGGCCTATCTCCGCGGTGCTGCGGCTCGACATGCGTGACGGTGAAACACAGGGCATCCGCCTGGTGGCACTGCCGGGTGCGGCACCGTCCGTATGGCGGGCGGCGGCGCCGACACGGAACTGGGCGTTCGCGCTTGCCCTCGGCGGCGCGTTGCTCGGGGGCCTGCTGTTGAATCTAATGCCGTGCGTGTTTCCCATCCTCAGCCTGAAGGCCCTATCACTCGCCCGCTCCGGAGAGAGTCCGGGAGAGGCGAGGGACGAAGCGCTCGGATACACTGTGGGTGCGATCGCCGTCGTAGTGGGGCTCGGTGCGCTCCTGCTGGGCCTCAGAAGCGTCGGTGAAGCAGTCGGCTGGGCGTTTCAGCTGCAAAACCCCGTTGTCGTCGCACTGTTGCTATTGCTGGTAGTGGCGATCGCAACCAATCTTGCTGGCCTTTATGAGCTGCCCTCGTTCAATCTTGGACGGGCGACGGGAAAGGGATTCTCCGGCGGCGTGGCGACAGGGGCTCTGGCGGCCTTCGTCGCGACGCCCTGCACCGGGCCGTTCATGGCGGGCGCGCTCGGCACCGCTCTTGTTGTTCCCCCGGTGGAAGCGCTTGCGATCTTCGCTGGCCTCGGAGGCGGGCTTTCGCTTCCTTTCTTGCTGATTGGATTTGTCGAGCCTCTTCGGAAATGTCTGCCAAGGCCGGGAGCCTGGATGGTCACGCTACGGCGCCTGCTCAGCCTTCCGATGTTCGCGACGGCGGTTGGTCTCGCCTGGCTTCTTGGCAAACAGACCGGCGTCGCTGGAATGACAATCGGTCTTGCTGGGGTGCTGTTGCTCGGCGTTGCGCTCTGGTGGGGCGGATTGCTACAGTCGGGCGGCAGATGGATGCTGCCAGCGCTCGTCCCAGCGGCGGGTTCGATCGCTCTCATTCTAGCCGGCCTGTTAGTAGCGTCTCCCTCTTCCGGCCGGGCTATCCCTTCGACCGAACCATTTCAGCGTTATAGCGAGGCGGGACTCGCCCGGCTCCGTGCCCAGCACCGGCCCGTATTTCTCTTCGCGACGGCCGACTGGTGCCTTACCTGCAAGGTGAACGAGGCCACGAGCATCACGGCCGCCTCGGTCACAGATGCCTTCACGCATTCTCGTGTTGCGGTGATTCAGGCCGACTGGACCAAAAGTGATCCGCAAGTCAGCCGCCTGCTGGAAGCCCACAGTCGGGCCGGCGTTCCCCTCTATCTCTGGTACCCGGCCACTGGCGGTGTCAGGGAGCTGCCGCAAATCCTGACACCCGCTATGTTGGTCGGGCTTACGCGCGGATCTCATTCCTCTTGAGACTTCCGGGAACATCGCAAGGGTTGCGGGACGAGCACCGGGCTTTGCCCACCTCGCGATTTCAGAAATCAGTCGTGCCGTGCGGGATGTTCGCCCCGAAGATATCTCGCACGGCTTTCACTCCCAGTTTCTCGAATGGAGAATGCTTATGAAGCTGTCCCTTGCTCCCGCCCTCATCGCGCTCACGCTCTGCGCCGCTCCGGCAGTCGCCGCGCTGCCAGTGGGCGCCGAAGCGCCGCTTTTCAAAACCAAGGTCAGTCTGGCCGGCAAGGAGATGCCGTTCGATCTTGCCAAGGCACTGAAAGCGGGACCAGTCGTGCTCTATTTCTATCCAGCTGCCTTCACTACCGGCTGTACCATCGAAGCACATGACTTCGCTGAGGCGACAGATGATTTCAGGAGATTGGGCGCGACCGTGATCGGCGTGTCAGCCGATCCTATCGACGTGCTCGACAAATTTTCGGTCACCGAGTGCCGCAACAAGTTCGCCGTTGCCTCGGCGACACCGCAGATGATCGCCGACTATGATGTGAAGCTCGCGACGACCGCACGCGCGAACCGCACTTCCTATGTGATTGTACCCGATGGCAGGGTGATCTTCGCCTATTCCGCGATGGATCCCAGCGGGCACGTCGCGAAAGCGATCGATGCCTTGAGGGCGTGGCAAGAAAGCCACGATCACCCGTAAGGCGAATACGCGGCGTTTTGCCACCATTGTGAAGCGTTTCAGCGGTCGGCTAATCCGAACCGGTTTGGCCGGGGTCGGATTAGCCGACCCGATGAGGTATCTGCACTTGCGGAGCTTGGGGCGTGCGGCTCTCCATCCTGGCGACGGCTATGCCGAGCACGCCGTATACGTTGATGCAGACCGGTCAGCTGCCAAGCGAATAAAGACCCTTGCAGACGGGGCGGGCCAGACGTTTCAGTAGCGCTTGAACGGCCATGGTGTCCTTGGTCATCGAGGTCTCCGCAGGCTGAGTGTCGCGACCCAACCTTATTCGAAGATCTCCGATGGCCACCCGCGAAGCTGACCGGCCGCTATTGCGCTGGTGGCGAGCGCGCGCCCGATCAGCTTCGCTCCCGTCGACCCACTCCACCACTCGGGGCACGACCCCGCGGTCTGAGCGATTGCCGTTGCACTTCGGGATGGCCCACCGGCCACGGGCGGCGGGTGGACTTTATCTCATCTCGCCACGTCTTTTCCGTTGCGAAGGGAGTTTCGGTTTTCTTACAGGAAAAAGACAAGGGGCGAGCTGAGAGGGGCGGGATCACATCGTTCAACCTTCGGTGCGCGAATTCACATCCGCGCACCGAGGGCAGCTACGGCCCAAAATTGTCCATACGGACATCGATGGGGCAGAAAAAATCATGAAAATCAAAGTAATTTGCTTAGCGTCCGTCTGCGCGGTCAGCCTCCTCACAGGAGCGACCGCGGTGCAGGCACAGAATAGCATGCCGGCGGCAACCACCAGCAAGGCGGCTGCTACCGATTCGATCGGCGAACCTCAGAGCGACATCGTCGTCACCGCCCGCAAGCGGCAGGAGAACCTCGTCGACACCCCCCTGTCGGTCTCGGCCTATCGTGGTGAGGCGCTCGCCGCGCGTGGCGTGCCCAACATCCACCAGCTCGATACCATCTCACCGAGCCTTACCATCACCAATTTCGGCGCCGGCAACATCAGCGACGCCACCGTCTTCATCCGCGGCATCGGCACGGCCGACCACCTCATCCTCACCGACCCGGGTGTCGGCGTCTATCTCGACGGCGTCTATCTTGGCCGCTCAATGGGCGCAAACATGAGCCTCGCGAACATCGATCATCTCGAGGTCCTGCGCGGTCCACAGGGCACGCTGTCGGGCCGCAACACGCTGGGCGGCGCAGTCAACATCGTCACCCGCCAGCCGGACCAAAACGAGCATTACGAGTTCACCGGATCGATCGCCACGCGCACCCACGCGACCGTCGGCTTCTACGGCAACACACCCATCACCGACACGCTGGCCGTCTCGCTGACCGGCAATTTTGAGCATCGCAACGGTATCGGCTCGTTCATTAACCTGCCGGCCGAATCCACCAAGGTAGGCGAGTTCGACAAGGGCGGCGGCCGCCTCGCGGTGAAGTGGACGCCGTCCTCCACTGTCTCCTTCCTTCTCGCGGTGGACGGAAGTGCCGGACACTACGGTTTGAGCCCAATGGAGAACATCATCATCAACCCCAACGGCTTCTCGGGGCTGACACAGGCGGACTTGCCCAAGAACCGGAACGACAACGGCACCACCAATCCGGAAGTGCCCAACACCAGCTCGCGCGATCTCGGCGTCTCGCTGACCTCGACTGTTGCGCTCGATGACCATTTGAGCGTCAAGTTGATCGGGTCGGAGCGCTACAGCCACTATAAGGGCGGTCTCGACGATGATGACTCGCCGATCCGCTTCTCCGAGTTCCCGGAGACAGGCTATGCCCGCCAGTACACCGGTGAAGGCACGCTCAACGGCGAGTATGGCCGGTTCGACTTCGTGACGGGCGCCTACTTCTTCCATGAGAAGGGCAACGCCGACCAACCCGACTATATCTTCGCAGGCTCGCAAGACGCCTTCTTCGTCGACCAGACGACGCGCAGCTGGGCGCTCTACGCGCACGGCGGATTCAAAGTCACCGACGCGCTGAAGATCTCGGGCGGCGTGCGCTACACCGACGATCACAAGCGCGCCTTCGCCTATATCGGCTGCTGCCTAAATCCGGGTGTGACCCGCAGCGACAGCTGGAATGCGGTCACTTGGGACGTTGCGGTCGATTATAAGCTGAGCCACGATCTCGCTGCTTATGCGACCGTCCAGCGAGGCTATGAGAGCGGCGGCTACCCGCCTCGTCCGTTCGGCGGACCGCTGACCTTCGTTCCCTACAACCCGACCTATGCCACTAACTATGAGGGCGGCATCAAGGGCCGGATCGGTCATATCCTGCGCTTCTCGTCGGCGCTCTTCTATACCCAGTACAAGGACCTGGCGCTGCAGTTCAGCCAGGTAACGGGCAGCGGCTTCGTCACGATCACCGCCAACGCCGGCCGCTCGCGGACCTGGGGTGCGGAGTTTGAAGGTGACCTGAAACTCACCCAGGTGCTGAGCCTCACCACCTCGGTGGGCTACAACAATGCCAAAGTGACGAAGGTCGATCCGGGCGTGGTCGGCGTCGCCAAGGGCGACGTGCCGCAACTCACGCCGAAGTGGACGATCGGGGTTGGCCCGCAGCTGCGCGTGCCGCTCGCGTCGGGCTCGATCGTGACGGCGCGGATTGATACCTCGTATCGGTCGAGCATGTTCGGCCAGTCGGCCAACAACGAGTTCAACCGGATCAAGTCGCGCTACCTGACCAACTTTGACGTGTCGTACGAGATTCCGAGCAAGCAGCTGACCCTGTCGCTGTTCGGGAACAACATCTTTAACGAGGTCTACGACACCTCGCGCGTCGACCAGTTCGATGCCGGCTTCACCGAGGTCATTCTTAGCAATGACCGCAGCGAATTCGGCTTCCGGCTCAAAAAGGCATTCTGATGAAATGGAAGGGGTAGCGGTCACGCTGCCCCTTTTCCTGGGCAAGGCATCGGCTGCGCAAGCCAGTTGAGATCAACTCCGCCGCCTGACCATCAGGTCGTCGTTATCCGGTGTGAGATGGAGTGACATGGGGCCGGTCAAACGCTGCCGTCCAGTGCGAAACTGTCATGTCCAGCGATGCAAGCGCGCGATCATCGCACAGTTCGTGATTGTATGATCCGAACAAGCATAATTATGACTGTTTGAAGTATACAGAGATATCACCCTTTCTCCTAGATCCATCGGATGAGTCGGCACGAAGAGGGCCGTCGATCGGGAGAAGTCTTATGCGCACGATGATGCTTGTCGCTACCACGATCCTGTCCACCACCATGGTTGCAGCGTCGGCTCATGCCGCTCCGTTCCGAGGACCCTATGTCGGGCTCGAGGCAGGCATCGGCCGGGACAAGGTGGGCCGCGCCGCAACCGATCTGGGCGACATCCGTGGTGATCATGGCAGGACCTCGTTCACCGGCGGTGTCTTCGCAGGCTATGACGTGACGATCGCACCGCGCGTAGTGATAGGTGGCGAATTGACGCTCGACGCGTCGGCCGGCGACTCCATCAACGGTTCTGCGGGTGGCGAAGCCGCGGTCCTCGATCCCAAGCGGCAGATCAGTGTGACCGGCCGCGCAGGCTATCTCATAGATTCCGAGACACTGGTCTATGCGCGAGGCGGCTACACCAATGTGCGGGCCAGCGTCTCGACGAACTCACCAAATGGTGCGCTCGGGCGCAGCAGGGAGCTGGACGGCTGGACGCTGGGCGCAGGCGCCGAACGCCAGCTGAGCTCGACGATTTCAGCCCGGGTGGAATATCGGTATTCAGACCTGAGCCAAGGGCGAGGTAGCGTCGACCGCCACCAAGTGCTGGCTGCCCTTGCCTATCATTTCTAAAGCGGGCTGCCGCGAGAGGGCGAGGACCATCATGCGACACCTCCAGCCGATGTGGGGCAACGTCGCCACGCCGAAGTGGACGAAGCCAGCAGACAGCTCCAGCAATTCAAGGGACCGATGAAAGGCGGGTGGAGGGCAACTGGTTCAGCAATCAAATTTGCGAATTGGTTTTGATCATGCCATCGGAAACGCGACAATAATCTCACGGAAACCGGTGGCTTGCATCACAATTCGGCGGCGTCGCCCTTTCGCGGAAATAACGTCTTTTCGAAATAAGACAGGAAGGCGCGGGCCTTCGCTGTTGCAACCCGCCCCGCCGGAAAGACAGCCCACAGATCGAGCGCGGGCAGGTCCCAATCGGACAGGACGGCGACGGCTGCACCGGTCTCGAGCTCCGGCAAGAACATCCATTCCGAGGCAATGGCGAGACCCATATCGCTGAAGACCGCTGCGCGGACACCTTCGGCTGCGCTCACTTTCAGGCGCGCCTTCATCACGACGGAGACCTCCGAACTTCCCTGGCGAAAGGTCCAGGCCATATTGTCTCCCGTTCGCAGGTAGACGATTGCCTGATGGCTTGCGAGATCGGCGGGCACATGCGGTGTTCCCGCTTGTTCCAGATAGCGAGGCGAGGCGACTACAATCCGTTTTCCGGTGCCCAGTCGCCGGGCGGTCAAGCTGGAGTCGGGAAGATTTCCCATGCGAAGGGCGACGTCGACGCCCTCGTCTACTAGATCGATATTCCGGTCATCGAGCATCACCTCGAGATCGAGCCCCGGATGCTCGGCTAGAAAGTCGGGCAGCCTCGGAATGATATGGATGCGCGCAAAGGTCGTCGCCGCGGAGATCCTCAGCCGCCCCGTTAGGCCGGAGCCGGCACCGCGAGCAGCGAGATCGGCTTCGTCGGCCTCCTCAATCGACCGCTTGGCCCGTTCGAAATAGGCTTGGCCGGCTTCGGTCGTCGAAAGCCCGCGCGTTGATCTCGTTAGCAGCTTGACGCCCAGTCGCGCTTCAAGCTGCGCGACGGTCTTGGACACGGCCGGCTGGCCGACTCTGAGGTAGCGGGCCGCGCTCGAGAAGGATCCGGTCTCGACGACCCGCACAAAAGTTTCCATCGATGCGAGACGGTCCATCCGTCACTCCCGAGAGGCTGGCTGCGTTGGCGATGCATCTGCCATCACTCCTGACGGACGGATAGCCGTTATTCCTGCAAAGATATGAATAGAGCATCCGATAGCGGAAAGGACACTGCCGCCATTCGCGCTGGTGGCTGTAGCCTGTTCCAATCCGGTTAGGGGAGAGCCTCGCCTAACTGCTGGCTCAGGGCTCGCCCGACGGAGGGATGACGGCCTCGCTCTGGCGCCCGAGAACGGGGTTCCGGCTGTAGCGCGGGCGGGCCACCACGGGTCTTACCGCCTTCGAGACCTTGCTTCGGCAGCGGCTGCCAGGCGCCACCGGAGCCGGCGAGTAGTTTGTTGGGAGCGCTATTCCGTTCAAGAATGAGCCTTAGTCTTAAGCGGGGACTACTGCCGTTTTGGCATGCTCGTATCTGCGGGTTGGCGCCGGCAAGGCGTCACTGGATCCGGCTTTCCGCTTTCAGGTCAGGCCAGTCGGATAAGCCAAATTTGAGGAACGAGCGATGAGCAAGAAACTGGAAGGCAAGATCGCAGTCGTCACTGGCGGCAGTGCCGGCATCGGTCTTGGCGCGGCCAAGCGTTTCGCCGATGAGGGTGCCAAGGTGTTCGTCACCGGTCGCAATCAAGCGACGCTGGACAAGGCGGTCGCCGCGATCGGCCATGGTGCGATCGGAATCAGGGCCGATGCGTCGGTGCTTTCTGACATCGATCGTATCTATTCGGTCGTGAAGGATCAGGCCGGCCGCATCGACGTGCTGTTTCTCAACGCGGGCTTCTATGAATTCCTGAAATTCGGCGAGATCACCGAGGAGCATTTCGATCGTACCTACAACACTAATGTGAAGGGCTTGCTCTTCGGCTTCCAGAAGGCGTTGCCGCTGCTTCCCAAGGGCGCTTCGGTAATCTTCACGGGTTCGATCGCGGCCTCGATGGGCATACCCATGATGTCGGTCTATAGCTCGACCAAGGCGGCAATCCGCAATCTCGCACGCGGCTGGATTCTCGACACCAAGGAGTTGGGCATCCGCATCAATGTGCTCAGCCCCGGCCATACGCAGACCCCGGGTCTCGACAACCTGCTGAGCGAGGACGACAAGGTGGGGATCGTCACCCAGATTCCGCTCGGCCGCCTCGGAACCGCTGATGATCTGGCCAAGGCCGCGGTGTTCCTCGCTTCCGACGACAGTGCCTATATTAACGGCATCGAACTCGAGGTCGATGGCGGCGTCGCCCAGTTCTGAGGGCATAGCGGGGCGGAAGCGAATCCGCGCCGGGGAACGGCTGGCTCTCCGGGCTCATTCGAGACCCGGAATGTCGCGCGACTCTGCATGCGGCGACGCGGCCGCAAATTCAGCGACCCAAAATAAGAACTGTAACTATTCCACGAGCCAGAACGGACAATCTATCGGTCCGCGTTCAATTAATGCCGCTTAGGGCGGGCCGGATCTCATTTATAACCAACAAGGGAGAAACCCCATGTCGCTCCGGTTTCAAGCGTTGATACTGGCCGCTGTCGTTTCCTCGGCTGGCTCGATTCCGGCCGCGCCGGCCTTCGCCGTCGTCCCCAACTCGGCCTCGACCGTCGACACGGATACCAACGGACTGGCATTGCAGGGCTATGACCCGGTCGCCTATTTCGTCGATGGTCAGCCCGAGAAGGGTAAGGCAGACCTGAAGATCGACCATGGCGGCGCGACCTATTATTTCGCCAGCGCCAAGAACATGGAAGCTTTCAAGGCCAATCCCAGCGCGTATCTCCCCCAATATGGCGGCTTCTGCGCAATGGGTGCGTCGTTCAACCACAAGTTCGAGGGCGATCCCAAGGTGTGGCGTATCGTCGACAACAAGCTCTACCTGAACTTCAATCCGGCTGTCGGTCATCGCTGGGAACAAGACGTTCCCACCAACATTTCGCGTGCCAATGACAACTGGCCGCAGATCAAGGATAAGACCCCGGATCAGCTTCAGTGACGAAGGATAGCCGGCAGCCTGCGGGCCGGAAGGCCTGGAAGGCAATGCTATTCTCGTCTGTCCTGATGATGCAGGCGGTTGCAGCGCACGCGCAAGCGGCGCCGGGGCCGTCCGCCATCATGCGTTTCCAGGGTCGGCCGGTTCCATCCTTTGAGGTGCAGGACCGGACAGGAAGGGCGGTGCGGTTGTCTGATTTTCGCGGTCGGGTCGTGATCGTGAATATGTGGGCCACCTGGTGTCCGCCCTGTCGCGCGGAGATGCCCAGTCTTGATCGTCTCGCCGCGCGATATCCCAAGGACCTGGCAGTGCTTGCCGTTTCGAACGATAGCGACGGCTGGCCAGCCGTCGATCGCTTCTGGGGCAAGCAATTCAGTCACCTGCGGGTGGCATTGGCTCCCGGTCCGGAGCTGGCGCATGGCCTTGGCGCGCTTGGCCTTCCTTATTCGCTGATCGTGGATCGGGATGGCCGCGAGATCGCCAGACTTCCGTTTGGCATGGAGTGGGACAAGGGAGACATAGCCGCGCTTATCGGGCGGAGTATTGCCCAGCGGCAGTCGACCTGACCCCTCGATGTCAGGGAGGCGGGGCGGACCTCCGCTCCGTCTCCCATCCGCGGCTGGATCTGCCATTAGTGGGGAGCGGAGGATAAACCTCCTCCTGTCTTGCCGAGGCATTGGTGGATCATGGTCAATCGGACGGCGTCCGTCACAGCATGGCTCCTAAAGGCAGAATGACAATCATTAGACGACTGATAGCGCAATAGCAGAGAGCGAGCCCCTCATGTCGAGAGTGTTTGTTCCATTGCGCGCGCTCCGTGACATGGTCGCATCTTTTCATCACATGTCTGTAACTTTTACCCGATTCCGGCCGGATATCACCACGTGGCCCGCGTATGCCCCCCCTCCCGGGTCACAGCGCGGCGCTCCCCCAGCCCAATTCCGGGGAGCGCCGCGCATATGGGGCAGCAATCACGGAGGATGATCATGACCACCACCAAGAGCGCTCTGGGTATGTTGCTTCTTGGCTCGCTCGCGATCGGCGCGGCCACCGCGAGCCATGCCGAGGGCAAGCCGATGGAAAAATGCTACGGCGTCGCCAAGGCGGGCCAAAACGACTGCAAGGCCGGTGCCGGCACCACCTGCGCGGGCACGTCCAAGGTCGACTATCAGAAGGATGCCTGGAAGCTGGTGCCGGCCGGTACCTGCGCGCACATCAAGACGCCCACGGGCGGTGGCTCTCTGACGCCGGCCTGAGGAACCCGCCATGATCATGACTTCAGGCCTTGGGTTCAAGGTGGAGCATCTGGATGACGCTCTCGCCAGCCAGTCGCGGGGCCTGTGGTTCGAGGTTCATGCCGAAAACTACATGGTTGACGGTGGGCCGCGACGAGCGGCGCTTCTGGCGCTGTCGCAGCGATTTCCGATTTCAATTCATGGCGTCGGATTGTCGCTTGCATCGGTCGAGCCACCGTCAACCGACCATGTTCGCCGGCTGAGACATCTGGTCGAAGAGATCCGGCCCTGGGCCGTTTCCGATCATCTGGCATGGCAGAAGTGGCAAGGCGCACATTACGCCGACTTTCTTCCTTTCCCGCGGACGCGCGAGGCGCTCGATATTGTAGTGCGCAACGTGATCCGCGTGCAGGAGGGACTTGGCCGTTCGATCATGGTCGAGAATCCCTCGCTCTATGTCGATTTGCCAGGCCATGAGCTGAGCGAAACACAATTCCTGACGGACTTGGCCGAGCGCAGCGGGTGCCGCCTGCTGGTCGATATCAACAATGTATTCGTCAGTGCGCATAATCTCGGCCATTCGGCCGAGGCGTGGCTCGATAACATCGTGGCGGACCATGTCGGCGAGATCCATCTTGCTGGTCACAGCATTGACGAGGCGGCGGCCGGAACACTGCTCATCGACAGCCATGACGCTGCTGTTGGGCATTCGGTCTGGAATCTGTTCTGGCGCTTCATCAAGCGCATCGGGCCGCGTCCGACGCTGATCGAACGCGACGGGAATGTGCAGTGCTTCGCAGAACTGATGGCGGAGCGAGAGGTCGCGCAACTGTTGCTCGCCGAACCGAGAGTCTTTCATGTCTGAGGCGGCAGCGTTCCAGCAGACCTTCGGCGCGATGTTGCAGGGTGAGCGCGCCGTCAACGACCCGCTGCTTCGCCGTGCGCTTGCGGTTCATCGCAACACCGCGCACATGGCGGCGCGGGACGCACTCACCGCCAATTTTCCCGTGCTGGCCCAGATCGTGGGCGAGGATTCCTTCAAGGGCTGCGCGGCCGCCTTCGTCGAAACGGCACCTCCGGCCGATCCGAGGCTTTGCCTGTATGGTGCCGGCTTCGCCCGACATGTCGGGCAGTGGGCACCGTTTGCCGGCTTTCCCTATCTGGAAGATGTCGCCGAGCTGGAGTGGCTCGTCGTCGAGGCGCTTTTCGCCGCCGATGCTGCGCCTCTCGACGCCACCCCGATCGCGGCGGCTCCCGATCCGGAGACCGCGCTTGTCCTGCATCCGGCGACCCGCATTCGGGCGTTCGATTACCCGGCTGTCAGCCTCTGGATGGCGCATCAGAAGGGCGCGATCCAAATGCTCGAGATGATCAAATGGGTGCCGGAGACCGCCTTGATTTCGCGCCGGGCCATGGCTGTCCAGATGATCGCGATCGATCCGGCGACCCGCGCGTTCCTTGTCGCTTCAACACTCGGCGACGCTGCTGCCGGTGCTCATGAAGCAGGTGGTGACGTGGCCACGATCTTTGCCACTCTTCTTACGGCCGGCGCCTTTCGCGCGCTCTCTTAACAGGACCATCCAAAACATGCAGGCACGATCATCGACGCCCCTGTCGCTCTACGCCCGTCTGGCAGAACGCCTTGATCATGTACCCACGTCTGTGTTGCTTCTCGTCTCACGGCTGGGCGTTGCCGGGGTCTTCTTCATGTCGGGTCGCACCAAGGTTGACGGTATTCTTCACATCACGGACAGCACGTACACGCTTTTCGAGACCGATTACCGTCTGCCGCTGGTGCCGCCGAACCTGGCCGCGCATCTGGCGACCTATTCGGAGCATTTTTTTCCGCTGCTTCTAGTGCTGGGACTGTTCAGCCGTGTCGGCGCGCTTGGTCTCCTTGGCATGACGACCGTGATCGAAGTTTTCGTCTATCCCGATGCTTGGCCGACCCATTTGAGCTGGGCAGGGCTACTGCTGCCCATTCTCTGCCGCGGTGGTGGCCGCTTCTCGCTTGACTGGCTCATGGGGATCGATCGGCCGGAGACTGCCCTGTCTGCCCGCTAAGAGCCGGGAGCGGCATCCTCAGGCGATGCCGCTCCTTCTCGTCATGCCCCCGGGGCCGGATGGTCCGGGGCTTTTGGCATGACCGATCGGGGAAAAGGACCAGGCGCGTCGCGTGGTCCCGGCACGGCTTATAAGGGCTCGTCCGCGAAATAGGCGATGAAGCTCTCGCCACTTCGCACCATGCGGGCCGGCGCACCCACGCCGTCTAGCAATTCATATGTCGTCCGACGATTGGTCACGATCGTCCATTGCTGATCGCTGGCCGGCTGCCGGTTGTCGGCCCGGACCTTCTCGAGAATATCGACAAGCTGCGCAGGAGGCGGCGAGAAGACGGCAATACCCTCATTGGCGAGGGCCGCCGTAGAAATGCCGAGCTCCTCGCAGGCGGCCGCCTTGGGCCATGCGTCTTGCCGGGCTGTGGCCTGGTGGGCCTCGACCAGCATCCGAATATCGCGCGGCACAACATGGCCGCTATCGAAGAAGAGCGGCTGATCGGCTGCCCAGGCTTCTGGAGGGCATGCCTTTTGCGCGGGCATCAGTTCGACAGTCGGGCTGGCTTCGGCCGGATAGATGCGGCAGGTGCGCGGACGTCGGGCATAGTTGCCGCAGCGCATGTCGGCCTGAAGATGGGGGCAGGCGCCCTTGAAGGCTGCGACGAGAATGATATCGATCCGCACGGGTAGGGCGCCGCATCGCGCCTCAGACGTGCGGCTCTGCTTATGGTTTCGCGCCAGATCATGCGGCTCGGGTGCTTCGGGCCAGGGCGTGGCCTCGCACAGGAGCTCGACCATGTTCCCGTCGTGGGCCCAGCCGATCGCCTCATCCACGCTGAGGGGCAGTCTGAGATCGTGACAGCATCTGCCACATTGCGTGCAATCGAAATGAATCGTCATGGGAAGGGAACACTCTTGTTCTGATGGGGGCTGTTGGCGGCTGGCGGTCGGCCGGCCGATGGCGTGGTGTCCGACAGAGCAGAATGCGTTGACGATGGCGTACCGGACGGGCCGGTCGTAGCCCTTGCTCCGGTCGGTGGCCCAGTCCGGAGCATCTCGAACAGGGCTTCGCCGAGCCGCACCTGAAAACGGAAGGACGACATAGACAGGTCGGCCTACCAGCGCATCATGCGGCGCGAGATCTGACTGCCAATCAGCGTGACGATGGAACAGCCCACCAGATACCAGATGGCGATGTAGGATGGGTCGTCATGGGGGCAGTCGAAGGCGAAGACGAATGCGCCCCATGCCGCGCTGGTCGCACCGACGGCCAGCGAACTGCCGTTCCTGTCGGTCGGTGCGCCGCGTCCCATCAGCACGATAAGCGCGATGACCGCCGGCAGCGACAGGACGACCATGGCGCAGACACAATCGAGACCCCGGCGCCACAGGGAGATGGCTCGGAGAGTGGCCGAGAGGACATGGTCCGGCTCGATCGCCCAGCCGGCAAGAAAGGCGCCGGCGGCGAGGAGTGCCAGAAGGCGCAGGCCCTTGCGAGGCGATACGAGCGGATCGAAGGACCGCGTTGCCGTCGCTGCTCCGACGATCGTCAATATCGTGAGACTGCCGAGCTTCCACCAGAAGGAGGGCAGGCTCAGCGCGATCATCGTATCGGCGCGCATTCGGCCCCACAGAAGGAACAGCGCGAGTTCAGCTACGCCGATGGTCGCGAGCAGGACGAGGTCATGGCTGGTGCGCCTTGGCTTTACGGGCACAAGATCGGCGACCAGATGGTCCACAAGGCGATCAGTCTGCATGGGCTTGAACCTGGATGATGGAGGCAAGTTTCGCCAGGCCACGATGAATATTGACCTTGATAAGGGACACGGACCAGCCTGTGCGGGCGGACGCCTCTTCTACGCTGTAGCCCTGGAACTTGACCAAACGGATGGCCTGGGCCTGGGCGGGTCTGAGCTGGCTCAATAATTTGTCGAGCACCGCGGCGCTGGTCACGGCATTTTCGTGGTCCGCGATGGCGATGTCTTCGGGCAGTTCTTCCTTCGTGTCGCGCTCCATGGCGCGCAGGCGATCGATCCATTTATATCGCGCGATCGCCGCCATCCACGGAAGGAAGGGGCGGGCCGGATCATATGTGTGGCGCTTTTCGTGGATGGAGACCAACGCGTCCTGGACTGCATCTTCCACATAGGACGGGGGGAGTCGTCTTGCGTAAAAACGCATGAGCCATTCGCGTAACTCGCCAAGAAGGCGGCGATACGCCATGCCGTTACCGGCTTGCGCGGTTTCCATGAGCGCTCCCCATGTGTCGCGCCCTGCAGCCGCAGTCGTGCGCACGGCTGCAGGCGCTGCAAAGTCTGGGGGACTGATCATGCAACCGGATATCGTGCCAGACATGCATCATAGTCCGTACAGGAGGCGGAACCGGTTACAGTCGAGCGTAGAAAATGTCGGGGCGCGCGCGGCCATCCAATGGGCATTGTGCAGGATCTAGCGGATGCGGTCGGAGCTTCTCACGATGTCGCGATTCAAGATCAGCTCATCGTAGCGCTTCTCGCTCATATTGGCGCAGGAAGGCGGGTCAAAGTCTTTGAACGCATGCTCGAATTCTGGCCATTTCTGCCGGATAATCCGGGATGCGAACCGCACGGATCAATCGGAGGGCAACCTACAAGTCTAGTTCGATAATGAATTGGATGGGCGCCATTTCGTGAGGAGCAGGCGCGGCTGGACTTTCCCAATTTCTACTATGCGCAGGACGATGAGATTTTCGAGGCGGCCGGGACCGACGGCTTCACCTGGAGTGTGCATCGTGCCCATACCGTCATCGGCAAGGCGGTCGACAATGCGATGAACATCGGAACGACGCTGGCGGTCTATGCGACGATCTGTCGCGAGATCGGCCGGCCCTTCCACTTCCCGGGTTCGGCGGTCCAGTGGAACAGCCTCACCGACATGACCGATGCCCGGGTTCTTGCTGAGCCTCTTCTGTGGGCATCCACCGAGCCGGCAGCCGCGAACCAAGCTTTCAATATCGTCAATGGCGATGTGTTCTGCTGGAAGTGGATGTGGCCCCGCATCGCTTCCTGGTTCGGTATCGAGGCCGAACCCTTTGATGGCGTCGTACGGCCGCTGGAGGAGCAGATGGCTGAGGATGCCGGGGTGTGGCGGGAGATTGCGGAGCGCTTCAAGCTGGCGGAGCCCGACATCGATCGCCTGGCCTCGCCGTGGCACACTCACGCCGATCTCGGCCGGCCGATCGAAGTCGTGGCAGACATGTCCAAAAGCCGGCGTGTCGGGTACAACACGCACAGGGCAACGGATGACGCCTTCTTCGATTTGTTCGAGGAACTACAGCGGGATCGCCTCATCCCCTGACGAACGGCGACGCGATACGTGCGGAGGACCGGGTTGGCCCTCCGCGCACGGCCTGAAAGAAGCCGCCGATATCGCTGGTGAACCGGTCAGGGGTAGATGGCCCGCCCTGACCGGCCGATGCTGGATAACGGCCAGTCGGGCGGTCCAAGAATGGGGAGCGGCTCAGTTCTGCCACGGCATCCACAAACAAGTGGACCTAGTTTGGAGTCAACCGATTGCTCGGGAATTGGACGTATACCGAAGCAGAGGTGGTTCGTCACTCTGGCAGAATGTGGACGAGCCGCCCGCCTGCAATGTCAGCCTCGACGGCGACCCAGGATATGAGTGCCAGTCCACAGCCTGGAGGCGCCTCGTCCGGCGAGACCTCTCGGTTGTCGCTACATATCCGCGCGCATAAGGCCGGCATTGAGGGCGGCGCCTGTCGACAGCGCCTGAGTTGGATTGGCTGCGGCCGGATGTCAGGCCCCCGCGCGATGTCGACACCAGGCTTTGCCATGCTTGAAGGGAATGATCCTTAGTCGCATGAGCGGTCTACTCACTCGGCGGAGACGGCGTAGTTTCACCTTATCGCATTCAGCGAGTCTAAGGAGACTACCATGACCCAGTTTGCCGCTTACACCGCTGAAACGGCGCCTGAGGCGTCGAAGCCGATCCTCGATGGCGTCAAGGGCACCTTCGGGTTCATCCCCAACCTCCAGGCGCATATGGCGGAAGCGCCCGAACTCCTCGCCGGCTATTCGGCGCTGTGGGATCTCTTCTCCAAGTCGACGCTGACCGCTCACGAGCAGCAGGTCGTCTATCTCACCTCCAATTTCGAGAATGAGTGCCACTATTGCATGGCCGGCCACACGACGCTCGCCAAAATGCAGAAGATGGACCCGGCGGTGATCGAGGCGCTGCGCACCGGGACCGCGCTGCCGGACGCAAAGCTCGAAGCTCTGCATCGCTTCGCGACGCTGGTGGTGCGCAACCGTGGCTGGGTGTCGGACGCCGACGTCGACGCTTTCCTCGCCGCCGGCTACACCCGCCGCAACGTTCTCGAGGTGGTCCTCGGCGTCGCGACCAAGGTAATGAGCAACTACACCAACCACATCGTCCACACGCCACTCGACAGCTTCATGCAGGGTAATGAGTGGACCAAGCCGGTGGCCCAGGCCGCCTGATCCCCTTCCTCGCGCCGCCCCCGTCCCCTCCCTCCCCAGGGGCGGCGCGAGGAGACCACCGCCGGCACGAACCCGACGACATGCTCAGGGCGCTTCGCCACGCCGCTAGTATCGCTGCCCCTCGCCGATTCGACTGCGACAATAAATCGCCGTGGTTTCATTGCGCACCTTCCCAATTTTCATCGGTGCGGTCGCTGAGCTTTATCGATGTCAGGACGATTAATTCGTCCTATCGTAACAAGAATAACTTCAGCGACAGCGATGTGTTCGCCTTGTTATAGCCGACAACCAGATCAATCGTTGGCGCTTTACCCTCTGGCGTACGACTAACCGCGGACCACGGCAGCAGATTTTTTGCGTAAGCGGTCATGAGCGCCAATCCGCGGATGGACGCAACCAGGGATTTGGCCATGACCATGTTGTCCACCCCATGATCCGGCCCGACGTCGGGCCCGGAGTGGCGCAGATGGTCCTTGGTTGTAGCGCGAAGCACTGCGGCTTTGTTCGAACCACCGATAAAGTTCTCCTCGACGTTCCCGCGGGTGAATCGCGTCGTGTCTGGTGAGGCGATGGTCGCTCGGCACCAGGGCGATGAGCGGCTCGCTGTCCACTACCAGCACAGGTCAAAGGTTGGCTCGGCGAGCAAGAAGGCAACGTCGAGCCGGCCGCAAACAAGCGCTTCGGCGGGGTCCGGCAAATGGTTGCTCGAGGTCGCGATGCGAATGTTCTTCAACTCATCGCACCGCACGTGCATGGCCCACGGCAGTCCGGATCGACGGCGGATCGAGGCTCTAAAGTCTCGCGGCCAATGCCATGCACGGGTGCGAGAGCATGGGCGGCTACCTGAACCTCTCAGTCCTACGTCCAAAATAGGCGCCGAAGCGGGACGGGAATGAGGGCTCGGGTTTCGGGCGGCTCGGGAGAGCATCCCCGCTCCGCTAGCTCGCGCGGCGTTCGGCATGTTGGGATGTCTGGCCTTTTTTTCTGTCGCAGGTGCGGTATAGGAGGCGGGAGCTACCCTCGAGGCATATGCACGCAGGGTCCATGCACCGTGCGGGCGTGGCGAAATGGTAGACGCAGCGGACTCAAAATCCGCCGTAGCAATACATGTCGGTTCGAGTCCGACCGCCCGCACCACCACATCCCGATCTCGTTCCCTACACGTCCATGACGCCGGAACAGGAAGCCGCGACCGGGCGCTCCCGTATCAGCGGTGCCCGTGCTAAAGCCTCGCAAAGGCGGCCAGCCTGGTCGCAATGAGCGAGGCGGATACGGAATGGAGCAACCCCCGGCAAATGGTGTCGCCGAAGTGACAAGGCCGCCCGATCGGCCAGCTGCACCGGCGTCCGTTGCCGAATCCGAGGCGACCGCGGCTGCGCAGGCCGGCGGTTATCATCGCGACCGTCTGCTTGCCTCGATCGCGCTGGCGCTGGGGCTGGGGCTTCTGCTCGCACTGCCATTCGCGCTGCGGGCCGGGGCGGAGTTCTTCCTGCCCGTCACCGCAGCACTGGTGGTAGCCATCGCGCTAGTACCGTTGCTGGAATGGCTGGAACGGCGCGGCGCGCCTTCGGGGCTGGCCGCGTTCTTCTGCGTCGCCCTCTTCATCGGCCTCGCCAACATGGCGATCGCCGCGGTGGTGGTGCCGGCGAGCAACTGGGTGTCGCTGCTGCCCGAGCGGATGGGCCGTATCCGCACCACGGTGCGGCCGCTGGTGGAGGTTTATGCGAGCCTCAACCGCTCGATCAACGAGATGGCTAACACCATCGCCATCCACAAGGCAGCGCATGCTCATACGGTGACGATCGAAACGCCCAATTCGCTGCTCTCGCTGCTTACGACCTCGGCGCCATTTGCGATTATCCAATTCTTTTTCGCGATCTTGGTGATCTACTTCTTCCTGGCTGGCTGGACGCGCGCGCGCCGCCACACCATCACTAGCCGCTCGAGCTTTGGCAGCGCGATGACACTGGCCCGCGTGATCCAGGAGGTGGTGCACGCCACCTCGTCCTACATCGCTACCATCACCACTATTAATGTGACGCTCGGCTGCATCGTCGCGGGCGCGGTCTATCTGGTCGGCCTGCCGACGCCGCTAATGTGGGGTGGGATGGTCGCGCTGCTCAATTACGTACCCTATTTGGGGCCGATTGCGGCGGCGGTGCTGCTGGCGCTTGGCGGGCTCATGACCTTCTCCGATCCCTGGGGGGCGGCGATGCCGCCTCTGATCTTCATCGGCCTGCACCTGGTCGAGGCTAATATCGTCACGCCGGTGATCGTCGGGCGCAAGCTGACGGTCAATCCGCTCCAGATCCTGGTGGCGCTCAGCTTCTGGGGATGGGTGTGGGGCACGGTGGGAGCGGTGCTAGCGGTGCCGCTGTTGATCATCATCCATACCGTGCTGGACACGGCCGGGCGGCCGGACATCGCGGGCTTCCTGTTCGAGCGGGGCACTCTGGCAGGCCGGACGAAGAAAGATTTGGAAGCGCGCAATTCGGCCGTTGACAGGGGGGGAGGCGTCCCTTAGAGGCCCCTCCACCCCAGCAACGGGGTAGCCAAAGCGCGGGTGTAGCTCAGTCGGTTAGAGCGC
>OUNM010072833.1_pt1 | contig 24896 bp, 21 predicted proteins | sample 1769961 | NCBI WGS metagenome assembly OUNM01 (sample SAMEA3914820, study PRJEB12502) | metagenome | biome: forest; material: soil | place: USA | collected 2012-03-12 | depth 0.3 m | reverse complement strand
GCGCAGTTCTACGTGAGCTGCTACCAGATCAGCGTGTCGGGCGGCGGCGGCACGGCCAGCCCGGCCACGGTCAAGTTCCCCGGCGCGTACAGCCAGAGCGACCCGGGCATCAAGATCAACATCCACGCCGCCATCGACAACTACATCGCGCCCGGCCCGGCCGTCTACTCGGGCGGCACCACCAAGAAGGCCGGCGCGGGCTGTGCCGGATGCGAGAGTACGTGCAAGGTCGGCTCGTCGCCCACGGCCATCGCGCCCTCGGGCAAGAGCCCCGCAGACACTGGCGCCGATGGCGGCAGCTCGGCCCCGGCGACCGACACGAGCGCGGGCTCCACGGGCTCGACCAACGCCTGTAGCGTGCAGGCGTATGGCCAGTGCGGCGGGAACGGGTACTCGGGTTGCACCCAGTGCGCGGTAGGTTGAGGCCTTTTCCCTTTTGGTTGCGATTTTGATCGGCTGACGATGATTGCTATCAGACCGGCTTCAGTTGCAAGGATGTTTCGCCGCCGTACTACTCGCAGTGCGCCCCCTCTGCTTGAGCTTGAAGGCGGCGGCCGGGGTTCGGAGAGGTGACAGGGAGGCTGAGAAGTGGGAGGCCGGCGGGAGAACATGGTGGGCTGTAAGCCGTAAATTGTCTGCATAGCATTCTTTAGTGAAAGACATTGCTCATTTTGAACCACAAAAAACCCTCAAGCCTGCAAGTGAAGACGATGACGAGTGCTCGAAGCTGCTAACCCCCGCCCAATGTAGGCGAGTTCAAGGCAGAGGCTTGGCTAGAGATTGAGAACCACGGAATCGAAAGGATTTTGGGGCGGAGTTTTGTCGAGTCGTTGACGCAAGAAAAAAAAAGATGTGTGTTGACTCAAGGCCTTCGCGGGCCGTCGTCTAAATGTTGTATGTACACCTGGCGCCCGATCTGACAAGGGACCGGTTGTCCCCCGGGTGCCCTTCACCCTTCGCGTTGCGGGCGCCCACCGCCCTCGTCCTCGCTCTCGCTCCTGTTTTCAGCCTCTCATGATGAGCCCTTCCCAAGGCGCTCAGCCTCCAATTCCCTCTCGGCTTGCTGATAGTACTTGGCTGTGTCGACGCCGTGCTGGTTGTGGTTGACAAAGTTGAACCACGGGAGCACGCCCATGAAGAGGGCCGAGTATCGTGACTGGCGGGCGGCAACACCCTGCATGGCGGGAGTCAGCCTGCTTTCGCCGTAGAGCGGCTCGCCCGCCTTGACTTTGTCGACCATCTCGCGCATGTCCATCTCGATCTCGCGGGCGTTCTCGCTCATGCCGTAGAAGCGCACTGTGGCAGCGTTAGTCCTGTTTGCGTCGGCCCTTGACAGACCTCCACGTGGCGAGTGCGGTTTGCCGTCGGCTTCGACCTCGGATCGGATTCGAACGGGAACTCGGGTTCACATACGGATGGAGCGCTGGTAGTAGTAGATGAAGCCGCCGGCGAAGCCGATGAAGCTACCGAGACGCATGGCCTGGGCAAACCCGCCCTTGCCGACCTGCGACGGGGCAAACCTCTCCATGGCGTAGAGCAGGCCCGGGCCCGCGAGACCGGCTCCGATGCCGTGGGCATAGTCGGACGGGCGGGCGTAGGCGATCACACGCTTGAAATGTCTGCCGCATGCAATTGGGTTAAATTTGGCAGCAATAAGAAGTGTCGAAGGCGCAAGACGTACGGGTCATTGTCGATGAGCTGATTTCGTGGTTCAAGGTCAGTGATTTGTTTCCCGCTGCCCATCGAGGACGACGACGACGACGACAACCAGCACAGCAATCAATCAATTGGACGGCCGACTTACGGGATAGTCAGTCTTGACTGTCTTGCTCGGCCACTGGTACGTCTGGGTGGAAGGGTCCGACATGGTGGCGGCCGACAAGACGTCGTCGAGGAGTCGCAGTGCTGAGCGATTGAACTGGTGAAGTCGGTCCAATGCCGCAGCGAATCGTCGATGCGAAGCTTCCTGGCTCGGGAGCGAGAGCTGCTTGGTGTTGCTGCCTCAGGCCACTACAAATTACTGGCGGGGGTAATTGGCTGGTTGCACCGCCATTGTGAGCGCCACCTTTCTGTTGCGAGCCACAGCCAACCCCCACTGACAGGGACATGGATCTGTCCATCGCGTCGCGCCCAGGCAATCACTCAATCCATCAACGCGTCCCGCTTGACAAGACAGGCCTTCACCACAACCCAACATCCAAACAAGACAAACAACAACAAGAAGAAAAGACCAACACAAAATGCCGTCGAAAATGGCTTCAAAATCGGCCGACTCAGCAGCCCGAGGAAAAGACAGCAGCACTTTTGTCAACGACTATCTCGCCGACTGGGCCGACGATGACCCGTTCAGGTCCCCCAGCCCCGACCCGGCGCGGAACGACAAGGAGCGGGAGAAAAGGAAGGACGTGCTGGGCATTGAGCAGCAGCTCGACCTTAAGAGGAAGCCAAGAGCTCCGAGAGTGAAGCTTGACGAGGCTCGGTTGGTGCCTGGCATCTGTTGACTTATTCTTGCGGCTGGTGGCTGACTGGAATCCGACGGCAGCCTCCTCTCGGACAAGGGGATTCCAAAGTTGCGAAAGATGGCACCGAGACTCAAGCTCAAAGGCAAAGGACACGAGGTAGCTTTATCATCTCCTGCAGATCTGGCTTGCAAACTAACCCACGCCAGTTTGACGACGCTGCTCGCCTCCTCTCCTTCTACCAGGATTGGCTCGACGATCTCTTCCCCAAGGCCAACTTCCTCGACGCGCTCGCCATGGTGGAGAAGACGGGACACAAGGGGACGATGCGCATTGCTCGGCAGCAATGGATTGACGAGGGCAAGCCAAGGGCGGCCGGTGCAGAGGACGACGAGGACTACCGAATTCACCAAGGGCATTCTGGCCCGCAGTTGCCCAACAGAGTTGCACCAATCTTCGATAACGCTGCACAAGCCGCGCAGGGACGAGCAAAGACGCCGTCTGGGGATGACTTGTTTGGAGACGACGACATCTACAATGCGACGCCGAGACAGAGTACGAACAGCACCGCGCCGTCTCGGCAGGTGGCGGGCAATGACGTCCCGGACGAGGATGACCCGGATGCCCTGATGGCCGAAGCGGAGGCGGAATCAGGGGCTATCTCACAACAAACAACCTCTGGCCGTCCATCGGCACCCTTCCAGAGCATCTTCGGCGGTGGAGCGCGGAATATTGTGATCCCAAGACCGGCTGGGGAACCTGACGAGGATGACTTGGATGCGCTGATGGCGGAGGCTGAGGCGGAGGCGGACGCGCCATCGAGACCAAGTCGGCCAAGTCAGCCTGCCATGAGCGCGAGCATATTCGGAGAGGGAAAGCCCAAGCCCCAGACGACGACTCAGGGTGCGGGGGACGATGAGGATGATCTTGATGCGCTCATGGCGGAGGCGGAGGCCGAGGCGGCCGCACGCCCTTCGAAAGTCGCTAACCCTGCGTCGTCAGCAGCGCGTGCCGATACCGGCCAGCACGCCCCTGGCTTCGAGGACGACGAGGAGGCAATGGCTGAGATGGACGGTCTATGGTGATTGTGGTGGTGGGATTCCAACTAGGGAGCGCCGGTGGCAACCTTTGACTTCCGTTATGACAAATCATCAATGACGACCTGCAAGTCAAGGGTGTCGAGCCCCAAGCGGCATCGCGACCACATTTCTGCCAGCGAGCTCACTACACAAAGGAACGTGTTTTTTACTATGGAAATAATGACCGCCGCTAAATCCGTCGGACCCGGCGCTCTCATGACAAGCTCGCTCTCCAAAACCCCAACCCGAACTCGCAGCCCCCGCAACCCCCGCTCCGGTTACCCGAGCCTGAAGCGTTGCCCCCGGGTAGCCTCGGTCCCCACAGTTCGGCGGCAGCGGGGCCGTGAGCTTCCCCAGACAACTAAAACCCCCACCCAGCCAACCAGCTCTCCCCAGTTTGTCCTACGTTCCAGATCGATATCAATCAATTAACTGCAGAGAGAGCGCGCTCTAGGACGGAAGCCGAATTCCCGATCGTCAGCACAGCGGTTCGATGCTCCGCACGATTGTCTCCCGCGTCCCCCGGCGGACCGCGTCGGTACGACCGTTGTCCGCCCTCGCGTCAGGGCCCCTCGGCACAAGCACAAGCACAAGCTCGCGCCGGCTGCTGTCGGTATCAGCGACAGCCCGAATGGCCTCCGCTCTGCCGCCCGTCGATCCCTCCCTCCCGTCTACAACTGCCGCAAAATCATACCAGCTTCTCCCCGAGGCACAAAAGGCGGGCGCGGCTGAAGATGCGTTGCACCAGCAGCAAGTCGCCGAAGTCGAGGCGTGGTGGGCGTCCCCACGGTTCGCTGGCATCAAGCGGGACTGGACGGCCGCGGACGTGGTGAGCAAACGCGGGTCGCTGACGCAGTCGTACCCGAGCTCGGTCATGGCGCGCAAACTCTGGAACCTCGTCCGCGAGCGCGAGGCTGCCGGCCAGCCGATCCACACCATGGGCGCCATCGACCCGGTCCAGATGACGCAGCAGGCGCCGCACCAAGAGGTGCTCTACATCTCAGGCTGGGCGTGCTCGTCGGTGCTGACTACAACCAACGAGGTGTCCCCCGACTTTGGTGACTACCCGTACAACACAGTGCCCAACCAGGTACAGCGCATGTTCAAGGCCCAGAGCATGCACGACCGCAAGCACTGGTTCCTGCGGTCCAAGATGACGCCCGAGGAGCGCGCTAAGACGCCCTACACCGACTATTTCCGGCCCATTATCGCCGACGGCGACACGGGCCACGGCGGTCTCACGGCCGTCATGAAGCTGGCCAAGCTGTTTGCCGAGAACGGCGCCGCGGCGGTGCACTTTGAGGACCAGATGCACGGCGGCAAGAAGTGCGGCCACCTGGCAGGCAAGGTGCTTGTCCCGACCGGCGAGCACATCAACCGGCTCAAGGCTGCCCGCTTCCAGTGGGATGTCATGGGCACCGAAAACCTGGTACTTGCCCGCACCGATTCGGAGAGCGGCAAGCTGCTGTCGTCGTCCATCGACGTGCGTGACCACGAGTTCATCCTGGGCGTGGCGGACCCGTCGGTGGAGTCGCTCGCCGAAAAGCTCGCCGCCATGGAGGCCCAAGGCGCTTCCGGCGCCGAGATCGACACGTTCGAGGCGAAATGGGTCAAGAGCACCAAGCTCGTCACCTTCGACGAGGCCGCAGTTGCCCACTTCAAGGCGAACGGCGTTGGCGCGGACAAGATCGCCACGTACGCCGACGCCGTGGCCGCCGACCGCGACATGGGCGTCAGCGCCCGGCGCCAGCTGGCCGAGTCCATCACGCCTGGCAACGCCGTCTACTGGAGCTGGGACGTACCCCGGACGCGCGAGGGCTTCTACCACTTCCGGGCGGGCATGCCGGCGGCCACCAAGCGCGCGCTCGCGTTCGCGCCGTACGCCGACATGCTCTGGGTTGAGACGGGCGATCCGGACGTCAAGGTGGCGTCGGACCTCGGGCGCACGGTGCGTGCGGCGTTCCCGGGCAAGCCGCTGGTGTATAACCTGTCGCCGTCGTTCAACTGGATGTCGCACGGATTCACGCCCGAGACGCTGCAGAGCTTCATCTGGGACATTGCGCGCGAAGGGTTCGTGCTGCAGCTCATCAGCCTGGCCGGCCTGCACAGCACAGCCACCATCACCAGCGAGCTGGCGCGGCGCTTCAAGGGTGAGGGTATGGCCGCCTACGTCGAGCTGGTGCAGAAGCGGGAGAAGGAGCTTGGCGTCGACGTGCTGACGCACCAGAAGTGGAGCGGCGCCAACTACGTCGATGCCGTTCTCGGCCACATCCAGAGCGGAAGCTCGGGGAGCAAGAGCATGGGCGAGGGCAACACGGAGGGGCAGTTTGTGTAGTTTTGCGTGGTTTCCCTGTACTGTACATTGCGTCTTTTGTATTATTTCGTTCACGGTAGACGGTTATAGATCTCGGAAAAGCGAGTGTTTGTGTGTACCTGTCTTGCCGTGTGAGACACAAGTCACCCAACCGTAGCATGACTGTGCGTGTGCACAAACACAGCACTGACTCACTCACGTTGACGTTAGCTGCTCCGAGGAAGTGGTCCCAGGGAAGTGGTCCCTGTGAGTCCCTGTGGTCCCATGACCCCTTATCGTCTTGTTTACTGGTCTGGCTTATCTCTCTACCCCGCCGTCGCCCCTCGGCGGTTAACACCATCACACTCAACATCGAGCCACACACCCTCACACACACTCAGACACACGCCCAAGAAAACAAGAGTGGCCCAGAAACCCACCAAACAAACTTCGTCACATCGGTGCAATGGCTTCCTCAGGTCGTGGCCGTTTGGCAGGCAAGAATGCTCTCATCACCGGTGCTGCCGGGTAAGTCCATGAGCGCAGGCCCAAACTCGCTGGCATATTGTGGCATTGGGAGGCCTAACATGGCCCAGAGGCATCGGTCTTGAAACCACCATTCTGTTTGTCAAAGAAGGCGCCCGGGTTCTCATGACGGATATTTCGGCAGAGGCTCTGGAGAAGGCCCTGGCCAAGGTCAAGCAGCTCGTCCCTGACGCTGCGGTCGAGACTCAAGTAGGCTTCCTTGTCTCTTGGAGTATTCAAGGCCACTCAGCTAACCAAGTCGACCAGCTTTGCAACGTCGCGAAAGAAGCCGAGGTCCAGGCGGCGGTCGAGCACCTCGACGGCTGGGGCGGCCTCGACGTCATCTTCAACAACGCCGGCATCATGCACGCGGCCGACGACGACGCCATCAGCACGCCCGAGGCGATCTGGGACCTGACGCACAACATCAACGTCAAGGGCGTCTGGTTCGGTTGCAAGCACGCGGTGCTCGCGCTGCGGCGCCACGGCAAGACGCGCGGTAGCATCATCAACACGGCGTCGGTGGTGGCGCTCGTGGGGTCGGCCACGCCACAGCTCGCATACACGGCTAGCAAGGGCGCGGTGCTGGCGCTCACGCGCGAGCTGGCCATTGTGCACGCGCGCGAGGGCTTCCGGTTCAACAGCCTGTGCCCGGCGCCGCTCAACACGCCGCTGCTGCAGGACTGGCTGGGCGACGACAAGGCCAAGCGGCAGCGGCGTGAGGTGCACTTCCCGACGGGGCGGTTCGGCGAGGCCATTGAGCAGGCCCAGGCGGTGCTGTTCCTGGCCAGCGATGAGAGCAGCTTCGTCAACGGGTCGGACTTTGTCGTCGACGGCGGCATGACCAAGGCCTATGTCACGCCCGAGGGTGCGGCATCGGCACCCCCGCCGACGAACAATGCGCTCAAGGAGAGCCTGGAATAGGAGGAGACATTATGGGATGGGCTGCATGTTGGGCTGGAATTAGAGATGGGGAAGGGAGGAGAGAAGTAGGAGAAGAAACTGGGTGGTTATTTATATTTCTAGATATCTATGCTCAATGACAAGAAGAACAAGATGAAAACAAGACCCCAATCAAACTCGAAAGTCTAAAGACTGAACCTTCGAAGGTGGTTGCATGTAAGAAGGATAAAGATATCGAACTGCTGTGGGAGGCTTTGTGCAGCAGCAAACCTGGAAGCAACCTGGAAGCATCCCGTCCATGTGCAGGGGTCCTTGAATGCCCCGCCAGAACTTCCAGGTTTGAAGCCCCGCTGTGGGCGTCTTCTCCCACTGGAGCTCCCTTCAGCTCCAAGTCCCATCAACACCACTCCGGGATGCGTTTGCAACACCCGCCGTTCTAAAAGGGACACAAAAAACAGCGAGGAAAGGTAAAACCCACCCGGGATTTACCATTCATTGCGCCATCATGGCATCGTCGGGACTCAGCGACGCCATGCAACGGCTGCATGTCGACGGCGACAGCTCCAGCTCGTTCGATGCTATCGACGACCTCTTCGACAAAACCGTCGACCCAAACCCAAACCCAACACCGCAACAGCACGACCCCGAACAGCTGCTCGCAGACCTTGAGGCAGAATACCTCTCGCCCTCGACCACCTTCTCGACCGAGTGGCTCGACAAGCTGCAGCAGCGCTGGGACACCCCGACCGACTACTCGCTCCTCTTCCGCGTCGCCCCGACGCAGTCCCGCACCGTCACCCGCTTCGTCCGCCATGGCCTTGAGGGCCGCGTCACCGGCTACCGCCACGTTACCGTCCCAGCCTCTCATGCCACCGCCAAGTCGAGCACTTCGATGCTCCGCAAGCCTGCCGCCCGAGCCGACTTTGTGCGCGGCGGCGCCGGCTTCTTTCCCTTCGCCCCGGGCGGCCTCGACACCATCGAGTCGACCGCCGCTCTCGAGGACCAATTGCGCGCGTCCGCCGCTGCCGAGGAGGCCGACAGCCGAAAGAAGCTGGAGAAGGTCATCAAGCTAGGCGAGGGCGGCCTGCTCGAGATCGCCCCGGGACTCGAGCGGGGGATTGACTTCAGCAAACGGCGGAAGCTCGCCGATGCCGAGGTAGAGAGGCAGGCCAAAGAGGTCGAGGAGGTTCTGGATCAGGATCCCGAAGCCGCACCCGGTGGTGAGGGTGACGAGGAAGCCCAGGGGGCGAGACCGCCGGTCAACAACGGCAGCGGAGGAGCCGACGAGGACGAGGACGAAGACGAAGACGTCGAAGACATCGACTCCATCCTGCCCGTTGAATTTCCTGCCCTCGAGCCGCGCGGGACACTCGCAGCGTCCAGCGCTAGGAAAGCCGGCCGCGAGTGGGCCCACATGGTCGACATCGGCCGGGAGATGCCCAACTTCCGGGAGTTGGTGCCCGACATGGCTAGGGAATGGCCCTTTGAGTTGGATACCTTTCAGAAGGAGGCTATTTACCACCTTGAGAACGGCGATTCCGTCTTCGTTGCGGCTCATACGTCGGCAGGCAAGACCGTGGTGGCTGAATACGCCATCGCCCTCGCTGCGAGGCACATGACCAAGGCCATCTACACCTCACCCATCAAGGCGCTGAGCAACCAAAAATTCCGCGACTTCAGGCAGACCTTTGACGAGGTGGGTATTCTGACGGGCGATGTCCAGATCAATCCCGAGGCCAGCTGCCTCATCATGACGACCGAGATTCTTCGGAGTATGCTCTACCGCGGCGCCGATCTCATCCGAGACGTCGAATTCGTCATCTTTGACGAGGTCCACTACGTGAACGACTTTGAGCGCGGCGTCGTGTGGGAGGAGGTCATCATCATGTTGCCTGAGCACGTCTCACTCATCCTGCTGTCCGCTACGGTGCCCAACACCCACGAGTTTGCGTCCTGGGTTGGGCGGACGAAGCAGAAAGACATCTACGTCATCTCGACCCCGAAGCGGCCCGTCCCGCTGGAGCACTATCTCTGGGGCAACAAGAACATCTACAAGATAGTCGACTCGGACAAGAAGTTTCTCGAGAAGGGCTGGAAGGACGCCAATACGGCAATCTCGGGCAAGGACAAACAAAAGATGCTCCCGCCCGCGGCAGCATCAGCAGCACCACCGCCCCGGGGCGGCGGTACTCAGAGAGGGGGTAGGGGAGGCGGCCCACAGCGGGGTGGTAACCAGCAACGCGGTGGTGGTGGTGGTGGGAGAGGTGGCGGCCAGCAACGAGGCAGGGGTGGGCCTCCTCGCGCAAGCCACGCTCCTGGCCACATGGGTAGAGCTGGAAGGCCTGGCGGGTTCACATCTGCCGCTCAGGACAAGAATCTCTGGGTCCATCTGGTTCAGTTCCTGAAGAAGCAGAACCTTCTTCCGGGCTGCATCTTCGTGTTCTCCAAGAAGCGCTGCGAGGAAAATGCCGACGCCCTCAGCAACCAGGATTTTTCCACTGCCCAAGAGAAGAGCGCGATCCACATGATCATCGAGAAATCGGTGGCTCGGCTGAAACCCGAGGACCGAGTTCTCCCCCAGATTATCAGGCTGAGGGAGCTGCTCTCGCGCGGCATCGCCGTCCACCACGGCGGTTTGCTACCCATCGTCAAGGAGCTTGTCGAGATTCTCTTTGCCCAGACGCTGGTCAAAGTGCTCTTTGCTACCGAGACTTTCGCTATGGGGTTGAACCTTCCCACCAGGACGGTTGTCTTTTCTGGATACCGGAAACACGACGGTCATTCGTTCCGCAATCTTCTGCCCGGCGAGTACACGCAGATGGCCGGCAGAGCCGGGAGACGCGGTCTCGATGCCGTCGGCTCCGTCATCATTGTCCCTCCCGGCGGCGACGAGGCGCCTCCGGTCACCGATCTCCGGCAGATGATTCTCGGCGAGCCTAGCAAGCTCCGGTCACAGTTCCGGCTCACCTACAACATGATACTCAACCTTCTCCGCGTCGAGGCCCTCAAGATCGAGGAAATGATTAAGCGTAGTTTCTCCGAGCATGCGACCCAGCAGCTCCTGCCCGAGCACGAAAAGGCAGTCAAGGTTTCCGAGGCCGATCTGGCCAAGGTCAAGCGAGACTCGTGCCCAACCTGCGACGCCCACATGGACGAGTGCCACCAAGCCGGCGAAGACTTCAAGCGGCTGACCGAGGAGCTGTACCGCCTGCTCCTGGTCAACCCCATCGGCCGCAAGATGTTCTCGCCCGGCCGGCTGATCGTGTGGATGAAGGAGGGCGTGCGCACCCCTGGCATCCTCCTGGCCGAGGGCGCGAGCGTCAAGAGCAGCGCAGCGAACCCGACGCTGCACGTCCTCGAGATTAGAACGAATCGGGAAATCCGCAACGATACGGACCTCCTCCCCTTCGTCCCGGCCTTCAGGAAGCACCTCTCGCCCCTGCCCCAAGCCAAGAAGCACATCTCGACCAAGACGTTGCACGTCCCCATCAACGACCTCGTGTGCCTCACCAAGACGGTCACCAAGGGCGTCCTGCCCGACATCTTTGGCGGAGAGGGCCACACAAAGGCCAAGGAGAAGCTGCACCAGATCTGCCGGACGTGGAACGCGGACATCTGGGACGAAATGGACCTGGGCCGCATCAAGAACCTGGCGGTGCACGACGTGGCGAGCAAGCGGCACGAGGCCGAGGTGAAGGCGTCCAAGTCGCCGGCGGCGGCCGACTGCAAGTCGTTCCTCAAGCACTTCGCCATGTGCCACGACCAGTGGCTCATCCAGACGCACATCCAGCAGCTGCGGCAGGCGCTCTCGGAGCAGAACCTCCAGCTGCTGCCCGACTACGAGCAGCGCATCCAGGTGCTCAAGGACCTCTCCTTCATCGACGACGCCAGCCGCATCCAGCTCAAGGGCAAGGTCGCCTGCGAGGTGCACTCGGGCGACGAGCTCGTGCTGACGGAGCTGATCCTAGAGAACGTGCTGGCCGACTACGAGCCCGCCGAGATCGCCGCGCTGCTGTCGGCGTTTGTGTTCCAGGAGAAGACCACGTCGGTCCCGCGCCTGACGGCCAACCTCGAGCGCGGCATGAAGACCATCGTCGACCTGTCGGAAAAGGTCAACGCCGTGCAGACGCTGCACCAGGTCATCCAGACGAGCGAGGAGAGCAACGACTTTGTCAGCAAGCCCCGCTTCGGGCTCATGGAGGTCGTCTACGAGTGGGCGCGCGGCATGAGCTTCAAGAACATCACGGACCTGACCGACGTGCTGGAGGGCACCATTGTGCGCACCATCACCCGCCTGGACGAGACATGCCGCGAGGTCAAGAATGCCGCGCGCATCATTGGCGATCCGGACCTGTACCAGAAGATGGCAGCCGCGCAGGAGCTGATCCGGAGGGACATTACGGCTGTGGCGAGCTTGTATATGTAGGGCGTGGTGGGAAGTATGTGGGTGGGTTGTAGGGGTGGGCTTATGATGACATGACAGGGGATTGGAAGATTTGCTGTCGGCTTATTTCAGCAACGTGGATGATGTGGGATGAGCGTGGAGTGGGTGGCCGGACAGTTTTGACGCCATCTGGGTTGATAAAAAGCACCGCTGAGGTGCTCGGGCATTTGCGAGTAACCAAGTCATTGTATCTGCATCGTACCTCGTAGTCCGATAATGCGTCTATTCCAAGAAAACCAGCAGAACCCCCCCCGCCATGTCGCTTCCTAGGAAACCAAACCAGCATGAAACCCACGCGCCCCAAACGCCATGTAGAAATATCCTCGCAGCAGCGGCCGCACCGCAGCAGAAGACGAGACTAGCTCTCCCATCCGTCCCGCCGTCATGACCCTCACACCATGTCCTCCATCTCCTTTGCTCAAGCCCGCAATGCTCTCAGCCGCTGCTGCAGCGCATCCTCAACCTCGGCGGTGGGCTCGGCGGGCTCCTTGACGGGATCGACCTTGCTGGTGGTGGCCTGGTTCAGCTCCTGGCCGAGCTCGAGCCCGGCGTCGTCGGCCAGCTGGCCCAGCAGCTCCTGCACCGAGTCGTCGCTGACCTGCACGCTGGTGTTCTGGGTCATGGCGTCCTGGTAGATCCCGTTGCTCATGGCGTACTCCTCGTTCTGGGTGCGGAACTGCTCCAGCGTGAGGAGCGTCTTCTCCGGGTTGGCGCTGCGCTGGGCGCGCTGCATCGTCTTGGACGACTGCGACATCATGGTCGTCATGCGGTTCATGGCGTTGTTGGCTTGGATCTGGGCGAGCGAGAGCTCCGCCATGTCGGCGGCCTGGTCCATCTGGGCGGCGATGGCCTGCTTGGCGAGGAGCATGCGGGCTTTCTGGGCGGCCTGGCCGGTTTCGCCTTTTTTGAGGAGCTGTGGCGGGTGATGGGTTAGTTGGTGGGAGAGACAGGGTGATGAAGGGTAAAGGGAGGTAAGGCGGCAAGGCGGCAGGGCGTACGGTTTGTATCTGCTTCTTCAGCTCATTGTCCTGCTTGGTGGCCTTTTGGGCTTCGCGACGGGCTTGCTTGGCGTTGAACTACATCCACTTGTGTTAGGTTCGAATCGCGCTATTTGGACTCGTTGTCTTGCGGTGCGGCCGATGGCATCGCAGCCCGGGGAATTGCTCCGCTGAGCGCAAGCGGGGGGTGTGAGGAGGAGCGTACCCTCGCCTGGAACTCGGTCTGCATGTCGCGGGCAAGTTGTCGGTTCGACATGGTGCCTGTCGGTCTCGGTATTATGGGTGTTTTGTGTAGGGAGGAGATGCGCGATCAGGGGGCTCGGCGTGGTGGTTGAAGGGTTGCGGGCGGCGGACTGCTGTGACTTTGAGGATACGAGTTGGGTTGGTGGTGCATGATTGAAGCGGCGAATAAGGCAAACAGGCGGCCAGATCGCGCTGCAGTCAGTGGCTCGCTGGTCGGCTGAGCGGCGGGCGGGGCGCGCGGCGCAAAAGGCCGACACCTCATGGTGAAGGCGGGGCCCGGGGGCCCCATGACGCAGCGGTTGTGGCTGGTGCAGCCCCCCCGGATCGCAGGTGGCCCCTCGGCCTTATCATTGCCTCGCAGCGGTTTGTTGCGGAGCGGCAGCGAGTGGCATGCACACAGGCCCAGAAGTGGATCGGGGCAAGCCACAACACACATCGGGTCCCGCATTCAAGGCACATGGATGGACCTGGTAGACTTTTCGAGCATCGAAAGAGCATTTTTTTCACCTTGCCCATCTTCGCCCACGGCTTGACCGCCAGGTTTTTCCTCCTCTCCCCGGATACCAAACAAGACCTCGCCGCCCGTCTCTAGCCGCCCATAGCGTCGTCCAGCCGAGCTGCTGCACCGAACGGAGCACCATGTCGACAATGCGGAAACACAATGTCACGACCTTCCCTCGTCCGCCAATTGTGGAGAGGACAAACCGTCACATCCAGATCAAGTGGCACGGCCAGCTATTAGCCGACTGCCCGCCCGGCGAGGCCTACTGGGTGCTGGAGGCCCATCATGCTCCAGGTCCGTTCCCCTCCTTGGCCGTGTCCATCTTCTCCATCGACTCCATGACTCCATCGTCTCCATCCTCATCCCTCATCTCATCCTCATCCTCATCCATATCCATCATGCCTCCCGCTGCTTGATCCTTGGGTGGCAACCTGGCTGGGGACCCGACCTGGCGCAAGCAGCAAGGCGGCGATAAAAAAAATTAACTCCCCTCAAAAAAACAATGTTCGGCGTGCGACTGACTCTCCCTCCCCTCGCGCAGTCTATTACATCCCGCCCAGCAGGGTCCGGCTTCCGCTCTCGACCACGCCGCGGTCCACCTTCTCCGAGTTCCACGGCGCGGCCACGTACTACGCCATCATGAGCCCCATCTCGGCGGCCGAGATCATCAACAACCGCATCTGGTCCTTCAACGAGCCGCCCAAGGAGTACGAGGCCCTCAAGGGCTATCTCGCCTTCCATGTCGGGCCCTGGGAGTGCTACGTCGACAACGAGCGCGCCCATGCGCCGCCGGGTGACTACTACGGCGGCTGGGTCACGAGCGACATCGAGGGCCTGGTGAAGCCCCCTCACCAGTGGGGGACCGGTTGGGACGGCGTCTTCTGAAGGGATGGGGGGGTGGTCCAAGGGAACCGGCGGAACCGGCGGGAAACGGCAAATTTTCACACAAACCAAAAAAAAAAATCGCCACCACTGCCGGCAAGGGTAGCATTGGGGCGGTCAGCATGTTCGGTGTCTGAGGCGTTGGGGAACGGTCCATCATACAGGGCATGGAGGGCATTGGGCAGGGCGAGGTGGAGTGATAGACGGGCATCGGAGTAGAAAAAGTGATTTGTTTTCTCATCCAGGCCTGAGCTGGCAAAAGTCGGTCGAGCTGTGAGTTGATGTCCAGACCGCCACTCGGCCGAGCCTCACCCCCCACCCGCCCTCCGTCCACCGAGAGAAGAGGAAGAGGGCGCGGGCCGAAACGTGAACTGTCACGGCGTCGCGGCGTAATATATCTCAGGTGCTGGATGGAGCCAGCGCCTGAACCGGTAGGAAAAGAGCCGCTCCGCCCAAAACGTGGATTCCGTGCGGCGCCGCCGTCGACGCTACCCGGACGCGACGCTACCCCAGACTTCTGGCATCCGCAGCCGCAGCCGCAACCGCACCGTTCCAACGGCGGATGGAATGCGGAGAACGCGCAACTGCCCCTTGCGGATCCTCCTCGCCTTTCCGTTCTCGCTCTCCCTCTGCACATCCTCGCGCCGCATTCCGGTCCCCCTACGCAGCACTTCAGCAGGCACCCAGAGCGTGAATGCGGGCTCCACCGAAGCCGAGGGAAGAGCTTGCGAGGAAAGAAAGGGGGGCCAGGGATGCGCGGGCCGACCGCTGAGGGCCGACCTGGGGATGCGACGCACTTGCGCACTTGCGTGGACAATTGTGGGGAGACGGTCGGAGAAAGCGACCGAGCAAGCTTCGCTTGGCCCACGGAAGCTCCGAGGTCTGGGTCTCCACGGTCTGTCCCCACAACAACACAACACTTGCTGGCGAACTGACTGCGCTTCGCAACTTGCATGCTGCAAGTGTGGGACTGCTGCTTGCTGCGGTGTGGGCTTGTCGGCGCGAGGGAGGGGGGAGGGGGGAGGGGGGCAGTTTGGCCCGGGTTTGCGCCGGGCGTGTCGTGTTGCGTTGCTTTGCCCTCTTCACGCCGAGCGAGAAGAAGAGAGGCCGGGTAATTCTGCGTTTTCCAGGGAGGAGAAAGTCGACCGAAGGGAATGGGTGCGCGCGCTGTTGGTCCGCTGAAGAGGGCCGACTCAGCAGCCCTGCCCTGCTGTGTGCCGCACTGGCGCACGTGCCGCCAAGGCGCGCCAGTCCGGCGTCAAAAGGGTTTCGGAACAGGGCACCGATCGCCCCGGCGGAACTTGGAAGAGGAGTTGAGGACTGCCCTCTGCAGGCTCTGCTGGAGAGCCTGCCTCCCTCTTCCCCAGATCCGCGGGGTAGCATTCGACAAGCGTTTGGGGAAAGTCGCCGTTTCTCGGCAAAGGAAACCCAAGCACAGCAGTGTGGCATAAACCATGAGCATTCTGGGCATGGCAGGCAATTCCGTAGCGAGAAGTTTATCCAGCTGCCAGACTCGGAATGTTCCAATTTCCATCCCAAGACGAGCTCAGGGAGGGAGTGGGCGGGGATCGGGAACAAGCAAGACAACCTGGAGGGATGACGGCCGATGGCCGCCCGAGTCCAACCAACCACCAACACTAAAAAGCCGTCTTTTTGGGACAGTGTAGTTAGTGTATGCGTGCTGCAGTCAGCCAAAAGACGGACCAGAATGGCAGAGTCGTGGGTGGGCCGTGGGCCGTGGCAGGAAGACGGGCCCTTCCCCCCGCCTCCTCCTCGTCCGGGCGGGCCGCCGCAATGCCGAATGGCAGAGTCATTTTGGATTGATTGAATCTGGGGTTTTCTAGAAGCCTCACACCCGGTTCGAGCGAGTGCCGGTTAAGCGCTACGGTGGTAGTCCAAACACCGGGTGGGTGCGTGCCTGGGTTGTCTGCGACGCCAATCTGAGCGCTCCTGGATCCGGGGAAATTCAGCCTGATTTGCGGCGAGCTGGACGTCTCAGTCCCAAGTTTCGCCCAACATTCCACAGGCTTCCGCACTACGCCCGATATTGCGGCCTTCCGAACAGGGCGGGTTCGCAGCTGGCATGACTACGGAAGAGGCCCGATCAAACCTCGAGGGTCGCACACACAGTGCTTATTTGAGTCGGAATCAATAATTCCCAAATGGCAGCGCCTGCCGGAATGCAGCTCGACGGACCATCTCCGTCGCCGTAAATTGCGGCGACACTGCAGTGACACAAGCGCCAGCTCGGAATCGATGGTGTTCGACGGATCGCACATCATCGCGATAGCAGGTTGCCTGGAGCGGAGCGCAGTGGGGAGGATCGCTAAGATTAGACCCTCAATGGCATCACCGGTGTCACTGGGTATCAGATAGTCAGGCCGGTGGAGGTGGACTGATGAGTAACCGCAATGGAGAACTCGAGGGGGGCGTATTCGGGCGCAGTCAGCGTCAGCAGGCAGCAGAAAGCGGTCCCGGGTTGGACCCCTTTGGTGTCTCGAGGGTGTGTGCTGACAGCGTTTCCAGCCGCCGAGCTGGCGATGCACCGGCTGCTGCGGCGATGCAAGCGACGCAGGCGAAGAGAGAGCAGCGACGAGACGCATGGGCGCCGTATGGGGTGCGAGTTCGACCGACACCGATCGGCGGGTTGGCGGCTGGACTGACGGCTGGGCTCGCGGCTGGACGGGATGGAATCATGGATGGCATGTTTGGCTTTGTCTCCGCCCCCCCTGCCCCCCTGCATTGGCGCAATCACTTGCCCCCTTCGGGGCCCCCCTGAGTTCGGCGCTGCTGGAGATTGCGGGCCCCATTGAGCCCCGTCGCGCAGCTCCCGTCCGGTCTCTGCCATTTCCTTGTTGGGACTCGGACGTCGCAGCCCTCGTGTGACAATCTGGGCCAATCAAAGCCGCGTGGCTCCTCTCGTGTTCCGCTTTATGTCTCTGGCTGCCTCAGGCACCCACCCCCTGCCGCATACGTGGCCAGAACATAAAAGAAGCCTGGAGCCCAGTGTTGGAGCAGCCCCTTCCCAGCTTCAGCGCTACAAGCCAGCGTGTCCTCTTCGCCAGCACAGCCAACCAGCTGCCATCTCGAGTCAACACGGCTGGCTTGACTCACAGATGGCTTCGTCATGCCTTGCGCAGCGGCCCTAACACATTCTCTGCCGACATATTTGTACTGAGGAACCGGGAAGGCGATTCGAGCTAGCCAACCCTGCCTCCGCTCTCTCCCTCTCTGCAACTCCGGCCCCTTCTTGTCCACCAACACCCAACCCTCGACAAAGAAACCCCACCCCGACCCAATCACTAAGCAGAAACAACGGGAACCAGCAACGAGGAGTGCAAAATCTAAACCATGGCCGAAATGCACTCCTGGACTCGCGCGGCGTCGCCGAGCATCAAGTTCGAGGGCTCGCCCACCGAGTCCCTGCTCTCCACCCCCGACGAGATGTATCCCTCGCTCTTCGGCACCAGCGCCTCGCCGACGACCGTCAACCCCCTCGAGATGATGTCGCCCGAGTCCCTCAACGACGACGACGAAGACGACCAGCCCGACCTGACCATGCTCGCCGGCCTGACGTCCCTCACACAAACCAGCTCCTCGGTTGCCGGCACTCCCGAGCCCGAGCGCAAGCAGACCAAGAAGAGGAAGTCGTGGGGCCAAGTGCTCCCGGAGCCGAAGACCAACCTCCCTCCCAGGTATGTAACGCTACGCCACCATCCGCCTCGCCACCGCCTGCTGACCCGTCAACCAGGAAACGTGCCAAGACCGAAGACGAGAAGGAACAGCGCCGGGTCGAGCGCGTCCTCCGCAACCGCCGCGCCGCCCAGTCGTCGCGCGAGCGGAAGCGTCTGGAGGTTGAGGGCCTCGAGCAGCGGAACAAGGAGCTCGAGACGGCGCTGCTCCAGGCACAGCAAATGAACCTTTCCCTCCTCGAAGAGATTCAAAAGTTCCGGCAGAACACGGGCGTCGTGGCCAGGGCCTCGCCCTCGTTTGAGGCCCTTCGCCAGGCGCCCGTCACATTCTCTCAGCAGCTCTTCGGGTCCCATGACGGCCACGGCGCCTCCATGGGCTCGCTCGAGCAGCTCTTCCAATCCATCCCGTCCACTACCCACAAGACTGTCAACCCCGCCTCTCTGTCCCCCTCCCTCAGCCCCATCGCCGAGGCGACGGACGAGCTGGACGAGTTGACGACAGCCGCAACCCCTGTTGCGGATGCCTCCACCATGGCCCAGGCCAGTGCTTCCCCCGATGCGACACAACATCCTGCAGCGGTGTTGTGCCAAGACCTGCAGTGTCGGTCGGCGGAAGCACCAGCCTCGGCGTGGCAGTTGGCCTCCCAGCAGTCGCTGCACCCAGCAGTATCCCTGCTCCTCCCCCTCCAGTTCCTACTGGCCTGCACCTCGGCGATGCTTTCTGCATGCCAGAGGCCCTTGACGCAGATCGCTATCTCCTTGAAAGCGGGCTCCTCTCTTCGCCCAACTCAACCGATTATGAATACGATCATCTGGCTGGTGACGACACCGCACCGTTCCCGTTCACGACCGACTTCGACATCAACGACTTTATCACCGACGGCGAGCCCAACGTCGCGCCCAGCAACGAGCAGCAGCCGCAGCACCTCTACGGCCGCTCCGTCGCCGACTCGTCCCTCTTCAACCCTGAGGCTCCGAACCCTTCGGAAGATCCTTACCTGCAGCCCCACTCTGGCGCGTCCCTTGATGGATGCGACGATGGCGGTCTTGCGGTTGGTGTCAACTGAGGGGAACACGGTAACCCGGGTTTCTGAAGAGGACGGCTCGGCCACGGCAGCGGCTGCCCGAGAGTCGCAGCAGCAGTTGCCCCGTCGCGGGCCGGCCGGTTGGCTGAACGGAGCCCCGCTCCCGTCGAAGGAGGTCCTACTCACCCTCTTGTGGGTCCTCAGAGTCGAAGAACGGAGGCTTCAGATCCGCGAGCAGGTCAAGACCGCCTCGTCGAAGCCCGGAACACCTTGTGTCCCCACCACGACACCAACGATGAACAAGACAACCACTTCCTACGTCTTGAAAGTATCTCAAAAGCGTATTCGCGAAGAAGAAAGCCGCTTGTCCTCGCTCAAGAGGCGGCGCTCTCAATGACACGATTTGTATGAAACAATTTGGGCTGGGTTGGCATAGCATGGCGAAAAGGAAATTACTGGGGTTGGTTAGCGTTGTTTTCTCGAGCCGAGTCACACCTCGAGCTGCTGTACTATGTATCACGATTCAGACAATTGAGCTTGGCCTTGATATCCTGATTGTTTGTCCCTGTGCCTTCCTTGCTCGTGGTCTTGCGTATGTGTAGCCTGGTGTTTCAGGAACATGTGTTCCGGTACGCGTGCCCGCTACGGCCCCTGACTGTTGTCGATGTAGAACCACTCGGGGAGCTTCAGTTTCAGAACGACGTCTTGTTTGAGACAAGGCGTACCAGTACCAGCACCTCGGCCAGCACTGTCCCGTCTAAACAAACCACACAGCACCGCTGTCTTGCCATGCCCGCCTCAAGAGGCGCGAATTGGCCTCTGTGACAGAGTCACTCCGCACTGCTGTCTTGATGAGTGACAATCAGGGCAGACGTGTTTGATTTGAACCAACCTCTCCTTGCGTTCTTCCGGAGATGGCGGACTTGGTTCAAGTTAAGCCGAAGTTGGGTAAAGACACACCAGTAGCACCCTCGCCTTGCTGTGGGGCGAAAGCGCTTTACTTCGTCTGCAGTCCATACGCTGCGAGCAACTCCCTCCAGTTCTCGTTGCTGCTTGCCGTGAAGATCTGCCGTTCAACGGTCGACATCAATGTTGGCCGCTATTCACGTTGAGATTGGTGGAAATTGGATGGTGAGGGGAACATGCATTCAATGTTACGGGGTGCTGCTGTGGAGTTGATGTTTTCGACTACTGTCCTACCCCAAGAGGAGGTAGGGGTACATTTGCCGGCTGTTGGTATTGGAAGGTATCAGTCGACCCCCTTTTCTAAGGGCTGGGAGGTCAAGTACTTTCAGCTACCCGCGCCGAGTCTTCTCGGTGAGCAGGAGGTCCGTGGTCTTATGCATATCCAGGAGGAAAATAGACAACCAGAGATGGGCAGCCTCTTGCCGCGGTTTCTTTGACCCTCCGCCTAAGGTACCTCCGTGGTTGTCTTGTTACCCCTTGTTCTATGAGAATATGAGAGACAAGATCTGCCATTAGCCATCCTGTGGCCTCTCAGCATCAACATCGCGAAGCCACGATGAAGACTCAGAGCGTAGTAGGGGAGTGGGTGATGTTAAGGGGAGCCAACGAACCGTTGAATCATGGAACGGGAAGTACCTTAGGTTGCCCCCCATCTCCGCTCTTCCGCTCATGTCGTGAAACATCGGGGAACCCGTATGTAGCATCCTGATTGTATAAATATTCAGACTGCCGGTTGCTTGGTCGAGGACACTTGCGTGTGCCGTCTCTGCCCCGCTTTCCACACCCATACCTCACGAGGAGAGGCAGGGGACAGTAATGGGGTGGCGTTCGACCCGCCCATTACTCCTTTTCTTCCCGGCCCCCATATTCGGTGGCTCTCGCACTAGTGCAAGGGCTCGCCTTAGTGTGCGTTGCGGCTCTTCTTAGTGACTTATGGGTCATGGTTGAGGAGAAGTCCCCTTCCTAGGGGTGGATGCATGGTATTGCCCGGCCAAATGTTGAAAGTAATTGTCGCGCAGAGCTGACGGCCATGCGTCATTACAATTTCATTTTCAAAGACAGCTCTGATTGCCCCCGCTTAGGCCGCTCATGGACAAGAGACAGGCAGACTTGTCGGAACCCAGTTGTGTCCGCCGGTGGGCTGTGACGGTTGCACAACCTCCCACGGCCTGCAAGGAGACGTAGATGCGGTCGAGAGAGAGCTTGCAAGATATCGAGTACCCCTGTGCTAGCACATCTGATCTAGACCGGCAATATGACCCCTCGTTTCTCCAAGAACTTTGACAGCCCGAATCGACACATAGGAATCCTGATGAACGCGGGCCCCAATCATGGCCTCGCGATCGCCTCATGTTTGCATTGCCGTCGACTTCAAGCCCTTTTTTCAGCCGCCGTGACACAGGCATATCCTCTCCTTGACGAGTGAGGGGTTCCCAAAGGTGCATACAGGCTCGCATCTCAGAAGAGAGGGGTCTGCGGGGGAGGACAACGACAGAGGAGTGATGCGCGGCTTGGTGTCCGCTAGACGGCAAAAATAAGTCAACCGGAGTTGCAGATAGACGTCAGTGAATAAGAAATGAAGAGGGGGTTCGGCAAGACTCAAATCCGGTGGGTGGTTGTTGGGATATAAGAGGTGGTCTCTGTCCCTGGAGATCGTTGTTGTCTGAGGCGTGTTTGGTGGACCGGTCTCTCTCGAAGAGGCTGATCTTCGTGGCCGAAACCCAAGTGTTGGAACAAAGTGCTAGTTTCAACATGTCGCTGCTGCCTGAAGAGTTCGATATCATCGTGTGTGGCGGTGGGAGCTGTGGGTGTGTGGTGGCAGGGAGGTATGGACCGTGGCCCCGAGACTGCTGCTGTTAGGAGCTCACCTAATGTATCTTCTCCATCCTAGGCTGGCCAACTTAGACCACAACCTCAAGGTCCTGCTCATCGAGGCCGGGGAGAACAACCTCAACAACCCGTGGGTGTTTCGCCCGGGCATCTTTCCCCGGAACATGAAACTAGACTCCAAGACGGCAAGCTTCTATGAGTCTCGACCGTCCAAGTGGCTCAGCGGCCGTAGCGCCATCGTTCCCGCTGCCCACATCCTTGGCGGCGGGTCTTCGATCAACTTTATGGTCAGTAAAACCACTGTGAACCCGTTCCTAGAGAGTTCAAGTAAGCTGATTCTACCTCAGATGTACACTCGGGCTTCCGCATCCGACTATGACGACTTCCAAGCTAAAGGATGGACGACCGAGGAGCTTCTTCCGCTTATGAAAAAGCACGAGACGTACCAGCGTGCCTCGCACAACCGAGACACGCATGGGTTTGAGGGTCCCATCAAGGTCTCTTTCGGAAACTAGTGGGTGACTTCTTGTTGCTTGTTTCCAGCCACATCACGTTAGATGCTGATTTTTGGCAAAGTGCGTATCCGATCAAGAACGACTTCCTTCGGGCTGCCGAGTCCCAGGGAATCCCGGTGGTTGACGACTTGCAGGACCTTCGAACTGGGCATGGTGCTGAGCAATGGTAAGCCGCCAGGATGAAGTCGGCACCATATGTAACTGACTTGTCTTCTAGGCTCAAGTGGATCAACAGAGATGTAAATGACCCTCCCGGGATGAATTGCCTAGTGATTTAACCTGTATGTCCAGACCGGTCGCCGCAGCGACAGCGCTCATGCGTACATCCATGCCACCCGCGCTGTCCATTCCAATCTGTATCTCGCCTGCAACACCAAGGTCGACAAGGTCATCATTGAGAACGGCCGGGCGGTTGCCGTGCGGACCGTGTAAGTTCCCTTGTGACCTCGGACTCACTGCCCTTCATCCACTGACCAACTTGACAGCCCGACGAAGCCAATCGGCAGCGTACGTTGTCCTGTCGGCAATATCTGTTCCTCCGCCCAAACTGACGTATCAACAGGACCCCGGAGTCCGCGTTTTCCGGGCTCACAAGCAGATTGTGGTGTCTGGCGGCACCATGTCGTCTCCCCTAATCCTCCAGAGATCCGGGATTGGTATGACGGCCTGAATCACGGCCGTAACATCTAGAAGCCCCTAAACTGAGTGACTGCTCTAGGTGACCCCGACAAGCTCCGCCGCGTCGGAGTCAAGCCCATCGTCGACCTCCCAGGCGTCGGTCTCAACTTTCAGGACCACTACCTGACCTTCTCCGTCTACCGGGCCAAGCCGGGAACCGAGAGCTTTGACGACTTTGCACGCGGAGACCCGGAGGTGCAGAAGCGTACACAAACAATATCCTCCCCACCTGGCTCATCGACCCGGTCATGCTGACTTTTCTTGTCGTTCCAGGCGTCTTTGAGGAGTGGAACATCAAGGGAACCGGGCCCCTCGCAACCAACGGCATCGAGGCCGGCGTCAAGATCCGCCCGACTGCCGCCGAACTCAAGGAGTTTGAGTCCTGGCCGACTCCCCACTTCAACGCCGGCTGGGATTCCTACTTCAAGAACAAGCCCGACAAGCCCGTCATGCATTACAGCGTCATTGCCGGCTGGTTCGGCGACCACATGCTGATGCCTCCAGGTAACTTCTTCACCATGTTCCACTTCCTCGAGTACCCCTTCTCGCGCGGGCACACCCACATCACCTCGGCCTCGCCCTACGCCGCGCCCGACTTCGACGCCGGCTTCATGAACGACGAGCGCGACATGGCGCCGCTGGTGTGGGGGTACATCAAGTCGCGGGAGACGGCGCGGCGCATGGACGCGTACGCGGGCGAGGTGCAGGCGATGCACCCGTTCTTCGCGTTCGACTCGCCCGCGCGCGCGCACGACCTGGACCTCGAGGACACGAACCGGTATGCGCTGCCGGGGAACGTCACGGCCGGGATTCAGCATGGGAGCTGGAGCGTGCCTGTGCCCAAGCCGGAGGAGGCGCCCAAGGGGCGGGAGGTGGTGAGCAGTAGCCGGAAGGAGAGGAGGGACGAGTTGAAGTATGAGAGGGAGGATGTCGAGGCCGTGGAGGAGTGGGTGAAGCGTCATGTCGAGACGACGTGGCACTGCCTGGGGGTACGTCGATGTTTTTTCCCCTTTCCCCCTTGACCGATGAAGCAATTGTTGACGGTGTGTGTGTGTGTGTGTCAGACATGCTCCATGGCGCCCCGGGAGGGCAACAGCATTGTCAAGCACGGTGTGCTAGATGAGCGCCTGAACGTGCATGGCGTCAAGGGCCTCAAGGTGGCCGACCTGAGTATCTGCCCTGATAACGTGGGCTGCAACACGTAAGTTCCAAACGCTAGCCCGGCACATGACACTTGTGAAAGCCAGTTGAGGCTTCGACGCTCACATGTTGGTTGTTTCAGGTACTCGACGGCGCTGTTGATCGGCGAGAAGGCGGCGGTCCTTGTCGCCGAAGACCTAGGCTACTCGGGCGCCGCCCTCGACATGAGGGTGCCCGATTACCATGCCCCGGGTGAAAACCGGCTTGCTTCGAGGCTGTAAGGAAACCCGAAACTGATGGGTTCTGGTGGGTGATGAGTTGGTTGATCTTCGTTCGTCGTCTTGGAAAAACATCGCTCCTTTTCATGCCATGTGTGGTGATCTCGTCTGTTCGGAAGCCGCCTGTCCTTCATTTCTATTCACTGGCGGTCTGCGGTTCACTTAAAAAAAAACAACGACATGTTTTGCTCAATTATATGCAGGAACTTATTGGGGTAGTGTTACACGTCAAGCAGGTATCGTACATGTCAGTAGTAAATGACTCGAGAGAATCCCCGCCCTCATGAACTGGTGCTGAAATGATAGCCCTCCCACAAATACTCGTAATCCTCCAAGATCCCGGCAAGCAGCCCCGGCATCCGCCGCCGGACGCCGGCCACCATGCCCTTGGTGACATTTTCGTAGAAGGCGCCGCGCATGGCCCACCACCCCATGGCCCAGCCG
>OUNM010815887.1_pt1 | contig 24912 bp, 17 predicted proteins | sample 1769961 | NCBI WGS metagenome assembly OUNM01 (sample SAMEA3914820, study PRJEB12502) | metagenome | biome: forest; material: soil | place: USA | collected 2012-03-12 | depth 0.3 m | reverse complement strand
GCAGGCGGTTGCTTCCATTCCTCCGAATGGCGGCGCACTCGTGCCGATCGCTTTGATGGGCGATTCACCGGATTTGCCCGCGTCCAACAAATTCAAAACCTTCGGACTGCCCTCCGAGACGAGCAGCGCCGATTTTGGTTTCTTAAGCACGCTGCAAACCCGCGTGGGAGACGCGGTGTCTTCCAATGCCAACGGCATCTTCGCGGATCTCTCGCTCGATGTCCGGCAATCTGACGACGCTCCCGGGACGACGGCTTCCGGTCCGCTCGACAAGTTTCTCTCCTTTAAAGATCCCGCTTTTGCCAAAGGCGGCACCTTGGCTTTCCTGGCCAAGCTTGCTCCCTCCGCCGACGTCACCAAAACAAGTAACATGGGTATCTGGTCCCAGGCTGCGGGAGAGCTGGAGTTGATCGCGCGGACGAGTGGCGCCGTGCCGGGAGTGCCGGGGGCACAATTCCTCTCTTTCACGTCGCTATCCTTGCCGGATGGGGCCAAGGGACCTGCTTTTGTGGCGAAACTGGTCATTGGTCCCGGCGGTGTAGATAAAACAAGTAACTCGGGCCTCTGGGCCACGGACAGCACTGGCACGGCCTTTCTCGTCGTGCGCACGGGTGACATGGTGCAAGTGGGTGAAACTTCCAAAAAAGTCACCATCATCACCGCTCTCGGCGCTGTGGCCACCACGCCGGCGCAAGCACGCGGGACCAACGCCCTGGGTGAGCTAATTTACCGGTTCACCTTCAGCGACCACACGCAGGCGATTTATCGCTTTGAAATCCCGTAAAAGCGCGCTGCTACTCCAGCCCGAGCTTGCGGAACGTGTCATCCACATGCTGGAAGTGGATATCCAGCGAACACAGGCGCGCGATATCGTCCGTAGTTAGGTGCGCGGTGATGGCCGGCTCGAGTGCGAGATTTTCCTGAAGAGGCGTGCTGCCTTCCCACGTTTTCATGGCGGCGCGTTGCACGGCTTCGTAGGCGGTCTTTCGCTCCAGGCCGCGGCGCGTCAGCTCGAGCAGGATGCTTTGGCTGAAGTACAAGCCTTTGGTCAGCGCCATGTTTCGCTCCATGTTTGCCGGATAGACAAGTAACCGATCCACTAGCTTCTTTAGCGTGACGAGCATGTAGTCCACGAGAATGCACGAATCCGGCATAATGATCCGCTCCACGGAGGAGTGCGAGATATCGCGCTCGTGCCACAGGGCTACGTTTTCCAGGGCCGCTAGGGAATTGCCGCGCACCACCCGCGCCAGGCCGCTGAGTTTTTCACCCGTGATCGGGTTGCGCTTATGCGGCATGGCCGAACTGCCTTTCTGCCCTTCGCTAAAATATTCCTCTGCTTCGAGGACTTCCGTCCGCTGGAGATGCCGGAATTCCGTCGCCCAGCGGTCGATGCTCGACGCGATGAGCGCCAGGGTGCTCTGAAATTCCGCATGGCGATCGCGCTGGATCACCTGCGTGCTCAGCGCCGCGGGCTCGAGGCCGAGCCGCTTACAGACAGTTTCCTCAACTCGTGGATCGAGATGAGCATGCGTGCCCACCGCGCCGCTGAGTTTGCCCACGCGAATCCGCGCCTGGATGCCGCGCAGCCGCTGCTCGGCGCGGCGAAATTCGTCCCACATCAGCGCCAATTTCAGGCCGAAGGTAATCGGCTCGGCATGGATGCCGTGCGAGCGGCCAATCATCGGCGTGCGCTTGTAGGCGAGCGCCTTTTTCGCGATCACCTCTCTCAGGTCGGCCAAATCCTTAAGGAGCAAGTCCGACGATTCCGCCATCTGCACGGCGAGCGTCGTGTCGAGCACGTCGGAGGAAGTCATTCCCTGGTGCATCCAGCGCGCGGCCGGGCCCACGTAGGAGGCGACATTTTCCAAAAAAGCGATCACGTCGTGATTGGTGCGCGCTTCAATGGCGGCGATCTCCGCCAAGTCAAAGCGCGCTTTCTCGCGGATGGTTTTGGCATCCGCCGCGGGGATGACGCCGATCTCGGCCATGGCCTCGCAAGCCAGCACTTCGATTTCGAGCCAGATTTCGTATTTGCGCTGGTCGGACCAAAGCGCACTCATTTCGGGAAGGGTGTAACGATCAATCACAAGGGATTGACGCTAAACGAAAGCGAAGGCGGGGCGCTACAGTTTTTCCCGGGCTCTCACACGAAGTAGTCGCCATTGGCGCGATGATCTTAAAAAGATCGGGACGTTTAACAGGGCGTAAACCGTTAGTTACCAAGAAAATAGGAGAATGGGGAATTTATGCCAATATCGTACGCGCAGGAGTTTGGCCTCAATCGATACGCAACAAAATCTCTATTCCCGATCGCCGGAAACCCACCGATGACCGCCCACGCTCGCTCTCCCTCTTTTTCCCCAGAGACTCGATTGAATTCTCAGGTGATTCAGGACGCGCCCTTGCTCTCTGATCATCTCGTGGGTCCTGCAACATCCTGCGGCGGAGCTTTCGGCGAGACCTCGGCCTTTTGTTGCCGGTGCAGATGCGCGCAGGAATTTCGCCGCGTCTCCGTGAGGCATAAGCTGCACCTTCTTTTGACAGTTCTTACGGTGGGGCTCTGGACCGTACCTTGGGTGATGATCTATGCAGGGTCGATCGTCGAGCCGTGGCGCTGCGTACGATGCGGATGGCGGGTGTGGCAAGTGCCGATCGTGGCGCGATTTGGGTCAGTGAGCAGGGTGACGGACGGGTGAGGGGCCCTGCACCTTTCGCTGTTCCACGCTCAGAAATACTGCTTTTTACGAAACATGCTGCGTTTCGGTTAAGGGCGGCCATAGTCTCGGTATCATTGGCCACGTCGCTGCTGCCCACCAATCTAGCCGCAAAATTGATCGAAGACTCATTGCCCTGGGATCGTGCGAAGCAATTCCACGTGGATAACTTTTTGGATCGCTACTCTCTTCATGACTCCCATTGGATTGCGCTGCACGTTGACTGCGGATGGGGAGATACGGTTGTCGCTGCGATTTGCTTCGACCCTGTCTGGAATCCGACAGTGTCCGCGCCGACATCGCTCACTCGAGATTGGCCCTTCCTGTTTTTACGGTTTGCCTATGTAAGCAACATCCAGATGACAGGCTTCGCCGAAAATGGCGGACGCCAGCGAGGTATTTCCTCCGTATCCGTCGAACATTTGTCAGGGGAGCAGGTTGTTACTACGATTCGAGATCATGACGGAGCCCACGTTAGCATTCGCCATTTTCCCCTTATCGATGCTCTCGCGATGAGTCCTGCCGGAGAACTTCTGCCCTTGCAAAACGGTGCTGCCACCCAGAAGCCGTGAACGCTAGGAGCACACCCGGCAGTTGTAAGAAGTTTCGCCGCACTCCGTGGCGCTTTCAGCAGACAGTCGCGTTGCCAGAAGCCAGCAATAGAGATCAGTTTGTTTCCACGATCATTGCTGCCCTTGACGGCCTCAAATCAGCGGCCATTACGATTGATAAGGTTGTTTTCAATACGGAGAGGTTGAGAGCTCTTTGCGGGTCAGCAGTGATATTAGGCCATGATACCACCCTATCGGCAAACTCCGCGGAGGCGATGCGCGCCTTGTTACTCGCAGCGTTTTGGGACGGCATGAACTTCATCTGTATCCCAACTCCGAAGCCATTTGTTTTCTATGCAGACCATGATGACTGGATTACTTTCTATGCGAACACAAAGTCATACCTCAATCATGTCATCGAACCGCTTGCTTCCCGTGGCTACAACCTCGTTCAGAATTGGCAAAGAGAGCTGTGAAAGGCTGCGGCAACTCCCCCTTCTAGGGTAGCTGCAGACTCTATTTTTGATTATGTTAAGTTACCAAAGGTATAGCCGTGTCTGATAGCATCGATGACTATCTCTCTAGTCATGAACGCGCCTTCACTGCAGCGTGCGGATTGATCTTGCACAGTCCTGTTCCTGCCGACGCAGCGTATGGGCTTTTTTGGATCCAGTTCGAAGGTCTCACTTCGGAGCGCTTTCCTATTGCGGTCGTGTGGTGTGATCTCGCTCATGGATGCGATGTTCAGCATCCATCTCCCATTACTTCAATTCCGAGCGCTGTTTGGTCCCCGCCGCAAGGTTTGGACGATAGTGCAATGGGAGAGCGATTTTTCCATTGGATTTCCCGCTGCTGGAACAACGCGGGTGGGGGAGTATCGCCGGTGCCATTTTACTGCCATAACTATCATACTGCGGAACAGTTCTGCCTGCGTCGCGGTCGTTATATTACTGACGAAGAGATTAATGCAGACATCGAACCGGCGGCCTAGCGAAGCGATACAGCCGACTCGTAATTCAGGGGAAGTTGCGAGAAACGGAGGAAATGAGTTGCAATGCAATACACGAGATGTTCACATGAACATTGCATATGGAACCCAGAATCAGCCTCATTACCCTTGGCGTGCGGGATTTGCCGCGCGCAGTGCGCTTTTATCGCGATGGTCTTCGCTTTTCCACCACCTATGAAGAGGGTGGGCCGATCGCGTTTTTTGATACCGGTGGCTCGCGACTTTCGCTCTATCCCATCGCGGAATTGGCTCACGATATTTCGCCGACGCTGGAAGTCTCGAAGGGCGGGTTTGGCGGCATCACCCTGGCGCATAATGTTCGTGCGAAAGAGCAAGTTGCGGAAGTGCTGGCTCAGGCGAAAGCGGCGGGCGGCGTAATTGTGAAGCCGGCCCAGGATGTTTTCTGGGGTGGTCACAGCGGTTATTTCAGCGACCCAGATGGATATTTCTGGGAGGTCGCATGGAATCCGTTTTTCGGCTTTGCCGCCGATGGCACGATCATTCTTTCCCCGGATTCGTCTCACTAAAGGGACGGCGTGGTAAGGCCTGCGCTTTTTCCGCGCAACGAATGAGGCTCTTTGAATGTTGAACGATGGACGTTCACCGTTGAAAGTTCGCCCCATGCGCCCTCCTCGCTTCCTCTCCCTTCTCTTATTAATCTGCGGGCTCGCCTCGCCAGCGATGGCCGCGGAAAAGCATTATCTCTATCTCAGTTCCCCCGACGGGGCGCAGGCGGAAGGACATTCGGGGAACGGCATCCTGATTTTCGACATCGATGATGGTCACAAATTTCTACGCCGCATCGATATTCCCATGTTTCAAGAGGGCATGCGCGGCATGACGGCCAACGCCGCGCGCCATTGCATCTATTATTCGACGACAAATCACGGTCTCGGTTGCTTCGATCTGGAAAGCGAAAAGGTCCTGTGGGAGAAACACTACGATGTGGGCTGTGACCGCACTTCCATCACTCCGGATGGCTCAAAGTTATATGTGCCGACCGGTTGGTGGTATCTGGAACCGTCGGGCGGATTTCTTGTGGTCGATCCGGCCACGGGAGAAATCGTGAAGAGATTGAGCGCGGGAACCGCGGCGCATAACAGCATCACGACACTCGATGGTCAGTTTGCGCTGCTCGGGACCACTACTGCGCTGACGGTTTTTCGCACGAAGGATGATTCGGTGGCGAAAGCGATCTCGCCGGTCGGTGAGTTTGGCGTGTTTCCTTTTACCGTCGATAGCCGGAATCGGTACGCCTATGTTTGTCTCGGAAAACATGTTGGCTTCGACGTAGTGGATTTGCAGAGCGGAGAAGTGCCGCATCGCGTGCTCGCCGGAGACACGCCGATCGAGCATCGCACCCACGGCGCAGCACTTACTCCCGACGAATCGGAACTGTGGATCAGCGATCAGGTGGGCAAACAGCTTTTCGTTTTTGATGCAACGCAAATGCCGCCGAAACAGAAAGCGCAAATCCCGCTGAGCATGGGAGGGCACGGCTGGGTGAGCTTTTCGCTTGATGGCCGCTATGCCTGGTGTCACACCCCGGATGTGATCGATGCGCACACGAAAAAGGTCATCACCACGCTGAAAGATGAATCCGGCAAACCGGTGGCGAGTTCGAAATTTGTCGAGGTAGATTTCAACGATGGAAAAGTAACGCGTGTGGGTTGTGAATTTGGCCTGGGGCGCGCCCAGGTTGCCAAACAATAATTGCTGACTGGAATGTTTGCCGCTGGTTACTTTACGAAAGCGTGTGGGGTCGCGGTTGCGGCCTGGCTGGTCCTCGTCACGGGAGTTGAGCCGGTCACGGCGCAGCAAGAGGACAACGTGCTTCATTTGCTGTGCTGGTCGGAGTACGTGCCGAAAGCCGTCCTCGATGATTTCACGCTCAAACACAAAGCTCATGTGGAAGTGCAGGAGTACAATTCCAATGAAGAAATGCTGGAAAAGCTGCACGCGAAGCCGGGCTATTACGATCTGATCCAGCCGAGCGGATTTTATGTTGAGACGCTGGCTAGAGATGGCGGACTCGAAAAACTGGATCACACGCGCATCCCAAATCTGAAAAATCTCGACGAGAAATTTCGGCGCCCCACCTACGACCCGGAAGAGCAATTTAGCGCTCCATGGATGGCGGGAACCGTCGGCATCGTCGTCAACACCCGCCGGGTGAGGGAGACGATCAAAACATGGGCAGACGTTTTTTCAGGAAAGTACGCCAAGCACATTGTCGTGGTGGACGATCCACGCGAAATGGTTACTTGGGCGCTGGCTTCGCAGAATCTTCCGATTACCGATGTGAGCGATGCCGCGCTTGACCAAGCCAAGCCGATCCTGGAAAAATGGCTGCCCCAAGTAAGGGTTTTTGATTCGAATAATCCGAAAGCCGCGATGCTCGATGGGCGGGCTTGGATCGGCATTATGTGGAGTGGGGAAGCGGCGCTTCTTTGGATGAAAGATAAACGGTATCAATATATCCTTCCGGAGGAGGGTGCGCATATGTTTGTCGATAGTCTGGCAATTCCCAAAGGTGCGCCCCACAAGGCGCTCGCGGAAGATTTCATCAATGATTGCCTCGATCCCGATGTGAGCGTGCTCATCAGCAATGCCTATCCCTATACGAATCCGAACGCCGGAGCGCGCCGGCTTTTGTCGCGCAATCAAAAGTCAAATCCAGCAAGCTATCCGGCGGGTGATCCGCAGCTTCCCTCGCTTCGCAACGAAGGCAATACAACCGCCACCGTGGCGGAGTTTATAAAAGGGGTGCGTGCGGGGTTGAAGCCCGGCTCGTGAAATGACATGACGTTTCTGGAAGCTCTGGCCCTGGCCGGTGCGGCCTTTGCCGCCGGCGCGATCAATGCGGTCGCGGGCGGGGGAACGCTGATCACGTTTCCCGCGCTCATTTTCCTTGGCACCACCGAGCGAGTCGCCAATGCCACGAGCACGCTGGCGCTGGTCTTCGGAACCGCCGGGAGCATTTTCGGATTTCGCAAGCAGATCGCTAGTGTGCGGCTTTGGCTGGTGCGATTTCTTCCGGTGAGCCTCGTGGGTGGATGGTTGGGCAGCGTTCTCCTCACGCACACCAGCAACGAGGCGTTCAAGCGGCTCGTGCCTTACTTGTTGTTGTTCGCGACCGTTCTTTTCATTTCGCAGGGCGCTTTTCGCCGGTTTGCCGGACTGGATCCGGAACGGCCAGCGACGCCGCATCGGGTAGCCGTGTGGGCGGCCATTGCCTTTCAATTTGCCGTGGCCGTCTATGGCGGCTATTTCGGCGCCGGGATCGGGATTCTTATGCTCGCATCGCTGGGTTTCATGGGGCTCACGGACATCTACCAGATGAATACGGTGAAGAACGTCCTCGGTTCTTTGATCAACGTCGTCGCTGCCGTCTGGTTCGTCTATGCCGGCATCATCGACTGGCCTAAAACCTGGGTAATGACGGTGGGTGCGCTCGGTGGTTACTTTATCGGCGCCCATTACTCGCTGAAGATTCCGCAGGCGCGCGTCCGGCAGATCATTTCCACGGTGGGATTGATCATTTCCGCGGTCCTTTTTTGGCGGCAATTTGTTTCCTAGGACGAAGGACCGTTTTGTCTCACGGCGGGTGGACAACCGAAGCCTCTTGCGGCTAGTTTAATGGCACCCCATGGCTTTCAGACCCGAAATTTTCATTTCCGCAGGTGCGGAGCTCGCGGGGGCGCGTAAAGCGCTCAAGCTCGCCTTGCTGGAGATCGGGGCGCAACCGGTGGAACAGACGGATGTGACTATTCCGTATGGACCGCTCGAAGGGGTGCTCAAACAAATGATTGGGCGTTGCGATGCCGTGGTGCATCTCGTTGGCCCGCGCTATGGCGTTGAACCCGGGGAGCGGACGCTCGGGGCAGCCCGGCGTTCCTTCGGCCAGTACGAAGTGGATGTGGCAGAGTCTTTGGCGAAGCCGGTTTATTACTTTGTCGCTGAAAACGGCTATCCCGCCCAGGGGTATGCGCCCGAGAAGGAAGAACTGCGCGAACTCCAGTGGAAGCATCGCCGGGCCATCGAGCTGAGCGGACGGGTCGCTGGCACCTTCGAAACGGCGGACGATCTTTCCCGTTTGATCCGCGGATTGCGGCGAAAGCTAGTGGTGCGGAGGCGGCTTGCGGTACTGCCACGCGCATCCTTGGGAAGCAAATTTGCCGGAAGGCGGCAGATGATGGCCTCACTCGCGGAGGAACTCGCACCGGAAAAGCCGATTGCGCTTCACCCGATGGAAGGTGTGGCTCCCGCCGGCGGGGTAGGCACGACCACTCTGGCTATCGAACTGGCATGGCATGTTTTCGAAACGCGGCGTTACGATTTTGTCTTTCAAATTCCCACCGGCGTACGCGCGGATATCGAGGCAAGCCTGGCCGCGCTCGCGCGTAGCGACGCTTTGGCGCTGGTGGCAAAGGAAGTGGTTAGTCATCGAGCTCGAGTGGATGCAGTCTTCGAGTGGTTTGGCGCTGAGGAAAATGCGGGCCGCTGGCTCGTGATATTTGATGGCGTGGACAATACCGTTACTTGGCTCACGGTGCGTGGAATGCTGGCGCATTTTACCAAGGGAGCGGTATTGGTCACAGGTCAATTGGATCACTGGACCGGCTTGCGCACGCAGCATGTAGCGCCATTTTCCTATGATCATGCCCGCGAATATCTGCTGGATGGCTTGGGGACTTTCGCTACGGCACTCACCACGACGGAGCGAAATGCGACTGATCAGCTGGGCGAAATCCTGGGACGCGTGCCACTGGCGCTAAAGATCGCAGCTCGCCACCTCAGAGGCTTGAAGACCACCCCGTCGGCTTTTCTTCCTGCCTGGCTGCCGGATCCGCGGCATCCGACGCGTCCGTGGCGTCAGCTAACGCTGGCTACTCTGCTGGAAAAAAGCGTCGCGCAACTGGAAGCGCCGGCGCGTTCCTTGTTGCAGTTGCTTACTTGTCTGGCGCCGGAGCCGGCAGCCATCCCGCTGGCCTTGTTCGAAAGCCGCGGTGACTGGGAGCAATTGCGCGAGGCGCTGGCCAGCCTGGAGCAGCGGGCTCTGCTGACCCGCGATGAATCCGGACATTGCGTCTATCTGCATCGCGGGCTGCGGGAAATCATCCGGGATCGCCTTTCTCCGAGTGAGCTTTCCACCGCGTTGGGCGCAGCTCGAGCGGCGGTAGATACTGCATTGCGCCGAGTGGAGTCGGGTGCTAGCGGCACGGCGTTGCGGGAAAAGCTGGTGCCGCATTGCCGTGCGTTACTTGGGCAATTGAATGGACATCCTCTCGAGGAGCACGCCGGATACATTGCCCAGAGTCTGGCTCATTGGCTGAAAGATTGCGGCCGGCCTTTCGAAGCCGAGCCGCTTTATCGCCGGGCCCTGGCCATCGATGAAAAACATTTCAAGGAGGGGATTACCAATCTCGCGCCACGACTGCGGGACCTGGCTGCCGTGCTGCGCAATACCGGCGGGAAAACGGAGATCGAAACGTTATATCGTCGTGCGCTTCATCTGAGTCAGGAGTTTCACGGCGCGGATCATCCGGAAGTCGCCGCGGATTTGATGAATCTGGCAAGCTGCATGCGCGCGGGAAATCGTCTCGAAGATGCCGAGCGTCTCTACCGTCGCGCCTTGCAGATCGAGGAGCAGAATGCTGGACGATCCCATCCACGCACGGCGATCGTCTTAAATCGGCTGGCTGGCGTGCTGGAACTGAGTGGACGGCTCGTCGAAGCCGATGCCTATTATCGACGCGCGTTGAAGATCGATGAGGAGACGTCGGATCCCGGTCATCCTCGTATCGTCGTGGTTTTGCAGAATCTCGCTGGAGTGCTCCTGGCTATGCGGCGATATGCCGATGCCGCGAGCCTCTACCGTCAGGCGCTGGCGATTGATGAGGCTAAGTTTGGAAAGGATCAGGTGGAACTTTCGCCCGCGATGAGAGGCCTGGCTTTTGCGCTGGAGGATAGCGGAGAACGCGCCGAAGCCGAAGATCTCTATCGTCGCGTGCTGGGTATCGACGAAAAGGAGTTTGGCCCGATGCACCCGGAGGTCGCGGTCGATCTCCACAATTTAGCAGGCTGCCTCTGGGATGCTGGAAAGCCCGACGAAGCTGCCGAGCTTCAACGCCGCGCCGTCGAAATTTTCGCCTCCCGGCGAATCCAGTTGCGCGGCCCGAACCCGCATTTGAAATCTGCCATCACGAATTTCACCGGTATTCTCCGCGCTCAGGGAAAATCGGAAGAGGAAGCGCAGGAATGCGTGGACAATGTAATAAATATTTATTCGATGCAGCCCAGGCGAACGATGTTGGCCTAGGTTACTTGTCCCTGTCCCCAGGTGCCGCTAGCGCGAGTGCGGCGGCCATGCAGGAAGCTTTACCTGGGAGAAATCCAATCCTTCGGCATTGAGATTGAGATAGATCGTGAGCTCCTCCGGTCTGGCCTGCGAAAAGTCGAGCTGCCAGGTGCTGTCGCGGCGCAGTTCATCGTTGCCGCCACGGTAGAGAATGAGGTGCAACTCGATGCCGGGGAGCTTGCGAACCGCGGCGAAGAAGTCGTTAAGGGATTCGGCATCGCCGGCGAAACTCAATCGTGTTCCAAAATCCGGCGGCCAATGGCTGACGATTCCTCCGACAAAGTGGAATCTCTCATCGCGAATCACGGAGCGGATGGCTTCGGCCCGAGCCGGATCGTAGTCCTTGGGAAAACTAATATCGCGATCGATGGGCGTACTGAGAGCAAACCCGGAAATCGGCAAGGCCAGCCATGCCGCGGCGAACAAGCTGAGCAATTTCATTGATGTGATTACGCCATCTGGGCGGCAAATATTAGAGAACGCAGGGAAGCTGTCGATTTCCGGCCGGCGGAGCAGGGGACGGTGCTGAAGGAAGCGACTTTGCCAACGAATGGACCGCCGCAGTGTCCCGGCGCCAGCAATTGGGAGTTGTTTCGTTAGCCGTTTTTTGGAAATGATCCGCTCCCCTATGACCGCCGTCGAAGCACCCGCGCCTGCAGAGGCTGGGATTTCACCCACCATTTCTTCTGCCCGGCCAGTTCCCTCCGCAAGGGTAGCATCCATCGATGCTTATCGCGGAATGGTGATGCTGCTCATGATGGGCGAGGTCCTGCAATTTGCCCGTGTCGCGCGTTCTCTTCCGCAAAGCAGTATTTGGCAGTTACTTGCCTTTCATCAAACCCACGCGGAGTGGGTGGGTTGCTCGCTGCATGATCTGATTCAACCTTCGTTTTCATTTTTGGTCGGCGTGGCCATGCCCTATTCGCTGGCCAAACGATCCGGTGAAGGCCAATCGCAATGGTGGCGCACGCTGCACGCATTCTGGCGCGCATTGGTTCTTGTGTTACTTGGGGTATTTCTCCGGTCCATTAATCGCTCACAGACCTTTTGGACCTTTGAGGACACACTAACCCAGATTGGTCTCGGTTACGGCTTTCTCTACCTGCTTGGGCTGAGTTCACGAAAGGTGCAATGGATCGCACTTGGCGTAATCCTCGTGGGATATTGGCTGGCCTTTGCTATGTATCCTTTGCCCGGTCCGAATTTCGATTGGATCGGAGCGGGTACGAGACCCGATGCGCCCGGCCGTCTCGATGGCTTCGCGGCTCATTGGAATCTCAACACCAATGCCGCCTGGGCTTTCGATAACTGGTTCATGAATTTCTTCCCCAGAGAAAAGCGATTCATGCACAACAGCGGCGGCTATTCGACTCTGAGTTTCATTCCCACGCTCGGCACGATGCTTCTCGGCTTGCTGGCGGGTGGAGTTCTCCGCAGTGACAGAACGGCTGGGAGGAAAATCTCCTGGCTCGCGCTCGCCGGCGCAATCGGTCTGGCGGGTGGCTGGCTTTTGGGAGAGGCGGGAATCTGCCCCATCGTAAAGCGTATCTGGACTCCCAGTTGGGTGCTTTTCAGCGGCGGTTGGTGTTTCTTGTTCCTCGCGTTTTACTACCTGGTTCTCGATGTTTGGAAACTCCGTGGATGGGCGTATCCGCTCGTAGTGGTCGGAGCGAATTCCATCGCAGCGTACCTCATTGCCCATCTTTTCGAGGATTTTATCCGGAAAGCTCTGATCACACACCTGGGTTCGGCCCTTTTCGAACAACAGGGAAAGGAACTTCAGCCGCTCCTTTTGGGAGCTGCTGTGTTACTTGTCGAATGGCTGATTCTGTGGTGGATGTATCGGCGAAAGATTTTCCTGCGAATTTGAGGCTGGGGATGTCCTCAGCGTTTCGACATTCACGCATTCATGAACTCGCATATCGCGGCAGAGACAATCTTGGATGCGGGCTGTTACCGGGATCTTTCGCGCATTTGTGGATATTCCCTTTCCCTATTTCGGGCTTGCCTGGATAATTCATATCCATTCCGTCCGAACGCCGTACGGCCATTTCACACGCTGGTTACTTGACGATCCTGCTGCGAATTCGGAGGAGGAATTCGGCTTTGCTCTGCAGTCACCTATAGACAGATCGAGGCGTGCACTCCCCGGCAAAAGCCAGCGGTGCACGCCTCGTGAATCGTTCGCGGATCGTAACTCGAGCCCTACTTCGCTATGCTTATTGGCATGACCGCCCGAATGACGGCCGAAGTACGATCGGTAAAGGAGGCTCGGTACACGACAGTCGGACTGGTATTGTAGGTCCGTGATTGTGAGGAGCTCGGTCCCACGCGGGTCAAGGCCTCAATTTTGCTGAGTGTTTTCGCCGTTCCGTTTATAGTTAAGGTGTCTCCGGTCCTTGCGACGATGGTGAGCGTTCCATCGGCGCCCACGGCGTAAAGCACCACGTCGTTCGCCTTGCTAATGCTTCCGCCATCCGTGAGGTGGGCGACAAAGAGAGGTCCGTGAGGCGCGCCGATATCCGTGAATTCCGGTAGCGCAACTGCGGTCACAGAAAGGATCGTTGCACCGTCGATGAGCGGCGCCGGATCGCCTTTCCTGGCGAGGATCACGGGAGCGTCGGAATTGGGATCAAACCAGAAGAGCGCAAGATTGTTCGCGCCCGTGATGCCGGTGCCCGTCAACTTTGAGAGCCAGGCGACGTCACCGTTGTTATTCGCGGCTGGGTCGTAGAAGACGGAGTAAGTAACACCGGGAAGTCCCTGGATGGAATCACCGGCACGCACGATCGATTCCGCGCTGCCGTCGTAGTAAAAGATTCCTTTGGAATCCTGCTTTGTCGCGCCGCCGACACCTGCTTTTAGCGCTCCAGCCAGCACGACATCGCCGCTGTTGTCCACTTCAGCGGGAAAGCCGAAGGATGCCCACACCGATCCGTCACTTGAGTTAGCAACTCCGCCGGTCAGCGTGATTTCAAAGTAGTACGGATCGCCGGAGGTATCCTCGACGAGATTGAGGAGCGATTTGGAACCATCAATGAAAGTAACAAGCGCGGGTGTGACATCACCGCCATCGTTACGACCATCACCGGGGCAACGTGCGGCGCCTGCCAGCGCGATGAAAGACTTCACCACGCGTGAGCCAATGCTTGTATTAATGGTTTCGCCAGTGCGCAGCAGCAATTCCACGCCGCCGCATCCGCACACGCTCCGCGACCAGATGCCGAAGTCATTGGTTTTAACCGCGTCACCGACTCCGTCCACGAGCTTCGCCGTGAAAAAGATCGTGCCGGTGTTGCTCATCATCACTGAGGCAATCGATTTAAAGATCGCGCCATCGGTGCCAGGAGCGGGTGTTCCTTCCTCGGCAATGCGAACAAGGGACCCAGCCTGTCCTGCCCACACTCCGCCGGCGTTGGTGCGCGTGATGCCCGCGGCGCCGACGCGCATCTTTCCGATAAAGCCTACGTATCCGTAACTTTGCACCGGATCTTTGAAAGAGGCAAAGGTAGCCCCAGCAGAGGTGTCACCACTTTCATCCGGCGCAGGGCCTCCGACGTAGGCATCCAGCACCTGCCCATCGTAGCTGAAAATCCCGGTGCCTGACCCGGTAGGCGATTTCCATTTGCCTATCCCATAAACGCCATAGTCATCTCCCGGAATGCCAAAGCCATTCCAGAAAGCTCCGGCGGGAACCGGGTAGCCGGACATGCCAGCGTTCGGCACGGAGCCCTTCAGCGCTTCCACCGCGCTGACGATCATTTCATCTGCGGAAATGAATACTGTCGCAGAGGAAAATTGTCCCATGCTGTCGGTAATTGTATAAACGATATAATCCTGCCCCTGATAAGTTCCGTCCGGAGTATAGGTAATATTGGTGCCGTCCGTAGTGGCTTGTCCGAAGCTTGGCGGCGTAGAGATGGTGACCGTGACGCTGCCGGTGCTGCCGAGATCATCATTGTCGAGCGGATTGAAGGTAACGGGATCGCCATCGGAAATGACGAAGTCATCACTTGCCGTAGGTCCAATGGGAACGCTGCCGCTGCCGGCGTTGATCGTTCGATCGTCTCCGTAAACGGTCGTGGTGCCATTGGTGGCAACGGCACGGAAATGGTAGAGCGCACCCGCTTCGAGACCTGAGACCACGGTGCTAACATACATAGCTCCGTTGCCACTGCCGGCATCTACCGGCGGACTCGTTGTCTGGCCGTAAGCCGGCGCGTCGGTGCCATAGTCCCACGTTACTGTGGTCTCCGTGCCGTGTGGCAGCACCTGAGCTTGAAAAGTATAGGTGCCGTCTCCGTTATCAATGGCCGGCGCTGTTTCCACCAAAGGATCACCAGAGACGGGAAGACCTGGATCAGTCGTGGTGTAGGTGAAGTCGTCGAGAATAAAATAATCCAGCACTCCGACGATATCGACCGAGAGAATATTTTCTGAATCACTCGTAATTTCCAGGTAAGCGGCATCGGACGGATAAGTGTTGATTGTCCCAGGTGAGGTGCCGATTTGTTGCTGGCTCGCATCGTAAGCAACCATCGATATGGAGTCTCCCGACCGATAATAAACTTTGACATGGGAAACAGGGGCGCGGAAAGCGACGTGAATCGTTCCGTTCGTGTCATCGTGGCCAGGCGCGACTACATTCGTGCCCGAAGCGGGGGGGTAATAGTCGATGTTATAGCCCGGGGATACGAAGATCACCGAGGCAGGTCCGAAATCCGGTCCGGCGGGTTTTAGAGCATAGAAGAGCCCAATATTCTGACCGGATCCGTTGATTCCATCGTAGGTGTCAGCCGGCAGATCTTCGAAATCAAGAGTGACATCCTGAGGGGTGAGGGGAGCGGCGGCCCGGAGAGCAGGTGAAGTCGCGGTAAGTAATAATAATAATATAAAACCGAGACGAGGCAGTACACGCATGGGATATATTAGTTAGGGTAGGTTATTGGAGTGAGTTCGGGGCGGCGTGCTACTCGTAGCACCTCGCGCACCAATCCTTGCGTTTTCGCAATGTTTTTTTTTGCGAAACTTTAGCGATATCCGTGTGCCTCACCCAGCCGCAGGCAATCATCAAGAGGTCGAATGCCTCCCGTACAGGTCTCGTCGCTTAAATTTGCGGCTGCCGCGCAAACGCCATAGCGAAGCGCTTCAGTAACAGGCAAGCCTTCGTGCCATCCAAGTAACACGCCCGCCGTAAAAGCGTCTCCCGCCCCGGCAGCGCCTTTTATATAGTCCGGGGGTAATTTAACGCTGCCATGCTCATGCCACTCGCCATTGTGACCTAAAGCGCAGCCTCCTTCGGGAAAATGCACAATGACTCTTTCCCGTACGCCGGTTTTGAGCAGGTCCTCCATGGCTGCGCGCAATGCGGAGCGATCCAGGTCGTCGCCGACCCGGATTTTTTTTCCTGTGACCCGTCCTGCTTCAAATTCATTCATGATGCAGACGTCCACGTGTTTCAAGGCGGGCAGCACGATACGCGCAAAGCGGTCACTATCCTCGCTTACTGCCTCAACGCTTGTTTTTAAGCCGGCGGCCTGAGCGCGGGCCAGAACTTCTGCCGCGATGGTACCGTACTTTGGATGCGGTTGATCAAGCCGGTCGAGTAACAGGAGATAGCCAAGGTGAAAGATGCGCGCTTTGGTGGCACTGAAATCAAAGTGCGTTGCATCAAGCAACGCATTTGCGCCGCGCGCGTGGAAGAAAGTGCGCCGGCCCGTTCCCTGTGCGGTCATAACATCCGTGTAGCTCGTGGGAGCTTTATCCGTGAATTGCAGTGCCGTGGTGTCGATCCTGTGCTGCTTGCATTGCTCGACGATCCAGCGCCCATTTTCATCGTTGCCTACCAAGCCCACGGCCGAAAGGGGGAAGGATGCGCCGAAGATGGACAAATCCATGAGCAGATTGAATGGCGAACCGCCGGTGCCGCGCGTGGTGGTGAGGATATTGGCCAGCGCATCCTGCTGCGGCCAAGTGTCGATCACTTTGACCGCGTCAACGATCCAATTGCCACCGGATAGTATGCCCGAACGATTGCTCATGAATAGGGAAGGGGAAAAATGTGGCGCACAGAAAGGCCATAAAACAAGACCTCCGACAAGGTCTTGTTTTCGAGCATAGAAAACAAGGTGAGGCGTTTGCCTACGCCCGCCCGATGACGGGATCGGTCATGCTTGCGCTTCCCGTTTCCACCCGTCCGGCAAATCGCCGCTCGAAAGAGGCGACACCATGGATCAGTACGCTCGAATCGTACCAACCAAAGCTGTCTTTGTTCCCGATCGTGACGGTTGCTTGTCCTTTCGGTTCAAGCTGGAGCGATTGATCACGGCCGCCGTAGGCATTGTCTTTTACAGTGAGCGTCAGCGGAATTTTCTCGTCAAGATTTCGAATAGTCAAAGCCACCAGTCCGGTCAACGGGTTGCCCTGCGGTTGAGAGCTCACCTGAATATCCATCTTCGGATCTTCCTTGGTGCCTTTGAATTCGCGATAGAAGCCGTTTGGACCATGAACGAGTAGGTGATAGCCGCCATCCTCAAATTCATCCAATGGCCACAAGTAACTAAGCCGATCTCCTGCCGTGACAGCAAAAGACCAGTTTTTCATTTTTTCCCACTTCGACCCATCGCCATTGCTACGATAGTTTGCCGCCGCGTACACGGTGAAAGGTGAGCCGGCGGAAGCGTCGGCAAATAAATCCTTTTTCGCCGAAAACTCGATCTGAAATGTTTTTTGAGCAGCGTTCAATTTCCCGTCTGCTTCCAGTTGATAGGGGAGTGCGCAGGAAGGCCGCATTCCGCGCTCCTGGCGGGGCATCCATGGGCAGGCTTTGCCGCGCTGAAGCGTTTCCTGCAACTCTGCATCCGTCAGGGCTTTGTAGTCAGAAGGCAGTTTTTTGAATTGTGCTTTGTGAATCGCTTCCACGAATGGCTCGCGCGCCACAAAGCTCGGCAAGGCAATCTGCTCGCCGCGATAAGGGCGAAAGGCGGAAGTGAGGTCGCCGCAGACCGTTCTTCGCCAGGCGCTGATATTAGTCTCGCGAAGCTTCGATCCCGTCTTTTGGCTAATATATCTCTCCAGAAATTGCAGGGTCGAAGTGTGATCAAACACTTGCGAACACACATAGCCTCCGCGGCTCCACGGTGAAGCGATGACCAGGGGCACGCGATAACCGAGCCCGATGGGACCTTCGCGAGATTGCTTCAAGGCATGGTGCTGTCTTTCCTGCTCCAGGGTCACAAATTCAAGCGCGGGATCGATTCCTTTGGAGGTAATTCCCGTTTCCCGGCTCCGTGGGTCGGGTGCGACAAATGGCGGGACATGATCAAAGTAACCGTCATTTTCATCATAGGTGAGGATGAAGACCGTTTTTTTCCATACCTCAGGGTTTTGGGTGAGGATCTCCAGTACTTCGGAAACGTACCATGCTCCATACCAGGCTGATTCTGGGTGGTCCGAAAAATGTTGCGGTGCAACGACCCATGAAACGGTGGGAAGTTTTCCCTCTTTCACGTCCTGCCGGAACTGAAAGAGCACATCGCCTTTAGGCGCGCTCATTGCGCGCTTCTTGCCTTCGTCCTCATACTCGAGCTCCGAAAGCTCATGATAATGAGGATCGTTACCATTCGTGCAAAATGCTTTGCTAAAGAGGTTTCTCTCTTTTTCGGAGAGCTTGGCAAAATCCTGCAAATTCCATTTCGCCTTTTCAGCCTTGCTGGCCTGAAGATTCTTTTCGGCTTTGCTCAGTTCTGTGGAAATTGAGGCCGCTTCTGCGCTGCCGGGCGCCGCCACCGCGAGCGATGCCTTTAGTTTGTCGATGGTTTCCGGGAGAGACGCAATCAAGTGATCCAGGTGCGCTTGATATGGCGGATGGTAGCGCGTGTGATATTGGGAAAACCATTCGAGCGGGTTATCGCCGAAGTTAGACAGCCAGTTTTCCTCTTCATGGGACAGGCCCACGGGCAGGCTCAGCTCGTTTTGATAGATTTTCCAGGAGACGCCGAGTTCCTCCAGGCGCTCGGGAAATGTCGTCCAGCTCGCCGAAGACTCGTACTCGATTTCCTCGTTGCGCACCTTTGCAGGAACCGTGGCATCCGCTCCGCGAATGGTGCCGGTCCAGAAATAAACCCGGTTCGGCATCGTGCCCGTCAAAGAGGAACAGAAGTGCTGATCGCAAATCGTGAACGCGTCAGCGAGGGCGTAGTAAAACGGGACATCCTCTCGCGTGTAATAGCCCATCGTGAGCGGCATCTCCGCATAGCTCTTGTTGACGGAGCGCTTTGCCTCGATCCAGTGGTCGTGTTTTCCACCGTTGCGTGCATCTACCTGGCTTTGCCAGGTATGCGGCAGCCAGCCCGTCCACGTGGCTTTGGTATTGTGCATGTCCAGCCGGAACGGCACGTAGGTTTCACCGCGGGCATTGGCCTGCAGCCACACGGGCGTGTTACTTGGCAAATTGATGGCACGCGGATCCTCAAAGCCGCGCACCCCCTGGAGCGTTCCGTAGCAGTGATCGAACGACCGATTCTCCTGCATGAGAATGACGATGTGTTCCGCATCCATGAAAGTGCTGCCCGGTTCCGGATTGATCGCACGCGCCTTATCGATCGCTTTGGACAATCCCGCCATGCTGGAGAGGAGGGCGGCTTTTTTCAGAAAATCTCGGCGGGTTTCCATGGAAAAAGGGGGGGGAAAGAGAGATGAAGTGCGCAATGCGCAGGCGAAGAATTCGCGCAATGGACATCCCGTTTTCGCAAAAGGCAAGGCTGGCTTTTTGCTCCGGATCGCCGATAATGGTGAGCGCTTCCCCTGCCGCATGCTGCGCCCCCCGCACTTACTGCTTTTGCTTTTCGTCTGTCTTGCCTTCGAGGCAAGCGCGGCGGAGAGCTCGCCCCGCCTGCTCCGCCACGCGCGGGAAGTGCTGGCGCTGACCAATGCCGAAGCGGTGCAGTCCATCCCCGTTCAAGTAACAGGCGTGGTCATCGCGGCGGATAGCACGTGGGCTTCCAAGTTTTTCGTCCAGGACGAAACCGGCGGGGTCTTTGTCAGTGACAATCAGCAGCTGCAGCCGAAGCTCGGAGAGATCGTCGAAGTGAAAGGCGTCTCCGGACCCGGCAAGTTTGCTCCGATCATCGGCAATCCGCATTGGCGGGTGATCGGCAGTGGGCCTCTGCCTCCGGCCAAGATCGTTTCGATGGAGCGTGTGGCTTCCGGTGTGGAAGATGGGCAGCGGGTGGAGTTTGCCGGAATCGTGCGTACAGTAAGGCGGGGCGGAAACCGTTTGCGCCTGGATTTGGCCAGCGAAGGGCATCGGTTTACGGCAGAGGTCGATCACCCGGGCGAGCTCACGCCGGAAAAGCTACTCGCGGCGCGGATCCGATTTCCCGCGGTGGTCGCGGCTTCGCAATTCAAAGCCAACTCCAGGCAACTGGTGGGAATTACGCTATTTGCCACGTCGGGTGAGGAGGTATCTATCGAGCAGCCGGAGGCCGTCGATCCTTTTACCACTCGGCTGTTACCTCTGAGCGAGATTGGCGAATTTCGCCGCGAAAGTGATCCGTCGCAGCGTCTGCATGTGCGCGGGACCGTGAGCTTTGTTGCGCCGGGAGTCATCTACCTTTTGGACGAAACCGGCGGGCTTGAAGTGAGAACAGAGAATGTCGCATCGCTAAAACCTGGGGACATGATTGATGCCGCCGGATTTTCTGAAGTGATTAATTTTTTGCCGTTATTAAATGATGCTACGGTGCGTTCCTCAAGTGAACCGCGGAACGCTCTCCGTCCAAAGCTGGCGATTCCCGCCGATCTTGCACGCGGCTTGCATCACGCAGACTATGTTCGCGTTTCGGGACGCCTGCTGGAACGATCCTGGAAGCCCGGTGCGGACGCAGCTCGTGAAATCACGCTGGTCATGCAATCGGAGGGCGCGCACTTCACTGCGGAATTCACGTCCAACCTGCTGCCCGATGAAATTCCCGAACTGGCCATCGGGGGAGTGCTCGAATTGAGCGGCATCAGTCTGGCCTCGGCAAGTGCGACCGGCAACTTCGACGGATTTCATTTATTAGTGCCTTCTCTGAGCGAAGTGCGTGTGCTGCAAAAGCCGAGTCCGTTAACTCGGGAACGTCTTCTGGTGGGTTTGTGCGTTGCATTATCGATTCTTTTAGTTACCGCTCTTTGGAGTGTCGCGCTCATACGGCGAAATCTTCGTCTGGCTGCGCACGTGCGGGAAAAAAAGGCGATTATGTCGGAACGCGCCCGGCTTGCGCTGGACCTGCATGATACATTGCAGCAAGCGCTCTACGGAGTGCGGCTGCAACTGGATGCGGCGCGCGAATATATGCCCGTGGACACAAGCAAGGCGCTGCATCACGTGAAACGAGCCGGGCATTTCGTGGAGCAGAGCGACGCGGAATTGAGGCGCACGCTTTGGAAGCTCCGTTCGGCAGCTTTGGAGAACTTCGACCTGGTGGAGGCGCTCACCCGGGCGGCACGCTCGCTCGGTGATGGTTGCGGGCTGGTGATTGAGACTCAGACGCACGGAAAGCCGGTATCGCTGCCGTCGCAAGTAGAGGAAAATGTGCTGCGCATCGGTCAGGAAGCGCTGACCAATGTGGTGAAACATGCGCACGCGACGCGAGTTCAAGTAACGATGACTTTTGTCGATGGTGCGATGAATCTTGATATCAAAGATAACGGATTCGGATTTGAAGTGATCCCGGCGGGGTTGGAAAATAATGGTCATTTCGGTCTGGCAGCAATGCGAGAGCGGACGACACGTATCGGCGGAAACTTGTTGATCGAAAGCGCGCCGAAGCAGGGGACACGCATCCATCTTGAAGTGCCGATTGGTCAAATTCCCGAAAAACGGCAACTTGATGAAGGTGCCGCAATCCAGGAGCCATTGGATGTTGGTAGTTGAAATCTGAGAGTTTCCCCCGAAATGCCCCCCATCTCCCTCCTTATCGCCGATGATCACTCCGTAGTGCGCGAGGCCTTGCGAGCGTTACTTTCCAGCAAGCCGGACATCCAGGTGGTTGGTGAAGCAGCAACGGGAACGGCGGCAGTCGAGCTATTTGATCAGCTTCGGCCGGACGTGGCCCTCCTCGACTTGCGCATGCCGATGCTCGATGGGGTCGAGGCGACTCGCATGATCCGGCGCAGCCATCCCGGCGCGCGAGTTTTGATTCTGAGTACCTACGAAGGCATCGAGGATATCTTTCAGGCGATGCAATCGGGCGCCATGGGTTATGTGCCAAAAGCGGCATCCAGCGATGAATTAGTCACCGCGTTGAGAACGGTGATGAATGGCAAGCAATGGATTCCCGATCGGCTGCGAGCTGGTTTGGCGGAGCGCGTCGCGACGGTGCCGCTCAGCGAGCGGGAACTTTGGGTATTAAAGTATGTCGCATCCGGTGAAAGTAACAAGGAGATCGCGTCCCTGATGGGCATCACCGAACACACTGCCAAATGGCACTTGAAGAGCATTTTGAAAAAGCTCGGTGCCCGTGATCGAACCGAGGCTGTACGCATCGCCCTCGAGCGGGGCGTCATCCATTTGCCGGGATATTAAAATATCGCGACCCCGAAGCAAGCTCCGGATGTTCGTTATTGCGGGATAAGCTTGATATAGTCAAAGGCTTCGCCAAAACCGGTGCTGCTGGCATTCTTTCCGGTAATCTTGAACTGAAACCACTTGTCGATGGAGGTTCCTGGAGACCAGGAGCCCAGATCGATTTCCGTAAACACATCGGCAGGCGTGTATTCATCCTGCGCCGTCCCCACATTCGCGGCCGTGCCGTTAAAATTGTCGGCCCGCCCGACTACGAGCTGCCAGATGCCACGGGTATTGGCTTTTTTTACGCCAATCCTCACATCGTAGCTGCCGGCCGCCACACCCTGCACGAGGTAAGTAACATAATCACCTGCCGCGTCTGCATCGAGAATCGTGCCCGACCCGTTGCTGAACTGCGGGGCGGTGATAATCCGATGAGTATCACCGGAACTCGCCGCGACGAATAGCGATTCCGTTTCATTCACGGCGTCGCTGTCATCGAGCTCAAGCAGGTAATCAAGTAATTCATTCTGTTGAGTCACTGTGAGTGTCTGGAAAGCCGCATGAGGCGAACCGGAAGGCGCGTTCGTCGTGTTAAAGACGGATGCCAGGTCCGGAGCGTTGCCCCGATGCAGATAGGGCGCACCAGCCCAAACGCCGCGCAGTGTGGGGGTGTCCACGCCGGTGAGCGGCCCCAATCCCATGCGCTGGCCGGAATCGGGCTGGACGATTGTTCCGACGTCATGAAGCACGCCGGTCACGCTGTCCGTAAATTCGCTTCCGCGATGACAAGTATAGCACTGCAGACTGACGAAGGTCTGCCGCCCGTTCAGGCCGGATGTCGTATGCTGGCCATTGGTGCGGTAAGGGCTCTTCGGAGTGTGAGTTAACGATGCGACGTAGGCGGCGAGAGCGTCGAGATCGGGACTCTTACCTGTCTTTTTCGGGCTGATCACTCCCTGCGCGTTCATGAAGGGTGGCTCGGTCGCCGCGAAATCGGCATCGGTCATGAAGCCTAGACCGGAAAAGGCCAGGCGAATGTCGTGCTCGAAATCCTGGATTTCGTCGAAATTCGCCGACCAGTGGACATTGCCCTGGAGCATTCCGGAATGGCCACGCAAGTCGATGGTGTTGCGCAATCCTTCGCCTCGATCCGTGAAATCCCACGTCCGTCCATCATGATCACCTTCAAGATGACAGCTTGCGCACATCATATAACCTTCTCCCGCCATGCGTGGATCGGCAGCGTTGTAGAAGATTTGCTTTCCTTGAAGTACCTGCGCGGTGAGCAATTCGTGGGCGATGGTGCTAGTGTTGGCAATGGGGTTTATCGTGGAAGAAATTCCGTTCACTAACTGGCTCACATCGTAAGAGGCCACAGTGCGATCGAGGAAATTGAGCACGTATAGCTTTGTGCCATCCGGGCTGATGCACAATCCAGATGGTGCGTGACCGGTGATGAATCCGCTGAGATTGGCCTGACTCACGGTGTCGAAGGCCTGTACTTCGTTGTTTCCCAGAAATGCCATGAAACCAATGTCACCGCGAGGGGAGAAGCAAACATTGCCAAGTAACGAGTGATTATCCACATCGTGGCGCGCCCCGAGGTTTTCGACATTATTCTGCAAATCGAGCTCAGAGAAGATGGAGCGCACCGTATTGTCGTGGGTCAACGGATTGCCGTCGCGCAATGTACCGCGAACAATGTTATCTTTCTTCGATGGCACCCAAGCGCGGCGTCCATCTGGCGTGATGGCCACTTGCATGAGATAGTTGGGCACGCCGCGTCCGCTGTGTTCCGTGTCCGGCGTATTATCGAAGGCCAGCGAAAAGGTCCGCGTCAGCGCCATAGTCGTGGGATTGACCTCCCAAACTTCGCCCTCGGTGTCGGGAGAAATGAAACGGGTCACCAGAACACGAGTCGAATCACCGCTGATCGCCAGGGAATTCGGACCAGCTCCCATGTCGAGCGATGCGGTAATGGCCGCTGTGGTGGGATCCAGTTTCAAGAGCGCTTCCGCGCCTTGAGCTGCCACAAAAGCCGCAGTGCTATTGGGTGCGAAAGCGATCGCCGCTGGATCGAATCCGTATCCGAGAGAGGCGACGGAGGTGACGGCGCCGGTCGTCGGATTGAGGATATCGATCTCAGAGGCTTCGCCGCACGCCACCCAGATAGCACTGCCATCCGGCTTGAGGGCTAGAGAGCGCGGATGCGTGCCCACCGCAGTCTCCAGGTCTTTTGCTAAAGTAACTGCATCCAGCCGGGTAACCGTATCGCTGTCTGGATTCACACACCAAACTTTGTTGTGAACGCCGTCGTAAATGATTTGACTCGAAGCGACGGCCGAAACCGCTGTCTGAGGGTAAATAACAATGACGGTGACCGGCTGAGTTACGTTAAAGGTGCCATCACTCACCGTCACGATGGCCGTATAACGCCCCGGCGAAGTATAGGTATGGGCGGCGGTACTGCCAGTTTGCGGGCCGGTGTCGGCGGTGCCGTCACCCCAACTGAATTTATAGGTGAGGGTCGTATTGGGATCCGGATCGCTCGCGGTTACCTGGAAATTGGCGGATGTTCCCACGGTGGTGGAAACGCCAGCCGTCAGGCCAAACGAGGTGATCGATGGAGGCGTGTTTGTCTGGCCTGCGACGGTGGCCATTTCAGTAGCGGTCAGGACGCGATTGTAAAGGCGGACATCGTCGATTGTGCCGTTTAGCGG
>OUNM010016135.1_pt1 | contig 24913 bp, 19 predicted proteins | sample 1769961 | NCBI WGS metagenome assembly OUNM01 (sample SAMEA3914820, study PRJEB12502) | metagenome | biome: forest; material: soil | place: USA | collected 2012-03-12 | depth 0.3 m | reverse complement strand
CACGTCGTCGAACGGCTTCTTCTTCTGGTTGGGCGTCAGCAGGTTGACGCAGTTCCAGTCGCTGGTCTGGACCGTGACCTTGTCGCCCAGCTCCTTGACCAGCTCGTCGCGCGCCGACGGCGGCATGCCGCGGAACTCGGTGGCAGCGCGGTCGGCGCGGATGGCGTCGACGCGCACCGACTGCTTGGCCGCGAAGATGGCGTTGAAGCCGTCGAGGTAGGGCTGCCCCTTGTGATAGTAGTCGGGATTGCGCACGCCCTTGATCGACTGGCCGATCTCGTAGGAAGAAAACTTGAACGGACCCGAGCCCATCACGTTCTTCTCGAACCAGGTCGGGTCCTTCTCCAGCGTCTCCTTCTTGTAGATGAAGGCGTAGGGATCGGCGAGCGCCGGCACGAAGGCGCTGGTCGCGAACTTCAGCTTGAAGATCACGGTCTCCGGGTCGGGATTCTCGACCTTGTCGACCATCACCATGTAGCTCTCGCGGGCGCTCGAGACGCCCTTGGGCGGATGGATGATGTATTCCCAGTTCATGGCCACGTCGGCGGCAGTGAGCGGCGTACCGTCGTGGAACTTCACGTCCTTGCGGATCTTGAAGGTATAGGTCTTGCCGTCGTCGGTGGGCTTCGGCATCTCGGTGCAGAGATCGCAGACGAAGTCGGTGGTCGATGAGGGATTGTCGGGGTTGATCGCGATGAGCGTGCTGTAGAACGGCGCCGTGGCGTGGAGCGTTGCGAAGGTGTTCTCCTTGTGCCCGTCCAGGCTCGGCGGCGCGTCCGCCGGGATCATGTAGGTGAGCGTACCGCCGCGCTTGGGCGTCTGCGCCAGCACCGGCGTCGTCGCCAGAGCTGCCGAGAGCGCACCGGCCAGGCTTGCTGCCAGCAATCCGTTTCGCGTCGTCATGGTTGCCTCCCTTGAGATCGTCGTTTCTTCTTGTCCGTCTTTTTCAACTCACTTCGCTGCACGCTACCCAATGACCGGGCCTGAGCTCGCGCAGCTCGGGCCTTGTACGCCGGCATCCGTCGACCGCGATCGGGCAGCGCGGATGGAACACGCAGCCGCCGGGCGGGTTGATCGGGCTCGGCACCTCGCCGCGCACCGGCTGGAATGCGCGGCCGGCCTCGATCGCCGGATCGGGCACCGGCACCGCCGCGAGCAGCGCCCGCGTATAGGGATGCAAGGGGTTGTCGAACAGCTCGTCGCAGGAGGCGAGCTCGACAATGCGGCCGAGATACATCACCGCGACGCGCTGACAGAGATGGCGCACCACCGACAGATCGTGGGCAATGAACAGGTAGGTGAGGCCGAACTGCTCGCGCAGGTCCTCCAGCAGGTTGATCACCTGGGCCTGGATCGACACGTCGAGCGCCGACACCGCCTCGTCGCACACGATGAACTCCGGCTCGAGTGCCAGCGCGCGCGCAATGCCCACCCTCTGGCGCTGGCCGCCCGACATCTCGTGCGGATAGCGATCGGCGAAGCTCGGGTCGAGGCCGCAGGTCGACAGCAGCTCGCGCACACGCGCAGCACGCTTCGTGGCATCGGGCACCAGCCCGTGGACGTGGATCGGCTCGCCGATGATGTCGCCCACCTTCATGCGCGGATTGAGCGAGCTGTAGGGATCCTGGAAGATCACCTGGATGCGCCGGCGCAGCGCGCGGCGCTCGGCCATCGGCAAGGTGTTGATGTCGACGCCGTCGTACAGGATCTCTCCCGCGGTCGGGCACTCGAGCTGGAGGATGCAGCGGCCGGTCGTGGTCTTGCCGCAACCGCTTTCGCCCACCAGGCCCAGGGTCTCGCCGCGCCGGAGGCTGAAGTCGACGCCGTCGATCGCCTTCACCTCGCCGATCTGGCGGCGCATCAGGATGCCCTCGGAGATCGGGAAGTGCATGTGCAAGCCCTTGACCTCGAGCAGCGGGCGCGGATCGACGGCCGTGACGGTCATGCGACGGCTTGGGTGGCAGAGAGCGCGGCGCCGATTTCGTCGCGCCGGAAGCAGGCCGACAAATGACCTTTGGCGCCCGCGGCTTCGAGCGGCGGCTGCGACGCCACGCAGGCATCGATCGCGAAGCGACAGCGCGGACGAAAGGCGCAGCCGCCGTCGAGGCGCGTGAGGTCGGGCGGCTGGCCCTCGACCGGATCGAGCCGCGCTTGGCGCGGCCGGTCGAGCCGCGGCACCGAGCGCAGCAGCGCCATCGTGTAGGGATGGCGCGGGTCGTGATAGACCTCCGCCGCCGGGCCGCTCTCGACGAGGCGGCCGGCATACATGACGTTGACCCGCTGGGCATAGCGCGCCACGACGCCGAGATTGTGCGTGATAATGATCAGCGCGACGTTCAGTCGGCGGGTCAGGCTGGCCATCAGCTCCAGGATCTGGGCCTGGATCGTGACGTCGAGTGCCGTCGTCGGTTCGTCGGCGATGATCAGCCGGGGCTCGCAGGTGAGCGCCACCGCGATCATGACGCGCTGGCGCATGCCGCCGGAGAGCTGGTGTGGATACTGCTTCAGCCGGCGCTCGGGATCGGAGATGCCGACGAGGCCCAGCAACTCGACCGCGCGCCGCTCCGCCGTGGCGGGATCGGCACCGCGGTGCTGCTCCAGCGTCTCGGTGATCTGGCGGCCGATGGTGAGCACCGGGTTGAGCGACGTCATCGGCTCCTGGAAGATCATGCCGATCTCAGCCCCGCGCACGGCACGCATTTCCTCGGCCGACAGGCCGAGCAGGTCGCTGCCGGCAAACAGAATCTGGCCCTTGGTAATACGGCCCGGCGGATCGGGAATGAGGCGCAGGATCGACATGGCGCCGACCGACTTGCCCGACCCGCTCTCACCCACGATCGCGACCGTCTCGCCGGCCTCGACCGTATAGGACACGCCATCGACGGCGCGCACGATCCCGGCACCGGTCCTGAACTCGGTGTGCAAATCCCTCACGTCGAGGAGTGCCGGCATAGGCCCTCGCAGCGTTTCCCTGTCCCATTTTTGCCACCCTTATGTTGGGCGCATTGAATGCAGTCTATGCGCAAAGTCGCCCGGACGCGAGACAATGTGCAGGGGACTGTCACAAAGCCGCAGATCGGGAGTCCCCGGTCAGACGGTAGGGCCGCTGCCGTCCAGCGCCAGCCTGATCATCTGCGCCAGGTCGCTCTTGCGGAACGGCTTGCTCAACAGCAGCACACCCGCGTCGAGCCGGCCATGATGGACGATCGCATTTTCGGTGTAGCCCGACATGAACACGATCTTCGTCTTTGGCCATCGGCGCGTCACCTCGTCGGCCAGCGCCCGCCCATTCACCGGGCCGGGCATGATGACGTCGGTCAGCAGGAGATCGTAGGGGGGCGATGCGGCTTCAAAATCCGCCAGGGCAGCCGCGCCGTCAAAGGCTTCCGCCACGGCGTAGCCCAGGGCCTCCAGCTGGCGCAGGACGCCGGCACGAACCTGCGGATCGTCCTCGACGACGAGGATGCGCTCGGTGCCGCCCGGCATGGACAGGCTCGATCGCGGCGCGGCATTCTCCTGCGTGCCGTCGCTGCGCGGCAAATAGAGCTTCATCGACGTGCCGCGTCCGACCTCGCTGTAGATCTTGATGTGGCCGTTGGACTGCTTGATGAAGCCGTAGACCATGCTGAGGCCGAGGCCGGTGCCCTTGCCGACTTCCTTGGTCGTGAAAAAGGGTTCGAACACCTTGCCCAGTTCATCGGGTGGAATACCCTTGCCGGTGTCGGTGACGGCGAGCATCACATATTTTCCGGCGGTCACGCCGGAATTGGAGGCAGCGTACTCGCGGTCGAGCTCCACGTTCATGGTCTCGATGAGCAAACGGCCACCCTCCGGCATGGCATCGCGCGAGTTGATGCTGAGATTGATCAGAACGGACTCAAGCTGGGCCCGATCGATTTCGACATTCCAGATGTCGTCGGCGAGGATGGACTCGATTTCGATCTGCTCGCCCAACGTGCGGCGCAGCAGCTTGCCGGTGGCGGCCACCAGATCGTTGATGTTGGTGCGTTGCGGCCGCAGGGCCTGCCGGCGCGAAAACGCCAGCAACTGACGCGTCAGCTCGGCTGCGCGCTGGGTTGCGTCGCCGATCTCCTTGATGCGTTCGATCAGGAGAGGGTCCGGGCTTTCCATTTCCTCGAGGGCTTCGACATTGGCCATGATGACCATGAGGATGTTGTTGAAGTCGTGCGCCACGCCGCCGGTGAGTTGGCCGACCGCCTCCATCTTCTGCGCCTGGACGAGCTGGCTCTCCATTTGCTTGCGCGCCGTCACATCGACCACCAGCGCCAGCCGCGCCTGCTCGCCACCGAATTCAATGCCCCGATGGTAGATTTCGACGTCCATGAGCCGCCCGTCCTTGTGCTGGTGCCGCGCCAAAATGTGGCCGTCATCGGACACCGGAAAATGCTCGAGCAGGCGCTCGACGTCCTCCGGCAACCTGATGTCGACGAGCGTCATGCCGAGGAATTCCTCGCGCGAATAACCGTAGCTCTCGACAGTGGCATCGTTCACTTCCAGGAATTCCATGGTGGTGGTGTTGACCACCCACATCGGCAGCGGCGAATTGAGAAACAGGTAGCGGAAACTCTCCTCGCTCCGGCTCAGCGCCGCTTCGACGAGCTGGCGCTCGCTCGATTCGCGATGCACCCAGCCTTCGAGGATGCCCGCATATTCTTCTATCTTGGTCTGGGCGGCGGCGAGTTCATGGGTTCGCTTCTCGAGGTCACGATTGATCTGGACGGTATCTTCGAATGTAGAGAGGAGAAGCTCGATCATTTGCTCCTTCTCCAGGCCGATCTTGAACGTCCTGCCCATACGGACGAACTCGAACCCGACCTTGAGCCTGCCGTTTGCCCGCATCCGCCTGTCGTGGAAAATGTTCCCTATCCGCTCGACCAGGCGCTCGGCGTCGTACGGCTTGGTGTAGAAATTGTCGGCCCCGCACTCCAGACCCCGGAAGATCTCCATCGGATCCTTCTGCGAGGTAAGCAGGATGACCGGCATGTCGTTCCAGGCCGCCTCGGCCTTGATCCTCCGGCAAAGATCGTGGCCCGACATTCCGGGCATGACGATGTCGGAGATCACCATGTCGAAAGTCGATTTGGCGAGGCGGTCAAGCGCGGCCTCCCCGGTTACGGCGACTTCGCCGTCATGACCGTTCAGCTCGAGGATGAGCCTGAGCTTCTCGGCCTGAGTCGGGCTGTCTTCGACGATCAGGATCCTAGCCACGACCTTCCTCCCCGTTTGGAGTCACGCGTTTGTTCGCGGTCATTTTCGTCAGGCACCCGCCTATCGCCGCCAGCGGCAGCACTTCGTCGACCAATCCCTGGGCAATGGCGGTACCGGGTATGCCAAAGACGACGGAACTGGCCTCGTCCTGCGCCAGCACGCCGCCACCGGCGCTGCGAACGTCGCGCAGCCCATCTATGCCGTCTTGCCCCATCCCGGTGAGAAGCACCGCCACCGACGAAGAGCCGAACACGGAAGCGACCGATTTGAACAAATGTGTCGCCGACGGACGAAAGCCGCCGATCGGGCCTGCATGGTCCAGCTTGACCTTGAAATCGGCACCGACGCCCAGATGCGCACCATCGCCGGCCAAGTAGACCGTCGAAGCCACCAGCGGATCGCCATTCCTTGCGACCTTGACGTTGAGCGAACAGACGGTGTTCAGCCATGCAACCAAGCCGTCCACGAAGCCACTCGAGATGTGCTGGACGATCAGTATCGGCACCGGAAATTGAGCGGGCAGGTCGCCGAGAATGCGTGCCAGTGCGGCCGGCCCCCCGGTCGACGCCACGATCGCGATGACGCTCAGGTGGAGCGGTTTCAAGAGATTTGCCGCATGCGTCGACGACGAGGGCGCGCGCGGCTGCCGATGACGGACAACCTTCACCCCGGCCATTGCCTTTATCGTGGCGGTGAGATGCACAATGACTTCCTTGAAGTTGGGAGCATTCACTCCCGGCGGCTTCGCCAGCAGCGCCAGCGCCCCGGCCCGCAGCGCATTCATGGAGACGTTGACGTTGCGTGCCTCCATGCTGCCCGAAACGATGACGATCGGCGTAGGTGCTTCGATCATGATTTGCTTGGTCGCCTCGAAGCCGTCCACCTCGGGCATGTGGGCGTCCATCGCGACGACATCGGGTCGCAGCCGCCTGGTCATTTCGATCGCCTCGCGGCCGTTCTTCGCCACTCCGACGATCTCGATCCCCGGATCCGCATCGAGCACTGCGACCAGGAGCTCCCTCATGGTGCTCGAATCCTCGGCAATCAGAACCCGGATCATCCTGGGCTCACACAAGCTGTTGAATGGTTCGGATCAGGTTCGTCTGATCGAACGCACTTTTCACCAGATACGCATCGGCACCGGCGTCCAATCCGCGCATCTTGTCCTGCTCCTTTTCCAATCCTGTCACGAGGATCACGGGCAGTCCTTGCAAGCGCCTGGAACTTCGGATCGCCTCCGTCAGCGCGATGCCATCCATGCGTGGCATCTCGACGTCGGACACCACCAGGTCAGCACCCTTCTCCTGCAGGTATTGCCAGGCTTCCAATCCGTCCGCCGCGTCCGTCACGTCGTAGCCGCTGGCCTCGAGGATGCTCTTCACGAGGGTACGGGTCGTGACCGAGTCGTCCACGACGAGGAGGCGCTTCTTCGATTCGACCGACGTCCCTGTCATTGATTTTGAAACCGTGTGCCCGGTTTCGGTCTCGAGCGCCGAGCCCAGCAAGTCGGAGGCGTTCAGGATCAGGGCGATCCGTCCGGTCGCAAGGACCGTCGCGCCGACCACGTTCCGGACCCGCTGCAGCCGCGCGCCCAGGTCCTTGACGACCACTTCCTGTTCGGCAAGCAGCTCGTCGACGACAAAGCCAGCGCGCTGCCCGTCGGCTTCGACGATGACCACCAGGACCTTGTCGCTGACTTGATCGGCCCCGCGTCCCTGGTGCCCGAGAATGTCCGCGAGCCGGTATACCGCCACCGGCATGCCCTCGAAGATCAGAACGTCGCGTCCCTCCACCGGCCGCAACTCACTTGCCCCCACCCGGCGAAGGCCCCGTACCACGGCGCTGTCGAACGCGTATGTCTGCGCCGCAGTCGTCACCAAAAGCGCCGGCAGCCTGGTCAAGGTCAGCGGGACGCTCAGCAATACCCGGCTTCCCCGCCCGGCCTCGGTGGCGACGTCACAGGTGCCGCGCTGCGATTCGACGGCCGTCTTGACCACATCGAGGCCGACGCCTCGGCCGGATATTTCCGTGAGATTGGGGGACGTCGAGAATCCCGGGATGAAAGCGAGACGCGCGACCTTGCGGTCGCTTTTCGGCACCGTCAGGCCACGGCTGCGTGCCTTGGCGCGAATGGCGTCGAGGTCGAAGCCGCGGCCGTCGTCTGCGACGACGATTTCGACCCGTTCCTGCCGGAGCGCCGCAGTCAATGTAATCCGGCCACGCGCGGCCTTTCCGGCAGCGATCCGCGCCGCGGGAGCTTCGATGCCATGGTCTACGGCGTTGCGCGTCAGGTGAAGAAGCGCATCCTTGATCACCGCGATGATCGAGCGGTCGATCTCGATCTCGCCTCCCTCGGTGGCAAGCTCGACTTCCTTGCCTGCCCTTTGGGCGACATCGCGCGCCGCGCGCTCCAGTCCCTCGCAGGCCTCCGCGAACGGCACCATCCGGGCTCGCATGACCTCCCTGTCGAGCGGTTCGGCAACCTGATCGAGGGCCAGGCGGTCGGCCACGAGCCCATCGGCCAGGGATTCAAGTTGTCGTGTCAGCCACTGCAGGTTCTCCTTGCCGGTGTGCAGCATGCGCGCCGCCACCGGCGAGGCCTGAGCGCCGCCGGCCGGGCTTTCTTCGTCACCGATCGGGTGTCGCAAGCCCTGCATGGACCTTTCTCCGGCCCGCCATTCCGCTTGCCACCGCCGCGTCATGTCGAGAAGGCGTTGCAGGTCCATGTCGCGGCCGGCCGTGCGGCTTCCCGCGGCACGCAACTCGCCGCCGAGAGCCAGCAGCCGGTCGAGCCGAGCCGAGGGAATGCGCACGAATGCATCTCTCGTGGCGCTCGCGCGCGCCTCATCGGCCGGCGCCACGCCAGCCAAGGGCGGAACCGCGTGGACGGCGCCGTTGTCGACTTGAGGTGCCGGGGCGACCGGCGGTGACGGCGAAGGCGTCCCTGCGGAGGCCGCTTGCAGCTTCGGCAGCAGCAGCATCAACGCGCTATTCGTCATGTTTTCGCCGGCGCCGAGTCGCCGGCCGGCGTCCTTGATCGCATCGGCTGTCGCAAACAGCAGCTTGAACAGGTCCGAGCCGAGCGTGATGGCGCCGTCCCGGGCGTCGGCAAAGATCGACTCGAGGTGATGTCCCGCCACCTCGATTGCGCTCACGTTCACCGACCGCGCCGCGCCCTTCAAGCTGTGTCCTGTACGGAACAGCGCCCTGAAAATCTCGGGCCGGGAGGTCGCGTCGGGCTGGCGCTCGAGGATCAGCAGGTTCTCTTCGAGCGCCTGCACATGCTCCTCGAGCTCGCCAACGAACGTCTTCATCAGACGGCGGATGAGCGCGTCCTTGTCCATGATCAATCGCCTTGGCCGGCCAGCAGTTCTTTCAGGCGAACTCCGAGGGTGTTCATGTCTTGCGCCGCCTTCTCGACCTGCCGTGTCGAGGCAAGGCTCTGATTGGTGGCTTCGTTGATATCGCGCATTGCCTGCTGGACCTGGCTCATGCCGGTTGCCTGCTGGGCGGCCGAGGCGGTGATCTGCTGCGCCGAGGTCGCTGCCTCGTCCGCGGTCGCGGCCAGGGAGCGGATCGTCTCGCCGGCGCGGTTGACCGCGGTGATCGTGGCATTGGTGCTCTTGGTCCCTTCCTCGGTCACCATCACGGCGTTGTTCGTCGCCTTCTGGATCTCCCCGAGAATCTGGCGCACCTGGCCCGTTGCCTTCTTCGCCTGGTCGGCGAGACTTTTGATCTCGCGGGCCACGACGGTGAAGCCTGCGCCATGCTCGCCGGCACGCGCCGCCTCGATGCCGGCATTGAGCGCCAGGAGGTTGGTCTGCTCGGCGATGTCGTTGACCGACGAGATGATCTCGCCGATCGCCTGCGCTCTTTCGGCGAGTGCCAGGATATTTTCCGCGATGGCCTCGGTCTGATCCTTGACGGTCGCCATCAACGTCACCGAATCCTCGACAGCCTGCCGGCCGGCCTTGCCGATCTCCGCGGCGCGCTGGGCCGATTCGGCCACCGCCTTGGCGCGCTGGGCCGCCTGGTCCGCCGTCTGCTGGACCTCGTCCACCGTGCTCACCGTCTCGGCCACCGCGGCAGCCTGCTCCTGGGCGCTGGCGGACTGCTGCGTCGTGCCGGCCAGAAGCTCCGCGGATGCAGAAGCGAGAGTGCCGACGGTTCCCGAAACCGCCGCCAGCAATTCCTTCAGCCTTCCGCTCATCAGATTGAATACGATGGCGATGAACACCACGATAAGGGCCGCCACGATCGTGCCGACAATGATGGTGTTACGCGTGCTCTCGAAGCTCTCCATCATTGCTGTCTGGCGGTCCTTCAGAAGGACCTTTTCTTCGTCCTCTCTTTGGCTAATCGTTTTGCGGATATCGTCCGACAACTTCCTGCCAACATCGGACTGAACAACCTGTAAAATGGCATCGAAGCCTTTTTCATGGCGTAGCTCGATGTTCCCCTTCAGCCTGTCGAGCTTTGCTCCCATCATGAGTGTTAGCTCCTCCACCCGTCGCTGTTGCCGGGGATTGTCGGCTATCAACGTCTTGAGCTTGTCCGATATCTGAGGAAGTCGCGCCTGCGCGACTCGATAGGGCTCTAGGAAACGGTCCTCCCCCGTGATGAAGAAGCCCCGCGCCGCCGTTTCAGCATCCAGGACCGCCAAGTGAGCTTCGTTGATTTGCGCCAGCACCTCATAGGTAAGGGCCACCGACTTGTCGTTGTCGGCGAACTGATTGGCCGTGCGAATGCCCAGCCAGGTGGTTATCAGTAGCACCAAAAGCACCAGCCCAAATCCGATGTTTGGTATCGTTCGACGGTTCATGCGACGCGTCCTTCTCTTCTTGCAGGCGTGTGGATTAACGAGATTCGCGGATAAAGAATTTGTCGTCGGCGATGAGCGTGGCGCCGTTGAGTATGACAACGGCGTCCCGGGTCACGCCCCGGAGATAGGAGCGTCCGATTCCCGAGAGTTCGCCGGGCGGGGTCAATATGTCGTCTGCGCTGAGCTCCAGCTGGCCATAGGCTTCGTCGGCAAGAACGCCGAATTCGACCTGGCCTGCTCCCAGCACAATGACGCGCGACTGATCCGACAGCCCCTTGGTGGCGATGTTGAAGAAGCGGCGCAGATCGACGATCGGCAGCACGAGGCCACGAAGGTTGGTCACTCCGACGATGTATTCGGGAACGCCGGGAACGACCGTGTAGTGGACCAGGCGAACGACTTCGCGCACGAAGGCCACTTCGATGGCGTAGTGCTCTTTGCCCAGGCCGAACTCGATGACGCCGATCGAAGCGCCCGGGGCCAGGGCCGGCGCCGATTCCTGCGACAGCAGTCGGGCGCGTTCGTCCATGATCGCCTTGCCACGCTCGGGAGAAGGCTCCAGAGCCTCCGCCAAGCCGGCCTCCGCCCGCTCCAGACGGGCACGTATTGCCGACCACTCGATCGGTGGACGGGGTTGTCGCGATCCGGTGGTCATTTGGCTGGCTCCAGAAGGGCGGCCTGGGCTGCCGCCGCCTCGGCCAGCCTTCCCGCTTTTTCGCCGTCGGACAGCGGCACGATCTCCTCCGCCGGCCGGCACGCGGCGAGATCACGGGCATTGCGATAGGCTTGCAGCGACCTTCCCAAATCGCCGAGCCGGCGCAGCGTGGCGCCATGGGTGAAGTGCGCGACCGCGAGCGATCGGTCGAGGTAAAGGACCCGTCGAAGGGCGACGTCTGCTTCGCCATAGCGAGCGAGGTTCATGAGCAGCACGGCATGCAGGAAACCGATTTCCGGCGATGACGGATGCCGCGCCGCGGCATTCGCCGCCATCGCCACCGCAGCCTCCGCATCTCCAAGATTGGCGAGAGCCCGTATGCTGAGTATCACCGCGGCAACATCCGGCTTGAACGGAGCCGCCAGTTCGATGACGCGCGCATTCTCTCCCCGCTCAAAAGCCTGTCGCGCCTCCGCCAACGGATCGGCGGGAGGACTCCGCCTGGTCTTGGCGGCCGCCACGATATCGGGTGCGACCGGGACAGGCGGAAGGGTGGGCTGGGAGGCCGGGAAGTCGAGCCGGACAGCAGGAGAGAGTGGAGCCGTCCGCGTTTGCGGCTGCTGGTTCTTTCGATAGATCACTCCCGCCGAAGTCATCTCGACTTCGTAAGGAGCATAGTTGGCCAACGAGGGGTCGGCCGCGCTGGTGATCAGAAAACCGCCGTCGGCAAGGGAATCGTAGAAGCGACGCGCGACATGGCGAATCGTCGTGGCGTCGAAATAGATCAGGACGTTGCGGCAAAGGATCAGATCCAGTCCGAAAGTATTCGTCGCGAACGTCGGATAGACGTCCTGCGCCAGATTGAGGCAGGCGAATTCGACTCGCCGAAGGAAGCGCGCCGCGAGCTCGAAGCGATCCCCTGAACGCCGAAGATAGGGACCGATGAGGCGGTCTCCCTCGCCCCTGAGCGCCCAAGGGGTGTATGTGGCTTGCCGGGCGCGAGCGAGGGCCGTTCGCGAAATATCCGTGGCAAGGATCCGGACGCTTCCGGCGAGACCCATCTCCTCGAACAGGATGGCGAGGGAGTAGGCTTCCTCACCGCTTGCGCAGCCCGCGCTCCACACGCGCAGAGTGTGCGCCGCGCCGCGCCGTTGCTGCAACTCGCGAACGATCCCGTCACGGATCAGGGCGAAGTGACCGGGCTCGCGAAAGAAATATGTCTCCTTGATCGTAAGTTCGGAGATCAGCTCATCGAGCAGCGCGGCATCCTGTTCGAGATGTCCCAGCCACTCCCCCGGATCGGGAAGCGCCGCCGCACCCATGATCTTTTTCGTCGCAATCTCGACGTCCCTGCGGCGGCTCGGCGGGAAAACAAGCCCCGCGCGAGCGCTTATCATGCCGGTCACCGCGTCCAAAGTGGTACGGATCGACGCGGTCGCGGTCATTGCCGCAGCACCTCATCCAGCGCCCGGTCGAGCTGGAGAGCCTCGGAGTCGGCAAGGAAGGTGCGCAGATCATGGATCAGCACCAGGCCATTCGGAAGCTTGGCCACCCCCGTCACGTACGTCATTTGCGGCGTGATCGCCGCCGCATCTTCGACATGTTCCAGGTCCACCTCTTCAATGCCGAGGACTCGATCGACGCGGAATGCGACCGGGCGAGGCCCCGCTTGGGCGACGACAAGGTGGTCCGCGGGATGGGGTGCCTTTTCAGGCAGCCGAAATCGCCTGCGAACGTCGAAGACAGGAATCACCGCTCCTCGGATGTTCACAATGCCTTCGATGAAGAGAGGTGCCCTTGGAAGCGGCAGGATGCTCGGCGCGCGAAAAATCTCCCGCGTGTCAGCCAGCGGAATCGCATAGCGATAGCTGAAGAGCTCGAACACATTGATCACGATCGTCATCGCGTCGCTTTGCCGAGCGCGGCACCCAGTCTTCGCTCAGCACTCCCCCAATTTCACGGGTCTTTATGACCCACTTCACATGAAATGCTACGCCCGCCGGGATGACATATCTACGCACAAGTGCACTTTGAATTTAAGATATGCACTACGCGACAGTATCGGCGGGTCGAGACCCGAGGTCGTCGTGAAGCAATACCGAAACAATGCCGATCGAGAGGTTTTTGCATTCGCGGCTGCAGTGGTCGGGTAGGAAAGCGGCCGGTGGGTCGCACAACGGCGCCAAGTTCGCGCCTGTTGCGACGCAGCGAAGGCCTTTCGTGATCCGGACCTGGCTCGAACGGTGGCATTCGCCTTCTTGGCCAGAGTGGCCCTATGATGACGGACAAAAACACGACGCCTAGGGAGGCGACCCATGGGACCCAACCCGCCAAGGCTGTGCCGCACAAGACGGCGCCGTAAGCGGCGCCATGTATAGCTATATCGCGCGACGCCTGGTGTTCGGCGCGATGACGGTGGTCGGCGTGTCGATCATGGTCTTCGTGATCATGCGCATCCTGCCCGGCGATCCGCTGGTCGCCATCTTCGGGCCGGAAGGCTTCGTCAAGCTGACCGACGAGCAGCGGGCGAACTACATGAAGGAGCTCGGCCTCAGCGACCCGCTGTGGGCCCAGTACCTAGCCTGGGTGAAGGACATCATACGCGGCGACTGGGGCCATTCGTTCTTCCGCTCCGAAAGCGTCGCCGACATGATCCTGCGGCGCGGGCCCCTCACCGCCGAGATCGCCCTGATCTCGGTCGTGCTGTCGTGGCTGGTCGGCATTCCGGTGGCGATCGTGAGCGCACTCAGGCCCAACACCGTCGCCGACAGCGCCGCGCGCTTCCTCAGCATCCTGTTCCTGGCGGTGCCCGGCTTCTGGGTGGGCATGCTGATCGTGCTGGCCCTGTTGTTCTGGTTCGGCTACCGCGCCCCACTTGCCGGCGCCGGGCTGTTCAGCGATCCGGTGGCCAACCTGCAGCTGGTGATCGGGCCCGCGATCGTGCTCGGTCTCGGCCAGGCCGCCTACATTGCGCGGATGGGCCGCTCCAGCCTTCTGGAAGTGATCCGCGAGGACTATGTGCGGACAGCGCGGGCCAAGGGACTGAACGGCCGCCTGGTGATCTCGCTGCATGCGCTGCCCAACGCCCTCTTGCCGGTGATCACCTTGTCGGGCGTCCTGCTCGGCCTGGTGCTCGCCGGATCGGTGCCGGTCGAGCGCGCCTTCGGCACGCCGGGCCTGGGCTTTGCCATGTACACCGCGGTCAGCGAGCGCGACGTCTTCGTCATGCAGAACCTGGTGTTCCTCTACGCCGTGGTCTTCGTGGCCCTGAACATCGTGGTCGATGTGACGATCGCCTTGCTCGATCCCCGGATACGGCTGTCATGACCGCCACCGTCTCCCAGCCGCTTCCGACAGTGGCCTCCCGCCTGAGCATGATTCTGCGCGGCGTCGCGAGGTTCTTCCGCCGCGCGCCGCTGTCGGCCTTCTGGGGCGTCGTGGCGGCCTTGATTGTCGCCATGGCGATCGCCGCGCCCGCCGTCGCTCCCTATCCGCCGCTCAAATCCGACTTCCGCGCCATGCAGAAGCCACCCGACGCGAAACACTGGTTCGGCACCGACCAGATCGGTCGCGACACGCTCTCCCGCGTGATCCATGGCAGCCAGGCCTCGCTCACCGTGGCGTTCGGCGCGGTGCTGTTCGGCACTACCGTGGGCGCGCTATGGGGGTTGGCCTGCGGCTATTTCGGCGGCCGCTTCGACATGTTCAGCCAGCGCATCATCGAATTCCTGCAATCCTTCCCCGACCTGATCCTGGCGATGGCGATCGCCATGGCGCTGGGCGGCGGGCTGGACACCGTCATCGTGGCCATTGCCATCACCCGCATCCCGTTCGGCGGCCGGGTGATCCGGTCGGTCGTGCTGTCGCTCAAGGAGATGCAATACGTCGAGGCGGCGCGCGGCCTGGGCGCCTCGCACAAGCGCCTGATGCTCCGCCACATCCTGCCGCAGTGCATCGCGCCCTACCTGATCCTCGCCACCACCCATCTCGGTGTCGCCATCGTCATCGAGGCCTCGCTCGGCTTCCTCGGTGTCGGCATCCCGCCGCCCAACCCGACGTGGGGCAACATGCTGTCGGATGCGCTGAACGCGGGCTTGGTGCCGCCATGGTGGCTGGTGCTGTTCCCCGGTGCCGCGATCACTCTCACCGTGCTCGCCTTCAACCTGCTGGGCGACGGCATCCGCGACATGCTCGATCCGCGGCTGAGAGGCTCGGTCTAGAACCCGGCGACCGGCGGTCGATCAGCTTGCGTCTCCCGATTATGGCTTCCTTCCGGCCGGGTCGTGCACGGCGAAGCCAGCTACCTGGGCGTAGCCGCTCACAATGTTGACGAGCTCTTCGTGAGTGCCGACGGTCTTGATATCGGAAAAGCCGTCGGGCGCGCGCTCCGCAGCGAAGTCGATCACACGTTCGGGTCCGCCCTTGCGGTTGAGGGCCACGATGGCAGCTGTCTTGGGCAGTCGGTCGGCCTCGTAGGCGGCGAGCGCGGCCTCGGGGGTCTCGCGGGCCAGAAGATCGGCGAGGCAGCGGGAGTCGAGCACGGCCTGCGACGCGCCGTTGGAGCCCACGGGATACATCGGGTGCGCGGCGTCGCCCAGCAGCGTGACGCGGCCCTGCGTCCAGGCGCCCAAATTGGGTGTTCGACGTGACATCAACCGCCGACCGACTGCATATCCGGCTCGCCGACCAGCCGACGCTACGGGTGTTTCCGGTTCGGAATGGCATTTTTTCTACAAATGCGTGGGTGCGCAGATCACGTTCGAACCCGGTGAGGATGGCCGAGCCGCCCGCCTGATCCTGCATCAGAATGGCGTCGATCAGATCGCCGAACGGACGGTTGCCACTTTCGGATTTGGCCAGTACGGCTATGCCAGTCCCAGACCGCCATCGACGGCAACCACCTGTCGCCCATTCGGAGGTTGCGTCGGCGAGCCTGGGCGCGATCACGAGCGTTTTCACGCGGCGACCTGCGGACCGGTGCCAAGGTCGAGATCCCGGGTCGGCAGCAATGATGCGGACGCCTTTCGGATTGCCCGATGGTGCATGAGTCCTTGGCGGCGCTTGACGAACTGAACGAAGCAATGGGCCCGCGACTTCGACAAGGGAGGGCAAGCCATGAAGATCGTCGTCATCGGCGGCACCGGCCTGATCGGCTCGAAGACCGTCGCCATTCTGCGCCAGGGCGGCCACGAGGTCGTCGCCGCCTCGCCCAATAGCGGCGTCAACACCATCACCGGCGAGGGCGTCAAAGAGGCCGTGGCCGGCGCGCAGGTCGTGATCGATTTAGCCAATTCGCCCTCGTTCGAAGACAAGGCCGTGCTGGAATTTTTCCAGACCTCAGGCCGTCACCTTCTCGAGGCGGAGGCTGCCGCCGGCGTTAGGCACCATGTCGCGCTCTCCATCGTCGGAACCGACCGGACGCCCGACAATGGCTACTTCCGCGCCAAGGTCGCCCAGGAAAAACTGATCGAGGCCTCCGGCGTCCCCTACACCATCATCCGCTCGACTCAGTTCCTGGAATTCCTCCGCGGGATCGCCGACGAAGCGACAAAGGGAAATATCGTCAAGGTCTCGCCCGGGCTGTTCCAGCCCATCGCGGCGGACGACGTTGCGGCCGTCGTCGCCGATGTGGCGCTCGCGGCGCCGCGAAACGGCATCGTCGAGATCGCCGGCCCGGAACGGGCGCCGTTCAACGAAATCGTCGCCCGCTATCTGAGGGCCGTCGGCGACCCGCGCCAGGTCGTGAGCGACAGCGAGGCCCGATACTTCGGCGGCCGGGTCGAGGAGCGCTCGCTCGTGCCGTTGGGCGAAGCGCGCCTCGGCCGCATCGGCTTCGACGAATGGCGCCGCCGCTCACAGACAGGAGCCTGATCCGCATCCGCCAACCCAGGAAGAGAGGCGACCATGACGACCAAACTCGTTGCGTTGGTTCCGCTATGCCTCATTGCCGGCACGGCGATGGCTCAGGAGCCCAAGGTCACGCCGCTCATGTCGAAAGATCTTGCCGAGTATCCCGGCAAGGAAGCTCTGATGATAACGGTAGAGCATGTGCCCGGCGGGTCGAGCTCCATCCACCGTCACAATGCACATGCGTTTGTTTACGTGCTGGAGGGCTCTGTCGTGATGCAGTTGAAGGGTGGAGAACAGGTAACACTGACACCGGGACAGAGCTTCTATGAAGGCCCCGACGATGTTCATCTCGTCGACCGGAACGCAAGCACGACCAACCCGGCGAAATTCCTGGTGTTATTGATCAAGGCCAAAGACGCTCCGGCGGTCATACCGGTACAGTGACTGTTGGATATGGGCGCTCGCCGGGGTGGGCAAACCACGCCGGTGCCGCTAACCCTCCGAGTTTACTTCCTTGCTGCTGGCTCGACCCGGTCGCGAATGACCCAAAGCGGACATGAGCGCATTCCGGATGTCTCTAGAGGAGAAGAGTGGCCTTATCGTAGTTCTTGGAATCTCGTCAGCGAAAAGACGTGCGCTCGCCACGGCGGCACATCAAGGTAAAGACCGTGCACTCGCAGATCATTACCCTCCCGCAAGTACGTGGCGTCACCGGTCAGATCCTCGAGCCGCCACCGCCCATTGCCGAGGTCGCCAAACGGCAGCTGCACGTAGCACTGGCTGTGGTTGGGTGCGAAGTTCACAGTTACCAGCAGCCGCTCGTCATCGGGTCCTTGCCAGGCGAAGGCCACGAAGCATTCCCCCGTCCCGTTGCCCTCCCACGCCGGCGTGCAGTCAAGCAAGTTCCAGTTTCCCTGGCGCACTGACGGCCGGCGCAGCGCAGCCAGCAGCCGCTCGTAGAATTGCTCCAGCCGCCGGTCGATCGCCTCCGGCGGACCGCGCACCAGGTGCGGCGAGATGCGCTTGCGGCGCCCCTCGAACTGGCCCTGGTGGAAGAAGCGCAGTCCCGGCGACAGAAAGGTGACAATCGCCGCTGCCTCATGGACCTCCGGCGGGAACGTTGACGCCGCGCGCGGCTCGTCATGATTCTCAAGGAAGCGGGCCAGCCTGTCCTGGTAGTCGAGCCCGGCGTGGAAATGCTCGCGAACTGGCCGTGCATGCCCGTCGCGCAGGCGATCGTACAGCCGCTTGTCGTAGGCGTAGTCGAAGCCCTGCTGCTGCATCGTCCATTCCATGTCCCAATAGACCTCAGCCATGAAGGTGAAGCGCGGGTGCGTGCGTCGCACGGTCTCGGTCGCCTTCGGCCAGAAGAGATCGGCGCTGATCCCCCAGGTGCGCTCGAAGACGTGGGGCAGCACCAGCATGGCCATGTCGCACCGGACACCGTCGCACTGGCCGGCAATCCGCTCCAACTCGCCGATCATCGCCCGCTGCAATTCGGGATTGCCGTAGTTGAGCTGCAGCGTGTCGGGCCAACCGTCGAAGTAGGGGTCCCGGCCGTAAGCCAGTACCAGCGGCCCGTTCTTCGTTTGCACGCGACAGTAGTTGTGCGGTGCGCCCGCCAGGTCGCTCTCGCTGCCGTGAACGAAATAGTCGGGGTGCTCGTCGATCCACGGATGATCCGGTGCCATGTGGTTGGGGACGAAATCGAGCATCAGCTTCAGGTGGCGCTCCTGCAGTCGGCGCCGCAGGCGCGCGAGCGCCGGGTCGCCACCGAGGTCGCGGTGCACGGTGTAGTTCTGGATGGCGAATCCGGAGCCGGCGATGTCATCGGCATTGAGGTCGGGCAGCGTTTCCTCGAACTCGCGGCGCCATCCGGGATGCGCGCGCGAGACCATCTGCGCCGCCGGACCGGTCTGCCAGACGCTCAGGAACCAGAGCCAGTCGAACCCCAGCCGCGCCAGCCGGTCGAGTTCGGCGTCTGGCACATCGTCCAGGGTCGCGCGCCTGCCCAACGGGCGCGAGAGCTCGGACAGCCAGACGCGGGTGTTGATCTGGTACAGCGCCGGGTAGCGTGGATCGGACATGGCCGCTCCTCAGCCCGTTCTCGCCGGTTCTCCGCCGACCTGTTCCCGAATGACCCTGGCCAGCACACTGTCGCGCTCGACTTCAAGCAGGGTCTTGGCATCGACCCGGCCGAACAGGTCCAGCAGGGGCGCGACCAGGGAGGTCCATCCCGTCTGGTGACTGGCCCCGAGGCCGGCGCCGTTGTCGCCGTGGAAGTACTCGTAGAACAGGATGAGGTCGCGCCAGTGCGGATCGTCCTGGAACCGGGCCGTTCCGCCGTAGACCGGCCGCTGCCCCTTGGCGTCGCGCAGGAAAGTGCTCGTCAGCCGGCGCACGATTTCCTGTGCCACTTCGAACAGAGTCATGCGGTGTCCCGACCCGGTCGGGCACTCGACCGTGAACTCATCGCCGTAGAAGGCGTACAGGTTCACCAGCGCCCGGACGATCAGCGCATTGACCGGCATCCATACAGGGCCGCGCCAGTTGGAGTTGCCGCCGAACATCCCGGTGTTCGATTCGGCCGGCAGGTACTGCACCCTGTATTCCTGGCCATCGACATGGAACACGAAGGGATGTTCCAGGTGGTGGCGCGAGAGCGAGCGGATGCCGTGCGGCCCGAGGAACTCGTTCTCGTCGAGCAGGTAGCCGAGCACGCGCTCGAGCTTCCGCCGGTTGAGGATCGACAGCAACCTGCGCCCGTTGTGACCGATGAATCCTGCCTCCGTCGGCATCACCTGGGATGCCAGCTCCGGATGGCGATCCTGGAACTGCGCGACCATCGCCATCAGCCTGGGAAAGCGCTTGACGGTGTCCGACTCGATTACCGCCGATGCGCAAAGCGGCAGCAGGCCGACCAGCGACCTCACCTTCAAACGCATCGCCTGGTTGTCAGGCAGCCGCAACACGTCGTAAAAAAAGCCGTCCTGCTCGTCCCACATCTCGTCGCGATGCTCTCCGCGACGGTCCATGGCGTAGGCGATCCACATGAAGTGCTGGACGAACTTGAAGGCGATCTCCTCGTAGACTGTGTCGGTCTCGGCCAGGACGAGGGCGATCTCCAGCATGCTCTGGCAGTAGAACGCCATCCAAGCCGTGCCGTCGGCCTGCTCCAGTGAGCCGCCGGTCGGCAGCGGCGCGCTGCGATCAAAGATGCCGATGTTGTCGAGGCCCAGGAAGCCGCCGGCGAAGACGTTGCGCCCGGTCGGGTCCTTGCGGTTGACCCACCAGTTGAAATTCAGCATCAGGCCGTGGAACGAGTGCTCCAGGAACTTGCGGTCCTCCCGGCCGAGCTGCTTCTCGTACTTGTAGAGCCACAGTGTGGCCCAGGCGTGTACCGGTGGGTTGACGTCGCTGAAGTTCCATTCGTAGGCAGGGATCTGTCCGCTTGGATGGAAGTACAGACTGCGCAGCATCAGCAGCAGCTGCTCTTTGGCGAAATCGAAATCCACTTGCGCCAGGGCGATCGTGTGGAAGGCCAGATCCCACGCCGCGTACCACGGATACTCCCACTTGTCGGGCATGGAGATCACGTCGGCGTTGAGCATGTGGAACCATTCCGTGTTCCGCACGCCGCGGCCGGCGTCGTCCTGCAATGGATGGCTCCGGTGCTCACGCAGCCAGCGCTCCAGGTCGAAGTAGTAGTACTGCTTGCTCCACAGCACGCCGGCGAGCGCCTGTCGGTGGACACGACGCTGATCCTCGGTGAGCGAACTCGCCACGATCCGCTGGTAGAACTCGTCGGCGTCGGCGATGCGGCTCGCGAAGACACTCTCGAAATCGCCGAAGGCATCCTCGGACCTGTCGTTCGACAGGCGCAGCCGAATCGTCGCGCTGCCGCCCGCCGGCACTTCAAGGGCATAGTGGGCAGCCGCCTTGGTCCCGGTCCTGGCGGGATTCACCGCCTCGGCCTGTCGCGAGATCACCCAGGAATGGAAGGCGTCCTTGACGTACGGCGACGCGTTTGGCTGGCCCCAGAGGCGCTGCGTATTGCTCTCGTTCTCGGTGAAGAGCAGCTCAGGAGTGCCGTCGCAGTGCAGCCAGTAATCACCAAGGTCCGGGTGCGCCGCCTGAACGACACACGGCGCCGCTTGCCGCAGCGACGGCTTGCGCCCGTCCTCGCCCGACGACCAGGTGTTGCGCATCCACAGGGTTGGCAGGACGCGCAGCCGGGCCAACTCGGGCCCGCGATTGTGGACGGTGATGCGGACCAGCACGTCCTCCGGACTCGCCTTGGCGTACTCGACAAACACGTCGAAGTAGCGGCCGCCGTCGAAGATGCCGGTATCGAGCAACTCGTACTCGAACTCCTCGCGAGATCGATTCCGGTTGGTCTCGGCCAGGTCCCGGTAGGGAAACTCGTGCTGCGGATACTTGTACAGGTACTTCATGTACGAGTGCGTGGGCGTGCTATCGACGTAGAAGTAGTACTCCTTCACATCTTCGCCGTGGTTGCCCTCGCTGTTGGTCAGCCCGAACAGGCGCTCCTTGAGGATCGGGTCGCGCTCGTTCCATAACGCCAGCGCGAAGCACAACAGCTGCCTGTCGTCGCACAATCCGCCGAGCCCGTCCTCGCCCCACCGGTAGGCTCGCGAACGTGCCTGGTCGTGGGTGAAATGGTTCCAAGCGTTGCCATCCGCGCTGTAGTCCTCGCGGACCGTGCCCCACTGCCTCTCGCTGAGATACGGTCCCCATTTCTTCCACGGGACGTGCGCCTCACGCGCCTGTTTCAAACGCGCCTGTTCCGCCACATCAACGATCGCAGTGTCCATGATTGCCTCCGCTGCCAACGGGGGAACCGAACTCGATGCAACGCGCTAGTCCGCGGATCGCCGCCCTTTCGTAACAGTCTGATGCTACAGGGCGCATAAGGCGCCTTCCGGATTGCACGGGCGCCTATTCTATTTTAATCCGGACTGCCGCCGATTTGCAACGGGCTGGGCAAACCACAGAGGGATCGCGTTGCTCTGGGGAGACGACAGTAGCATCGCTGACAAGGGCACACATCCCATGCGCGCCGGTCACCAGCATCACAGTCCTGTACGCCAAGGGTCGATTGCGAGCATGGCGCTGCGATCGCAATCGTTTAGCGATTGCAGCGCCCAAAGACTGACCGCAACGGAAACTCAAGAGGCTGCTACGCCAGCATGCTTCCAGTCATTGAGAGAGCTCAAAAGCCCGTCCCACAATTTGATGCGTGCTTCGATGCTCTGGCGCGCTGCACCAAGAATCTGCAACCCGCGTCCGGGATCATCGGCAGTCGCGGCGGCGAGAATGGCTTTTGCGGCCGGACCGTGTTGGTCACTGTCCACTTCGATATGGCGCTTCAAATAGTATACGAACATCGGGGCCCGGTTCGCGCCAATGCGCCACTTTTCCAGCAAGTTGCCGAACATGCGCGGGATGACATCCTCCCGGCCATAAAAGAAGCTGGCCATAACCGCGAGCAGAGGCGCCCTGCTGGCGATATCCAGCGTGTGACCAGTGAATTCACGGATGAACGGCGCCACTTGGGCGCAGTCGAATGCTTCGGCAAGGGTGGCGCCGTTTGCGAGGGCGGTCTGGAAAAGCTCGAAGCTTGCCGTATTGGCGCCGACCTCCCGCATTGCTCCAAGGTAAAGCTCGAGATGACTTGCGGGTTCTCCATTGGGGCCGATATCGGTTTCCTCGCCGAGCACGATCTGATTGATCAATTGCGCGGCCTGACGGTCTCGCGGCGGCGACCACGGGATCTCGATACAGGTGAGGTCGCGCTGCAATCGCTTGAGAAGCGACATGAAATCCCAAACCGCAAAGACGTGCGCCTCCATGAATATCTGCAAGGATTGGATATCGCGAATCGCCGTAAATACCGGATGCTCGACCATGCGTTGCCGCACAAGGTCAAGGTCGCCAGCGGTGCCCGAAATTGTTTTGTTCACTTGGTTTCACTCCTACATGTTGCGTGTCTTGCAGGTGCAGGCTGGGCGGGTCCGTAGGCCGAAATCGGTGAGAATTGTCCGACCGTGACGAGCCCGTAGAGCACACTAGATCGCTGGAGAAAGGGCGTCGTGAGCCGGGGACGCCCTTTCAACCGTACGGAAACGCCTTGGACCGCAGCGGTTTTCCGGCATGGGCTCCCGGAGTGTAATGAAATGCGTGCAGGCCATGCCCACGCCCTCGACGCGGGAGGTGCTCGACGATCTCACGCTCACGTCGGCGACCCGTCCGGATTTCGAGTTGGGCAATATCCGATCACGCCGTGCTCACATTCACGCTAACTGGATTGTCGACGGGCAAGGAGTGCCCACCTGTTGATGACGACCATGTCCCCCGGCTCTCGGTCCGGCGGCCTATCGAGGGAGATTGCCGTGCACATCCCTTTTTGAGTGTCGCAGTGATGCTGGTCTTGGCGGGTTGTGCGGAGCGGGCCGCGCCGAGCGCGGAATACCCAGCGGCCGCCCAAACACAAAAGGCCCAAGGTGCGCCTCAGGGCGAAGCTCAGAATTGCCGCTCGTTCACCACGCAGGTGACGGTCGGAGGACAGCCGCAGCAAGCCGTCGGGCAAGCGTGCCAGCAGCCGGATGGCAGCTGGCAGGTCACGCAGAATACACCCGGCTTGCCGCAGCAGGTCTACACGCTGCCGCCGCAGGCGATCTATCTCTATCCGTATCCCGAGTCATACTACTGGCGGGATCCTTGGTTCTATGGGCCGCCGTTCTTTGTCGGCGGTCCGGTTTTTTTTGCCCATGGCTTTCGCCGATTCCATGATCATGGTGGGTTCCATCATGGTGGGTTCCACCATGGCGGCTTTCACGGAGGCCGGAGGTGAACGTCAGGCGTTGCTCCGATGCCGCCATCGAGAGGTATGTGTCTTCAGAGCGCTAGCGATACGTGCCCGGCTGAGCCATCGCCGAACAGTCCCTGCCTGAACGGTGAAGACCATCGTGCGGATTCGGGTCACTGCCTGGCCGCTATCGCGGGAGGCGCCTCGGGCTGAAGCGGCCTGCCGTCATGGGCTCCCGGAGTGTGGCCAAATCGGCGGCGAAATATTCGGGCGAAATAAGTGTAGTCGCTAAAGCCGCTGTCGTAGGCGATCTCGCTGATCGGCCGGCTCATGTTCATCGTCGCCCGGCGATGCAGGAGACACGCGGCGTGATCGAGCCGGACCGAATTGATGAAATGTGTGCAGGTCGTGCCTCGCGCCGTGAAGAACTTCTGAAGGTAGCGCAGCGAGATCCCTGCTTCCGCCGCCACCTCGCAAGGACCGAACTGCGGGTCGGCAAAGCGGTTCCTCACGACGTCGCGAATGCGGGTAAAGAGTTTGTCCGCATGAAGGGAGGCAGACGTTGGATCATGCGACGCAAACAGAGCGCCGAGCAGGTCGAATATCACGAGCTGCATGTGCGGTTCGATTGGATCGGACGGTGGATCGCGGTCTCTTGCGGCGCCTCGAACAAGTTCGAAGAGCAGCCGGCCTGCAAGCGTCCCCCTCTGCCTCCAGAGACCACCCTGCGGCTCGATCCCAAGATGGGAAATCAGCGTTTGGCGAGGAAAGTGCAGAACCAGCCAACGGCCGGGCTTGTTCTGACCAAAGTACGTCATCGGCCGGGCCGAATCGACGAGCACGACGTCCCCCACATCGAGCTCAACAACACGATCATTCTGGGTCATCGCCGAGTGACCGTCGACCTGAAATGCCGCGTAGTAAAAATCCATGCCATCGAGGCGGACATCCCGGTGCGTCCGCTCGACACGGTGGGCATTGCAGGACAAATCGACGGCCTCAAACCCGCATATGGTCTTCGGTTTCACCCAGCCGGAGAAGTTTTCGGGTTCGATACCCTCCGGATTGTACTGCCCGCAGAGAGATCGGACGAGAACCCTCCATTCGTCGTAACCCAATTCCGGCATGCCGGAGAAGTCGCTGCGCGGCTGCATCATCGCTACCACTCAGATGGTTGGGCTGGTGCGCAAGCAACATGGAGCGCTGTAATTGCGGAATCATTTTGATTGCAGAGCAGCTCACCGACTCAATTTTGGTGAAGATTTTGTATTCACCAAAGCGACGGGCTTGTTCGCTTAGCCCCAATAGCAGTCGTACTGCCAAGCAGCTACACTCGTTGTAGCTGCTACACAGTTTCTCGATCGTGGAACGGCCGATAAACGTCGCGCCCAATGAAGGACGCGCCCGCTACGGGCTTTGACATTCGGAGCAACAGAGGAGAGCAGACCATGATTACTGGCGGCTGCCATTGCGGCGCAATCCGCTACCAGGCTGAGGGCGAGGCGCTCACCCACGCGCTGTGTCATTG
>OUNM010054514.1_pt1 | contig 25015 bp, 25 predicted proteins | sample 1769961 | NCBI WGS metagenome assembly OUNM01 (sample SAMEA3914820, study PRJEB12502) | metagenome | biome: forest; material: soil | place: USA | collected 2012-03-12 | depth 0.3 m | reverse complement strand
GTCGCTTGACGAAACTGGCGACTTGATCCCCATATATCGTCAGAAGGCGTGGTTAACACACTAGATGTAGTTGTTAACCGGCATTAATGGGTGCCCCGGTTGCGGGGCGAATCGCGTGAGGTTGAGACGATGTCGTTGGGTGAGGCAGCCAAGGCTGCGAGCGGTAAGCGTGAAGTATCGGCCGGCAAGACGAATGTGGAGGTGCGCCCCAAGGCCCGCCCGGAATTCAAGCTGCTGCGTTCGGTGGTCACCGATCCGTCGCGCGATTCGAAGCTGACCGATTTCGGCAAGACCACGCTCGACGACCGCTATCTCCTGCCGGGCGAATCCTACCAGGACATGTTTGCCCGCGTCGCCACCACCTATGCCGACGATTCGGACCACGCCCAGCGCATCTACGACTATATCTCGAAGCTGTGGTTCATGCCGGCGACCCCGGTCCTGTCGAACGGCGGCGCGTCGCGCGGGCTTCCGATCTCGTGCTTCCTGAATGCGGTGCCTGACAGCCTGGAAGGCATCGTCTCGACGTGGAACGAAAACGTCGCGCTGGCCAGCAATGGCGGCGGTATCGGCACCTACTGGGGCAGCGTCCGGTCGATCGGTGAAAAGGTCAAGGGCGCCGGCCAGACCTCGGGCATCATTCCCTTCATCCGCGTCATGGATTCGCTGACCCTGGCCATCAGCCAGGGCAGCCTCCGTCGCGGTTCGGCCGCCGTCTATATCGACATCTTCCACCCGGAAATCGAAGAATTCCTCGAAATCCGCAAGCCGTCGGGCGACTTCAACCGCAAGTCCCTGAATCTGCACCACGGTATCGGCATCACGGACGAATTCATGGAAGCCGTGCGTGACGGCATCCCCTTCGGCCTGCGTTCGCCCAAGAGCCACGAAGTCGTACGCTTCGTCGACGCCCGCTCGCTGTGGCAGAAGATCCTGGAAATCCGCCTGCAAACGGGCGAGCCCTATCTGATCTTCTCCGACACCGTGAACCGCGCCATGCCTTTGCACCAGCGCGAACTGGGCCTGAAGGTGCGCCAGTCGAACCTGTGCTCGGAAATCATGCTGCACACTGGGCCGGACCATCGCGGCACCGACCGTACCGCGGTCTGCTGCCTGTCGTCGGTCAACGCCGAAACCTTCCTGGAATGGCGCGAAGAGCCCCGCTTCATCGAAGACGTCATGCGCTTCCTCGACAATGTCCTGGAAGACTTCATCCAGTCGGCGCCGGAGGCCATGAACTCGGCTATCTATTCGGCCATGTGCGAACGTTCCGTCGGCCTCGGCCTGATGGGTTTCCACTCCTTCCTGCAAGCCCAGGGCGTCGCCTTCGAATCGGCGATGGCCAAGTCGTGGAACATGCGCCTGTTCAAGCACCTGCGCCGCGAAGCCGACAAGGCCAGCGTCAAGCTGGCCGAGGAACGCGGACCGTGCCGCGACGCCGAGGAACGCGGCGTCATGGAACGCTTCTCGCACAAGCTGGCCATCGCGCCGACCGCCTCGATCTCGATCATCTGCGGCGGCACCTCGGCCGGCATCGAGCCGATCCCGGCCAATATCTATACGCACAAGACCCTGTCGGGCTCGTTCGCCGTCAAAAACCCATACCTGGAAGCCCTGCTCGAAGCCAAGGGCATCAACACGGCCGAGGTCTGGGACACGATCGTCCAGCACGAAGGCTCGGTCCAGCACCTGGACGAGCTGAGCGAAGACGAAAAGGCGATCTTCAAGACCGCCTTCGAAATCGATCAGCGCTGGGTGGTCGAACTGGCCGCCGACCGCACGCCGGAAATCTGCCAGTCGCAGTCGCTCAACATCTTCCTGCCGGGCGACGTCGACAAGTGGGACCTGCACATGCTGCACTGGACGGCGTGGGAACAGGGCCTGAAGTCACTCTACTATCTCCGCTCCAAGTCGGTCCAGCGCGCGTCGCACGCCGGCGCCGAGGACAAGGCAGCCGTCGAAAAGATGGAAACGCCGCGCACCGACTACGAAGAGTGCCTGGCCTGCCAATAAGCCGGTTATACACCGCATAGAGAAGGCCCTCGCGATCCTGTCGCGAGGGCTTTTTCGTAACCGAGGCCGAACGATTTCATTACATTTTCGAACCGAGAAGCGTGCTGCGTCCCGACTGGCGCCGAAGGTAGGTTGCGCGACCAAACATACCTTTCAAGGGGCTTTCCCATGCGCAAAAGCGACGCTATTTCGATCCTCAAGGCCGACCACGACCTCGTAAAGAAGCTGTTCAAGGATTTCGAGGCCGCAGAGACCACCCGCGAAAAATCCGCCATCGCCAAGCAGGCGATCCTCGAACTCAAGATTCATACGACGATCGAGGAAGAAATCTTCTATCCGGCCGTGCGCAAGGCGCTGAAGAAGGCCATCGGCAAGGAAGAAACGACCGACCTGATGGACGAGGCCGACGAGGAACACCATGTCGCCAAGCTCCTGATCGCCGAACTCGACACCATGAAGGCGTCGGACGATCACTGGGGCGGGAAGTTCACCGTTCTGTCCGAAAGTGTGCTACACCACGTCAAGGAAGAAGAGAGCGAGATGTTCCCCGAGGCGCGCAAGCTCGACCTCGACTACGAAGCGCTCGGCGCCGAGATGCTGGCGCGTAAGGAAGAGTTGAAGGCCAGCGGCGTTCCGACCTTTGCCGAGCAGACCCTGATCGCCAATTTCGGCATCGCCGATTCTCCGGCCGAAGCGTCGCGAGTGCGTTAAAGTTTGGCCGCGCATCTTAAGCCGAAATGTGCGTCACACTTTTTGGATGCGCTCTAAGTCTTAAGCCTGATCGTGTAAGAACTGCGTATCATCGTCATATCCAAAAGGAGGAACCCATGTCCCTGTCGCCTAAGGCCAAGGCCGCCGCCGACAAGATCAAGTCGTTCGACGAAGACGATCTGCATTCGATCTCGGAAATGATCCGTCACGAGGTCGAGCATGCCACCAATGTCATTACCGACCGCGCCAAGAAGGCGGAAGCCCGCATTCGTCAGTTTACGGACAATGCCGGTGAAAACCTGGGCGCCGCCAAGGATCGCGCTACCGAGGTCATTACCGACAACCCCGTCCCGGCCAGCCTGATCGCCCTGGGCGTCGGGGTTGTGCTGGGGATGATCCTGTCGTCGGGCCGGAAGTAAAACCGGAGACTTCGCATGATCAAAGGCCGCATCCTCAGGGTGCGGCCTTTTTTGTTGCGGCGGACACGATATGCCTGTCGGCTGGACTACTTCTTCTCGGTCGGATGATTGTTGATCACCGGCGCCGAATGATCCTTCTTCTGCAGGTCGTGAATACGCAGTACGACCGGTCCCAGGATGACGAGGAACAGAACGGGCAGGAAGAAGATGATCATGGGGACGGTCAGCTGGGCGGGCAGGGCCGCCGCCTTTTTTTCGGCCGCCGACAGGCGCAGTTCGCGGTTTTCCTTGGCCATGACGCGCAGCGCCGTGCCCAGAGGCGTCCCGTACTTCTCGGCCTGGATCATGGCCGTACAGACGGACTTGATGCCGGGATGGCCGGTGCGGCGCGACAGGCCTTCATAGGCCATGCGGCGCTCGGGCAGATAGCTCAGTTCGGCGACGAGCAACGACAGTTCCTCGGCCAGTTCGATCGAGCTGGGGCCCATTTCGGCGCTGACCTTTTGCAGGGCAGCTTCGATCGACATACCGGCCTCGACCGAGATCAGGAGCAGGTCGAGCGCGTCGGGGAAGGCCGCGACGATCGATTCGCGCCGCTTCTGCGCCATGTTCGAAATATAGATGTTAGGCGCGTAATAGCCGGCGACGAAGGCGCCGACCGTGATCAGCAGCTTCATATTGAGCTGGAAATGGCCGATCTTGACGATGAAGACTTCGACGAAAGCCAGGATGCCCAGCACGAACGGCATGGCCAGGCGGAAGAAGTAGAATGTCGAAACGGGCTTCGGACCACGGAAGCCGGCCATGGCCAGCTTGTCGACGACCTTGGCGTCTTCCAGAAGGGTCTTGAGGTTCAGGCGGTCGACGATCTTCTTGTACAGGCTTTCGTCGGTCTGACGGATCGAGGTCGAGGCGACCTGCTGCCGCGACATGCGGCGCAGTTCCTCGCGGCGGTGCTGGACCGCCTTCATGCGCTTTTCCAGTTTCTCGTCGACCACCATGCCCTTCATCAGGGTCATGACGGTGAAGAAGACCATGAGGGCGACGGCGAACGATACCAGCGTCGCCGGTGTCATCAATGAGGAGGCGAAGTCTTCCACGTCGTCTCCCTTACATCTTGAAATTGATCATCTTGCGCATGGCAAGAATGCCCAGCACCATCCATACCGCACCGCCCAGGAACATCATCTGGCCCATGGGGCGCGTGAACATGGGGTGCAGGTATTCGGGCCGGGTAATGGTGATCATGGTGCCCACGGCCGGCGGCAGCGAACCGATGATGCCGGCCGACGCGATGGCTTCGGACGACAGGGCCTTGATCTTTTCGCGCATCATCTTGCGGGCGCGCAGGACCGACGACAGGTTGCCCAGCGCTTCGGCCAGGTTACCGCCGGTCTTGGCCTGGATGGCGATGACGATGGTGAAGAAGCGCAGTTCCGGCGACGCGATGCTTTCGCTCATCCGTTCCAGCGCGTTGTCGAGCGTCATGCCGACGCCGACGTTTTCGACCAGGCGCTGGAACATGGGCCCGAGCGGCGCGGGGCTTTCCTTGGCGATGATCTTCAGGCCGTCGTTGACCGGCAGGCCCGACTTGATGCCGCGGACGATGATGTCCATGGCGTTGGGGAATTCCTCGGTAAACTTTTTGAGGCGGCCGCCGGCCATGAAGCCCAGGACCCAGCGCGGCGCGCCGTAGCCGAAGGCGAAGCCGGCGCCAAGGGAGACCAGCAGGCGGTATTGCACGGGCATCTTGAGCAGGACGAAGGGCACGATGGCGGCAACGACGCCCAGCGCGACGCTGTAGATCATGAACTGCTTGATATTCGGCGTCAGGCCGGCGTGCAGCATGCGCGTACTCAGGGTCAGGCGCTTCTTGCGTTCGCGCTTTTCGGCTTCTTTCAGCTGGTCCGTGATCTGCTTGCGGCGTTCTTCAGGCGTCTTGGCGGTGGCGGCATTCTTGCGCTTGGCGCGGCTCATGGCGCCCGTGCCGATGGCCTGGGTGCGCTTGGCCAGCTGCGGCGAAGACGACGATCCCGTCAACACCCAGCCGACCGAGGCGATCAAGATAAAACCGACAAGGGCGATCAGCGCGATAAGCATGGTTACTCCGAGGCGTCGAGAGCTTCTGCCAGCTCCCGTTCAAGACCATAGTACTTGGCGCGGTCCCAGAAGCGCGGGCGGCCGATGCCGGTCGAACGGTGGCGGCCGATGATCTTGCCTTCCTTGTTCTCGCCCTCGATTTCGTACAGGAACAGGTCCTGGGTGACGATGACGTCGCCTTCCAGGCCCAGCACCTCGGTAATGTGGGTGATGCGGCGCGAACCGTCGCGCAGGCGGGCGGCCTGGACGATCAGGTCGATCGAGCCGACGATCATTTCACGGATGGTGCGGCTGGGCAGGCCGTAACCGCCCATGGTGATCATCGATTCGAGACGCGAAACGGCTTCGCGCGGACTGTTGGCGTGGAGCGTGCCCATCGACCCGTCGTGGCCGGTGTTCATGGCCTGGAGGAGGTCGAAGGCCTCGGGGCCCCGGACTTCGCCGACGATGATGCGTTCGGGACGCATCCGCAGACAGTTCTTGACCAGGTCGCGCATGGTGATCATGCCCTGGCCTTCCAGGTTGGGGGGACGCGTTTCCAGACGCACGACGTGCGGCTGCTGCAGCTGCAGTTCGGCGGCGTCTTCGCAGGTCACGACGCGTTCGGTCGGGTCGATGAAGGCGGTCAGCGTATTGAGCAGGGTCGTCTTGCCCGAACCGGTACCGCCGGAGATCAGGACGTTACAGCGCGATGCGCCGATGACGCCCAGAACGCGCGCCCCTTCCGGGCTGATGGAGCCGAACTCCACCAGGTTGCGCATGGTCAGCTTGTCCTTCTTGAACTTCCGGATGGTCAGTGTCGGACCGTCGAGCGCCAGCGGCGGGGTGATGACGTTGACGCGCGAACCATCGGGCAGCCGCGCGTCGCAGATCGGCGACGCTTCGTCGACGCGGCGGCCGACCTGGCTGACGATGCGCTGACAGATGTTCATCAGCTGCTGATTGTCGCGGAAGCGGACATTGGTCAGCTGGACCTTGCCGCCGACTTCGATGAAGACGCGCTGGGCGCCGTTGACCATGATGTCGGCGATGTCGTCGCGCGCCAGCAACGGCTCCAGAGGCCCGTAACCCAGGACGTCGTTGATGATGTCCTGGACCAGGCTGTCCTGCTCGGCCACCGACATCGACACGTTCTTGATGGCGACCAGTTCGGCGACGATGTCGCGGATTTCCTCGGACGCCGCCTTGTGGTCGAGCTGCGCCAGCTGCGACAGGTCGATCGTGTTCAGCAGTGCGTTGAAGATCGCCGTCTTGGTGGCGTGATAGTAGTCGGACTGTTCGCGGACGATCTCGGTGATCGCCTGCGCCTTGTGCATCTGTTCCAGGCCGGCGGCCAGCTTGGCCTTGGCACCGGGAGGGGCGGCGGGCTGGCCGGGGGCGGCGCCCGGCTGGCCGACGCGCTTTTCGTTGGCCAGTTCCGGCAGGGGCACATTGCCGCCGACCGTTTCGGGACGGCGTGCCGCATCGGGACGCGTAGCCGTGTCGGCCGCGGCGGAGGCGGGCGGCGGCGCAGACAGGGCCTGGGGCTTGGCCGCGTCGCCGCGCGCGGCGTCACGCGCGGCGGCGACAGCCGCGGACGCGGGCCGCGGCGCCTGAGGGGCAGCGCGGGGACTGTCTTGATCCGTCGGACGTTTGCCAAACACGGGCGATCAGCTCACTTTTTGAAGAGTTTGGACAGGAAGGACGGCTTGGCCTTGATCTCGGGCGCACGGCCGGTGATCGCCGCCGTCAGCTGGTCCAGGCTTTCGGCGACCTTGCCGCCCTGGCCGATCTCGGCGATCATCTGCCCGTTGTTCGACGCCTGGCCGAACAGCTTGGGATCGAAGGGGATCAGGCAGCTTGGCTCGATGCCCAGCGCGGCGGTGAAGTCCTTGACGGCGATTTCCGGGCGGCCCGGAATATCCATCTGGTTCAGCACCAGCTTGGGCGCCGAATCGTTGGGGCGCGCGCCCTTCAGGAGGTCGATGATATTCTTGGCGTTGCGTAAGGACGCCAGGTCCGGCGTCGCCACGATCACCACGTCGTCGGCCGTGATCAGGCTGCGCTTCAGCCAGGGCGTCCAGACGTGCGGCAGGTCCATGACGATGAAGGGCGCGACCGAACGCACCTTGCGCGTCACGTCTTCGAAGGCCTCGGTGTCGGCCAGGTAATCCTGGTCGAGCGTCGCCGGCGCCGAGAACAGCGACAGGCGGTCCGAGCACTTGGTCAGCATGCGGTCGAGCAGCACGGCGTCGACGCGGTCGGGCTCGTTGAGCGCATCGGCCAGGCCCTGCAGCGGGTCCTGGTTGAAATCGAGGCCGGCCGTGCCGAACGGCAGGTCGTAGTCGACGATCACGGCGTTGGCTTGCATGGCCTCGGCCAGATTGTAGGCGAAGTTGTGGGCGATCGACGACGAACCGGCGCCGCCGCGTGCCCCCACGAAGGCGATGGCGCGGCCGACGAACGGCGTTTCCGGGTCGTTGAACAGCGAGGCGACCGTCTTGATCAGCTGCAGGGGCTGGATCGGGCCGACCATGTATTCGCTGACGCCCTGGCGAATCAGTTCGCGGTAAAGCGAGATGTCGTTGTGCGCGCCGATGACGACCACCTTGGTCGCCGCGTCGCACACCTCGGCCAGCTGGCCCAGCTGGTCCAGCATGTCGCGGCCGCGCGCGCCGGTTTCGACGAAGATCAGCGAGGGCGTGGGCTCGTTACGGTACGTGTCGATGGCTTCGAAGATGCCGCCGCGCTTGACGACGCACTGGGCGCGCGTCATGCGGCGGTCGAGCGCCGCCGTGTCGCAGGCGGAAAGCGACTCTTCGGAATCCGGGAAGAAGTGGATGCCGATGCGCGGGATCGAAATGGCGCCGATATCGTCGTCACCCATCGCATAGGCGGGCTGGGCGTAGGCGGGCTGGCCCGCGGCTTGCGCGGCAAAGGCGCTCATACGCGCCTCAGGCGCCGGCGCATCGTCGTCGGCGAAGGGATCGCGGCCGATCGGCGTTTCGTACGGGTTTACCAGCGCCGGATCGATGTCCGGCGTCGCGGGCTCGCCCAGGTCGTGGACGGGCGCGCCGTGGTCGACCTTGAGCGGCGAATAATCGGTGACGAATTCGTCGTCGAGATCGTCGAAGCTGTCGAACGGATCGTTGTGTTTTGCGGGATTGACCATGGCTGTACCTGTTTACCCGTACCTTACTTAATGGCCTGCGAAACCGTACCCTTGGCCGTATCGTCGGCTTCGGAGGACGTCTTTTCACCCTTGCGGTATTTCTCCAGGATGACGGACTTGCGCGCGGCGTCGGTGGGGGTGGGCGGCGCCGGCGATTCAAGATCGCGCGGATCGGCGATCTGGGCGGCGAGGTTGGAATTTATGGCGCAGCCGAAATTCTTGTACGGCTTGTTGTCGCGGGTGGCCGACAGGTTTTCCCACGTCTTGTTGCAGCCGTAGAGGTGGCCGCTATAGGTGGTGACGTGGATGCTGACCACGTCTTCCGGCTGCTCGCGGCGGCTTGAGACCGACAGGTCGTCGTCGGACACGTCATGGCCCAGCAGATAGGCGCGAATGGCGCGGCCGGCATTGATCGCCTCGGGATTGCCGGCGGTGACGATTTCCACGCTCATCGGCTCGCCCGTCGTCCAGCTGGCGCGGCTGGCCAGACGGTCGAGCGCGCGGCGCTGGTTCTCGGACAGGCCGCTTTGATTGACGCGCAGGTTGACGTCGTCGGTCTGCGTATCGGCGCGCAGGGGGTATTGCTCGGTCGGCAGGACCGGCTCCGGCGCCTTGGCGGTCTTTTCCGGCGGCGCGGAGGCGCAGGCGGCCAGGGCCAGCAGGCCCGCGCTTGCGCAGAACGTCAGGGCGGCCCGGAAATGGTTCTTGAGGGGGCTGTAAGTCATGACGTCTCCTATTCGATCACGTAGCCGATCGGCGCCTGGTAAGGGGCGGCCGGGGGCGGCGCCTGGCCGTCGACGGGCTTGTGAATGACGCGGTTGAGATTGCCCATGAAGACGGTCGACAGGTCGTCGGCGGCGTGGAGATTGTCGGCCGGCGTCTGCAGCGCGTTCGGATCGGTCGGTGCGACGATGTACGGCGTGACGATGACGACCATCTCGGTTTCGTCGTTCAGGAAGTCGCGCGAGCGGAAAAGCGTGCCCAGCACCGGCAGGGTGGTCAGGCCCGGCAGCGAGCCGATGGCTTGCTTGTACTTGGATTGCAGCAGGCCCGCGATCATCAGCGACGACCCGGACTGCATTTCGACGCTGGTCTCGGCGCGGCGGACCGTCAGGCCGGGGATCGTCAGGCTGGAGCTGAGCGAAAGGGCGCCGACATTGGTCAGTTCCGACACTTCGGTCGACACCTTGAGCGAGATGCGGCCGCTGGAGGTGACGACGGGGGTGAAGCCGAGGCCGACGCCGAACGGCTTGAATTCGACGGTGACGCGGCCCTGGTTGTCCTGGCCGACCGGCACGGGGAATTCGCCGCCGGCGAGGAAGCGCGCCGATTCACCCGACACGGCGGTCAGGTTGGGCTCGGCCAGCGTCCGCACCAGGCCGACCTGTTCGAAGGCCTGGATCATGGCCGTAGCCTTGTTGAGGCCGTCGGAGCCGACGGAATCGCGGTAGGTCGCGGTTTTGTAGTTGGACGCGTCGGCCGGGCCGTGGACGATGTCATAGCAATTCGTCTGGCTGGTGTCCGAGCAGGGAACGCCCAGCATCGGCTGCTTGGTGGTGTCCAGCGTATAGCCGCCGGTGACGCCGCCGAGCAGCTTGTTGTTGACGCCGTAGGTCGGTGACTGCGCCAGGCTGTACTGCACGCCGCCGAACTGGCCGATCAGCGCCGACTTGTCGAAGCCGAGCTGCTTGATGGTGTTGCGGTTGACCTCGACGATGCGCACCTTCAGCGTCACCTGGTCCTTGCCGGCGATCGAAATCAGGTTGAGCACGTTTTCCGGCTTGTCGACATAGGTCTGGGCCAGACGGGAGATCTCGTCGGCGTCGCCGGCGTTTCGCGCCATGCCCGACAGCACGATATGGCCGTTCAGGCTTTGGACCTCGACATGGCTTTCCGGGAACAGGCGATGGACCGTGTCGGACAGGTTGTCGGTCGGCGCTTCGACGCGGACCGACAGGTTGAGGATCTGGCGGCCCATGCCGTCGAAGAAGATGGCGTCCGACTGACCGGCGGCGACGCCCAGCACGAAGATGCGGCGCGGCGTGCGCAGCACGGCGTCGGCGACGGCCGGGTTCGACACGAAGACGTCGCTGGCGTCGGCGGGCAGGTCGATGACGGCCGAGCGGCCCTTGGCCAGGTTCAGCACCTGGGTCCGGACCGGCGAGGACTGCGTGGTGACGCGCATCGGCGCCGCTGCGGACGGCATGTAGGGCACAGGCGCGGCGATCGCAGATACGCCTGAGGCCGCGAACAAGATCGCGGCGCTCATGGTTAAAATGTGGAGACGGCGGACCTTGCGGGTCATGACGGCGGGGCTAGGGGTCATCGCGATACCAGGACCTCCGAGGTCTGACCGTTGCGGAATACGCGGATGCTGGACTGGGTGTCGCCCGACGGCGTGGCGCCGACGACGCCCGAGGGGCCCTGCTGGTCCGCGTAGGAACGCAGGAGGAGCGAAAGGGTGCCGGACGCCTTGGCCAGGACCAGGGCCTGGCCGTCATTGGGTGCGACCTCCAGCGTGGCGGTGGCGCCGATCATGTTGGGCTTGTCCTCGGTCTTGACTTGCTGGTCGATAGCCAGGACGCGGATATTGCGCAGGACGGGCTGGACACTGTCGATATTGCCGCCCTGACCGCCCTGGCGCGGAATCTGGTGGGTGACCAGGATGTCGACGTGGTCGCCCGGCAGGATGAAGCCGCCGGCGGTATTGTCGACGCTGACCGGCACGGCGATGGCGCGCATGCCCGGCTGCAGCATGACCGCCATGAAGCCGCCGGCGTCGGCGCGGACGACCTTGGCGTCGAGGATGGGCTCGCCCTGCTGAATGTCTTCGCGGGCGACACCGCCGATATAGGCGGCCTTGGCGCCAGGGCCGATCAGGCGCTGGGCGGCGCCGGCCATGTCCTGGCCGGTCTTGACGATCTTGGCGGCGGCCTCTTCGGTGCCGGCATTGGCGATCGGCGCGGCGCCCGACTTGTCTGTGATGTAGGCGGTGTTGACCTTGTCGCCGGGCCAGTCCTGCCAGGTCAGGTCGTCGTCGCTGAGATGCGTGCCGGCCTTGATGGCCCGGGCGGCGACCAGGACGTGCGCCATGGCGACGGGCGGAGGCGCTGCCGCGACGGTCGCGGATGCGGTCGCCGACGTCGTGGGCTTGCCCGAAATCAGCGTGCGCACGAGGAAAAACAGCAGGATGCCGGCAACGGCCGCTATGCCTAAAACGACGTATCGTGACGTCTTCATCCACCTGGTCCTTGAAAGCCCGTGCCGCCTTCTGGCGGGCATGGTTCGAGATTATGTCGGCGGATGTTGGCTTAAGGTTAGTTAACGTCCGCCTAAAGAAAGCTGTGCTTTGGATATTTTATGATGCCGGCCCTGCAACGCGGCCTCGCAAAAAGGTGCAGGCTTACAGGTGCAGCAACGGCAGCAGGTCGGAATGCGAGATGGCCAGAAGGCCGCCCGCGCAGATGGCGACGCCGTAGGGAATGTCGCCCTTGGCTTCGAGATGGCGGCCGATATAACCGGGCAGGGCGTGGGCGAATTGACCCGCGTTGCGGCGCGCCCACAAAAGACCTAGCGTCAGGACGCCGCCGGCCAGGGCCGTATAGACGAGAAAGGCCAGCGTGCCGTCCGTGCCCAGCCACAGGGTCGTGGCGGCGATCAATTTGGCGTCGCCGCCGCCCATGACGCGCAAGGCAAACAGGATCATGCCGGCGATCAGGCCGGCGAAGCCCAGGCCCAGATGGACGCCCCATTGCTCAGGGCTCAGGCCCAGCAGAAGCGCCGCCGGCAGGAAGGCGAGGCCAAGGCCCAGCGTCAGGCGGTTGGAAATGGTCATGCTTTCGATATCGGTCTTCGCGGCCCACAGCAGGCAGGCGGGGTAGACAAGGGCGAAGAGCAGGGGGATCAGCATGATGGAGTCCTCGAGCGCAGTCGAAAAGTGTGAAGCGGCTTTGAGTCAGACTGCGCGAAAGAAAAAGACGATAGGTTCGCGTCTTCTATAGCAGGACGAGGTTAACTGCCGGTTGCTCCGGTGACCGCGGTGCCGATGCGACCGAACATGGTGGCCATGGAGTCGCGGTAGGTATAGAGCGCCGTCACGAGCGCGAGAAAGACAAGAGCGCAGATCAGAGCGTACTCGATGACCGTCGCACCCCTTTCGTCTTTCAGAAACCTGCGCAGCATGGACGTGTATCCCCGGAAAGTAAAAGGGCCGCAGACCATTGAAAGTCTGCGGCCCAGTCGGATCTGGATTTCCCGCGCCCGGAAACCCGGGCGCCGGCCGCTTGCGCGGAGGATTAGCCGACCTTCGAAGCGACCTTGTTGAAGGTGCCCGACAGGTTCGAACCCAGGGTCGTCAGGATCGAGATCAGGGCGACGGCGATCAGAGCAGCGATCAGGCCATATTCAATGGCGGTCGCGCCGGATTCGTTCTTGGCAAAGCGGGTGATGAACTTGGTCATATGGATCTCCTGGAACATATTGATAAAGCAAACCATAGTCGTCTGGTATCGGGTGGGACCAGCACTTTGCAGGTTTGCTCCCGAACACGAGACCACAATATCGGCGAATGATTAAAGCCAAGTAAATGTTTGTGTATTCGTCGGATTTTTCTATAGTTAATCGATGTTTATATTTAATTTGAATTAAGGTTAAGGCGCATTATCTATTCTCAATTTTGAATGAATTGGGAAATTTTTCCGTTAGTATTCCATTCAGCATTTTTAAAGAAATCTTCTTTACCCTCTTTCCTAACGCCGCCCTCACGTCTCAAGCCCTAGGCTGGAGTTACACGCGTGCAGGCGCGCCCGGATTCAAGACGACGCTAAATTCCAAAAAGGGATTCCTTCATGACCGATTTTCGTGCGATCCCGTTCCGCAAGGCGGCTCTGGCCTTCGCGGCCCTCGCCCTGGTGGCCTTTGCCGGTCAGGCCTCGGCCGAACAGCGCGTCGTCGTCGAGAAGAACCACACCTTGCGTGTCACCCTGTCGGCGGCGGCCGGTTCGGTCATCGTCGGCAATCCCGACATCGCCGACGTCAATATCGTCGACTCGCGCACCATATATATAGTCGGCCGCGGCTTCGGCAGCAGCGCGGTCACCGTGACCGGCCGGGACGGCAAGGCGCTGTTCGACGGCGAGGTCGTGGTCAGTGGCGCGCGCCAGGGCGCCATCACCGTCTATAAGGGTCTCAAGCCCAGCCTGATGGTGTGCGCCAATGTCTGCATTTCGCAGGATATCAACGACAGCAACTCGTCCCAGGCATCCTCGCCGGCCTTGCCGGTCATGCCCGGCGCCACGGCTCCCGCCGCGGCGGTCAGTCAATAATCCTGCTCTTAACGGACTATTGAGGCTGAGCCTGTAAGGTCGCGGACAACGCCTCCCCAGGGAAAACGCATGCAGGCCGGCCGCCGCCTCTTCGACATTTCGCGACTTCACAGCCGCTTCGGCCGCGACCGCAAGGGCGCCGTCGCCGTCGAATTCGCCCTCGTCGCCTTTCCGCTTATCTTTTTGTTGCTGGCCTGTTTCGAGCTGGCCATGATCATCGTCCTTTCGGTGACGCTCGACCACGCCACCGACGTCACGGCGCGCCAGATCCGCACCGGCATCCTGACCCAGAGCAATTCGACCGCCGCGGCCTTCGTACAGAAGGTGTGCGACAACATGGGGTGGCTGGCCTCGACCTGCCCGTCCAGCCTGCACGTCGACGTCCAGACCTATGACAGCTTTGCCCAGGTGCCGACGACCGACCTGATCAAGAACGGCCAGTTCGACACGGCGAACTTCGCCTACAATATCGGCTCCGGCTCCAAGATCCAGCTGGTGCGCGCCTATTACGAATGGCCGCTGTTCACCCCGCTGCTTCAGGCGGGCCTCGCCACGCTGAGCAACAAGGACGCGGTGATCTCGTCCAAGGTCGTTTTCAGGAACGAGCCCTTCTGATGGGACTTCTTCGCCCTCTCGCAAATATGGTCCGCTTGCGCGGCTTTCTCGGCGACAAACGCGGCGTGTCCGCGGTCGAATTCGCGCTGATCGCACCGATCCTGATCATGATCTATCTGGCGCTGGCCGAACTGACGCTGGGCATGATGGCGTCGCGCCGCACCTCGCACCTGGCGGCGACCATCGGTGACCTGGCCGCCCAGTCGGAAAACCTTACGGACGCCAATATTACCGACCTGTGGTCGATCGGGACCAGCATGATGCAGCCCTTCGACACCGGCACCAGTCTCAAGATGCGCCTGACCTCGATCACCATGCAGAGCAACAAGGTGGCGACGGTGAACTGGAGCCAGGCGCAGAACATGACCAAGTATTCGACGGGGGCGGCGATTTCGAGCGTCACCACGGACCAGATCGCCGTCGGCGAAAGCCTGATGATGACCGAGGTCGAATACGACTATGTCTCGCCGATCGGCAACTTCTTGCCCGGCACGTCGAAGTTCACCGACACCTTCTTCCACCATCCGCGTAACGGCCAGGCCGTCACCAATACCAATTAAGTGCGCTCAAGCGCCGTTTGGAATTAATACCAACGGCGATTGCCTTTGACTCAATCGCCGTTGGCAAGGGCGCCACACTTTTGTTCTTTGGCCGCCGCCGGCATGTCCTCAAAAAGCGAAGCGTTAGGACAACGCTTCTGGGCGGCGAGCCATCGGGGCCGCCCGTGCGGCGGCGTTTGAGCTGAAAAAAAGCTTATACCAACGGTCATTCTTTATGACCGTTGGTATAAGCGCGGCCTTCAAGCACGGCGCGGATCAGGGAGAGCTTGGTCTCCGTCTCGATGCGCTCCTCGCGCGGATCGCTGTCGGCGACGATGCCGCCGCCGGCCGCCGCGCGGAACTGCCAGGCCTTATGGTCGTCGCGCTCGAAGGCCAGCGTCCGGATCAGCACGTTCGAATCCATGGCGCCGCCGGCGTCGATAAAGAAGAGCGACCCGCAATAGGGGCCGCGCGCCGCCTCCATCTCACTGATGACCTTCATCGCCTGGACCTTGGGTGCGCCGCTGATCGAGCCGGGCGGGAATGACGCCGTCAGCACGTCGGCCGCCGTCCGGCCCTCGGCCAGAGTCCCGAGCACGGTTGAAACGAGATGGTGGACATTGGCGAAGGATTGCAGCCGATTGAGGTGGGGCACGATGACGCTGCCAACTTCGGCCACGCGCGACAGGTCGTGACGCATGAGGTCGACGATCATCAGGTTTTCGGCGCGGTCCTTGGCGCTGTTCAGCAGTTCGGCGGCAAGGCTTGCGTCCTCTTCAGGCGTTTTCCCGCGCGGGCGCGTGCCTTTGATGGGCTCGGATTCCATGGCACGGCCGTTTCCAACGCGAATGAAACGCTCCGGGCTGTTGGACACGATGGCGCGCTCGCCCAGGCGCAGCATGGCGCCGAAGGGCGCCGGGCCGCGGGCATGCAATAGCGTGGCGACATCGCCGGGCGTGACGCCCGATTTCAGCCGGCCGGTCCAGCCGCGCGCCAGATTGGCCTGGAACAGGTCGCCGGCGTGGATCTGGCGCACGACGGCCGCAACCTTGTCTTCGTGCACATCGTCCGGCGTTTCGAGCCGCAGCGGCCCATCGGCGAGGGCGCCGTCCAGAGGCGCCTTTTCCGCCGTGGCGTCATACAGTGCGGCCAGGCGACGGCTGGCCGCCTCGGCGTCCGCCTGTGTCCTTCCGCGGCCGATCGCCGTCAGGCTGCCGCCGACATGATCGAAGGCCAGTACAGACGTGTACAGCCGCACCACCAGGTCGGGCCAGACGCCGCGGCCCTCGATGCGGAATGGCCGGCGCTTCAGGCTTTCGAGGCGCAGGCCCAGTTCGAAGCCCGCCAGCCCGACCACGCCGCCCGTGAACGGTGGGAGGCCCGGATGATGATCTTCCGGCCGGACAAAGGCGGTGGCGTCCCTGAGAAAGGTTTCGGCCTCGCGTGGATCGTCGTAGGCGAGGACGGCCTCGGCGACGGGTTCGGCCATCAGGTAGCTGAAGCGCGCACGCTCTCCGCCCGAGACCAGTGCTGCCGCGCCCGTGTGTTCGAACCACGCCGACAGGCGGGCGAAAGGCTCTGCGCCCTGCGGTATTTCGCGGGTGTGGATAAACGGGATGTGAGCCGAAAACGGCAACATTCACAGCAACTTGATTCGATTGTGGGCAGAGGCGAGCGCACACTGATATCAGGATTTCACTGCCGCATTCAAGGCATTCGCCAGGCCGAACGCAGCAATCGAAACCCTATGGATGGAGGTCCATTGATTGTCCCTTGGAGCGGTATGCGTGTCTGCATCCCGCTCCTTTTTTGTAAACCTCCCCGAACCTCCCCTGGTATCAGGGGAGGGGGACCGCACGAGCGGGCCGAAGCAAAGCGAAGGCACGTCAGAGGTGGTGGTGGGGTCGACTCGCGAAATCCTAAATTTCCCCATCGACTACGACGCAACTGCCTGAAGGTGCGGTCGAACCGCACTCCCCAAGCCGACAATTTATCTGAACGGCGGCTCGTCGAAGGCCCTGAGCTTGCGCGAATGCAGCCGCGAGCCGAAATCGCGCAGTATGCCCACCGTCTCGATCCCGATATCGATGTGTTCGCGGATAGCGCGCTCATAGAAATGGTTCGCCTGGCCCGGCAGCTTGAGCTCGCCGTGCAGCGGCTTGTCCGACACGCACAACAGCGTGCCGTAGGGCACGCGGAAGCGGTAACCCTGGGCGGCCAGGGTCGCGCTTTCCATATCGATCGCGACGGCGCGCGACTGCGAAAAGCGCAATGCGCTCGACGTGTAACGGAGCTCCCAGTTGCGGTCGTCGGTGGTGACGACCGTACCGGTGCGCAGGCGTTTCTTCAGCGCGTCGCCGTCCTCCCCGGTGATGCGTACCGCGGCCGAATGCATGGCCTGCTGGACTTCCGCGATGGCCGGGATCGGGATTTCCCGCGGCAGCACGTCGTCGAGCACGTGGTCGTCGCGCAGATAGGCGTGGGCCAGCACGTAGTCGCCGATGCTCTGCGACGGGCGCAAGCCCCCGCAGTGGCCGATCATCAGCCAGACGTGCGGACGCATGACCGCCAGGTGGTCGGTGATATTCTTGGCGTTGGACGGGCCGACACCGATATTGACCAGGCTGATGCCCTGGCGGCCTTCGGCCAGCAGGTGGTAGGCCGGCATCTGGTGCTTGCGCCATGGCGAATTGGCGATCAGCTCGTCCGGATTGGGCGTGTCCTTGGTGATCAGGAAGTTGCCGCAGCACGACAGCGCCGTGTAGGGGCTGTCGGGCTTCTTCGACTGTTCCAGCGCGTAGGTGACGAAGACATCGACGTAGCGATTGTAGTTCGTCATCAGGATGTAGCTTTGCGTATGTTCGGCCGGCGTGCCCGTATAGTGCCTGAGGCGCGCCAGCGAGAAGTCGGTGCGCAAACCGTCGAACAGGGCCAGCGGCAGGTTACCGTCGTCGTCGATCAGTTCCAGGCCGTCGGCGACCTCGTTGCCGATCAACGCCAGTTCCGTCGCCGGAAAGTGCCGCGTCAGATCCAGCGCCGACACTGAATTGAGATCCAGTCCCGCGCCGTCGAGGACATAGGGATAGGGGATTTCCTGGTCGGACAGGGCCACGAAACATTCGGCGCCGTAATCGCGGACCAGAAGCTCGAGCTGTTCTTCGATGTAGTCGCCGAACAGGTCGGGGCGTGTAATCGAGCTGGAATAGGAGCCGGGCCGGGAAAACCGGGCGAAGGCGCGGTTGACCTGGGGGTGGCGCGGCGTGAAGACGGCGGTATCGTCCTCGGGTTCCTGGACGCCCCTCCAGACAACGGTCAGCTTGGGATAGCAGTAACGGCCGGCGGCGCGCTTTTCCTGTGACGGCCGCGTGCGGTCCTTGAGATAGGCCTGGAGGTCTTCCTGCAGGGCGCTCACCGAGGCGTTGAACAGTGAGGACAGCGTCTTGACGGCGTCGGCGGCGTTCAGCGGCCGTTGTGCGGCCGCCGGTGCGGCCTTGCTTTTCATATGTGTGTTCATGGGAAACCGTAACACGGTCCCATTATATTCGCCAATCGCCCGGACGATGAATTTTTACGACAAACTGTTTGAGGACATGGGCTTCAGGCCCAGTTCCGCCATCAGGTGGGCATCGCTGCCGCGTTCGGGATTTGGCGTGGTCAGCAACTGGTTGCCGACGAAGATCGAATTGGCGCCGGCCAGGAAGCACAAAGCCTGGAGCTCCTCGCTCATTTCGGTGCGGCCGGCCGACAGGCGAACCATCGACTGCGGGCAGACGATGCGCGCCACGGCGACGGTGCGCACGAACTCGATGCCGGAAATCCCGCCCTCGCCTTGTGCCTTCTCGCCCAGCGGCGTGCCGGCGACGGCGACCAGGTTGTTGATCGGCAGGCTGTCGGGATGGCGCGGCAGGGTGGCCAGCTGGTGCAGAAACGAGACGCGGTCGGCACGCGATTCGCCGAGCCCCATAATGCCGCCGCAGCACGTCTTCATGCCGGCGTCGGCCACGGCCTGCAGCGTATCGAGGCGTTCCTGGTAGGTGCGCGTCGTGACGACCTGGTCGTAATATTCCGGCGAGGTGTCGAGGTTATGGTTGTAATAGTCGAGGCCGGCGGCCTTCAGATGTTCGGCCTGGTCGGGACGCAGCATGCCGAGCGTGGCGCACGTCTCCATGCCCATCGCCTTGACGCCCGAAATCATGGCCTCCAGCGCCGGCAGATCGCGATCCTTGAGTTCACGCCAGGCCGCGCCCATGCAGAAGCGTTGCGCGCCGCCGTCCTTGGCGGCCTGGGCCGCCGACAGCACCTCGTCGACCGGCATCAGCTTGGATGCCTTCAGCCCCGTATCGAAATGCGAGGATTGCGAACAATAGCCGCAGTTTTCGGCGCAGCCGCCGGTCTTGACCGACAGGAGTTGCGACAACTGGACTTCGCTGGGATCGAAATGGCGGCGATGGACACTGGCCGCCTGGAAGACCAGCTCCATGAAGGGCAGGTCGAACAGGGCGGCGATTTCGCCCTTGGTCCAGTCGGTGCGTACGGTTGCGATCGGTTGCGAAGTGTCGGCCATGGTAGTCTCCTTATCTCGCCTATCTCATGGTCGCGGGCGGCTAGGCAAGTGACTTATACCGTTTCCAGAAATTGCGGAGGAACGGCATCGGTCAGCCAGACGCCGTTGTCGGCCTGATAGAAGGCGAAGCCCTCGGCCTGCATACGGCCGGCGGCGACGCGGAAGATGATCGGCTTGCCGTGGCGTTGCCCGACCTTGACCGCCGTTTCCTCATCTCCCGACAGATGGACCTGCTGGCGTGACTGTGGCTTCAACCCTTCCGCGCGAATAGCGTCGGCGAAGCGCGTCGCAGTGCCGTGGAACAGGATGTCGGGCGGGGTAACGGGTGTGAGGCCAAGCGCGACGGTCACCGAATGGCCCTGGGCGGCGCGGATACGCAGTCCGTCGGGCGAAAGTGTAAAGCGCTGCTTGTCGCTTTCGGCGACGATGCGGCGAACGTCGTCTTCGGTGACGGCCTGGCCGTAAGCGCAGGCCTTCGTCACCAGATCGCCGAGATCGGTCCAGCCGGCGGGGTCCAGAGTCAATCCAATCGTCTCAGGCTGGTGACGTAGGACCAGGCTGAGGAATTTGCTTATCGTCTTGTCGTTCATAAGGCGGCGGCTTTTATCACGCCCACGCGTCGGGCGCACGATTTCAATTCATATAAAGATATCTTTATATCTTTATTGCATGGTACCGGCCAAGCCGGTATAAGCCGGTCATCGCAATTGCAACCGGAATAGACCCATGCCCGACACCCAGGACTTCATCGTCAGAGATTTGAGCCTCGCCGCCTGGGGCCGCAAGGAAATCGACATTGCCGAAGGCGAAATGCCGGGCCTGATGGCCACGCGCGCCGAATTCGGCAAGGACCAGGTGCTGAAGGGCGCGCGTATCGCCGGCTCGCTGCACATGACGATCCAGACGGCCGTGCTGATCGAGACGCTGCAAGCCCTGGGCGCCGAAGTGCGCTGGGCATCGTGCAACATCTTCTCGACCCAGGACCACGCCGCCGCGGCGATCGCCGAACGCGGCACCCCGGTCTTTGCCGTCAAGGGCGAGACGCTGGAAGAATACTGGGACTACGCCCACCGCATCTTCGAATGGCACGACGGCGGCTATCCCAACCTGATCCTCGACGATGGCGGCGACGCGACGCTGCTCTGCGTTCTTGGCCCCAAGGCCGAAAAGGATCCGTCGGTCCTCGACAACCCGCAGAACGAAGAGGAAGAAGCGCTCTACGCCGTGATGAAGCGCTACCTCAAGGAAAAGCCGGGCTTCTATTCGGCGATCCGCGACGCGATTCAGGGCGTGTCGGAAGAAACCACGACGGGCGTCCACCGCCTCTACGCCATGGCGCAGAAGGGCGACCTGCCCTTCCCGGCGATCAACGTCAATGACAGCGTGACCAAGTCGAAGTTCGACAACCTCTACGGTTGCCGCGAAAGCCTGGTCGACGCCATCCGCCGCGCCACCGACGTCATGCTGGCCGGCAAGGTCGCGGTCGTCCTGGGCTATGGCGACGTCGGCAAGGGTTCGGCCGCGAGCTTGCGCAACGGCGGCGCCCGCGTCATCGTCACCGAAATCGATCCGATCTGCGCGCTGCAGGCTGCCATGGAAGGCTATGAGGTCCGGACGATGGAAGAGGTCGCGTCCGCCGGCGATATCTTCGTCACCGCGACCGGCAACAAGGACGTGCTGCGCCTCGAACACATGCGCGAAATGAAGCACAACGCCATCGTCGCCAATATCGGCCACTTCGATTCGGAAATTCAGATCGCGTCGCTTCGTAACTTCAAGTGGGACGAGATCAAACCGCAGGTCCACCACGTCGAATTCCCGGACGGCAAGAAGATCATCGTCCTGTCGGAAGGCCGCCTGGTCAATCTCGGCAATGCGACGGGCCACCCCAGCTTCGTCATGTCGGCGTCGTTCACCAACCAGACCCTGGCGCAGATCGAGCTGTGGACCAATGGCGGCAAGTACGACAAGACCGTCTATACCCTGCCCAAGCACCTCGACGAAAAGGTCGCCCTGTTGCACCTCGAAAAGCTCGGCGCCAAGCTGACCAAGCTCAACAGCGAACAGGCCGACTATATCGGCGTCCCGGTCGAAGGCCCGTTCAAGCCGGACCACTACCGCTACTAAGGAAAACGGCGCCGGAGACGGCGCCGTTTTTGTATTCGAATGGACAATCTCTATACCGTCATCGTCGATTACGCCGGCGGCACCTACATCTCGCAGGTCAGGGCTTCGAATGAAGCCGAAGCCCTGAAGCAGTGGTGTGCGTCCTTTTCCGTGGAAGAGGGCGTGCCTGAAAACGTGCGTCCGATTGCCGATAAAGTGCTCTCAGACCTAGATTTGTTCAAGCCGGTGGCTCTTGAGGGGCTAACGTCAGCTTGGCACGGCCGCACTGTCGACTATCGGCGTCGGTTAGGATCGATCAACATCGTCAGGACGGCCGAAGACTGAAGCTTACTTTAGTTCCGCCGGGACCTGGCCGCCGCTGGCTTCGAGCTTTTGCATGACGGCCTTGTGCAGCCAGATATTCATCGTGGCCGAGTCATCCGTATTGCCGGTGTAACCCAGCTCCTTCGCCAGTTCCTTGCGGTTCGCGAGGCTCGAATCGATGCCGGTCAGCTTCATCAGGTCGACGATGGAATGACGCCAGTCGAGCTTTTGGCCGGCAGACGCCTGTTCCTGGTCGAGAATGGCGGCAACGTCGACGCGCTCCTGGACGGCTGTCGGCACCGGTTGCTGCTGTTGCGGCGGCTGGGGCGCGTTGGCGACGCCCGTGGCCGGGGCCGGCTGCGCCGCCGGCGCCGCCTGTGATGCAGGCTTGGCATCGCCGTGCTTTACCGAAATGAACTGCTTGCCGAACAGGAAATCCTTGATGGCGCCGAAAACACTCATGTCCGCCTCCGTGAAAATGGGGAGCTCCCGTTTACGGCGGCGGACATAAGTTTGCGATCACCGCGTCACAGCACCGGAATCCAGATTTCGACAATGCCGTTTCCCGTCTTGCCGTCGAAGCGCTCGTCCATGCGCTCGAAGCTGGCGGCGTGTGCCATGCGCAGGCCCGACGCCGGCAGCCAGCGGTCGTAGATGTGCCGCCAGGTGTCGGACACGCCGCTGACGTGGCCGTCGTGCGTGAAGACGGCATAGGTGTGCGCCGGCGTCGTCAGGCTGGTCAGGCCTTCGGGCGCGGCGTTGCCCGGCTGGACCTCGACGGCGGACATATAGTCGAAGTCTTCCTTGTTGGCGAAATTATACGAGATGCCGTAGGTCACGCGGCCCTTCTGGCCGTCGATATTGCCGATATAGGGTCGGAAACGCTGCCACTGTCCGGGAATGCCGGACACATCGCGGACGGAATAGTGGCCGCTGAGGCCGATGAAGGTCAGGGCGGGCGCGCTCACCTTACGCGGGGTCTGGTCGGGAAGCAATTTAGTGTCGGTCACGGGAAAGGGCTCCGTCAGTTTGAGGGTCCGGCCGGCGGCCGGGTCGCGTAACGCACTGGGAGACAGGCCGAACTGGGCACGGAAGGCGCGCGAAAAGGCTTCGTGCGAACCGTAGCCGGCGCCGAGGGCGGTATCGAGGATATCGGCCCCGCCCATCAGCACCCTGGCGGCTTCGCTTAAACGTCTGGCGCGCACGTAGGCCATCAGCGACTGGCCGGTCATGGCGCCGAACAAACGCGTGGCGTGGAACCGGCTGATGCCGACGGCCCGGGCGATTTCGCCGAGGCCGATATTGCGATTGTGATGGCCTTCGATGAACCAGACGATCCTGCGCAGTAAGCTCACCCTGTCCCCTTTTTGACGTTACCGAGGTGGTTTAACGCGGCCGCTTGCCCCGAACTTGATCGCGATTGCGGTCGGCGATCATTTCCTCGGTCCTCGCCGTGGCTTGCGCGATCAGGTCGGGAATGAGCTCCGCTTCGGGCAGGTTCTTCCAGTACTTTTTCGGCATGTGGGTCTGCATGGCCTTCACCTTGAGCCTCGCCGGGTTGAAGATATGGCAGTAGTAGGTGCGCCACAGGCTGTCAGCATCATCGCGCAGGTCGGGCTTCACGGCGGGCTCGTCGTCGGTGGTCAGGTGGTCGCCGTCCCAGGCCGCCGTTCCTTTCGGCGTGGCGATGATCCAGTCCATGTCGGTGAAACGGCGCTGGAAAAACGGGGCAGCGCGCGCGACGATAAAATGGTCGGGCTCGAACCAGGCCATAAAGCGTCGTCTTGGGTTGTCGCTTCCGATGTCCTTGAAGCGGACGAAGGCGCGCATCTTGTGGTCGTCGCGGTAGACGGACTTGGCCATCATGCGGGCTTTGGCGACGTCGGCGTCGGAGGCAATGTCGAGCAGGTGGCGTTCGGATTGCAGCCGCCACAGCAGGCGATAGGCGAGCGCAAAACGCGCCGGATCGCTGTGGCAGATGACGTTTTCGGCCAGGTCGACGAAGGCTTTAGGAACCGTGACGGCGTTGCGGGCAGGCGCGGCCTTCGGGCTTTCCAAGCCGCTGAACAGGTCGCTGCCATCCTCCGTCGTCCAGGCGACGGCTTCAGGGAGGACGCCGTCGCCAAGCAATCGCCGCGCCGCCATTCGCCATTCCTCGAAATCGCCGCGCCCGCGCAAACGCACGACCCTCATAGCAGCGCCAATTGCTGCGGTTCCGGCGCGAACAGGCTACGCAGATCGGCGCGATCGAGCACCTTGAGCGGTGTCCAGCCGTTGGCGACGATGAAGGGTTTGACCTTCTTCAGCGACACCTTCAGCCGCTTGAGATCGTCCAGCCCCATGCGTGTATGCGCGCGCCCGGCGATCAGCGCATCGACCGTACGTACGCCGAAACCCGGTACGCGCAGCAGACTCTCACGATCGGCTGTGTTGATATCGACGGGAAAGCGGTCGCGATTGGCTAAAGCCCAAGCCAGCTTGGGATCGACCTCCAGATCGAGCATGCCGTCGGGCCGCGCCGTGATGATTTCCTCGATTCCGAAGCCATAGAAGCGATAGAGCCAGTCGGCCTGGTAGAGGCGGTGTTCGCGCATCAAGGGCGGCTTGGCCGGCGGCAGCCGCGACGACGCATCGGGAATGGGCGAAAAGGCCGAGTAGTAGACGCGTCGCAACTGGTAGGCGCCGTAAAGCCCGACGCTCGTTGTGAGAATGGTCGCGTCATCGGCCGTGTCGGCGCCGATGATCATCTGCGTGCTTTGCCCTGCCGGCGCGAAACGCTTGCGCCGCCGGCTTTTCAGCGTCGGTTCCGACGCCGCGTCGATATGCGTCTTCAGCTCTCCCATCGACCGGCGAATATTGGCCGGGTGCTTTTGCGGGGCGAAGGCTTCGACGCCGGCGTCGGTCGGCAGCTCGATATTGATCGACAGGCGGTCGGCGAACAGTCCGGCCTCTTCGATCAGCTTTGCCGACGCCTCGGGGATGGTCTTGATATGGATATAGCCCTGGAAATTGTGCACGACGCGCAGATCGCGGGCAATGCGCACCATCTGCTCCATCGTGTAGTCGGAATTGCGGATAATGCCCGACGACAGGAACAGGCCTTCGATATAGTTGCGGCGATAGAATTCGAGCGTCAGCCACACCACCTC
>OUNM010252379.1_pt1 | contig 25019 bp, 27 predicted proteins | sample 1769961 | NCBI WGS metagenome assembly OUNM01 (sample SAMEA3914820, study PRJEB12502) | metagenome | biome: forest; material: soil | place: USA | collected 2012-03-12 | depth 0.3 m | reverse complement strand
TTCAGGCCATTGCCTTGACGATATCATCGACCATTTTCTTGGCGTCGGCGAGCAGCATCATAGTGTTGTCCATGTAGAACACATCGTTGTCGACGCCGGCATAGCCGACGCCGCCCATCGAGCGCTTCACGAACAGCACCGTCTTGGCCTTCTCGACGTCGAGCACGGGCATGCCGTAGATCGGCGAGGTCTTGTCGGTCTTGGCCGCCGGATTGGTGACATCATTGGCCCCGATCACGAAGGCGACGTCGGTCTGCGCGAACTCGCCGTTGATGTCCTCGAGCTCGAACACCTCGTCATAGGGCACGCTCGCCTCGGCCAGCAGCACGTTCATGTGGCCGGGCATGCGCCCGGCAACCGGATGGATGGCGAATTTCACCCGGACGCCCTCCCTCTTGAGCAGGTCGGTCATCTCGCGCAGCGCGTGCTGCGCCTGCGCCACCGCCATGCCGTAGCCGGGCACGATGATGACCTGCTCAGCCTGCTTCATCAGGAACGCGGCGTCCTCGGCCGAGCCGCGCTTCCACGGCCGATCGATCGCCGCCGCACCGCCACTGGTATCGGTCACCGCGCCGAAGCCGCCGGCGATCACGCTGATGAAGCTGCGGTTCATCGCGCGACACATGATGTAGCTGAGGATCGCACCGGACGAGCCCACCAGCGCGCCGGTTATGATCATCGCGGTGTTGTGAAGCGTGAAGCCCATCGCGGCCGCCGCCCAGCCCGAATAGCTGTTGAGCATCGACACCACGACCGGCATGTCGGCGCCGCCGATCGGCACGATCAGCAGGAAGCCGATCAGGAAGCTCAGTCCGGTGATCGCCGCAAACGCCGGCAGCGCGTCGTCGGTGACGAAATAGCCGACCAGCACCACGATCAGCGCCAGCGTGCCGAGGTTGATGACATGACGGCCCGGCAGCAGGATCGGCTTGCCCGACATATTGCCGTTCAATTTGAGGAATGCGATCACCGAACCCGAGAAGGTGATCGCGCCGATCGCGATGCCGAGCCCCATCTCCACCCGGCTCACCTGATGGATATGCCCGGTGGCCAGATCGAGGATGCCGAACGCGCCGGGATTGGCGTAGGCCGCAATCGCAACCAGCACCGCCGCCATGCCGACGAGGCTGTGGAAGGCGGCGACCAGCTGCGGCATCGCCGTCATCTGGATGCGCCGGGCGACGACGAAGCCGACGCCGCCGCCGATCGCCATCGCCCCCAGGATCTCGGGCAGGCTCGCAATCTGGTGGATGATGAGCGTGGTGGCGACCGCCAGCGCCATGCCGGCCATGCCGAAGCGGTTGCCGCGACGGCTGCTCTCCGGGCTCGACAGCCCGCGCAGCGCCAGGATGAAGCAGATGCCTGCAATCAGATAGATCAGCGCCACCCACGGGTTGACGGCTTGCGTTTCGGACATTCCTTCAGACCCCCTGATGTCGGTACCGGATCACTTGGCGGCAGGCCGATCCTTCTTCTTGTACATGGCAAGCATCCGCGCGGTGACGGCGAACCCGCCGAAGATGTTGACGCTGGCCATCGCCACCGCGGCCAGCCCGAGCCATTTCGAGGTCGGGCTTCCGCTCGCGGCGCCGGCGATCAGCGCGCCGACGACGATGACCGAGGAGATGGCGTTGGTGACGGCCATCAGCGGCGTATGCAGCGCCGGCGTCACCGACCAGACGACGTAATAGCCGACGAAACAGGCCATCACGAAGATGGACAGGATTGCGATGAAGTCCATGGCGTCGCTCCTTGCGTTCAGGCCAGCAGACGCTGGTTCACCACCTTGCCGTCGCGGGTGAGGCGGATCGACTCGCCGATCTCATCCCCCTCAGGCAGCACCGGCCGCCCGGCCTCCTTGTCCCAGAAGGCGGAGAGGAAGTTGAAATGGTTGCGCGCAAACAGCGCCGAGGCGTCCGCCGCCAGCCGCGACGGCACGTTCTTGTGCCCGACGATCCGGACGCCGTGGCGCACCACCACCTCGCCTGCAACTGCGCCCTCGACATTGCCGCCGGCCTCGACGGCAAGATCGACGATCACCGAACCCGGCCGCATTGTCGCCACCTGCGCGTCGGAGATCAGCCGTGGTGCTGCACGCCCCGGGATCAACGCGGTGGTGATGACGATGTCCTGCTTGGCGATATGTCCCGAGACGAGCTCGGCCTGGGCCGCCTGATATTCGGCGGACATCTCGGTAGCATAACCGCCTGATCCCTCGCCCTCGATGCCGGCAACATTCTCGACGAAGATCGGCTTGGCGCCGAGCGACTGGATCTGCTCCTTGGTGGCCGAGCGCACGTCGGTCGCCGACACCTGCGCGCCCAGTCGCCGCGCCGTCGCGATCGCCTGGAGGCCGGCAACGCCGACCCCCATGATGAACACCCGCGCCGCCGACACCGTGCCCGCCGCCGTCATCATCATCGGGAAGGCCCGGCCATATTCGGCCGCCGCGTCGAGCACCGCCTTGTAGCCGGCGAGGTTCGACTGCGACGACAGGATGTCCATCGACTGCGCACGGGTGATGCGCGGCATGAACTCCATCGCCAGCGCCTCGACCCCGGCGGCGGCATAGGCATCGACCCGTGCCCGCTCGCCGAACGGGTTGAGCCCAGCCACCAGCCATGCTCCCGCCTTGATGCCGTTCAAGCTCGCCGGATCGGGGCCCTGAATGCCGAGCAGGATATCCGCGCCGGCGATCACGCTCGCCCGATCGGCGACCGTCGCACCGGCATCGGCAAAGGCGGAATCCGCTATCGACGCCTCCTCCCCCGCGCCCGTTTCCACGGCCAGGTCAGCACCGAGACCGATAAATTTCTTCACCGTCTCCGGCGTACCCGCCACGCGGCGCTCGCCTGGAGCACCCTCCTTGAGGATCGCGATCTTCACCGGCGACCGTCAGTGCGCGATGATGAGGATAACGAGAAACGCTACGACGACGCACACGGCAGCACCGTATTTCAATAGCTTAATAAAACTGCCATAGGTCTGCTGGTGAGCCGTCATCTCAACGTGGGAGCTATCCGCCATTGGTTCCTCGCTGAATTGCAGTGTTTCGATTTCTACCTGTCTGCCCTTCCGCCGCAAGCGCAATCGCGCCCCGTACATTTAATATCGTCTTTACCTGGTCCAGCTAGCAGTAGGATCAGTTCCGAGGGAATGGGATGCCGCGCGAAACGATCCGAAGCCTGCTGCTGATCGATGAAGACGCCGGCCAACGGCGTCTCGTCTCCGCCATTGCCGCACGCGCGGGCTGGCGCACCGTGGTCGCCGAATCAGAGGCAAGCGCGCTCGCCTCGCTCCGCGCTGCCCATGCCAACACGATCGAAGCGGTCCTGATTGACCAGCGCGACGACACTCCAACCCTCGTCACCCTCTTGCGAACGGCCCATCCGGATAAGGCCGTCTATGTGCTCACTGCGATGGATGGATTGGCGGTCGCCGTGGAGGCGATGCGCGCCGGCGCCACCGACTATCTAGTGAAGCCGATCGCCCCGGATCGCCTGCTCTCTGCGCTCGACGCCGCGGCCAACCGTCAGTCAATCGAAGGCGAACTTCGGCCGATGGCCGAGAAGTTATGGCAGCCGCTTTCGTTCGACGAGATCGTCGGCGCAGCCTCCGCCTTCCGTGCCGCCGTCGCGATCGCCGAGAAGTCCGCCGCGGCACGCGTGCCCGTGCTGATCGAGGGTGAGCGCGGCACGGGCAAGGAAATGATCGCCGATGCGATTCATGGCGCCTCGCCCCGCGCCCAGCGCCCGCTGATGGTGCTCGATTGCGGAGCGGTGCCGGCCAACGTGATAGACTCCGACTTGTTCGGTCATGAGCGCGGCGCCTTCGCCGGCGCCTTCGAACGCAAGCCCGGGCGCTTCATGGAAGCCGACGGCGGCACGCTGTTTCTCGATGACGTCGCTTCGCTCGCACTGGAGACCCAAGCGCGGCTTCTGGCGACGATCGAAACCGGACGGATCTGGCCGCTCGGCGCGCGCGGCTACCGCGAGGTGGACGTCCGCATCATCGCCGCGAGCCATGTGCCGCTGGCGGAGGAAGTCGCGGCAGGCCGTTTCCGCGAAGACTTGCTTTACCGACTTGCAGGCGTGCACGTGCCGGTGCCGCCGCTCCGCGAGCGCGTCGGCGACCTGCCATCGCTCGCCCGCCACCTGCTCGATCGTATCGCCCGCCAGCCGGGCCTGCGCGAGATCAACATCACCGACGACGCACTCACGCTGCTTGCAGGCTATGATTGGCCGGGCAATGTCCGCCAGCTCCAGAACGCGTTGTTCCGCGCGGCGGTGCTGTGCGACGCGCCCGAGCTCACCACCGCCGACTTCCCCCAGATCGCGCAGGAGAGCTTCTCCCGCAGGCGCCAACCCCGCGCCACGATGATGGGCCACCGCATTCCGGTGACGCCGGCCGGCGGCGTGCCGCTGTACACTCCCGAGGGCCATCTCCGCCCCCTCGAGGAGATCGAGGCGGATGTGATCCGGCTCGCCATCAGCCACTATCGCGGCCGCATGAGCGAGGTTGCGCGCCGGCTCGGCATTGGACGCTCGACTCTCTATCGCAAGCTCGGCGAGCTCGGCATCGACACGGCGGCCTGAGCACCGCCCGCCGCAGCCTTCCGTGCCAATTGACAGGGGCGCGATGCTTCCCGGTATGATGCGGCGGCTATGGGGGCTGCGACATGCGATACGTCGACAGGGAATTCCGGGGTGAGATGCTCACCCTCGACGGCAACAGCTACGAGCGCTGTACGATCGTCGATTGCGTGCTGAGCTACAGCGGCAAGACCGAGATCAGCCTGAAAGATTGCAACATCGGCTATAACGAATTCGCGTACGACGGCTATGCCGCCAACACGATCCGGACCTTGCAGGCGCTCGCCCATACGGGCGGGAGCGGGCTCGATCATGTGATGCGCATTTTTGTGCCGAGCGCGCCGGTCGATTGGCACAAAGTCGCAGCGCTGGATACACTTCCGGAATAACGGCGGCCCTGATGCCAGTCGTCAACCCGGCGTCAGCGCCTCGTCGCGCAGGCCCCGCCAGACGCGGAGCGCCTGCACCGTCTCGAAAACATCGTGGACACGCAAGACCTGCACTCCTTGCGTCGCTCCCGCCAGGGCCAGCGCGATCGAGCCGCCGAGACGCTGCTCCACCGGCGCCTCCCCCGACAACGCGCCGATCGTCCGCTTGCGGCTCGCGCCCAGCACGATTGGCAAGCCAAGACCGTGGAACACCGATAGGCCGTTGAGGATCGCAAGATTGTGCCGGAGGTTCTTGCCGAATCCTATGCCGGGATCGATCAGCAGCCGCTCGCGCGCCACGCCGGCGGCGATCACCTCAGCCACGCGGGCTTCGAGCCAATCATAGACGTCGAGCAGCGCGTCGCGATAGCGCGGATCGTCTTGCATCGTCTCGGGCGCGCCCTGATAGTGCATCAACACCACCGGGCAATCACTTTCCACCGCGACGCGCAACGCGTCAGGATCATAGGTGAGCGCGGCGACGTCGTTGATGAGGTGTGCACCCGCAGCCAGCCCCGCCGCCATCACCGCACCTTTGCGGGTGTCGAGCGAGATGGCAACGCCGCTCGGGCGCAACCGCTCGATCACCGGCACGACGCGGGCGATCTCGTCGCCCTCCCAAACGGTCTTTGCCCCCGGCCGGGTGGACTCGCCGCCAACGTCGATGATCGCCGCGCCGGCCTCAGCCAGGGCGACGGCGCGCTCAGTAGCGGTCGCCGGATCACCCTCCAGCCCCCCGCCCTCGGAGAAGCTGTCCGGGGTGAGGTTGAGGATCGCCATCACCTGAGGCTGATCCAGCCGGATCACCCGCTCCCCGAGCGCCAGCGGCGGACGGGCCGAAGTCAGTCGGGCCAACACCCCCTTGGCATAGGTCCGCTGCGGTTCGGGCAAGCTGTCAACGAAATCCTCGATGCGCTCGACCGGCACCAGCGCTGTGGAGAAGCGACCGCTGGCATCCGCCGCGATCGCCTCCACCATCGAGAACCAAGTCAGCCCGCCGGCCAGCCGCAGGGTCTGCCCGTCATAGCCGAAAGGCGCGTCGATGAAGCCGGTGGGCCGGAGGTAGATCCGCGCGGTGCGACCGCGCCGCGCGATCTCACCCGGGATCATACCGCGGGCTGGCTGGCGATATAGGCTTGGCGCAGTGTGTCGATCGGCTCCAGCCGGCCTTCACGCTCGACATGCCAAAAGGTCCAACCGTTACACGAGGGCGCGCCCTGCAGCTCGGCGCCGAGTTTGTGGATCGAGCCCGAGCGCGCTTCAGCCGCCAGCGAACTGTCGGCGCGAACATTAGCCGTCCAACGGCGCTTGGCGTCCATAAGCACCGCGCCTGGCGCGATCAGACCCGCTTCCACCAGCGCGCCGAACGGCACACGCGGCGTAGACTTGCGGCTGGGCATGACCGCCATGGCGCTCTCGTCAAGCGGAAGGGCTGCGGCGATGCGCTCGCGCGCGACACGGACATATTGCGGCTCGCGCTCGATGCCGATCCAGCGACGGCCAAGGCGCTTGGCGACCGCACCCGTCGTGCCAGTACCGAAGAAGGGATCGAGCACGACGTCGCCCGGCTTGGTCGTCGCCAGTAGCACACGATAAAGCAGCGCCTCGGGCTTCTGCGTCGGGTGCGCCTTGCTGCCGTCATCATCCTTGATCCGCTCGCCGCCCGAGCAGATCGGGAAGGTCCAATCCGACCGCATCTGAAGATCGTCGTTGAGCGCCTTCATCGCTTTATAGTTGAAGGTGTAGCGTGCCGTTTCCGACTTCGCCGCCCAGATCAGCGTCTCATGCGCGTTGGTAAAGCGCGTGCCCTTGAAGTTGGGCATCGGGTTCGCCTTACGCCACACGATATCGTTGAGGATCCAGTAGCCCTCGTCTTGAAGGCTCGCGCCCACGCGGAAGATATTGTGGTAGCTGCCAATCACCCAGAGTGTGCCATCATCCTTCAGGATACGGCGCGCTTCCTTGAGCCAGGCGCGGGTGAAATGATCATAGCTCGCATAGCTGTCGAACTTGTCCCAGTCGTCATCGACGGCGTCGACCTGGCTACCGTCGGGGCGAAACAGGTCGCCACCAAGTTGGAGATTGTAGGGCGGATCCGCGAAGATCAGATCCACCGACTTGTCGGGCAACGCGGCCATGGCGCGCACGCAATCCTCGCGCAGGATCTGGTCGAGCGGCAGTGCGCCACCCGCCTTACGCGCCTGCGCTACGCGCGAACGCGTCCCTACGTCGAACTGCTCCATGACGCCAACCTCTGCTGCACCTGAACCCGGAAAGACCCCTAAGTGAGTCCCCAAGACTCCGGGGTCAAGCACAAAAGCCCCCGGAATCCCGCGAGTCGCGGCCCATCATGAAGGGCAAATTCACCATGCCACCAAATATGGAGTCAGTGCGAGTCGGATGACTCAACAGATTGTGGTGTGTCCCAAACGACTCACCTCGCCACGATCGTCACAATGCGAGGCAAAGCTGCGCGACGGGAGCGAAGCTGCGGCGATGGAGCGGCGTCGGCCCGAGTGAGATCAGCGCGGCACGATGCTCCGCAGTGCCATAGCCTTTGTTCTGTCGCCATCCGTAGCCGGGATAAGTGAGGTCATATTCCCGCATCATCCGGTCACGCGTCACTTTAGCAATGATCGAGGCCGCCGCAATCGAGCGACTGAGTGCGTCGCCGGAGACGATCGCCTGCGCTGCATGACGCCATTTGGGGAGCGCGTTGCCGTCCACCAGCACCATGCCCGGCTCAACCCCCAGCGCGTCGACTGCCCGGCTCATCGCCAGCATGGTGGCATGATAAATGTTGAGCCTGTCGATCTCCTCCACGTCGACCACACCCACCCCCCAACCAGCAGATCGGACGAGACGCTCGTAAAGACCCTCGCGGGCCTCCTCGCCGAGCTTCTTGGAATCGTCGATACCGCGCGGAAATCGGCGGCGGTCGAGGATCACGGCCCCAGCCACAACGGGACCGGCCAGCGGACCTCGACCGGCTTCGTCGACGCCGACGCATGGCTCGGGATGATCTCGCTCATAACGGAAGCTAGGGGGCATGGCCCTTCCCTAGGGCGATCTCAGGTCCTGGGAAACCTCGCAAAATGCACCTGGACCGCCGACAGACGAACCGACGCTCGATGACCAATCAATAATATGCTAAGGATACCCGTGGCATAACCCAAGAACAGGGAGGCCAAGGGGATGTTCTACAAACATGCGACGCCGCGCGCGCCAATTCCAGTGGTGCTCGTCTGTCTCGTGATCGGCGGCGGTTTTCTGCTGGGTCTGGCGGCGCTCGCCGGCCACTAACCAGCCGGATGGCGGGACAAAGGCGCCCGCTATCCGACTGTCGAGAGATTACGCGTTCTGACGCTTCAGCCGCGCCACATAGCTCTTGCGGAATTTCTGGAGCTTGGGCGCGACGACCGCCATGCAATAGGGGTTCGACGAGCCCTCCCGCTCGAAATATTCCTGGTGATAATCCTCGGCGACATACCATGGCGCCTCGGCCTCGATGGTCGTCACGACAGGCTGGTCCTGCTCCAGCTGCGCGCGCTCGATGGCAGCCCGCGCGGCGACCTCCTGCTCTTCGCCGTGGGGAAAGATCGCTGAGCGATACTGGGTGCCGACGTCGTTGCCCTGGCGGTTGAGCTGCGTCGGATCATGGATGTGGAAGAAGATATCGAGCAGATCGTCATAGCTGATGACATCCGCATCAAAGGTGATCCGCACAGCCTCCGCGTGGCCGGTATCACCATCGCACACGCGCTTATAGCTGGGGTTCTCGACCGTGCCGCCCGTGTAGCCGCTCTCCACCGCCTCGACGCCGATCACGTCGTCGAACACCGCCTCCACGCACCAGAAGCAGCCCCCGGCCAGCGTCGCGATTTGTTGCGCCATCGAAATACTCCGGTATCCTGGGAAATCCTGTGATTGTGCATGTTGGGGGGGCACGCGCAGATTTTCAACGGCAGTGCGCGTCGCGTGATGCTTGACGAAGCTTTTACCGGGTCCGGCTAGGAGTGGGGCATGGACGCACGTACCGATCTCAACATTTCGCCGAGCGCCGTCGACGCGGCCTCGACGACGTCCCCATCGATCGTCGTGGTAGGACTTGGCTACGTCGGGTTACCGCTAGCGGTGTCACTAGCAAGGAGCTTCCCAACCACCGGTTTCGATATCGATCCGGCGCGAATCGCCGAACTCGGCAACGGCCGGGATCGCACCGGCGAGATCGACGCTGAGACGCTCAGCGCCTCGACGCTGGAATATGCCAGCGATGCCACGATATGCACGCCCGCCGATGTCTACATTGTCACCGTTCCCACGCCAGTCGATGAGCGCAACAGGCCCGATTTGCGCGCGCTGATCGCAGCGAGCGAGATGGTCGGGCGGATGATCGATCCCATCCGGAATCCGCTCGTGATCTTCGAGAGTACCGTCTATCCGGGCGTGACCGAGGAATTGTGCGTCCCCGCGATGGAGCGCTCCTCCGGTCTCAAGTGGAAGGCCGATTTCGTCGTCGGCTATTCGCCCGAACGCATCAATCCGGGCGACCGCGAGCATACTGTCGACCGCATCGTTAAGGTCGTCTCCGGCGACAGCCCCGAGACGACTGATCGCGTCGCCGCGATCTATGATCGGGTAACAACCGGCGGCACATTCCGCGCCGCCTCGATCAAGGCGGCCGAGGGCGCCAAGGCGATCGAGAACGCCCAGCGCGACGTCAACATCGCCTTCATGAACGAAGTGCCGCGCATCTTCGCCCGCCTCGACGTGTCGATCTGGGATGTGCTCGACGCCGCGCGGACCAAGTGGAACTTCCTGCCCTTTCAGCCCGGCCTCGTCGGCGGCCACTGCATCGGTGTCGATCCCTATTATCTCAGCCATCGCGCGATAGAGCTCGGCCATCTGCCCGAGGTGATTCCCGCTTCGCGCCGGGTGAACGACGACATGGGCCGCTGGATCGCGGACACGCTGCACCTCAAGATGGGGCGCCACGCGCTGCGCATCCTGATCCTAGGCGTCACCTTCAAAGAGGATGTGCCGGACCTTCGCAACTCCAAGGTCGGCGACATCGTCAAGCGTTTCTGGTTCCACGGCCATTCGGTGACTGTCCACGATCCGCTGGCCGACGCCGCCGAGGCTGAGAGAGATTATGGCGTGCGGCTCGACCCGGAGGCGCTGGACCGTTGCTACGATCTCGTCCTCGTGTCGGTGTCGCACCGCTTCTACCGCCAGATGAGCGATGCGATGCTCGCCGCGCTGGTGGCCGAAGACGGGCTGCTGGCGGACGTGAAAGGCGTGTTCCGCGGTCGCGACTTCGGGCGAAAGATCTGGACGCTCTGAGCCGGGCAGCTCAGCCGCGGACGCCGATCCAGGCCGCCTCGGCGTGGCCGAGCGGACCGCTGCCCTGCCCCAACCCAGGGGCAGCCTCGATCGCCGCGCGGACATAACGCCGCGCCGCCGCGACCGCCGTCGACAGATCGTCACCGTACGCCAGTCCGGCAGCAATCGCGCTCGCAAGAGTGCAGCCGGTACCGTGGGTGTGGCGAGTTTCGATGCGCGGGTCGGTCCATTCCTCGCGCGCGCCATCGGGGCCGAACAGCGCGTCGAGCAGCAGGTCGCCCTCGCCATGGCCGCCCTTTGCCAACACCGCCGCGCCGGTCCGCCGCGCCAGTGCCCCAGCACCGTCGGGCGACAGCACCGCCAGCTCGGGCAGATTGGGCGTGATCAACGTGGCGAGCTGCATCAGCCGCTCGAACGCCACAATGGTCCGAGCGTCCGCCAGCACCGCGCCGCTGGTGGCGACCATCACCGGATCGAATACCAGCGGCAGCCGCGCGTCGGCAGCCGAGAGCCGGTCTGCCACTGCTTCGGCGATTGCGGGCGATCCGATCATGCCGATTTTGATGGCATCCGCGCCGATATCGGACAGCACGGAATCGATCTGCGCCACCACCATCGCCGGTTCGAGCGTCACAACCCCTGTCACACCCAACGTGTTCTGCGCGGTGATCGCGGTGATCGCGGTCATAGCGTGACCGCGAAACGCCATCACCGTTTTGATGTCGGCCTGGATACCCGCCCCGCCGCTGGAGTCCGAGCCAGCGATCACCAGCACGCGCGGGATGGTCATGCCGGGTGCCGTCGCGTGGTTGAGGCGGGATAACTTTCCAGCAGTGAACCCACGCGTGTCGGGCGTAGGCTCATTATCCCGCCGCAATCGGGGCAGACGCCGCCCAGCGCCCCGTCCGCGCAGTCGCGGCAGAAGCTGCATTCCATCGAGCAGATGTAGGCGCCTTCGGCATCGGCCGGCAGATCACGCCCGCAGGCCTCGCAGTCGGGGCGCATCTCCAGCATCAGGCGACGCGCCTCACGGCCTCGCACACATCCTCGACCACTTGCGCTACCAGCGCGGGATCTTCGCCCTCTGCCATGACGCGGATCAGCGGCTCGGTACCCGACTTACGGATCAGCAGACGTCCAGTTCCGGCGAGACGCTCCTCCGCCTCGGCGATCGCTGCTTTGACGCCGTCGGTCTCCAGGGGCGCACCGCTCTTGAAACGGACGTTCTGGAGTCGCTGCGGCAACGGTTCGAAGCAGCGCAGAAGTTCGGAGGCAGGCGTGCCACTCTCCACCAGCTCTGCGAGCACCTGAAGCGCAGCGGCGAGGCCATCGCCGGTGGTGCCATAATCCGACAGGATCAGATGGCCTGACTGTTCGCCCCCGATATTGTAGCCGTCGCGGCGCATCGCCTCCAGCACATAGCGGTCACCGACCGCAGTGCGGTGGAGGGTAAGCCCCGCCCTCTCTAGATAGCGTTCGAGGCCGAGGTTCGACATCACCGTCGCGACGATGCCACCGCCCTTGAGCTGCCCGCGCCGCTGCCAGCTTGTGGCGATCAGCGCCATGATCTGGTCGCCGTCGATGAGATGCCCGCGCTCGTCGACGATGATCAGCCGGTCCGCGTCGCCGTCGAGCGCGATGCCAATGTCGGCGCGGGTCTCCAGCACCTTGCGCTGCAAAGCCTCGGGCGCGGTCGAGCCGACCTGGTCGTTCACATTGGTGCCGTCCGGATTGATGCCGATCGCGATCACGTCAGCGCCAAGCTCCCATAGCGCGGAGGGCGCTACATTGTAGGCCGCGCCGTGCGCGCAATCGATCACGATGCGTAGGCCATCAAGGCGCAAATGTTCTGGAAAGGTAGACTTGACCGCGTGGATATAGCGCCCGCGCGCATCTTCGACGCGCCGTGCCCGGCCGATCGCCTCGGCGGCGGCCAGCCGAGGGGCCCGCTCCAGCGCTGCCTCGATCTCCGCCTCGTCCTCGTCGGACAGTTTGTAGCCGTCCGGCCCGAACAGCTTGATGCCGTTATCCTGATAGGGATTGTGGCTGGCCGAGATCATGACGCCGATGTCGGCACGCATCGCCTTGGTGAGCATCGCCACCGCCGGCGTCGGCATCGGCCCGACCATGATTACGTCCATGCCGACCGAAGTGAAGCCGGCGACCAGCGCCGATTCCATCATGTAGCCCGAAAGCCGCGTGTCCTTGCCGATCACAACACGGTGACGGTAATCGCCGCGGAGAAAGTGCGCGCCGGCCGCCTGCCCCACCCGCATCGCGAGCTCCGCCGTCATGGGCGTCTGGTTGGTACGCCCGCGAATACCGTCCGTGCCGAAATATTTACGCGCCATGGATGCTCCCTTCTCGCCGGCCTCATACTCCGCTCCGGTGCCCGACCGCCAGCCCGGCCGCGTTCATTGCGGGGCTTTCATCATGCTGTTGCCTCCTGCGGCCTCGCGGTCTAGCCCGCAGCGATGCCTCCCGCCCCGCAGACCCTCACCCTGGACGACGCCGCGATCGATGCGGCGGCCGCGCTGATCCGCGCCGGCCAGCCGGTCGCGGTGCCGACCGAAACGGTCTACGGCCTCGCCGCCGACGCGACCTCCGGCGAGGCGGTCGCGCGGATCTATGCCGCCAAGGGACGCCCCTCCTTCAACCCGCTGATCGTGCACATTGCAAACCTCGCCGAAGCGGAGATGCTGGTGGAACTGTCTCCGGTAGCGCGCCGGCTGGCCGACGCTTTCTGGCCGGGGCCACTGACGCTGGTACTGCCGCTCCTCGAGGGAGCGCCGGTGGCCGGGCTCGTCACGGCGGGACTTTCCACGCTGGCCGTTCGCATGCCCGCCCATCCCGCGATGCGCGCCCTCATTATTGCGTCGGGACGCCCGCTCGCAGCGCCCTCGGCCAATGCCAGCGGCAAGATCAGCGCGACGCGCGCCAGCCACGTGGCCGCCTCGCTTGGCGAGCGCGTGCCGATGATCCTGGATGGCGGCGCCACCCGCCTCGGCCTCGAATCCACCATCGTCGCCGTGGCAGAGGACCAGCTTCGCCTCCTCCGTCCCGGCCCGATCGATGCAGCGGCGCTGGAAATGGCGAGCGGCTTGCCCGTCACGACAGTTCACGACGGCACGATCGAGGCACCTGGCCAGCTCTCCAGCCACTATGCCCCCGCCAAGCCGTTGCGACTGGATGCGGTGGACCGGCGCGACGGGGAATGGCTGATCGGCTTCGGAGCGATCGCGGGCGACGACACCCTGTCGGCCAGGGGAGATCTGGTCGAAGCGGCGGCGCGATTATTCGATGCACTTCACCGCACGGAGAGCGTGCAGGCCTCGGGCATCGCCGTTGCACCCATTCCGCACGAAGGGCTCGGCATCGCCATCAATGATCGGCTCGCCCGGGCGGCCGCGCCTAGATAGGATTGACCCGGCTGAAGCCTCTACCACGACGATACGGCGATGACCGCTAGCGCAATCATGATAAATATCGTTGCGCCCGATAGCGCCAATATCCCCACCGTTTCGAGCTGCTCGCGCCGACGGGCGATGGCTTCAATGTTCCCGGAGACATGATCGCGCATCGCGTGGATACTCCTCTTCCCTGGCGGGACGGCAGTGCGCGGACCTCGCAAATTTAGGCACTGTTTCGCTTCCGCATCGGTCGCAACGACCAACACAGCAAATTGTTCATCCTTCCGATACCATGGTTTTTGGCGATCAGCTTACCATGACGGAAACCGTCATCGCGATGATGACAGCGGAGACGGCAATAAGGCCACTGCTCGCGATCATCAGCAGATCATAGCGCTGGTCATCATCGGCCTGCCAGAGACCGGCCTCGACGCTGCCCTCTGTCTTCACGGCGAAATCCTTCATTGCACCTGCACGATGCCCTTATGCGCCCGTCTGCAGTGAATTGTCTTGAAGGTTCCCGCGCCCTTTGAAGCAAACGCGCCTTCGTTGGATCAGGCGCGCGGCGCGGGTGAAGGGCCGATTGGCCACGAGGGCTGCTCCGCCGGCGTAGACTGCCCACGCCGCATCAGCAAATAGACCGGCCAAGCCGAAATCAGGAACGCCAGGCCCCACAGTGCCGGCCGGGCACCGGCCCCCCAGATGGCCCACAGCGAATAGACTCCGCCGGCGATCGCCAGCAACCGGAGCGGGGCCGACGCCCGCATCTCTCCCCTCGCCTGGAGGCGGAGAGCCGCGAACATGCTGAATAGATAGGCGAACAACGAAACGGTCGTCGACAGCAGCGCAATGAAGGTGAACAGGTCAACCATAGTCCGCTGAAAGTTCATCATCACCGTCGCCGTCAACACCACGCCCGAGACGACGTGCGCGCGCACCGGCGTACCATTGGCGGTGGTGGCTGCCAGCCAGCGCGGGAAGAGCCCTCGCCGCGCCATCACGCTCGGCAATTCGCCCTGCAGTAGCACCCAGCCATTGAGTGCCCCCAGCGCGCTGAGCGTCGCGAAAGCGGCCACGATCGGCCCGGCGTGACCACCGACATAGCGCTCCAGGAAATCGGCAAACGGCGCCGGTGAATGGGCGAGTTGGTCCGCCGGCATCATCAACACCATCGCCGAGCAGACGCAGAGATAGATGACGCCAGCGGACGCGGTTCCGAACAGGGTGGCGCGCGGGATCGTGCGCGGCGCATCGATCACTTTGTCCGCCGGCACTGTAGCGGATTCGAGGCCGAGCAGCGCCCAAAGTGTCAGCGCCGCAGCGCCCGTGATCGCAGCTGGATGAATGTCATTAATGTGTAGCGGCGGTACGGTGGGCGCTGCGCCCGATGCGAGGGCGAGGACCGCGACAATTAATACCGCCCCCAGCGGCAGCAGCTTCAGTACCGTGACGACCAACTGTACTCCGCCGACCGATCGCGCGCCGAGGCAGTTGAGCAGGGTCAACGCCCAGATCACGGCCAATGTGAGCAGCGGCGGGAGTGCATGGACGCGGCCGATCACCGGGATGAGCACGCTCATATAGCTCACGCTACCGATGGCGATGGCGGCGTTTCCGATGACGATCGACAGCCAGTAGGTCCAGGCGACCGCGAAACCCGGGCCCGCCCCGAAGGCGGCGTGTGTATAGGCATATGGGCCACCCGCTCGCGGGAAGGCCTGCGCCAGTCGCGCGAAAACGAAAGCAATGGCCAGCGCGCCTGCGATCGTGACGATCCAGCCCAGCACGGCATTCCAGCCAAATGGCGCGAGCGAGGCCGGCAACAGGAATACGCCTGACCCGATCATGTTGCCGACGACAAGCGCCGTGCACATCCAGAAACCCAGAGCCCGGCCATTTGGCCGACCCCGATGCACGTCGTCCTGTCCATCCGCCATAGCGTGGCCCCTCGTCCCGGAGACGATGTTGACCACTCGTATCACTGCACGTCAACGGCGATGCCGTCGGGCGTGCGACGGCGTGCAAATGATGGGAGAGAAAGGTGTCAGTAGAGGCGCGAGCGATGCCGCGGGGTGACTGCGCCGCGCAGCGCCACGCCGACTAGGAAAACCAAGTCCGCGAACACGAAACCGAGCAGCGGCGAGTCCATCAACCGCGCTGCGCCCCAGCCAATCAGAACGAGCATCGTCAGCGCCAGTACGCCCATCGCCAACCGCCGCGAGACGTCAAATCGTGCGGCAGACGCACTCTGAAGTCGCCGCGGCATGCCCGTCGTCGTACGTGCCACGACTGGGCCGGCCTCAACGAGGTCCATGCGGGGAGCGGCGTAGGCGAACGAGACCATCGTAAGACCTCCTGTCTCGCGCGGCCATCGGGCGTCTGCGCGACTGACGATCCATTCATAAACCGTCATCGCTTGCCGGATCAGCCAGATAGTATCGACAGAGTTGTTCGAAAGAATCGAATAGCGCTTAGATCAGGCGATCTGCCTTTCCAGCACGCTAAGCCCCGCAAAGAACTGATCAGTGCAGCGATCCCAACCATAGCCCCGCCCCGCCGCCACGCAGGCGCCACGCTCGAGGAGCAGCGCGCGCCCGATTGCGGTTTCGAGATCGGAATCGAGGACACCGATCGGGCGATCATGCTCCCCGGCGGAGCCAAGACCGTGAGGTCCGACGATGTCGATTGGCCCTTGCACAGGAAAGGCAGCAACCGGCACGCCGCTTGCCAGGGCCTCGATCATGACCAGCCCGAATGTATCTGTGAGGCTGGGGAAGACGAACACATCCGCCGCCGCATATGCCGCCGCCAACCGTTCGCCGTGCAGCGCGCCGAGGAAGGTCACATCTGGATAGCGGCGCTCCAGCATCGCGCGCGCTGGCCCATCGCCGACCACCACCTTGGATCCGGCCACACGTGAGCGCAGGAAGGCCTCAATATTCTTCTCCACCGCCACGCGGCCAACCGAAAGCTGAACCGGGCGCGGCAGATCGGCCAGTTCCTGGAGCGGCGCCACGTCCGGCGTGAAGAGTTCGAGGTCGACGCCGCGCGACCAGCGATGGGTATGCGGCAAGCCGCGCTCGGCCAGCTCGTTGGACAATGTTTCGGTCGCGGCAAATACGCGTGCCGCCGGCCCATGGAAGCGTCGCACGATCGGCCAGAACCAGTCCGCCGGAAGCTTGCTACGCATCGCCACATAGTCGGGGAAGCGTGTGTGGAACGACGTGGTGAAGGGAATCTGCCGATCCATGCACCAGCGCCGCGACGCCCAGCCGAGCGGCCCTTCGGTGGCGATGTGGATAGCGTCGGCCTCGAACTCCCCGAGCCGAGCCGCCACCGCCCGCCGCGCGCCGAGCGCCAATCGGATCTCGGGATAGCTGGGACAGGGAATGGTCGTGAACTGGTCCGGCGAGATCGTCTCGACCTGATGGCCGCGCGCGCGCAGCAATGCGACGGTGGTCGTCAGCGTGCGGACGACACCGTTGACCTGCGGCGTCCATGCGTCGCTGACGAGCGCGATCTTCATGGGCTGCTCCACGCTCAAGCAGGAACAGGCGTGCCCGCGCCCTTGTGAGGAGCCCCGGCGGATGCGGCCGCGGCCGTCATCGCCTCGACGCGCACTTTCTCAGCCCAGTCGATGATTTCCATCTGGCCGTCGAAATGCTCGACCAGCGCGGTGCAGCTCTCCACCCAGTCACCGTCGTTATAATAGGTAATAGGGCCGAACTGGCGAATCTCTGCCGAGTGAATGTGACCACACACCACTCCGTCCACCCCGCGATCGGCGGCAGCGTGGGCGACTACCTCCTCATATTTGGAGATGAACTGGACAGCATTCTTGACGCGCTTCTTCAGATGCGCCGCGAGCGACCAGTAAGGCAGACCGAACATCTTACGGACCGCGTTCACCAGCCGGTTGGACTTGAGAAGGAGAACGTACACGCTGTCGCCCAGGAACGCGAGCCAGCGAGCATAGAGCACGATGCTGTCGAACTGGTCGCCATGCAGTACCAGCAGCCGACGGCCGTCGGCGGTGGTGTGGATGTCCTCCGAGACGAGCTCGATGCCGCCGAAGTCGAGGCCGGTATAGTCGCGGAAGGCCTCGTCGTGGTTACCCGGAACATAGACGACGCGCGTGCCGCGCTTCACGCGCTTGAGAATACAGCGTACCACGTCGTTGTGGCGGGGCGGCCAATACCAGCCCTTGCGGAGCTGCCAGCCGTCGACGATGTCGCCGACCAGATACAGCGTCTCGCACTCGGTCGACTTCAGGAAGTCGAGCAGCAGGTCCGCATTGCAACCGGCGGTGCCGAGGTGTGTATCCGAAATCCAGATGGTGCGGAACGGCATGCGCTGCTTGTGTGGATGCAGATCTTGCCGATCGTTCTCGTGGATCCAGTCGGGCAACTTGCGATCCTTCGATCGAGGAGTGCGATCGTGGCGCGGAACCACGGGAGCGCGTCTAGCCTCTTTAGGCGCGGGCAGGTCAGGAAGGGTCGCCATGCGGTGGCCTCCGGATAAACTGACGACCGGCGGCGGCATCCGCCGTCGTCGCGGCTTATGCCAGCAAATGAAGACAGGAACATTGCCACTTCTTTACGAAATCTTGACTGCCGTCAGATGCAAGAAAGCACGTCCACTACTGTCTCGGATTTGAAACCATAGCTCCGCAAAAGGTACCCCGATCGGACGCTCGTTTGTCGCAGATCGCGCTCATAGGCGAAGGTCACGATTCAGGAGGTTGGCCGCATGCTGCCGCAAATGGAAACCGACCAGGTCGCAAGCGCTTATGGGCGCTGGGCACCTGTCTATGATCTGGTGTTTGGACCGGTGTTCCGCCAGGGCCGCCGCGCCGCGATCGACGTGGCGGAACAGATCGGCGGACGCATCCTAGAAGTGGGCGTCGGCACCGGCATCTCGCTGCCGGGTTACGATCGCACCAACCGCGTCTATGGCGTCGATATCTCCGAGCCGATGCTAGAGAAGGCCCGCCGCCGGGTGAACGCCCTCAACCTCTCAAACGTCGAAGCGATCGAGGTGATGGACGCCGAGAAGCTCGACTTCCCCGACGGCGCCTTCGATGTCGTCGTCGCCCAATATGTCATCACCTCGGTGCCCAACCCGGAGAAGGCGTTGGACGAGTTCGCCCGGGTCGTGCGGCCGGGCGGCGAAATCGTCATCACCACCCGTGTTGGCGCCGAACAGGGACTGCGCGGCAAAATCGAGAAGGCCCTGATGCCGGTGACGAGCCGGTTGGGCTTTCGCACCGAATTTGCCTTTTCCCGCTATTCCGATTGGGCCGCGACTATGCCCGAGATCGAACTGATCGAGCGCCGCGAACTGCCGCCGCTCGGCCATTTCTCGCTGGTACGCTTCCGCAAGATGGCGCTGCCCGCCAATGACTCCATGAACGGGGCCGTCCGGGCGCCCGCCAACGAGGTGGTTCAATGAAGAGCTTCCGCGAACATCTGCACGAACAGCGCTGGGATGATCATCGCTACTATCATCACAGCCTGGTCAACCAGAGCCTGCACTTCCTGAGCGCCTGCACCTTCCTCACAGCCTATGCGCTGATGTTCAAGGATCCGGCGCTGGCCAGCCTGCTCGCCTGGACCGTGGCAATGACCAGCCGCCAGATCGGTCATTTCTTCTTCGAACCCAAGGGGTACGACGTGGCGAACGATGCCAGTCACGAGTACAAGGAAGACGTGAAGGTCGGCTACAACCTCGCGCGCAAGTGGGTGTTCATGACGATCTGGGCGCTCACCCCGGTCGCACTCTGGGCCAACCCCACGCTGTTCGGTATCTTCGAAGCCCCGCATGGCGCGATGGAGTGGCTGCGCCACCTCGGCCTCGTGTGGCTGGTGCTTGGCGGTGGAGGACTTGTCTTCCGCGTCGTGCAGCTCTTCTTCGTGCGCGATGTGCAGACGGGCCTTGTGTGGGGCGCCAAGATCCTCACCGACCCATTCAACGACTTTAGACTCTATCGCAAAGCGCCGGGCCGTCTGATGCGCGGCGAGCGCCTGGATAACTGGGCGGCCATCGAGGCCAACTGAGCTTCATGTTGAAGGTCGGGGCGCTCCGGTCCGTGCCGGAGCGCCCCTTTCTTTTACTTGCCGCGCTTCGCCATCCACATTTCCTTGAGGATGCCACGGCGGATCATCTTGTCTGTCATGGTCGGATCGGTCCACCACCAGCCGTCTGCTTGCATCGTCTTGGCCGCCTTCACGAAGCGTTCGACCACCGCGGCGAAGTCCAGGTCCGAATAGTTCAGGCTGAAGATCAGACGGCCGGTGCCCACCCAGCTCAGCGCCAGCCCTTCGCTGCGGAGATAATATTGCAGCATCCAGTTGTAGCGCGACGGCTGCGTGTAGCGGATCGTCCAGATCGACGAGAGGTTGCTCGCCTCCACTGGCACGCCCGCCTCGGCGAGCTTCGCGTTGAGCAGCGTAATGCGGTTGTCCCAGCGCTCGTCCGCGCCTTCGTAGAGCGCCCTGCCCTCGCGGGTATCGAGCACGCGCAAGAAGGCGTTCATCGCGCCCATCACATAGGGGTGCGAATTGAACGTGCCACGCGCGAAGCAGATGTCGACGGGGCGATCCTCGCGAAACCGCTTCATGAGATCGGCGCGCCCGCACAGCACGCCGACGGGAAGGCCCCCGCCAAGCGTCTTGCCGTAGGTCACCATGTCGGGCTGGACACCGAAATATTCGGCCGAGCCGCCGCGCGCCAGGCGGAAGCCCACGAACACGTCGTCAAAGATCAGCACGATGCCGGCCTTGCGGCAGGTTTCGGCCAGCTTCTCCAACCACGCCGCATAAGCCGCCTTGTCGAAGCCCGCCTTGCGGCTGCTGTCGACCAGCGCGGAGTCCGACGGTGCGCCGCTGTTTGGGTGCAGTGCTTGAAGTGGGTTCACCAGCACGCAGGCGATGTTCTTGCGGGTGGCGAGCACCTTCAGGGTCTTATCGCTCATGTCGGCGAGCGTGTAGGTGTGGTCGGCCGGCGTGGGATTGCCGACGCCCGGCTGCACATCGCCCCACCAGCCGTGATAGGCACCACAGAAGCGCACCACATGGCTGCGCTTTGTGTGATAGCGGGCGAGCCTCACCGCCTGCATTACCGCCTCGGTGCCGGACATGTGGAAGCTCACCTCGTCGAGCTTCGAGATGGTCCTGAGCCGCGCGACGTTGTCTGCAACGACCGGGTGATAGGCACCGAGCACCGGCCCGAGTTCCGCCACCTGCGCGGCGCCCTCGGCGATCATCTTCTTGTAGGCGTCGAAGCCCAAAAGGTTGACGCCATAGGAGCCGGCGAGATCGTAGAAACGGTTGCCGTCGATATCGGTGATGGTCACGCCATCGGAGGAAGCCAGGAAGCTGCCAGCCGAGAGGTTCTCACGCACGAGGCGGCTGAATTGGAAGGGCACGCGATAGGCGCCGGTGAACTGAAGATCGGAGAGCCCGGCCGCGGCTTCCTTGGTGAGCGCCGCCGTCTTGGCGAAGCGCTCCTTGTAGAGTGCAGAGAGGCGCGAGAAACCCGCCTCGCGCTGGCGGGCGATCTCCTCCGGCGCGGCGTCGGCGCGGAAGAAGCGCTGCTCGTCATAGCTCCAAGCCGGGATCAGCCCCGCCACCCGGCGCGACATACGCGCATGGCCGGCGAGCGAGCGATGCTTGGCACGCGACAGCATGAGCCGCGCGCGGCCCTTGGTCGCGACCGCGGCGGCGACAAGCGCGCCCGCGCCCCACAGGGCGAGAGGCTGCGCGGCGAAGGCGGTGATTTCAGTTTCCATGACTTGGCACAGGCACGAAAAACGGTGACGGCATCATGACATTGCGCTCCGCCCTCGCCCGCATCGGCGGGAATGAGGATCTGAACTTCCTGCTGACCAACCGCATACCCCGGCGGCTGGCGACCAAGCTGATGGGCTGGCTCTCGCCGATCGAGCATCCGCTCGTCCGCAAGGCCTCGATCGGCCTGTGGCGCCTGTTCTGCGATGTCGACCTGAGCGACGCGGCCGACAACCGCTTCCGTAGTCTCCATCACGCCTTTACGCGGTCGCTCAAGCCCGGTTCACGCCCCGCCGATCCCAATCCGAACGTGCTTGCGAGTCCGTCAGACGCGATCGTCGGCGCCTGCGGATGGGTCGAGGACGGGCGGCTGTATCAGGTTAAGGACATGGACTATGCACTTGCCGACCTGCTTGGCGACGAGAAGCTGGGCGCGCCCTTTCGCAACGGCATCTACGTCACGTTGCGGCTGACGGCAGCGATGTACCACCGTTTCCACGCGCCGCATGACCTGACGGTCGAGGAGGTACGCTACATCTCCGGCGACACCTGGAACGTGAACCCGATCGCGCTCAAGCGCGTCGAGCGTCTGTTCTGCCGCAATGAGCGCGCGCCGATCCGCGTGCGGCTGGATCGCGGTGGGCATGAGATGTTGCTGGTGCCGGTTGCGGCGATCCTGGTGGCGGGCATCCGCTTCACCTTCGCCGATGTCGGCCCGCATATCCGCGACGGTGGCACGCGCACCCTCCCTTGCTCTGCGCACCTCGCCAAGGGCGAGGAAATGGGATGGTTCGAGCATGGTTCGACCATCGTCGCCTTCGCGCCAGAGGGCTTTACGCTGGCGGATGGGATTGAGGCAGGAAATCAGGTCCGCGCTGGTCAACCGCTGATGCGGCTGCCGGACTGAGGCGCATCAGCGGATGGACGGCGGCGCCTTCACCACGACGCCGCCCTTGATGACACCCTGTACCTTCTCCAGCACACGGATGTCGGCCAACGGGTCGCCAGCGACCGCGATCATGTCGCCGTAATGGCCGGGGCTGAGCGCCCCAACGTCCTTTTCGCGCCGCATCAACTGCGCAGACACCACCGTCGCAGACTGGATCGCCTGCATCGCCGTCATGCCATAGCGCACCATGTAGGCGAATTGCCGCGCTCCGAGGCCGTACTGATACACGCCAGCATCCGTACCGAAGCTGAGCTTCACGCCCGCCTTCACCGCCTTGGCGAAGCCCTGGCGCTGCTCCTCCGTCGTTTCGCGGTTCTTCCGGAGATATTCCTCAGGCCAGCCCGCCTTGGCGCCCTGATCGGCGATCCAGTCGCCGTCATAAATATCCATGTCGAGCCAGACACCCGCCTTCTTGGCCATGGCGATGCCCTCGTCGTCGATTAGCGAAGCATGTTCGATCGAACGCACGCCCGCGCGGATAGCCGCCTTGATCCCTTCAGCCCCGTGCGCATGGGCGATGCAGTAGCTGCCGTGCAGCTTTGCCTCATCGCAGGCCGCCTTCATCTCCTCGGGCGTCAGCTCCAGCGCGCCCGGCTCGCTTCCGATCGCCAGCACCGCGCCGGTGGTGATCATCTTGATGAAGTCGGCGCCGTGCTGGAACAGGAAGTCGACCTTCTCCCGCGCCTCGTCGGCGTTGCGGACATAGCCATATTTGAAGTCCTCGGGGAGCTCCACGTCAGGCGAGAAGCCCGTCACCGCACCACCACCGCCCGGGATGGTGATATAGGCACCCGCCACGACCATGCGCGGCCCCTCGACCTTGCCACTCTCGATCGCATCGCGCAGCGCGGTATCGGTGAGACCGCGATAGACGCCGACGTCGCGCACGCTCGTGAAGCCGGATTCCAGTTCCACCTTAGCGGCCGCCACACCACGCAGTACACTCTCCGCCGACGTGGAGCGCAGCGGCGCAATGGGATCGCCCTCGGCAGATCCGTCGGCGATATGAGTGTGCATGTCGAGCAAACCCGGCAGCACCGTGTAGGCTGACCAGTCGATGAGCTTACCGTCCGTCGGCACGCCTCGCCACGGGCCGACCGAGGCGACGCGGCCGTCGACCACCTTCACCAGCTGATCGGTAAGGGCGCGCGCCTGCTCGGGATCGATCAGGTGGCCTGCATGGACAGAGACAGTCTCCGCGCGCGCAGCGCCGGACGCGAGCAGCGCCGCTGCCGCCAGACACATCGCTTTCACGATTCCCTCCCCGTTGGGCTCGGGACCGATAGCACGCTATCAGCCCCGAGCCGTCGACATCAGAACTTCTGGCCGAACCGAAGGCCGAAGAACTGGGGTTTCACCGGGTAGAGGCGGGCATAAACACCGCAGATTCCTGGTGCGCAAACACTGTTCTTGCTGAGGATGCCCCGCTTGTCGAAGGCGTTCTGGATGAAAGCCGAGACCGTCCAGTTGCCGCTGCCGGTGCCGGCCGAGAAGTCGAAGGTGGTGAAGCCCTTCGTCGGACCGATCGCCGCCTCGCCTGCCGTCGTGAGGTAGGAGAGCGTGCCACTCTGATGGTTCACGCCACCCTGCAGAAAGCTCTTGAAGTCGCCCACCTTGAAATCATAGCGCGCGGTGGCGTTGATCTTGAACTTCGGCTGCACCGGAAGGCGCGTTCCCTTCGGGGCGAACACCTGGCCACCATTGGCGGGATCGCAACCGGTGACCGAGTTGCAGAAAGGCGTCGTCAGCTTCGCATCGACATAGGTGCCGGACGCCGACAGCGTCAGGTGATGGGCGATGGTCCAGTTGATGTCGCCCTCGGCGCCACGCGAGCGCGCCTTACCGGCATTGACGGTATAGAAAATCCCAAGCAGGCCGGGCTCGCTATACTGGACCTTGTTCCACTCCTCCCAGAACAGCGCGCCGTTGAGGCGAAGCGTACGGTCAAACCAGCTCGTCTTCCAGCCAACCTCATAGTTTGTGATTGTGTCCGCCCTATATGGCCCGAAGCTCTGCAACCTCCCCAGCGCAAACGCGTCGCGGTTGTTGCCGCCCGGCCGGAAGCCGGTCGAATAGGTGAAATAGACCATCCGCGCCGGATCAATCTTCCAGCTCAGATTGACCTTATGGGTCTCGCCCGCCTCGTTATATTTCTTGTTAATGTTCGGACATTCCTGCGCGGTCGTGCCGGTACAGCCGAACAGCGCGATCTGCCGGTCCACCGCGCCGGCACCGCCGGAGAAGCCGTAGAGCGTGTTCTTCGCCATAAAGCCGCGGATGCCGGCCGTCACGGTCAGATTTTCCAGGATGTCGTATGAAGCTTCGCCGAACACCGCATAGTCGCGATCGACGCGATGGATGTCGGTGAGGAAGACGTCGTTACCATTGCTGCCCGGAACCGGCGGGCTGAACGGGTTCACCGCGGTCGAAAGGCCAGGGATGATGTAATCCGCAATATGGTCGTTGGTCTGGCGCTGCAGGAACATGCCCGCGGTCAGGCGCGCGCGGTT
>OUNM010473002.1_pt1 | contig 25040 bp, 25 predicted proteins | sample 1769961 | NCBI WGS metagenome assembly OUNM01 (sample SAMEA3914820, study PRJEB12502) | metagenome | biome: forest; material: soil | place: USA | collected 2012-03-12 | depth 0.3 m | reverse complement strand
GCCGTGCAGGTAGATGACATCGCCAGCTTTGAGCTGCGGCGCGATCAGCGCGCCCAATCGGGCGGTCGCGCCTTCGTCGGGCAGGTGGAAGGTTTGGGGGACGGCGATGTCGAAGGGGGCGAGGGTCATAGAGATGCCCTCCTCGTACCTCCCCGTCGCTGAGCGATGGGGAGGGGAACCGCACGACTAAGCCATTGCGTCAGCAATGGCGAAAGAGATGTGGTGGTGGGGTTTCTTGCTTCTCTTCCAACCACCGACGCGTGAAAAGACAGTAAGACACCCCACCACCACCCTCCGCTAACGCTCCGGGCGGTCCCCCTCCCTATTGCTACGCAACGGGGAGATGCAAGAAAAGTGAAGTGTTCGATGTTCATCTCGCGAACCTCTTATCCGGATCGGTGGCAAGCGCAACCTCGACATGGCGTTTCAAGGCCTCGCATAGCTCGCCGGTATCCATGTCGAATCCATTCGGATCGACCGCATGACCAAATGTCAGGCGAAACAGTTTGCCCTGCTTGTTCAGCAGCTCGTGGAACAGGGTGATGTCGCGCAGTTCCTGGGAAAACCTGTGGAAGGTGTGGAACCAGAAGCTGTTGGGGCCTTCGACATGGATCGGCACGATGGGCGCATCATACTTCTGCGCCAGCGACACTGCTGTCGCCGCCCAAGGCGGATCGACCAGCTGCCCCTCGGCATTCCTTCGCGCCAGCCGCCCGGCCGGGAAGATAACGACGCAGCGTTCGGCCTCGAAAGCCGCCCTGGCCGCGCCTAGAGTCACCCGCGCCTTTTCGCGCGTCCGCTTGGCCTCCACCCATTCGACCGGGATCAGGCTTTCGGCGAAGCGCGGATTGACGCGCAGGGCGTCGGCATTGGCGAAGAAGATGGCATCGTCGCGCCGTTTCAGTATGGCGTCGTAGACGGCAAGGCCGTCGGCGATACCGGTCGGGTGGTTGCACACGACGACGCAGCGCCCGGTCGGCGGCAGCCGCTCGATGCCGGTCAGGTCCAGCTTCAACGACAGCAGTTTCGAGACATGGCCCAGCGCCGCGGGACCGCTTAGCGGCGCCACGGCGTCCGCCATGCGGCGCGCCTTGGCGTAGCCGAGAATGCCGTAAAGCACCGGTTTGGCCAGCCACCACAGAGGCGATTTGACCAGCCTTGGCGCGCGCTCGTAGATCAGTTCATCGACAATGTGCAGTTTTCGCATCGCATGAGTGCTGGCGCAAGTCGCCGCCTCTGGCAAGAGGCGACACCCAATGCTATGGCAAACCCATGTCCGATACGCCTCCCGCCAACGAAGACCGCCGCCGCCCGAAGTCCGTACCGCTGTATGCGCTGTTGTGGGGCATCTGCGTCGCCGCCGTCATCTTCGCCCTGCTGGCCATGTGGTTCCAGGGTTAGGTTAACGGCCCGCAAACCTCTTAGACACACAGTGCTCAAAACCCATCCGACCAGGTAGATTTCGTGCCCGAAGCCCCAGAGACCGCGACGCAACACCCCAGCAGCGCACCCGCCACGCCGCGTAAATCGTCGGGCCTGATCCGCAACTCGCTGATCAATTCCGGCTTTACCCTGCTCAGCCGCTTCGCCGGCTTTGCGCGCGACCTGGTCATCGCCGGCTATATGGGGGCGTCGGGCAATATCATGGCTGACGCCTACGCCACGGCGCAGCAATTCCCCAACCTGTTCCGCCGCATCTTCGCCGAAGGCGCCTTTTCGACCGCCTTCGTGCCGTCCTATTCGGCAGCGCTGGAACGCGACGGAAAAGAGGCCGCCGACAAGATGGCGCACGACGCCATGGCGACCCTGGTCTTCATCACGGTCGTCTTTACGCTGGCGTGCGAACTGGCCATGCCGTGGGTGATTGCCATCTTCAAGCCGGGCTTCACCGTGGACCCCGAAAAGCTGAAATGGACGATCATCTTCACCCAGATCACCATGCCGTATCTGCCGTGCATGGCGATCGTGGCGCACCTGGCCGGCGTGCTAAATGCGCGCGGCCGTTTCGTTTTGTCGGCCGGGGTGCCGATCCTGCTCAATGCCGTAACGCTCCTCTGCGTCGTGCCGCAGCATACGCCGTTCGATTCCGCCCTGTGGGGCACGATCGGCACCATCATCGCCGGCATCGCGCAGGCGGGGCTTCTGTTGTGGGGCGCCAACAAGACGGGCGCCCACGTCAGCCTGTCGATCATTCCCGTGTTCAGCAAGGACATCAACAAGCTGCTGATGCTGGCCGTGCCCGGAGCCCTGGCGGCGGCGGCGACCCAGCTCAATGTCTTCGTCTCGCAGAACTTCTCGTCGACGGTGAACGGCGCCACCATGTGGCTGACCATCGCCGACCGCTTCTACCAGCTGCCGTTGGGCCTGGTCGGCGTGGCGATCGGCACGGCGCTGCTGCCGGCCCTGTCGCGCGCCGTCCACGCCCAGGACCACGACCACGCCCAGCAGACGATGGACCAGGCGGTCGTCTTCTCGATGGCGTTCAGCCTGCCGGCGGCGGTTGCTCTGTGCGCCATGCCCTTTTTCCTGGTCGACGGCATCTATACGCGGGGCAGCTTTCATCTCACCGACTCGATCTGGACGGCGCGCTGCCTGCTGCACTACGGCTGGGGCGTACCGGCCTTCGTGCTGACGCGCATTCTCAATCCGGCCTTCTTCGCGCGCAAGGACACGTTCGGGCCGATGAAGTTTGCTATCGTCTCGGTGATCGTCAACATCGCCGCCGGCCTGACCATGTTCCATTTTATCGGCGTGCCGGGGCTGGCGATCGGGACCTCGGCGGCGGCATGGGTCAATGTCGTGCTGATGGTCACGACCCTGGCCCGCCGCAAGACCTGGGTCATCGGCGCCAAGGCGCTGCGCCAGCTTCTTCTGCTGCTCGTCGCGGCCGGTGGCATGGCGGCCTTCTGCGCCTATTGCTCGTACATGAGGCCGGCGATCGAGGGCGTCCTCAACTCGGTGCTCCCGATGACCATGGACGGCGGCCACGCCCTGTCCATCCTCGGCCACAAGGCCGTCGGCGCCAAGGAAATCGCCGTTGTGGGGGTTTCTCTCACCGGCGCAGTCCTCTATATCGGTCTGCTCTTCGGCACGGGGGCCATCCGCCCCTCGGAACTCAAGGCGGCGCTCAGGCGCAAATAGATTATGACCAAACCCATGCGCATCCTGTCCGGCATCCAGGCGTCGGGCTCGCTCCATCTCGGCAACTATCTCGGCGCGCTCAAGAAGTTCGCCGACATGCAGTCCACCGACGCCGAGCGCTTCTATATGATCGCCGATCTCCACGCCATTACCGTATGGCAGGACCCGGCGCTGCTGCTGTCGCAGACGCGTGAGATTGCGGCCTGCTACCTGGCGGCCGGCGTCGATCCCAAGAAGTCGATCATCTTTCCGCAGTCGGCCGTGCCCGGCCACACCGAGCTGGCCTGGCTGTTCAACTGCGTGGCGCGGCTCGGCTGGCTCGACCGCATGACGCAGTTCAAGGACAAGGCGGGCAAGGACAAGGAACGCGCCTCGATCGGGCTCTATACCTACCCGGTGCTCCAGGCCGCCGACATTCTGCTCTACAAGGCGACGCACGTGCCGGTCGGCGAGGATCAGCGCCAGCACCTTGAGCTGACGCGCGACGTCGCCAAGAAGTTCAACCACGACTTCGGCGTCGACTACTTCCCGGTTCCGGAAACCCTCTACCAGGGCCCGGGCGCGCGCATCATGAGCCTGCGCGACGGTACGGCCAAGATGTCGAAGTCCGATCCTTCAGACAATTCACGCATCAACTTGACCGACACCGCCGACGTCATCGCCGGCAAGATCAAGAAGGCCAAGTCCGACGCCGAGGTGCTTCCGGAGGCCGAGGACGGTCTGAACGACCGCCCGGAGGCCAAGAATCTGGTCGGCATCTATGCTGCCATGTCGGGTCAGACGGCGCAGGAAGTCCTGAACACCTTCGGCGGCAAGGGCTTCGGCACCTTCAAGCCGGCCCTGGCCGAGGTCGTGGTCGACAAGATGGCGCCGATTTCCGAACGCCTGCGCGATTTGCTGAACAATCCGGCCGAAATCGACGCCGTGCTCAAGGCGGGCGCCCTTCGTGCCAATGCCGAGGCCGAGCCGGTCGTCCGGGAAACCAAGAAGCTGTTCGGCCTCTGGGGCTGATATTTCTGCGGGAGACCGTCATGAAGCGTGTCGTTGCGATCCTGAGCCTTGCCCTGTTGGCCGCCTGCCATCCCGGTCCCAAGCCGGGCGGGACGGCCCAGACTGCCGCCAAGACGACGGTCAGCCAGGAAACCAAGTCCGCCGGCATGGTGACGCACAACGCCATCGAGTTCACCGCCTACGCCATGCGCCCGACGCTGGGCAACAATACGACGACCGGCGCCTACGTCACCATCCGCAACAGCGGCGACGTGGCGGACAGGCTTGTGTCGGCGCGCTGCGTCTGCGCGACCTCGGCGACGCTGCACACCATGACGATGAAGAACGGCACCATGGAGATGGCCGAGCAGAAGGACGGCTTTGTCATAGCCCCCGGCCAGTCGGTCATCTTTGCGCCCGGCGGCAATCACATCATGCTGGAAAACGCCAAGGGCGTAACCGAAGGCAGCCATCAGGAGCTGGTGCTGCACTTCGAAAAGGCCGGCGACGTGAAGCTGTCGGTGCCGGTGACCAATGACATCCCCGCCGGCCACACGATGTAATCAGGCAGGCTTTCAGGCAATTCGGGCGTCGATCATCTTCAGCATGGCGTTGATCGAGGCCTGGGCCGCCTCCGGCGAATAGGCCATGACGCCGCGCTTGAAGTCTTCCTCATCGAAGGCGTGCGTCGCCGAAAGCGCCAGGGTGTCGATGTTTCCGCCCGCCGTTTGCAGCCGTTTGAAGATTTTCTGCGAGTGGGCGAACGGCGTGAGATGGTCCTTTTCCGCCAGCACGGCAAAGGTTTCGGGCTGGCGGACCCATGGCCGGATGTTGGTCCGCGCCGGGAAGTTTATGTACGGATAGACGAGGAAGAGCCCCCGCAGGTTTTCCAGCAGGGCCGGATCGGGATCGGCCAGTTTCGCCTCACCCGGCCGCGTCAGGCGCTGCGTCATCAGATCCATGATCGACCAGCCGCCATGGCTGAAACCCGCCAGCATGACCCGGTCCATCTGCACGCGGCCGCTCTGCTTCAGGCCCCACACGGTCGCCAGCACGTCGCCTGAGCGCTCATAGCCCTGCAGGACGACGCCGGTGCAAACAAGCGAAACCGCGAAATTGCGGTCCCAGCCGCGCGGCGCGAAACTGTCGATGACATAGGCGCGCACGCCGGTCGTGGCGGCCGCCCTGGCATAGAGATGAACGTGCGGACGCAGGCCGCCGCAACCGTGGAACAGGACGATCGCCGGGCGCGGCAGGTCGTCTTCGGGGCCATAGACCGTCACGCCCTTTTGCAGCAGCGCCCAGCGTTCGGCCATTGTGTCCATGCGTGTGGTCCCCTTGGATCAGGGTATCATAAGCATTTTTGAACAATGTTCAAGATAGTGTTTCGCCAAGGAAATTCACGAACGCCTCTTCGGCGCGGCGATGACAGGCGCGGTCGTACGACATGAAGGCGCCGAAGTGGATGCCGTCCTCGTCGAAGCAGTGCGTGGCGTCGAAATCGAGCGTCTCGATCGGCACGGCCTCGGCCTTCAGGTGATTGACGATGTTAAGCGAATGGGCATGCGCCGTCAGGAAATCGTTACGCGCCAGGATGGCCAGGGTGCGCGGCTTGTATTCCCACGGATGCGTATTGCTGCGCGCCGGGAAGTTTATATAGGGATAGACGAGAAAGACGCTCTTGATGCCTTTCAACGGCTCCGGCGTCGGGTCCATCAGCCGCGCCGAGCCCGGCCGCGACAGGCGTTGCGTCATCAGGTCCATAATCGACCATGCCCCGTGGCTCCAGCCCGCCAGGCAGATGCGCGACGCATCGACATCAGGGCGCTGCGACAGGCCCCAGACGGCGGCCAGCACGTCGCCCGAACGTTCGTAGCCGTGCAGCACCATACCCGAACAGACCAGGCTCACCGCCGCCGTATGGTCCCAGCCGCGCGGTGTGAACGAGTCGACGACAAAGGCGGATATACCGGCTTCGGCGGCCTTTGCGGCATACTGGCGGATATGTTCGCGCACGCCGTTGCAAGCATGGAACAGCAGGACGGCCGGGCGTTTCAGTCCATCGCGGGGCCCGAAGGCCTCGATATGGGGCGCCAGGAATTCAAATCGACGCTGAAGCGTGTCGAGCACGGCCATTCCCTCTTGCAAAATATGAAACTGATACTGATATAATTACTGTTGCCCGAAACGACTCGGCCTTGATAACTTTCTGTACGAGCTTCCACCATGACTACCAATCGTATTCCGACCTATCCCATTGATTCGCAATTCCTCGATCGCTGGTCGCCGCGCGCCTTTGCCGATCGCCCTGTCAGCGAGGAGCAGGTCCTGACTGTGCTGGAAGCCGCGCGCTGGGCGCCGTCGGGCGCCAATCTGCAGCCGTGGCGCTTTATCTACGGTGTGCGCGGAGAGCCGGAATTCAACACGCTGCTAAGCCTGCTGGTGCCGTTCAACGAAGGCTGGGCGAAAAACGCCGGCGCTTTGATCTTCATCACCTCGGTGTCGAGCTTCGACGGCGAACGCCCGGTGCGTTCGGCCAGCTTCGACGCCGGCGCGGCCACCCTGGCCTTGGCGTTGCAGGCGCACAAGATGGGCCTGGCCGCGCACGCCATGGGCGGGCTCGAATACGAAAAGGCGCCGCTGGTGCTGAACCTGCCGGAAAACGTCCGGGTCGAAGCCGCCGTCGCCATCGGCTACCAGGGCGAGGTGTCGGCGCTGTCCGAGGCGCTGCAGCAACGCGAAACGCCCTCCGTCCGCCAGCCGCTATCGGCCATTGCGTTCAAAGGGCGCTTCGACGGTGAGGTCAAGAGCCCGGCATAAGCCGGACTTTGTCGGAGATCAGTGGCGGAAGACGCGGGTACCGGTGAACACCATGGCCAGGCCTGCCGCATCGGCGGCGTCGATCACCGCCTGGTCGCCGATCGAGCCGCCCGGCTGGATGACCGCCGTGGCACCCGCCGCCGCCGCTTCGAGCAGGCCGTCGGGGAACGGGAAAAACGCTTCCGAGGCACAGGCCGACCCCAGGGCCAGCGAGTCCGTCAAACCGAGACCCTCGGCCGCCTCCTGCGCGCGCAGGCGGGCGATGCGCGCCGAATCGCGGCGGTTCATCTGGCCGGCGCCGATGCCGGCGGTACGGCCGTCCTTGGCGTAGACGATGGCGTTCGACTTGACGTGCTTGGCGACCGTGAAGGCGAACAGCATGTCCTGGATTTCGGCCGGAGTCGGCTGACGCCTGGTGACGACCTTGAGGTCGGCGGCCGTGATACGCGCCGTGTCGCGCGATTGAATGAGCATGCCGCCGGCCACTGAACGGAAGACCTGGCCGCCGGCCAGCGGATTCGGCAGGCCGCCGGTCACCAGCAGGCGGACATTCTTCTTGGCGGCGAAGACGGCGACCGCGTCGTCGTCGGCTTCGGGCGCCACCACGACCTCGGTGAAGATCTCGACGATCTTTTCCGCCGTGGCACGGTCGAGCCGCGTATTCAGCGCGATGATGCCGCCGAAGGCCGAGACCGGGTCGCATTCCAGCGCGCGGCGATAGGCGTCGGCCAGGCTTTCACCGACCGCGACGCCGCACGGATTGGCGTGCTTGACGATGACGCAGGCCGGGGCGGCCGACGCGTCGAACTCCGCGACCAGCTCGATGGCCGCGTCGGTGTCGGCGACGTTGTTGTAGCTCAGTTCCTTGCCTTGCAGCTGTTTCGCCGTCGCGACGCCCGGACGGACCTCGCCTGTGCGGTAGAAGGCGGCCGACTGATGCGGGTTTTCGCCGTAGCGCATAGTCTGGATGCGGCTGCCGGCGATCGCCTTGCGCTCGGGGTATTCGTCGCCGAGCTGGCCGGCAAACCACGACGACACGACGGCGTCATAGGTGGAGGTGCGGGCAAAGGCCTTGGCGGCCAGGGACTTCCGCAGGTCCAGACCCGTCGATCCACTTGTGCTGACTTCGGTCAGGACCGCGTCCATGGCGGCCTTGTCGACGCAGACGGCGACGTAGGCGTGATTCTTGGCCGAGGAGCGGATCATGGCCGGGCCGCCGATATCGATATTTTCGATGGCCGCTTCGAAGGCGCCACCTGAGGCAATCGTCTGTTCGAACGGATAGAGGTCGATCCATACGATGTCGATCGGCGCGATGCCGTGTTCGGTCAGCGCTTTTGCGTGTTCCGGAGCGTCGCGATAGGCCAGGAGCGCGCCGTGGACCTTGGGATGCAGAGTCTTGACGCGGCCGTCCATCATTTCGGGGAAGCCGGTGACGTCGGCCACGTCCTTGACCGCGATGCCGGCCTTTTCGATGGCCGCACGCGTACCGCCGGTCGACAGGATTTCGATGCCTTTCGCGGCCAGTTCCTTAGCCGCCTCGATCAGGCCGGTCTTGTCGGACAGCGAGATCAGGGCGCGTTTCGGGGTGACGCGATCGGGCGCAGGCGGAAAATCGGGAGCGGAGGGCATGACAGATCCGTGACGGTGGGGAGGGAGAAATGCGGGCCGTGTACACGACGCCGTCCGCTTTGGCCACCCGTCAAACGACAGAACCCCCGCCATCGGGAATGGCGGGGGTTCCTCCGGGTTGCCGTCAAGGATTGCCGACGGGGGAGGGCGGCGATCCTTCGGCTTAGCTAAGGCCGTGACAGGCGGCCTTAGTTTTAGCTCAAGCGCCGCATGGCTCGCCGCATCAGCGGCGGCGCGCAGTCGCGCTTGCCGGCTCTTGGAGCCGGAGGGACAGACAGCTGTCGCTTAGTAGCGGTAGCTGACGCGGCGCGTCTGGTAGCGATGACCGTAACGGTCGTAACGATCGTAGCCCGCGCTTTGCATCGAGTTCTCGACGTTGTTGCACTGTTGCTTGCCCTGGTCCTTGCCGACCTTCGAGCCGATCGCCGCACCGGCCAGACCGCCGACGACCGCGCCCAGGCCCTTTTCGTGCTTGGCAACCTGGCTGCCGATCAGCGCGCCACCGATGGCGCCCAGGATGGTGCCGGTCTTCTGCGACTTGCTCTTGGTGACCTGGCAGCTGTAGGTCTGGGTATAGGGGCGGGCTTCCGAAGCCATCGGAACAACCGCGGTCAGCAACAGGCCGGAGGTGACAACAGCGGCCGTCAGGGTTTTCATCGTCTTAGTCATGGTGATCATAACTAAAGTCCTTCGTGTGCGTGCCTGGCGGGGATATTCCCTCGGCTTGATGAGGACCTTTATAGGCCTGCCAACCTGAACGGCATTTGAGCGTCACATTCATCTTGGTTCAGACTGCATTTTTTTTATGCGCATGAAAAAGGCCCCGCGAAAGATTCGCGAGGCCTTTGATTTTCAAGTGGTTTGAGGCGCGTTTAGCGGACGTAGCGATAAACGGTCTTGACGCGGCGGCCGTGGCTGTCGCGCGACCAGACGGTTTCGCTACGGTAGGCCATGGCTTGCGTGCAGGCCTTCTTGCCGCTGTCGTGGCCCATCTTGGAACCGATCGCGGCGCCGCCGAGTGCGCCGACCACCGTGCCGACGCCCTTGCTGTTGTGGCCCGATACGGCGTTGCCGAGGACACCGCCGGCGATGGCCCCGACGATCGTGCCGGTGTGTTCGCGGCGCTTCTGCTCGTACTTACAGACGTAGCGCGTATAGGCTTCGGCAGGCATGGCGGCCAGAAGGGTCCCGCCCAGAAGACCGCCGGCCATGACGGCGGCGACAAGCCGTTGTGAAATCTTGGACATGGTTTCTCTCCTTTTCGTGAACAGTAAGCCGGAGAGTGAGTCCAAAACAAAGACGGAATTCGGGCGCTTTTATAAAAATTGAATTAGCGTAGAGACTTGTCGCAATTCAAACGCCAGGTCAACGCCACCCTGGCAGGCTTAGTTCTCCGCCGGCGACAGTTTCCAGCGTACGCGCGTCGGCGCATCGAGTCGTCCCACCCCGCGCAGCACGATCTGCGAGGTCTTGCGCGGCAGATCGCGTTCGAACACCTGGCCGCTTTCGATCGCCACGTCCTTGGCGTCGTGGCGCAGCCACCAGCCGCGGCCGCCCGGACCGCGCAGCAGCACGCTCTTCTTGTCGCGTGCCAGCGACGCCTGCACCTCGGGATGCAACACGAAGCGGATCGTAAAGGGCGATGCCATGGGTACCGTCTGCTTGGTGCTGGCCGGGGTAAGCCGGTCCTCTCCGCGCAGTTCGTCGCGTTGGGCGTCGACGTAAAGACGGCGTTCGTGCTTGAGGCCGAAACGCGCCTTCCAGCCGTCGTGCTCGAGCTCGAGCAAGGAGCCCGTATCCTCGGCCTCGACGCGGCGGCTGCGCACCTTGTAGTGCTGGCCTTCCATGGCGAAATCGAGCAGTTCCCCGAAACGGCCCGTCACCGGCGTCAAAAGGCTGGCGTCGGCGATCGACACGGTGTTGCCCGCGCCGACCAGACGGAAAGCCATATGATCGCCCTGGCGCGGCGACCAGCCGGGCGACACGATCAGCTTGTCACGGCCGCCCGAAACTTCGAACGCCATGGGATGGTCGACGGCCGTATGGCCGAACGGCCCCGTCCGGGCCTCACCCGCATCGACGTAGACACTGAGCGAGCGGCCGAGGAGGCGGTGATAGCGGCCTGCGTCGAGCTGGACCGGCGTCATCGCAGCGTTTTTTTCGTCGCGCACCAGGGCCGGCAGCACCAGGTCGGGCAATAGCGATTCCGCGCCCTGGAAGGCGCAGAGGCTGCCGTCGGGATGCGACAGGGCGCGGATGAAGCGGCTGAGCGATTCGATATGACTGTCGAGCCAACCGGGTCCCGCCAGGCCGCGCTGCGACAGGCCGTCCTCGATCAGCAGCAAATCGTAAAGCAGTTCGAGCCCGCGCTGCGGACTGCGCGAAGCGTGGCTGCCGTCGGAGCCCACGACCTTCTTCAGCGCCTTTTGCAACAGCTTCATGCCCGATATACGGAAACTGTCGCCGACGCGGCCCGACAGGACACAGCCCAATACGACCAGGGCGACCGCCTTGTCGGCCGACCAGGCGCCGTCGTGCAGGCGTCGTAAGTGCCGGCCCTGCGCGGCCAGCGACTGCGCCAGGTCGATGGCGTCGCCGGGCGTGGCCTGGCTCGACAGGCGGCGGGCGAAGATGGCGAGATTGATCAGGCGGCGCGGCAGGACCTCTTCGCCCCATGAGAACGGCGTCCAGCGGCTGAAGGTCTTGGTCCACAACAGAAAAAGGCGAAGGCCTTCCTTGGCGCCCTCGTCGCCTTGACTCATCAGGGCCGGCAACCATTCGAAACGATGCAGTTCCACGGCGAAGGCGCGCGTCGGCGACGGGCGGTTCCACGGGTCGCCGCTGCCCTGGACGCTCATGCGTGCCCCGGCCAGGGTAAAACGGCCCTGCAATATGGCCTTGCCGAGATGCGCCGAGGCCGGGCGCATGTCGCGCGGCGCGGCGACGAAGCCCTCTGGCACGGCGCCTTTCAAGGTCAGGCTGTAACCCGGCATGCCGAACAGTTCCGCTCCGGCCTGACGGCGCAGCCAGGCGAGGACGACGTGCCCCCACGGCGTCTTCGCGGCGTTCAGTTCCGGCAGAGCGTTATGCTCGAAAGCCTGCATCGCGCTTTACAGACCTTTCAGCGTCTTGATGTTGTCGGCATAGGCGGACGCGCCGCCCTTGAAGACCGCGGTACCGGCGACCAGCGCCGTCGCACCGGCGTCGACGCAGGCCTGGGCATTCTCAGCATTGACGCCGCCGTCGACCTGCAGAATGGCCGGATGGGCGATGGCGTCAAGACGTCGCCTGACCGCCTCGATCTTGCGCAGCTGCGACGAGATGAAGCTCTGGCCGCCGAAGCCCGGATTGACGCTCATGATCAGCACCAGGTCGATATCGTCGATCACCCAGTCGAGGACCTCGACGGGCGTCGCCGGATTGAGCACCACGCCCGCCTTGGCGCCGAGGTTGCGGATCTGCTTCAGCGTGCGGTGCAGATGCGGCCCGGCTTCCGGGTGAACGCTCATATAGTCGGCGCCGGCGGCGCGGAAGGCTTCAAGGAAGGGATCGACCGGCGCGACCATCAGATGGACATCGAACGGCAGGGAGGTGTGCGGGCGCAGCGCCTTCACGATATCGGGGCCGATGGTGATATTGGGCACGAAATGGCCGTCCATGACATCGATGTGGACGAAATCAGCGCCCGCTGCCGTGATCGCCCGCACCTCTTCGCCCAGGCGCGCGAAGTCGGAAGCGAGGATGGATGGACAGATGAGCGGAGCGGACATCGGCATGCGAGAAAGTCCCAGGGCAGAGGTTGTCTATAACCGGTGTTTGGGGGCTGCCGTCAACCGTTTCGGCGGAGACGGGCGACGAAAAAGCCGTCCTGTCCGCCCGGCCTTTGGTGCGGTAGCAGACGCAGCCAGCCTTCGGGCTTCAGCGACTCCTGCGGCAAACCGATGGCCGTGGCTTCGTCCGCATCCACCTTGTCCACGAGGAAATCCGGGTGGCGGCGCAGGAAGGCCAGCACCTGGGTTTCACCCTCCTCGCGTTCGAGCGAACAGGTCGAATAGACGAGGAGGCCGCCAGGTGCGACGCGTTTCGCCGCGGAATCGAGGAGACGGTGCTGGACGTCGGCCAGCTTGGCGATGTCGGCCGGCCGCGTCGCCCACAAGACGTCGGGCTGGCGGCGGAAGGTGCCGGTGGCACTGCACGGCGCATCGAGCAGGACGACATCGAACGCGCGCGTGTCTTCCCACGTTTCGGCGTCGGCCATGTGCATTTCGGCGGTATAGCCCGTGCGTTTGAGATTCTCTTCGACGCGCTTCAGCCGATTCTTCGAGCGATCGAGCGCCACGACGGCCGCGCCGCGCGCCAGCAGTTGCAGCGTCTTGCCGCCCGGCGCCGAACACATGTCGATGGCGGTCTTGTCCTTCAGGTCGCCGATGAGCGCCACCGGCACGCTGGAGGCCGCGTCCTGTACCCACCACACACCGTCTTCGTAACCTGCCCAGTCGCGGACATCGCCGCGCAGACCGCTGCGCAGGGCCAGACCGCCCAGGGGCGTGCCGTCGAGTGCCTCTTTCAGGCGGCCGAGATCGGCGGCTGTCTTGAAGCTGAGGTCGGTGGCCGGCTCTTCGGTCAGCGCCAGCGCGATGCCTTCCGCGGCCGGGCGGGTATAGGCGGCGGTCCAACGTTGGAACAGCCAGTCGGGCACCAGCCGCGCCGGGTTCGTCTTGGGGAACTGGCCGGTCGCCTCACGGTCGCGGATGATGCCGCGCAGGATGGCGTTGATCAGCCCCTTGAACGGACGGGTGTGAGCTTCGCGTTCGGCCAGCTTGACTGTCGTCGAAACCGCGGCGAAGTCGGGAACCTGCATGAAGCCGATCTGCGCCAGACCGAGGCGCAGCAAAGCGCAGACGCTGTCGGACGGGGTTTTCTGCGTGCGCTTGTCGATGATCTCGTCGAACTGGCCGAGGCGGCGCAGCACCAGCAGGGCCAGGGCGCGGGCGAAACTGCGCTCGGTTTCCGATAAGGCGAGAAAGTCGGAGCGCGTCACGGCCTCGTCGAAGCCCGAGCGCTTTTCGAGCGCGGCTTCGACCAGGTTGAGGGCCGCGATACGCGCCGGCATGCCGATATCGCCGCCGTCATCGACGGCTACGCGCTCATTGGGCGCGAACTTCGGCTTGGACCGAGGCTGCGGCTTTACCTTCGGCGGATGATAGCCGGAGCGGGAGGATGGGCGTTTGGGGCGGGAGGTGGTCATAATAAGATGCTTGGAATAGAGGCTGGTGGGCAAACAATGGTCGGCGCGCTAGCCCATATCGGTTGTGGGCACCGCGGTAAATGTTTTTCCTGATTTACGCCCGCCCATTTCCTGCGCCAGCTGGATCAGGGCGTGAATCCGGTTCTCTGTATTGGGGTGGGTGGAGAACCAGTTGTTGAGGCCTGCACCGTGCAGCGGATTGATGATGAACAGGTGCGCGGTGGCCGGATTGCGCTCGGCGCCGTAATTAGGAAGCCCTTGCGCGTGGGCTTCGATCTTGCGTAGTGCCCGCGCCAGGGCCTCCGGGTCGCCGGAGATTTCACCGCCCACGCGATCGGCGGCGTATTCGCGCGTCCGCGAAATCGCCATCTGAACCAGCATGGCGGCGATGGGCGCCAGGATCGCCATGGCGATCGCGCCGATAACGTTGCCGCCACGGTCCTCGTCGTCGCGCGAACCGCCGAAAAACATGGCGAAGTTGGCAAGCGATGAAATGGCGCCGGCGATCGACGCCGTGATCGTCATGGTCAGGGTGTCGCGGTTTTTGACGTGCGCCAGCTCGTGCGCCATGACGCCGCGGATTTCGCTGCGGTCGAGCCGCTGCAACAGGCCGGTCGTGGCGCAGACCGCCGCGTGGCGCGGGCTCCGGCCGGTGGCGAAGGCATTGGGCTGGTCGCTGTCGACGACGTAGACGCCGGGCATGGGCAGGCTGGCGCGGCCGGCCAGCTCGGCGATGTCGTTATAATAGGCGCGCAGGAGCGGATTGGCGGTGTCGGGCGTAACGGGCTGGGCGTTGTACATGCCCAGCACCATCTTGTCCGAATTCCAGTAGGCAAACAGGTTCATGGCCACGGCGATCAGCAGCGCGATGACCATGCCGGTCGGGCCGGCCAGCAGAAGACCGAAGGCGCCGAAAAGGCCCGTCAGGCCGGCCAGCAGGATCCAGGTCTTGAAATGCATATCGAGGCTTTCCTTGAGCTTTGAGCGTTCGAAGCCTAGATATGGGAAGACCCGTAAATCCCTGCCAGAACCTTACAAAAATGTCATCCGAAGCCGAAAAGCCCACCGATCTTGGCGACGTCGCCAGGAAGGTGCTGACGCCCGAAGCGCAGCGTGCCCTCAACGAAGCTGCCGAGCGCCGCGCGAAAGAGGAAGCCGAGATTGCCCGCGCCATCGAGGAAGGCGGTCCATCGGGTCTTGAGCCCACGCGTTACGGTGACTGGGAGCGCAAGGGAATCGCCGTCGACTTTTAATCGCGGCGCCCTTGCAGGCCGATTTATATACTCCATATACCATCCATACAGATGGTATATGGAGGTTTTTATGGGGCGTATTGCCCAGACGGCAGCACGGCCGCCGGAAAGCGAGAAGGTCACGATCAATCTCGGCTATGTCGACCTTGGCCATATTGACCTGCTGGTGCAGGAAGGTTTCTATTCCAACCGCACCGATTTTATCCGCACGGCCATCCGCAATCAGCTCGACCGGCAGAACGAGGCCGTCAGGCAATCCTTGGCGCGCCAGCCTTTCGATCTCGGTCTTCGCACCTTCAGCCGCCTGGACCTCGAAGCGGCGCGCGCCTCGGGCCAGCCCCTGCATATCCGCGTCATCGGCCTGACCACGATCGCCGCCGACGTCACGCCCGAGCTGGCGCGCGCCGCCATCGCTTCCATTCACAGTCTCGGCGCGCTGCAAGCCAGCGCGGACGTCAAGGCCGCCCTGGCCGATCGCATCGCCTGACCCCATCCAAGGAATATCCAGTGAAAGCCCTCCCCCAGTGAAAGCCCTCCCAAAGATCGACATGGCCGAGGTGACCCGGCTGACCCGCGCCGGTAAGCTGAAGGACGCCATGGCGCTTTTGGCCGCGGGTTTCGCCGGCCGGAAACGGCAGGCCTCCGAGACGCCGGAGCCTGAGCCCTATATCGACATGACTCCGCCGCAGACGCCCGGCGGCGCCTGGACGGCGGCCGGGCCGGAAACGGCGGAGCCCGAACCGGACCCCGAGGCCCCCGAAACCCCCGAACACACCAGAGCCGCGCGCTACACGACGATCCTCGACCGGCTCAAGACCCACTTACCGGGCGTTGAATTGAGACGTCCCACGCCGGCCGCCATTCCCGACGGCGCCAGCTTCACGGATCACGTCCATGGCAACCCCGCCGGGTCGCGAACCTACAAGCTCTACGTTCCGAGCGGCTATGACGGGCAACCGATGCCGCTGGTCGTCATGCTGCACGGCTGCACCCAGTCGCCTGACGACTTCGCCGCCGGGACGCGGATGAACGAACTGGCCGAAGACTTGGGCTTTCTCGTCGCCTATCCGATGCAGCCGCAGTCGGCCAACGCGTCGAAATGCTGGAACTGGTTCAACGCCGGCGACCAGCAGCGCGGCAGCGGCGAACCCTCGCTGATTGCGGGCTTGACGAGGCAGATCATGACGACCCACGCCGTCGATCCGGCCCACGTCATGGTGGCCGGCCTGTCGGCCGGCGGCGCCCTGGCAGCGATCATGGGCGCGACCTACCCGGATCTCTATACCGCGGTCGGCGTCCATTCGGGTCTGGCGTGCGGCGCGGCGCGCGACATGCCGTCGGCCTTTGCCGCCATGGGCAGCGGCGCCATCCGGGGCGCACCGAACCCAAGGCCGGTGGCGACGATCGTCTTTCACGGCGACGGCGACACGACGGTCCATCCGCTCAACGGCGAACACGTCGTCGCCCAATCGCGCCCGTCCGGCGCGACAGCCGCGGTCGAACGCGGCCGGTCGCCGGGCGGCATCGCCTATACCCGCACCACCGAGCGCAACGGCACGGGCCGGCCCGTCATTGAACACTGGGTGGTGCACGGCAGCGGCCACGCCTGGTCGGGGGGCAGTTCGGCGGGGACGTATACCGATCCTCGCGGTCCCGATGCCAGCCGCGAAATGATCCGCTTCCTTCTTGAACAGCGGCCGGCGGCCTGAGCTTCTACCAACGGTCATAAAGAATGACCGTTGGTATTCGCATTTTTTCAGCTCAAACGCCGCATGGCTCGCCGCACTGGCGGCGGCGGGTGGTCGCCCTTGCCAACGGCGATTGAGTCAAAGGCAATCGCCGTTGGTGTTATACGTTATGCAACGCCGCCAGTATGCCCTGGGCCGCGGCCACGGGATCGGCGGCGCGGCTGACGGGACGGCCGACCACGACGTGCGAGGCCCCATGCAGTAAGGCTTCCTGCGGCGTCGCCACGCGCTGCTGGTCGTCGAGCGCGGCGCCTTCCGGACGGACACCCGGGGTGACGATCAGGAAATCGGCGGGCACGCGGGCGCGGATCATCGCCGCCTCGTGCGGGCTGGCGACGACGCCGTCGAGACCGCATTCGACCGCCTGGTCGACGCGGCGCATGACGAGATCGGTCAGCTCCATGCCGTAGCCCATTTCGTCGAGATCGTATTGCGACAGGCTGGTCATCACGGTGACGCCGATGATCCTGGTCGTGTCACTGGTGCGGCCGCGCACGGCGGCGCGCATGACCTGGGGTTCGGCGTGGACGGTCAGAAGATCGCACGCCCCCGAACATGCCGCCTTGGCCGCGCCTTCGACCTGGGCGCCGATATCGTGCAGCTTCCAGTCCTGGAAGATTTTCTTGCCGTCGGCCTTCAGTTCCTCCGCCAGGGTCAAACCGCCCTGGGCCAGCAGGGTCAGGCCGATCTTGTAGAAGGAGACGCTGTCGCCAAGGGTCTTTACCAGGGCGCGGGCGCGGTCGAGGTCGGGCTCGTCGAGCGCCAGGATCATACGGTCGTCGGCCTTGAGAAGCGTCGTCATAGGGAAGTTTTCCTTTGATTGCGTTACCGGGCGAAGCGCCGTACACGAAAAGACGCCATCCCTTGCCGAGACGGTCTCATGACCCTGCTTGCGTTCTACGTCAACTTCTTCATCACGCTTTTCGCGTTGATCGATCCGATCGGCAACGTCCCGATCTTTGCCGCCGCGACGCAGACCCAGTCGGGCAAGTCCCGGCGCTGGCTGAGCCTCTATATCAGCATCTTCACCGCGCTGATCCTGACAGTCTTCTTCTTCGCCGGCCTGAATATATTGAAATTTTTCGGTATTTCGATGGACTCCTTCCGCATCGCCGGCGGCTTGCTGCTGTTTCTGATGGGGCTGGAAATGGCGCGTGGCGAATTCCTCGAGACCTTCACCCACGCCGAAGAGGTCAAGCAGGGCGGCGACCCCGCCACCGGCGTCCAGCCCCTGGGACACCGCGAAAACGCCAAGAAGAGCTTCGAAAAACTGGTCGTGCCCTTCGCCTTTCCGCTGATGGTCGGGCCGGGCACGATCTCGACCGTCGTCATCCAGGCCGGCGTCGCTCAGGATTTCGGTCCGCTGGGCCTGGTGGTCGGCGTGCTGGCCATCATCACCACCGCCGTGGCCATCCTGATCACGCTTTTGATGTCGAACACAATTTCGCGCATCTTCGGCCGCGTCGGCATGGTCGTCGTCGTGCGCGTCCTGGGCCTGATCCTGTGCGCCCTGTCGGTCCAGATCGTCATCTCGGCGGTCAGCGAGATCACGCACAACATCATCCTGCCGTCGGCGGCGCACCCCTATACGGAGCACCACCGGTAAAACCCGCTCAGCGGTGGATCTTCCTCAGCTGGCCCGAGGCCAGCTCCATGACCCAGTCCTCGGGCAGGACCTTGAGCAGCGCCGCCACCGTCTTGTTGGGCGCACCGGGCACGCAGGCCGGGCGGTTGGCCTCGGCGGCGACGAAGCCTTCGCGCGCCACCTCGTCGGCGCCCATCCACCACCATTCGGGAATGGCCTTGGAAAGCTTGGAGCGCGTGCCAACGACGTCGTGAAATTCGGAATAGGTCCAGCCGGGGCAGAGCGCGCTGACGTGGACGCCGTGGTCGCGGACCTCAAGATGCAGGCTCTGCGAAAAGCGTGTCAGGCCCGTCTTCACCGGTCCATAGAGGGTATCGCCCGGCGAGGCCGGCAGGAAGCCTGCCAGCGAAGCGACATTGACGATGCGGCCGAAGCGCTGTTCGACCATGCCCGGTAAAAAACGGTGGATCAGCTCGATCGGCGCCAGCCACATGACCTGCATGAAAGCCTTGTGCGCTTCCAGCGTATTGCCGAGAAAGCCGCCCGGCTGGCCATAGCCGGCATTGTTGACCAGGCCGTCGACGCTGCGGCCAAGCGCCAACAGACCGTTTTGCAAGGCTTCGGGGGCGGCAGGATCGGACAGGTCGGCCGGCAGGGCGTGCGCCTCGACGCCGAAACGTAAGGCAATTTCCTCGGCCAGTGTCTTCAGGCGATCTTCGCGTCGCGCGGTCAAGGCCACGTCCCAGCCGTGCGCAGCGTAGGTGCGGGCGAAACTCAAACCTATGCCGGCGGACGCCCCGGTAATCAGCACAAGACGGCGTGCCATCGTTATCTCTCAAATCACAGTGGGCGGATCGAACACGAGCACACACGGAAAAGCAAGCCTATTCGGTCGCCTGAAAGGCGCTCCGGCGGGGCGGGCATAAATATTGCACCGCATCACTTGCCATGGTGTCCGTTTTTTATCATTCTGACGTAGAAGCCGCCGGTTCAATGGAGAATACGGACGGTAAAGGGCAATGCCGCCTTCAGCCGGCCGGAACCTTCCGGGCGATTGATGGCGGTTTTTTATTAGAGCGCATCCCAAAACGTGTGACGCACTTTTTGGATAAAGATGCGCGTAAAAGCTAAAACTTAGAGCGCCGATCCGATTCAGTCGGATCGAAACGCGCTCTAACACGAAGAGGTTTCGACCGGCGCCCATGAATGTCCTGATCATCGATCCCGATGATGCCCGCGCCGCGTCCGTCGCCGAAGGCATCCGCGCCGATCACGCCGGGCAGGAGCCGTCCATCACCATCCAGCCCCGGTTCGAACTGCGTATGCTGCGCGACATCGACCCGGACATGGTGATCATCGCTTGCGAAAGCCCCGACCGCGACATGCTGGAGGCCCTGCAGGTCGCCAACGAGTCGGTGCCGAGGCCCGTCGTGATGTTCGTCGACCGTTCCGACGCCAATTCGACAGCCAAGGCCGTCGAGGCCGGCGTCGCCGCCTATATCGTCGACGGCTTCAACCCAAAACGCATGTCGTCGGTATTGACGGTCGCAGCCCAGCGTTTCGCCATGATGCAGTCGCTGCGCAACGATCTCAACAAGGCGCGCGCCGACCTGGCCGCGCGCAAAACCATCGACCGCGCCAAGGGCATTCTGATGAAGTCGCGTAATCTCAGCGAGGACGAAGCCTACAAGCTCCTGCGCAAGCACGCCATGGACACCGGCCGGCCCATACACGCCGTGGCCGCCGACATCCTGGCCGTCAGTGACCTGCTTTCCCCCGGAGGCGAATAGTTATGGACGTGAAGATCGCCTACAGCCCGCTTAACGACGCCGCCTTGCTGCTGGTGGCCGAGGCCCTGGGCTTCTACGACAGCGAGGGTTTGAGCGTGAGCTTGAGCCGGGAACCGAACTGGTCGAACATCCGCGACAAGCTGGCTTACGGCATCTGCGACGCCGCGCACGTCCTGGCGCCGGTGCCGCTGGCCGCGGCGGCGGGTCTCGGTCCCTCGATGGGACGTATCATCTGCCCGATGGCGCTCGGCGCCAACGGCAATGCTGTTCTGATCTCCAATGAACTGAAGGAGCGGCTGGAAAGCGACGGCCAGCCCTTGGGCTCGCTGACCCAGAGCACGCGATTGCTGGCGCGCGAAGTCGAACGCCGCCGTCGCGACGGCCTCGGCCGCCTGGTCTTCGCCGTGCCGCTGACCTATTCGGCCCACCATTTCGTGCTGCGCCATTGGGTCGCCGCCGCGGGCCTCGACCCGGAACGCCAGATCCAATGGGTCGTCGTGCCGCCGTCGCGCATGGCCGACATGGTCAAGGACGGCGTCATCGACGCCTATACGTCGGGATCCCCCTGGCCGCAAACGGGTCAATTGCTGGGCCGGGGCGTCGTGCTGTTTTCCGATCCGGAATTCTGGAGCCTCAAGCCGGAAAAGGTCCTGGCCGTGCGCGCCGGCTGGGCCGAGGCCAACCCGGAAGCCAATCTCGGCCTCGTACGGGCGCTTTTGCGCGCGGCGAAATGGGCCAGCGATCCGCACAATCACGACGATCTGATAAGGCTGCTGGCGCGGCGCATCTATGTCGGCGCGCCGATCGAGGCCATCAGCCTGGCGCTGCGCCCGGCTAACGATCCGCGCGGCGGGGCCGGTCTCATCCTCGATCCGCAGACCGTGACCTTTCCCTGGATCAGCCACGCCAAATGGTTCCTGGGTCAGATCGTCAAGTGGGGCTGGGCTTCGGCCGAGCAGGATTTCGATACCGTGGCGCGCACACTTTATCGTCCCGACATCTGGCGCGAGGCGGCCGCCCCGCTGGGTCTCAGCCTGCCCGTCGCCGACGAAAAAGACGAGGGTGGCAAGCCCGGACCGTGGCAACTGCCGGCCACGCCGCACGACATCACCATGCCGCCCAATGTCCTGTTCGACGGCGGCGTGTTCAAGTGTGCTGAATTGTTGAAAATGTAACCATTTCGACTGTTTTCCCGCAAGCTGACATTTCGCGCGTAAAAGAACCTGGTTCGCCCATTTTGTGACAATTTTGCTGCAAGCGCTTTGTGCACAGCAGCAAAAGCCGCAATCCCCGTTAAAGTCACATTGACGGAACCCCGCGCCTGATCGAACCTTCGCACGTGCGGTCAAGGACGACGGCACATCATACGGACCGGGCGCCAATGGCGGCGAACGGTCTCCAGGACAATGACGTCTCAAGTCGGCGGACCCTCTCACAGGGTCTGGTCGGTACTTGGGGCGTTTTTTTTTGCTCAGGGGATAAGAGCGGTGGTGAAACCAACAACAAAGATAAGACTGGCACTCCTATGCGCCGCCAGCGCCATGGCCATCGCGGCCGGCGCCCGCGCCGAGGACACGATCGCCGACGCGATTTCGGCGTCGAAGCCGATCCTCGACTCGAACCTGCGCTGGGAGCAGGTCGACCAGCAGGGCATCGCCAATACGGCGGAAGCCCTGACCTGGCGCAACCGTTTCGGCCTCCAGACCGGCGACTTCCATAATTTCAAGGCGCTGATCGAAATCGACTCCGTCAACGTCCTCTCCGACAAGTACAATTCGACCCTGAACGGCAACACCGCCTATCCGACGGTGACCGATCCCAAGGTAACCGAAATCAACCGCGCCCAGCTCACCTGGACGCCTGACGAAAAGACGACGCTGACGCTCGGCCGCCAGCGCATCATCCTCGACGACGCGCGCTTTGTCGGCAATGTCGGCTGGCGTCAGGACGAACAGACCTACGACGCCGTCCGTCTGGACACCACCCTGTGGCGCGTCAAGCTGACCGGCGCCTATATCGGCCGCGTCAACCGCGTCGTCGGCGACGCCAAGGACTGGTACTCGAATTCGTACGTGCTGAACGCCAGCTACAGCGTCAGCGAGGCGCTGAAGTTCACCGCCTTCGACTACGCCCTGCGCTTCTCGACCGCCGCCACGACGCCGGTCGCCGCCGACCAGACCAACGCCGCCGCCTCGTCGGTGTCGATCAAGGGCCTGCGCGCCTACGGCAGCGACTGGGTGTCGTCGTTCAAGCTGGCCTACGTCCTGCAATATGCCGGCGAAAAGCCGAACGGCCTGAACCCCGCCGTCTTCGACCTGCACGAATCGATGATCGAAGGCTCCGGCACCTGGGACATCTATACGCTCAAGCTCAACTATGAGGCGCTGCAAGGCAATGGCACGGTCGGCTTCGTGGCGCCGCTGGGCACCTCGCACGCCTTCCAGGGCTTCGACGACGTCTTTTCCGCAACCGGCGGCAACAAGACCTTTGTCAACGGCATCGACGACTTCAGCACGTCGTTTGTCGTGGCGGGTCATACCAAGCCGTGGGCGCCGTATTTCATGAACCCGACCCTGACGGTCATCTATCACGACTTCAAGACCGACCGCCTGGATCTGAAGATCGGCAAGGAGTGGGACGCCGTCCTGGTCGCCGGCATCACCAAGAATCTCAGCCTGATGCTGAAATATGCCGACTTCCAACGCGCCGACGCCACCATGCCCGCCTCGCGGACCAAGACGTGGCTGGTGCTGAACTACAAACTTTAAAGCCGGGAAAGCTTCACAATGACCAAATTCGATCTCAACCGCCGCCAGGCGCTGTTCGGCGCCGCCGCTACCGTCGCGGCTGCCCGGGCGCTCTTTCCGTCCGGCGCCTTCGCCGCCGGCAAGGGGCCGGAAACGTCGGCCGCCAAGCTGGGCTTCATCGCGCTGACCGATTCCTCGCCGCTGATCATCGCCAAGGAACGCGGCCTGTTCACCAAGTACGGCATGCCGGACGTCGAAGTCCTCAAGCAGGCGTCCTGGGCCGCCACGCGCGACAATATCGTGCTGGGCAGCCAGGGCGGCGGCATCGACGGCGCGCATATCCTGTCGCCCCTGCCGTACCTCATCACCACCGGCCAGGCCGCCAAAGCCACCCCGATGTACATCCTGGCGCGCCTCAATGTGAACGGCCAGGCGATCAGCGTCGGCAACGACCTGAAGGACGTCAAGGTCGGGCTGAACAGCGCGCCCATGAAGGCCAAGTTCGCGCAGATGAAGGCCGCCGGCAATATCGCCAAGGTCGCCATGACCTTCCGCGGCGGCACGCACGACCTGTGGATCCGCTACTGGCTGGCCGCGGGCGGCATCAATCCCGATACCGACTGTTCGACCATCGTCATCCCGCCACCGCAGATGGTCGCCAATATGAAGGCGGGCACTCAGGACGCCTTCTGCGTCGGCGAACCATGGAACGGCCAGCTGGTCGATCAGCATATCGGCTACACCGCTACGACGACGTCGGAAATCTGGATGAACCATCCGGAAAAGGCGCTCGGCATGCGCGCCGACTGGGTCGACAAGCATCCGAACGCCGCCAAGGCGCTGATCGCCGCGACCATGGAAGCCCAGCAATGGTGCGACAAGAACCGCGACGCCATGTGCGCCATCACGGCCGGCCGCCAGTACATCAACGTGCCGATCAACGACATCGTGCCGCGCCTGAAAGGCTCGATCGACTACGGCGACGGCCGCAAGGTGACCAACAGCCCGCACGTCATGAAGTTCTGGGCCGACAACGCTGGCTTCCCGTTCAAGTCGCACGACGCCTGGTTTATCACCGAGAACAAGCGCTGGGGCAATTTCGACGCCGACCTCAACACCATGGCCCTGGTCAACAAGGTCAACCGCGCCGACCTGTGGCGCGACGTCGCCAAGCAATACGGCATCGCGGCGCCAGCCTCGGATTCGCGCGGTCCGGAAAAGTTCTTCGACGGCAAGGTCTTCGACCCGTCGAACCCCGACGCCTACCTCGCCAGCCTGGCGATCAAGAAGCTTGCTTAAGTATCCCCGCGCCTTCCCGGCCGGTCCCGGGAGGCGTTTTCCGACTGGAACCCGTCATGCCGTTTGATTTCATGAAAAAGCCCGAGGCTCTTAACCCGTCCGCGCCCGCGATCGACCGCTCCGCCCTGCTCAATGCCGCGCAGAAGAAGCAGGTCGAGGCCGCAAAGATGCGCAAGGCGGCCGACCGTATCTCGACCGTCGTCCTGCCCGTGCTGACCATCGGCGTATGCTTAGGCGTCTGGGAAGCCATCTCGCGCATCATGCCGGGTGGCCTGCCGGGTCCGTCGCAGGTGTGGACGGATTCCCGGGAATTGATCACCAACCCGTTCTTCGACCGGGGCGGCGTCGACAAGGGGCTGTTCTGGCACGTGCTGACCTCGCTGTCGCGCGTTGGCATCGGTTTCAGCCTGGCGGCCGTCTGCGGCGTGCTGCTCGGCGCCTTCATCGGCACGGTCGGCTGGGCGCGCAAGGGCTTCGATCCGATCTTCCAGGTCCTGCGCACCGTGCCGCCGCTGGCCTGGCTGCCGATCTCGCTGGCCATGCTGCGCGAAGCCCAGCCATCGGCCCTGTTCGTCATCTTCATCACCTCGATCTGGCCGATCGTCATCAACACGGCCGTCGGCGTGCGCAACATCCCGCAGGACTACATCAACGTCGCGCGCGTCCTGCGCCTGCACCCGATCGAATTCTTCTTCAAGATCATGCTGCCGGCGGCGACGCCGCACATCTTCACCGGCCTGCGCATCGGCATCGGCATGAGCTGGCTGGCCATCGTCGCCTCGGAAAT
>OUNM010869480.1_pt1 | contig 25048 bp, 11 predicted proteins | sample 1769961 | NCBI WGS metagenome assembly OUNM01 (sample SAMEA3914820, study PRJEB12502) | metagenome | biome: forest; material: soil | place: USA | collected 2012-03-12 | depth 0.3 m | reverse complement strand
GAAAGATACAAGTTATAGCGCTGAATGCGGTCCGGTCCTGTGATGTCTTTGACATCCATCACCGCGCCAATCGGCACCATCTTTCCTGCCGCATTTCGTGTCTGTATTTTCCCGATGGCATCCGCGGTCGAACGGAACGGCGCGTCCGCCTGCGCGGTAACATGCCACGTACGGCCGAGATAGTTGAAGTCATTGATATAGAGGCCGCCGAGATAGACCTGGAGCGCCTGAAAGACGTCGGTAACCGCGACTTTTTGCTGCTTTGCCTTCACACGATCTACATTACCATAGAGCTGTGGGAAGCTGGCTCGAAAGCTCGAGAACAGTCCCGCCAGTTCGGGCCGCTTCGCCGCCTCTGCCATCACTTGTTCCGTTACGGCCTGGAGCTGCTGTGGCGTATTCTGACCGGAGCGATCCTCGATCTGCATCTTGAATCCGCCTGCGCTGCCGATCCCGCGCACCGGCGGCGGCGGGAAGACGAGCACTAGCGCCTCGGGCACTCCGGCGAACTGTTGCCGTAATCGATTCGCGATCGCATTTGCAGATAGCTCAGGATTACCAGCACGCTTCTCGAACGAAACGAGCGGCGTAAACATCACCCCCGCCGCAGATGAGTTGGAGCTCGAAAGAATCGAAAGACCTGCGACCGTGAATGCGCCGCGGACACCTTCAGTGTGCGTCGCCGCCTCGGACAGCCGTTTCATAACCGCCTGTGTGCGATCGATGGACGCCGCATCAGGCATCTGGACACTGACAATGAGATATCCCTGATCCTGCGGCGGAATGAAGCCCGTCGGGACCGAACGCAGTCCATGCCAGGCAAGCATTACGAGGCCGAAATACACGATGAGTGAAACGGCACTCAGCCGCACCACTTTGCGAAGCATGACCGTGTAGACCCGGTTCGATGCGTCGAAGGTCTTGTTAAAGAGCCGGAAAAACCAGCCCAGGGTGAAATTCATCACGCGAGTGAACCAATCCTGCTTCGCCGTCTTCGGACGCAACAGCAACGCTGCAAGGGCGGGACTTAGAGTCAGCGAATTGAAGGCGGAAAGCAGCGTCGAGAAAGCGATAGTCAGCGCAAACTGCCGATAAAACTGGCCAGTAATGCCGCTAACAAACGCCACCGGAATGAAGACCGCAGAAAGACCGAACGCGATTGCGATGACTGCCGGCGTCACTTCATCCATGGCCTTGAACGCCGCTTCTCGAGGAGTGAGCCCATGCTCAATCCAGCGCTCGATGTTTTCGACCACGACGATGGCATCGTCGACCACGATACCAATCGCCAGCACCAGCCCGAACAGGGTGAGCATGTTGATCGAAAACCCAGCCACCAGCATGACAGCAAAAGTTCCGATCAAGGACACCGGAATGGCAACCAGCGGCACGATCGAGGTGCGCCAGCTCTGGAGAAAGATCAGCACCACCAGCGCAACCAGGCCTACGCCTTCAAAGAGCGTCTGCACCACGTCCTTGATACTCTCGCGCACAAATCGCGTCGTATCATAGGGCACCTCGTAAGCGACCCCTTGCGGAAAGCGCTTCTCGAGCTCAGCCATCTTTTTGTAAATGGCGTTGGCCGTCTGGATGGCGTTGGTGCCAGGCAACTGATACACGGCAATCGCCACGGCGGGCTGGCCGTCGAAGGTCATCGCCGTGCTGTAATCCGACGCTGCCAGCTCGACCCTGCCGACGTCGCGGAGCTGCGTGATCCGCCCGTCGCTTCCGACATTCACAATGAGATCCGCAAACTGCTGGGGTTCGGTAAGTCGCCCCTGCACGTTCATCGTATACTGAAATTTGGTAGTGCCCGCCGGCAGCGGTGGACCGCCAATGATACCCGCTGCGACCTGTACGTTCTGCTCCCGGACCGCGTTAATCACATCGCCAACCGTCATGTTGCGCGCAGCGAGTTTGTCCGGATCGAGCCAGAGCCGCATCGAGTAATCACGGACACCAAAGATATTGATATCTCCCACGCCGGGAAGACGCGCGATCTGGTCTTTGAGCTGCAACGTCGCGTAGTTGCTCATGAAGACCGTGTCATGCGAGTTATCCGGCGAGTACAGCGCAATGACGACATTGATATCGGGCGACGCCTTCTTGATCGTGATACCCTGCTGCTGCACCTCCAGAGGCAATTGCGGCTGCGCGATGGCCACGCGGTTTTGCACCTGCACCTGGGCCACGTCGAGGTTCGTGCCCACGCGGAATGTCACCGTGAGGCGCATGTTTCCGTCGTTGGTGCACTGGCTCGACATGTAGAGCATGTTTTCGACGCCATTCACCTGCTCCTCGATCGGAGTGGCGACGGTGTCCGAGACCGTCTTGGCATTCGCGCCAGGATAACTAGTCGTGACGGTAACTGTCGGTGGCGCGATTTCCGGATATTGCGAAATCGGAAGACCAACGATGGCAAGCGCACCCGCGATGACGGTGACGATCGAAATTACGGACGCAAAGACCGGCCGATCGATGAAGAAATGGGCGATACTCATTGCTGGCTCTTAGCTTGTGAGAGGGGGATCGATCCCTCGGCGGGGTTAAGAGCCATACCGTTTGTTACTGCATCGAGGACAGTGATTGCTTCGGGCGAAATGGGCTCCATCTGTGGAGTGACCTTCATTCCTGGGCGGGCAAGCTGGAGGCCATTTACAACGACTCGGTCGGTCGGCTTGAGCCCTTCGGTGATGGAACGCAAACTTCCAAAAAGTCCACCGAGCTTGACCTTCTTAGTGGTCAACACGTTGTCATCCCCCACCACCAGGAGATAGCGTTCGTTTTGCTCGGCGCCCACTGCAACGTCGGGAACCAACAGCGTCTGATACGGCCCACTGCCGGTGATCCGCATGATGGCAAACAGGCCTGGCGTCAGGCTGCCATCGGGGTTGGGAATAACTCCACGGACCTGGATCGTGCCCGTGCCGGGATCGAGGCTATTGTCGATGAAATCGATGTACCCCTCATGCGGGAATCCCTTTTCGTTCTCGAGCTGAATGAAGCAAGGGATCTTCGCGTCGCGAACACTCACTCCTTTCACCTTCGCTGCATAAGTCTGGTAAGTGAGAAACGATCGTTCCGGCACCGGCACATAGCAGTACATCGGGTCCACCGAAACGATGGTCGTCAGAAGGGTCGCCTGACCAGCGCCGCCATTGATCAGGTTACCGACCGTTACATTCATCCGGCTGACGCGCCCGGAGATCGGCGCAGTAACACGCGTCCACTCGAGATTCAGCCGGGAGGTCTCTTCCGCGGCTTTGTCCGCTGCCAGTTGCGCCTGGGCCTGCTCGAAATTGGCGCGCCCGGTATCATAGTCCTGCTGTGAGATGGCGCGCTTCTTCAGCAGGTCGGCAACGCGATCGAGCTGAGTGCGCGTCAGTTCCAGTTGGGCCTGATCCTTCGCCACATTGGCCTGCTTGTTTTCGAAATCCGCCTTGAAAGGCCGCTGATCGATGACGAACAGCACGTCGCCCTTCTTGACCAGCGCACCTTCCTTGAACGGTGCCTGCTCGATGAAGCCGCTGATCCGGGCCGCGACATTTGCGGTCTCAGGCGATTGCAAATGGCCGGTGTATTGATCCCAGTCGGTTACCTCGCGCTGCAGGGGATTGCTCACGGTTACCACGGAAGGCGGCATGGCCGCAGGAGCAACGACAGCCTTTTCACATCCGGGAAGGGTCGCTGCGACGAATATTGCGGCAGCCAGTCCGAAGCACGCGGGAAGAGCGCGCCCACGCAGACCGATGCGATGGAGAAACGAACCACAGAGACGTGGTCGCCCGGTATTTTTGGGTTCGGCACCTTGTGGTTTCATCGGCAGACAAAAATTACTGCTGGAACTGACCAGTCAACTAGGCTCTTTGGCAAATGGAACTTGGATGACATTTATGGAGATCGTTCAGGCGGAAACTCGCGGACCCGCCGGCACACCGAGTATTCCCATCACGGCAGGCTCGAGTTCGCTCAGAACCTCGAGATTGTTGCGCACCTTTGCTTCGACGAGCATACCGAGGCAGACGGAATAGGCCCGCTGTGTGGCCGAGACCGGATCTCCGGCAGCAGCGGAACCGTCGCGAATGGCTTCCGAAATTGCGCCTTCGAGACGCTTGCGATTCGTGCAGATGATGAGCTCGACCCTGGAGCGAATCTTTTCGTCCTGCGTGGCCAATTCAGCGCCAAGGCTCGCATACGGGCAACCGCAGATCCGCCCGTATTCGGCAGCCTTCTCCTGCTGGATCTCAACGACCAATTCACACCAGCGCCGGACCTGCTCCAGGCCAGGCGTTCCTGACGCGAACACGCTGTCGAGTACGGGCTCCATCCGCCGCGCGTGCTCCTCGTATGCCTCGATGGCCAGATCCGCCTTCGATTTAAAAAAGTGGTAGAAGCTCCCTTTGTTGATCCCGGCCCGCCGGCAGATGTCGTCCACGCTGACCGAGCCGTAGCTGCTGTCCCAAATGAGGTCGAAAGCCACGAGGAGCAGCTTTTCTTTGGTATCGCAGGTAGTTTTCATGAAATGCGGCATGGAGACGCGAAAATGTTCGCGTGGGCTCCCTTAACCAGTTGTACCGACCAGTCAACTCTACGCAAGTTCAGTCGATTTTCAAGTTCTGCCCGCCTCTCACAGGCACTTGTCACCCCCCCCTGGCACTGCTTACAGTGCAAAACCGTGGCGACGCTTCAGAACAGGGCCTATTATTTCCGCCTCAGTTCCTGAACCTCTTTCAGAGCCCGTTTCTGCTCCTCGACCAGTTCGCTCATACTGGAACGCGAATATTCGACTGCTTCTTCTTTTCCAGCGGATCTCCCGCCATATCTCTTTTCAAGCACCCCGCTGAGCAACGAGATCAGCGAAAAGAAAACCAGCCCAGGCCAAAGCGCGAGACCGATCGCACACATTCCTGAACAACCAAACCACACTTTATTTAAGCTGCGGCGACTCACTTCCAATTTTCGAAACAACCAAAAGAGAAATCCGTACGAGGCTGCTCCGAGAATAAAATAGATTAAGATATCGCGCACAGAATTGCTTTGTTTCGAAGCTGGATGCGTCTTTTCCAGTTTGACCAAAAGACTGAGAAGATCGTGAGCGTTGAAGCTGCTTCCGTTCACGAACAGAAGATTGAGTCTAATGGATTCAGCGTTTACAAACCCCAAAAGGGGCGCCTTCAGGAAAGGGTACAAGGTATCAGTCCTGAATGGCGCTAACTTAAGGCAGATTTGGAAGGTTTTACGGCACCCGGACTTTCACCACGGCGGTAACACCGTTTGTGAATGTCACGTTGCAGAGCACATCGTGCAGGCCGTCGCATGCGCGGGACTGGCCGTTCGAGCCGGCCACGGCTTGCAGCACCGAGAACGTCCTCACCACCGGGCTTCCGGCTGGTGCTCCCGGCAGAGCGAATCCCGTGCGCAGCAGCAGCCGCAGGTTACCGTAGAAGTCCACGCCCCACAGCCCCCTGTTGTTTGAAGCCTTCGCTCCTCGCGGACCGGTCTTCAGGGTCGCGACAAACAGTGGCCCGGCATTCTGCCACTCGGGCAACGCCAGAGAGGAGAGGCTCGCAAACACGCATCCATTCGTTTCAGGTGCGGTCTGGCCGACTGCGGTAATTCGCGCCAGCACGCGGCTTGCCGCTTGGCCGGGAGTCGCCAATGACGATATCCAGAGCTCGGTAATGTTTGTGATTCCAACTCGTTCGATAGCAAAAAAAGCCACCATCCCGGAGCCGTTGCTCACAGGATCGTTGAAGCCGGAGCTGGATCCGATCCACAAATCCGCCCACTGCGATGAACCGCTTTCCAGGCGAAAAATCCTTCCTGCGTTCGCACTCGTCACTCTGCCGTCCTGGGGCGCTAGCGCCCCTTTAAACGTTACACCCCCACCCATGTCCAGCGCGGGCAGACCGAAGGTTGCCCAGGTAGCACCGCCTCCGCCCTCAACCGCTCCACCCGTGCGCGCGACTTCGGTCAGCGTCCCATCGTTTGCCACAGTCAGAAGCGCACTGGTCCTGTCTTTGAAGCTGACTCGCGCAATCAATCCTTGTGGTCCTTCCCACCGGCCCTGTCCGGGCGATCCACTGGCAGAGACGAGCGCCCCGATCGTATTTACCACATAGGGCTTTCCGTCACCCAATGTCACCTGTCTTCCTTTTCGTAGAATCTCTATCGGCATGGTTGCTCCAGGAGCCCACGAGAGCAAAGCCCCGTTACTCGACGAAGTCACACCACCAGTTCCAGGTGCCAGCGTGACCGTTGCCCAGACGGTTCCGTCCAGCCCAAGCCCCAAAGAGCTCACGCTCGAAATTTTTGCTCCATTACTATCGATCGTGACACCCTTCTGGTATAGCAAATCGGTTTGAGTGATCGCTCCACCGCTCAAGAAGTTGCGAATCAGCACCTGATTCTTCGACGCTGTTACTCCGTGCCCGGCAATCGTTGCCAGATAGGCAACCACTTCCCCGCCTGCACTTGTACTTACTGCCAGGGGATCTTTGAATGCCGAGAAGGTTGCGCCGCTCACGCCGGAAACGGTGGCACCCGTCTGCGCCACGGCACTTACATTACCGGTCGCACCGTTCAACAGCACGATATCCTTCTGGCTAACCGTGCCCGAGCGCAGTGTCGCCCCGTAAAATGCGTCGCTGGCGGCTGTCGCACACGGCACGCCAACGCTCGACCAAACCGCCCCGGCCGGGATGCCAGTGCCCACGGCGACCGCCCCCTTCACTGCAAGTGACTCGCCCGTCGCATAGTTTGGCAGCACGGTGATCTTGAAGCTCGCCGTTGTGGTATTCCCGGCGGCGTCGGATGCAGTGCAGGTGACCCGCGACTCCCCGATTGGGAATATCGATCCGCTCAGGGCGCTTTCCGTCAGCGTAGTGACCCCGATGTTATCCGTTGCGGTCGGCGCATCGTAAGTGACCGCCATTCCGCTGGCACCGCTCGGCGCCCGGACTGTTATATCACCTGGCACGCTCGTAAACGCTGGCGGGATGTTATCAACCACCGTGACGGTGACGCTCCCATTGGCAGTGCCAAGTCCGTTGGTCACCGTAAAATAGATCGTCCCCGTTCCAACGGTATTGAGGCTTCCCGCCACTGGAACAGTGTTTCCTGAAACCGTTCCGAGAGTGAACGGCGCTCCGACGCTTGTGGCGATGCTCTGAACGCTCACCGCGTTTCCGTCCAAGTCGAAGTCGGCGAAAGGCAGCGTCACATTCACAGTGTCTCCGATGTTCACGCTCGCCGCCGAAATTCCAGCCTGTGGCCGCCCGTGCTGGAGGATCTTGCTGATGGTATTGGTTCCAGGGTCAGCCACGTAGACAATCCCGTTTCCGTCCACACAGACTCCGGCGACTGAAGAGGAAAATCCCGCAGCGAGTGTGCTGACCTGCCCGTTGGGTCTGATCATTCGAATCCGCCCACCGTCAGCTGCATAAACGATCCCGATCGAATCCACACACAAATCCCAAATGTTGTCGAAGCGAGCTTGCGCACTCTGACCATCCGAATAATCGTATATATTGGGAGTGCCAGCGAAGGCGGAAACGGTTCCGGTTGGAGTGATTTTGCTGATCGTTGTCGACGATGAAGAAACGTACAAATTGCCAGACGAATCGATGCCGACTCCCCCGTTACTCGACCCAGAAGAGGCAAACGAAGATTTTGTACCGCTGACGACTTTGCTGATTCCGAAGCCTTGCGCGACAAAAAGATCGCCCGAATTATCAGCTTCGATGAAACCAAAAAATTGTGAAACGGTTGGACTCAACGCCGTGGATACTACCCCTGTTGTTGTTACCTTCCGAATTGCATAGTTGAACGGATCTGTGACGAAGAGGTTGCCGCTATTGTCGACACAGATGCCTCGAGGTCCTTGGAACTGAGCCGCACTTCCAGCGGCATCGACATACCCGAAACCGGCTCCGCCAGCGAGGGTGGTGACGTGCCCGTCCGGAGTGATCTTGCGAATGGCTGCGTTCCCGAGGTCCGCAACATAGAGATTGCCCCCAGCATCTACACAAATACCCGTTGGAGAATTAAATGAAGCGGCGGTTCCCTGCGCGTCGGAATATCCCATCTTGCCGCTGCCTGCGACAGTCATTACGACCCCGTTCTCGGGAATACTTAGAGCATAGAAAGCAGTGGCAGGAGGACTCGTGATGAACCCGGCTCGAAAAGCGATCGCATTCAGCGTCATCGGCGGAGTGATGGTCAGCGGACCCGTGTAAACCGGCGAGGTTTGGGTCGCGGCCGTTCCGTCGAGCGTGTAATGAATTTCAGCGGAGGGCGTCGCACTGGTGATGGCAACCGAGATCGGACCGGTGAAAACACCGGCAGCCTTGCCGAATGACGGGCTCGCCACCTGAAGAGTGTAAGTCGCCGTCGACACAGCACTGTTGCCCAGGCCTGGCTTGGCCGCCATGGCGCTGATCTGCTCGCTGGTGGAGAGAGTGAGCACACCGCCACTAGGGATCGAAGAGCTGGCCGTGGTGGGGGTGGTTCCGTCTGTAGTATAGTAAATGGTCGAGTCGGTGTCGCTGGAGAGCGTCACATTCACTACGTCGTTATACGTTTGTCCGCCTGGAGTAAATATCGGCGGAAAGGCTACTGAATTATCGGTGATCTGCGAAATCGACCCTGGGCCTTCGCTTGAGCTCGCCACGTAAATGTTGCCGGCTTCGTCTTCACCAAAGGTCGTAATCCCATAGGGAGCGCTGCCTAGATTTAGCGTCTGCCAAGCCGCTCCATCGTACTTCATTCCGTAAATCGTGCCGTACCCGTTGTCGCCATAAAAGTACATCCCATCCATGCGCGGATCCGTTGGCCCCCGGTACACGACCCCTCCAATGACGGCGGTGCCGCGACTATGGCCGTACACGGCCACCGGAGACGTCAGGGTGCTTGTATCGAAACCTTGGGGGACGTTGTATGGTTTATCTCCCTCCATGACGCTCCAGCCGTAATTTTGGCCACCTGCGCTGTTCGCAGGTTGAAAATCCACTTCTTCCCATAGGTTTTGGCCGACATCGCCAATGTACAGATCTCCCGTCACTCGATCGAACGAGAAGCGCCATGGGTTCCGCAGGCCGAGCGCCCAGATTTCAGGACGATACGCCGGGTTTCCGACAAATGGATTGCTCGCAGGCACCCTGTAGGGCGTAACTCCGCTTTCTACATCGATCCGCAAGAGCTTTCCGTGCAACGTAGAGGTCGTCTGCCCTTGATTGTTCGGATCGCCTTCCGAGCCCCCGTCCCCTTTTCCAATGTATAAGTATCCATCCGGACCGAATCGAATCTGGCCGCCGTGATGATTCGTATATGGCTGCGGAATAACCAGGATCGTCTGCTCCACCACTGGACTCGCCACGCTTCCATCCACGCTGACGAGGAACCGTGAAATCACGTCCGCCTGATCGGTTTTGCGAGTGTAGTGCGCGTAAAAGTAGTGTTTCCCGGCAAATCCAGGGGGAAAGGCAATGGCCAGAAGTCCTTGCTCGGGGCCGCTCGAATAGACCCGGTCGCGGATGTCCAGAAAGGGGGTCGTTTGGAACGCGCCATTCAGGATGACTCGAACCAAGCCTGCCTGTTCGGCGACGAAAAGGCGACCGCTCCCGTCGGCGGCATTTTCGATATCGGTCGGGGAATTGGTCCCGCTGACAAACGGCGTCACACTCAAAACCGGCCAATCGATATGGGTTTGGGCTTCAGTGCGGCCCAGGCACATCAGAAACGCGGCAATCACAATTACAAAGCGTCCACTCATAAAAACGGCCCCTTCCATCCTCGAAAACGTGGCCGGTCGCAACTTCAACCGGCATCCGAGATTTGATGGGGACGTTGTAAGTGACAGGCTCCCCGGCAGGCGTCGACCATTTTGGAAGGTCTTCTTATTCGTTCTGGGAGCCGCACTGTTTCATTGGCTGCGTGCGCCAGGAAAGGGGCATCCCCACTTTCTAAACTTTTTGCCGCGCGACGAGCGGGACCGGGCGCAACACGGAGGAGATAATGGACGCCCGCTTTCCGCGTTCGCGATCTAGATTCCGACTGGGCCGGGGACGTGGCGAGGCAGATTCAAGCGATAGCGGCACAGAAAATCCCGCAACGAAAACCGACCCACTCGACCAATTCTCGGTCATTTTTGAGCAGGAATTCCCTCATCGGCCACGCAGCTTCCGCGTATCACAGTTCCTGCCGGTGCGGAGGCCGCCGGAACCGCCGCGACCCGGAAGCGCTCCACGCGATCTGATCACCTGGGCCGTGGTGCGATTTTAGCAATCCACCCTGCTCCATGCGTTCCAGCTGCAATTTCAACCACGCCAAGTGAATGTTGCGCTCGGCAGGAGGCAATCGGAAGATCTCGGGACATATTTCCTGGGCGATCCGGACCGCTCCCACCCGGGGCATCTCCCGAAGAAACTCCACAACCTGCGCACGCAGATCCGCGCGCCCCCCGCTCGAGATTGCGCTTCTCATAAAGCAAGGCGTTAGCACTTTCGCATCAAGCAAAGAGCTTGGTTGTACGAGGGGTTCCAGCATTGGAACTTTCATCAAATCTCCGAGGGCGCACCCGAGAATCCGTCCTCAAAAATGATTCGAGCCTGAGACCAGAAGGCCCCAGGCTCGAAAGTATCATTCAGCCGCGGGTGCTGCCCGCGAGACTTGGCACTTCGTTATGGCAGCAGGATCTGGAAGATGGCCTGGTGGCCGTCAGAGAAGCCCGCAACCACACCAACGTCGCCCGTGGAATCGAAGCCGTTCGCGGCTCCAATCGAACCCGGCGCCGGGACCAGCACGGACAGGGTCTTGATGACCCGGGTCGCACCGTTCACGATGATCGGCTGGGATGTGCGCAGCAAGTTGGTCATCTGATTCGGCGGCGGGTAGCCCCACAGACCGGATGAGTTGGCATTGTTGACGCCATCCTTGGCGTTCACCTTCAGGCCGGCAGTGAAGAGCGGTGTCATCCCCGACTGGCCTGCCAGAACCAGCGACTTGAAGCTCGACCACCGGCCATAGCCGACGGCGATGTCGCCAGTCCGAGCGATGAGGTTCGGGACCGTGCCATCAGGTGCGAACCAAATCCCGGTATTGTTTGCCGCAGTCACGCCAAGGCCTTGCATCGTCGCCACATAAGCGACCGACCCGTTCGTGCCGGAAACCGGATCGGAGAAGGATTTGAACTTCACCGCGTTGATCGGATGTCCGACCGTATCGGTCGCAGGCGAACCGGCCTGGGCAAGAATCGAGAAAGAACCGCCGGCTTCCGTCAAAAGCACTGAGGAATTCGCGCCGGTGATACCGTTGGCGGTCACGAGTTTCGCGAGCACCGAGTATCCAGTGGCGCTAAAGCACGGGAGGCCGAAGCTTGCAATCGTCGCGCTGGCCAATGGGGCAGGCAGCGGGAAGGTATGATTGTTGGTAGAGCCAACCAGAACCCAGTCGACCTGACCGCCGGCGCTGGCAGGAATCTCGTAAATTTCCTGGCTCTTGTCCGCATAGGTGAGGACGACGCCGATCGTGTTGTCATCGACGCGCCAGCGGCCCATCGGGAGGCTTCCCGGTGCCCCAACCAGCGTCTTGATGACGGTGACAGGCTTGCCACTCACCGTATCTCCAGCCGAGACCAGCACATTCATGGTCCCTGCGGCACTCGTGGCACACAGAGCATTCTTGCTTGTCGTGCTTCCGACCGGTTGCACCGAGGCGAAGAAGAAGGTGGATGCACCATTGCCATCGATCGTTCCGAACGATCTGACCGTGACGCCGGATCCCGATTTGGGAGTGTAAACGGTGCCGGTTTCGACCGACACGACCGGAGAGCCAGCAATGAGTCCGGTCACGAGGGCGACATTATTCGCGCTCGTGACCGTCGAACCCGTGCCAGGAGTCGCTTTGAGGGTTGCGATGACGGCATCGCCTGACGGCACGCCAAGCTTCGACACTGTAGCGTTCGGGATGCCCGCGAGGCTATCGCCTACTTTCAGGACCACGCTGCCAGCGGTGGAGAAGATGGCGTTCACCTTTGTCTTACCGGTCTGATACGTCCCGGCAAAGGCGCCACTCTGCGGCACCATGAAGGCCTGATAATTCGTACCGGTTGCCTGGCCGGTCACGTTGACGCCGGTTATATAGGGACGCTTGATCAGCACCTGATCCGCCGCCACCAGGATGGACTCCTGGACCGTTCCACCATTGCCGTCGTCAACCGTGCATTCGAAGCTATCCCCCCCGACGTAATCAGCTCCAGGGAGATAGGTTATACTGTCTGTAGTGTTAGTCACCGTCCCGTGCAATGGCTGCGACACAGCGGTAATGCTGAGCGTATCGCCATCGACATCTGTCACGGTAACGAGCGGCTTGAAGGTGACCTGCGCGCCGTCGCAAACCACCTTGAAGGGCTGAGCCGTCGGAGGATTATTCGGGGTAACAAAGGTCACGTCGTTACCGACAGAATTGCCACCGGCATTGCTGGCGTCGGCCCGGAAATGATAGGTTCGATGCCCCAGCAGGCCAGTCACCATTACCGAAGTATCCGTGTCAGTGTTGCCAGTGATGACGGGAGGCGTCGCGGCGACATTCGTCCCGTAGGTGATGCTCGTTCCGTAATCGAACGACGGGAACGATTGAGACCCTTGGGCGTTAACGGTGCCATTGAGTAAAGCGGAGGTGCCAGTAACAGAGGTAGCCACTCCGGTCGAAACCGTCGGCGGCACTGTATTTACGATGGCGGTAATTAGATTGTTAATATCGGGGCTGCCCAGACCGGTACAAAGGTCGTAACCAGGGCCGGCGGAGTAAACGCCATTACTACCACTCGTGACATCATTAAAACTGGAAGTCCCGAGAAGCGGATAGACGCGAGGATTCAGCAATCCCATTCCTGTGGTCGCTGGCACCGGCGCACTGGGCGACAAGCGCGCCTCATTGATGAGGGCGCAGAAACCTGCCCACATTGGAGCACTGAAGCTCGTTCCGCCAGCGGGCTCCCATGCGCCGCCCACGTACAAATTCAGATAATTCACTGCGCCATTGCCGGCGATCAAGCTCACGTCAGGAACCAGACGCATGGTTCCCGCCGGGAAGTTCGTACCAGTCTGCCAGCCGGGACGATTGAACACGCGGCTGACACCACCACCACCGTATTGCCAGGCGACTTCATTACTGAGCGCACCCGTTGGCCCGATGGTGATCACCGTTCCACCAACACCGGTAACACTTGGGTCGGAAGATTCGTATTCCACCTGGAGTGGCCCCGGGTTCTGCACCGGATCGTTGTGGCCAGTGTCGTCGGGATTTGATCCGGCGTCACCAGAAGAAACGAAAATCGAAACACCCTGTGCCGCGATCGCAGCGAAGTACTGTCCCTCCGTCTGGAACTCGCCGGAACCGATCAGGTAGGTCTCGCCCAGGCCAAGGCTGATCGACAACTGGTGCAAACCATTCAGCTTTTCTGTCGGAACATCCGCGACAATCCGCGCCAGAGCCGAGTCGATCGACGAGAAATACAGATCGTCTGTAGCGTAAACACGGACTTTCGCGGAGGGAGCGATACTACTGCTCCACTCGACATCGAGCGACTCTTCGCCACTGGCGGTGTCGAGCGCGCCACCATTCGCGTTGATCAACTCGATATTTGACCATTGCTGCGGGATGTTATTGAAAGCCCAGAAGGCTTCGACATCTGCCTGTGCCGGAAACGTGTCGATCAGGATCGCAATTTTCTCGGAAACGCCCGAATAGCCAATCGTTGCCGGGGTGGCATCGTAGGCTTTGGCCACTTTGCCGACGAAATTCGGAGGTGGGGTGTAAGCGTTCGGCGCCGTCTTTAGATTTCCGGCAGGCCGCTTCAGGTGGGTGTGAGCCTTGATGTATGGCTGGAGACCGTTGATCGCGAGCGTCACGTTCGCGATATTCGCAGGAACGTTCGGCGCCGTCTGGGCGGTATGATAATTAACCCCGCCGACTGTGACATCAACCATGCCCGCGTGCAGGTTATTCTGGAGCTGCGCGACGGTACCGGTGGCGACGATGCAAAGGTGATTTGGATCGGTGGCTTTGACAGCGAAGCCTTGCCCTGTCAGCCAATCCGCAACTGTCGAGTAATCGCTAGCCAGCGGATAGTACTTCTGGACCAACTCCGCCTCTGGAATGATCTCGCCGTGGCCAACGCGGGATTGAAGCTCTGCGAAATTCCGCATCTTGAGCGCCACCGAGAAGCGCATGGTATCGCTGAGCTTCGAAGCATCAACCGCACGTGCGGAAGCCTGAGCTTCGACACTCAGGTGACCGACGCTGTTCGTCATCTCGACAAGGCTCTCGGCCGCGTCGGCAGACGTTGCGGATGCCAGAAAGGCTGCCGAACCAGCAAATGCTGCGACTCCCATCCGCCGCGCCACGGCAGCGATGAATGCCGATCTCGATCGGCAATGGGCAGGGGGCGGAGTCACAGGTGCAGTCGATGCACCGGCTTTGTCTGGGGGAAGGTACGGCATTTCCATAGAATTACGGCGGGGGACTAAATCACAAAGGTGCGAGAACAAAACGAGAATTTTCGCGCAGGGCGGCCATTCTTTTTCGTGTCTTAAGCCAACTCCGGCATTTTTATGTTATCCCAAGCCAAATTGAGGACTCCCGCAGGGTGGAAGACACACATTTCACGATGCTGACAAAACGCGCTGGGTTTGTCGATACAAAGTTTATTGGATTTCTACCGACACACCCTACCGACATCCGCCTAGGAGATTGTCACTAGTGTCCCGAAAGTGAAATAAGGAGGATATAGCGAGAGGAGATTGGGCGTTAATCAAGGCGCGAGCGAAGCGGCAATATCCGAGGCGATCTCGTCCGAACGAGCAACGCCGAGTAACGCACAATATCCACTCGCCCTTCGGGTTGCGCTGAAAATGGCCGCCAGCTGCGCTGCTCCTCGGTCACAGGTCCATTGGGACATGCCCCCTTCTCGCGCCTTGCCGCCGCCCCATGTTGAACGCAACAATATCCTCCTTATTTCTCTCTCAGGACACTACGGTCTTCCCTTCCTTTATCCCGTACCCGTAGCTTTCCGCGCATGCAAGAAGCAGCCATCGGCATTATCGGCGGAAGCGGCCTCTATCATATTGAAGGGCTGACCGATCCCTCGGAGCATCAGGTGGACACCCCGTGGGGGCCGCCATCCGACGTCATCTTCGGAGGACGGATCGCCGGACGCCAGGTGTATTTCCTGCCCCGACACGGGCGGGGGCACCGGATCATGCCGCATGAGCTCAATCACCGCGCCAATATATATGCGCTGCGCTCGCTCGGAGTGCGGTGGATCATCTGCGTCACAGCAGTAGGAAGCCTTCAGGAGAAGTACGCCCCGCGACACGTGGTGCTTCCTTCGCAATTCTTCGATCGCACGAGCCGCCGGACAGAACACACGTTCTTTGGAAATGGCATCGTCGCGCACATCGCGTTTGCGGATCCCGTCAGCGCAGGCCTGCGCAAGCTGATCGCAAATGCCGCCATGGATCTCGGGATTCCGCTCCATAATGGCGGGACTTACGTCAATATGGATGGACCAGCCTTTTCCACCCGGGCTGAGAGCGAGGCAAATCGCCAGCTCGGGTTTGATGTGATCGGCATGACGAATCTCGGCGAGGCCAAGCTGGCCCGCGAAGCCGAGATCGCCCTGGCCACGATGGCGATGATTACGGATTACGACTGCTGGAAGGTGGAAGAGGAACCCGTGACGGCGGAAGCGGTGCTGGGACACTTGCGAGCCAATGCCGAAACCGCCAAGAAGCTGCTGGTAAATGTCATTCCGGAGATTCCGACCACGCCGGACTGGCCCGAGCACCGCGCGCTGGATGGAGCCCTGGTCACCGATCGCAGCCTCTGGCCGCAGGAAACCGTCAAGAAGCTTGGCGTAATCGTCGAGCGGTTTTCGGACAAGACAGCTTGAGCGAAACCGGCGGTTTCCGGCTTGAGATTTTCTCGGCTACCCGCCAATCCTTGAGCGGTTTCGTCACTCCAGCTCTTGCAACATTTGATTTCCGCGGCGATTCGTCATGGGAATCACGCTCTTTTTCTCTCACGCCATGGCCCGTATTCTCTCCACCGCCTGCCTTGCGTCAGTTCTTCTGCCGCTCGTCGTTGCTGCGGATCCCACCCCAGGACCGGCCGGAAAGGCCGCACAGCCCGCACCGGCTTCGACCGCCGCGCCCGCCACTCCTAGCCCTGCTGCGCAACCAGCCGCCAGCGCTCCGGAAGCGATCGCCGCGGCTCCAGCCCCGGCTTCCAGCACTGCCGCCGCAGCTCCGAAAATCACGTACAGCCAGTGCCATGTCGATGGACAATACATCGCGATGACTTTCGATGACGGCCCGCACGCGCAGAATACGCCGCGCCTCCTCGATATGCTCAAGCAGCGCGGCATCAAGGCGACGTTCTTCCTCGTCGGCGAATGCGCAGCCGAGTACCCGCAGATCGTCAAGCGGATCGTCGCCGAAGGGCACGAACTCGGAAATCACTCCTGGTCGCATCCGCAGCTGTCCAAGATGACCGACGCCTCAGTAAAGGACCAGCTGCAGAAGACGCACGACGCGATCGTGAATGCCTGCGGCGTCGTGCCAAAGCTGATGCGGCCTCCGTACGGTGCCTTCACGGCACGCCAGCAGCGCTGGGCCAATGGGGAATTTGGATACAAGATCATCCTCTGGGACGTCGATCCGCTCGACTGGAAGGTCCGCAACTCCGAGCACGTCGAAAGCGAGATCCTCAAGCATGCGGTGCCCGGATCGATCATTCTCTCGCACGACATTCACAAGACGACGGTCGATGCCATGCCTGCGACGCTCGATGCCCTGGCAGCCAAAGGCTTCAAGTTCGTCACGGTCTCCGAACTGATCGCGATGGACAAGCCGGCCTCCAAGACCAAGCCCGCCGCCAAGCCGGAAGACGCTCCGGCTCCAGCGTCCGCACCGACGAAAACCGAGGCGCCGGTTGCAAAGCCGTCCGAACCAGCCAAGGCGGCCACTCCGACTGCCGCAGTCTCGAAGTAACCGGTCCGATAATCGGGGAGCGGTCAGCGGTAAATCGCCGGATTTCCCGGCTGCCATGACCGCTCTTGCAAACCAGCGGAATTTTTCGCTCGCCAGCGAGGCGGCGACCTTCAACAAAAGGCGCCTTTCATGATCGCAGACGCCTATCTCAAGAACCGTGTTGAACTCGGCAACGCGATGGGAACGCTGGCCACCCTCGCGCAGGACCTCCGCGCCACGCCGGAAATCGTCTCGACGCTTCAGAGCCTCCAGCAAAGCCTGCGGGACCCTTTCCTTTTCGTCGTCGCCGGCGAGGTCAAGGCTGGGAAATCGTCGCTCCTGAATGCTCTGTTCGGACGCGACTTCTGCAAAGTCGATGTCCTGCCGGCCACGGACAAGGTTTACGTTTTCAAGTTCGGGGAAGAGGAACGGACCGTCCACGTCTCCGACCGCCTGGCCGAGTGCTATCGCCCGGCGGCATTCCTCAAGGATTTCAATATCGTCGACACTCCCGGCACGAACACCATCGTCGCCGAACATCAGACGATCACCGAGCAGTTCGTGCCGCTGGCCGATCTGGTTCTCTTCGTTTTTTCGGCCACCAATCCATGGGTCGCGAGCGCGTGGGAATTCCTCAAGCTCATCAATAAAAAGTGGCTCAAGCGAGTCGTCTTCGTCCTGCAGCAGGCCGATCTGCGCGCCGCCGAGGAGATCTCCGCCGTCAGCAAGCATCTCGAGCAGACGATGCTCGAAAAGCTCGGCCACTCGTGCCCGGTCTTCCCCGTTTCGGCCAAGAAAGCCTTTCTGGCAAAGACCAGCGGCGGCAGCAGCGAAAGCATTGCGGCGACACTGGCCGATACGGGATTCGACAAGCTCGAGCGTTACATCAACGAAGAGATCACGAGCGGCGAAGGCCGGGTCGGAAAGCTCCGGAGTGTCTGCCAGACCGCGCAGGTCATTCTCCGCGAGCTCGGCGAAAAGGTCCGCGAGGCCATGGAGATCGTGGAGCGCGACATCCAGCGCCTCACGGAATTAGACAACAGCCTCGTGGCACGCAAGGACCAGAGCGTGCGTCAGCTCGGCGGCGTAATCTGGACTCTTTCACAAAGCTACGACCGGGCGCAGTCCAAAGGCGAAGAACTGCTTCTCGAAAAACTCACACTGCCCAATACGCTCAAGCTCATCGTCAACAAGGGCGACTGGCGTTACGACTTCCAGCAGAAGCTCGAGGTCCAGCTTCGCGAGACGCTTCAGCGGCAGATCGGGAATTCGCTCGAACTGCTTGAAGGCGATCTGAGGGCCGTGTGGCAGCAGCTTCACGACACGCTGCATCGCAACTTCTCCGAGCAGGCGCGTGGCTCGGCGACGCTTCCGGATTTCCTCAAGCAGCGCGATGAGCTTCTCCGCAAGATCGAGCTGACGCTTCTCGAACGCGGCACTTCGCAGCAGGTCGAGCAGCAGCTTGGAAAGATGTTCGAAGACACCGCGAACTGGTTGCGCATTCCAGCCGGGGTCGCGGCAGTCGGCGGCATCGGCACGGTCATCGCGATCGTCGCGCACAGCGCTCTCTTCGATGTGACCGGCATTCTCGCAGGAACCGGGGTCGCCGCCGGTACGGTTGTCGCGGTGTGGAAGCGCAAGCAGATCATCAGCGAGTTCCGGAAGCAGATGCACGAGAAGCGCGATGCCACGCTAGCAGGTGTGGAAGATCATCTGCGACATTCCATCGACCGGTTCTATCAGGAACTTGCGGGCACGTTCGCTCCGTTCCAGAGCTTCTGCGAAGCGCAACGCAAGCTTTACGAGCCGATGCTCACGCGGATCCGCGAGTTGGAAGACACCTTCAGCCGCCATCTGGCGGAATTGAGCAACGTCGCGCGCGCCGAGACTTCGAGCCCGACCGTGTCATAGTTAGGCGCACTTGCCAGGCCTTTCGGACACACTGTCTCCACACTACGGAAGCTCCGCCGATTCTCTGATTCTCAACCGAGCCGTGCCCCTGCGCGACCTATCGCCAGACTTGCCATTGCGCACTGGCTCGCGGATTCTGGCCGCCCCAAACCCTGTCGCATGACTGAACGCAAACTTACCTTTCTCCGCCGGCTCTGCTCTTCCGTGGGGTTGTGGACAGTCGCGCTCTGGATCATCTTCAGCGGCTTTGTGCCAGGTTTCGTCGTGCTGGTGAGCGGACTCGCTCTGCTCGGGCTGTGGGAGTACTACACGATGCTCGATCACAAGAAGCTGCCGAATTTCAAGATCATCGGCATGATCTGCGGCGCGCTCTTCTGCGCCGGGAGCTTCTATTATTTCGGGCGCTCGCCGTCGGAGACCGAATCGTTGCCCTTCGCTGCGCGGACTTACGATTTCGAGGTCTTCGCACTGCTGCTCTTCATGCTCGTGGTCTTCACCCGGCAGATGTTCCAGAAGACTCGGGACATCTCTCCGCTGGAGACAATGGCCTACACGGTCTTCGGGCTTCTCTACGTGCCGTGGATGTTCTCGTTCGTGACGAAGATCATCTTCCTGCCGCCGCGCGATATCACCGGACATGTCGCTGGACAGTGGTACGTGCTCTGGCTGGTCGTGGTGACAAAGTTCTCGGACATGGGCGCTTACGTCACGGGCTCGCTCATCGGAAAGCATCCGCTCATCCCGCACATTTCGCCGAAAAAGACCTGGGAAGGCTTCTTCGGAGCGCTGGCTTTCTCGGTCGGCGGTGCCTGCGGCCTGCTGGCCATCATGCCTGGAAAGCTGAATCTCCTGAATCAATTCGACGCCGTGGTGCTCGGACTCGTGCTCGGCTTCGCCGCAATCATCGGTGATCTCGCGGAATCGATCCTCAAGCGAAACTGCGACGTGAAGGATTCCGGACGGATGCTGCCCGGCATCGGCGGAACGCTCGATCTCATCGACTCGATCCTCTTCACCGCTCCCCTGCTCTTCTTCTATCTGCGCTTTGTGAAATTGGTCCAATGACGACGCGAATCTCCCTTTCCCGACAGGATTTTACCCGATGAAAAAACGCCGCGTCGTCATTCTTGGCTCGACCGGTTCGATCGGCGAGAGCGCGCTGAAAGTGGCGCGTGATATTCCTGACCGGATGGAAGTCGTGGGCATCGCAGCCAACCGCAGCGCCGAGAAATTTGCGAAGCAGATCGCCGAGTGGCGGCCGATTCATGCCGCGATCTCGGATCTCGAGGCAGGACGCAAGACGCTGGAGCTTCTGGAAACCGTCCCGGATCGCACCGGCGGCCATGGCAAGCGTCCGATTCCGAGCCTTCTCGTGGGCGAGGCAGCGCTTTGCGAGCTCGCTCAGATGCCCGAAGCGGATCTCGTCCTGATTTCCATCGTCGGCACCGCGGGGCTGCGCCCGGCGTTGGCGGCGATCGAAGCCGGAAAGGACATCGCCGTCGCGAGCAAGGAAATTCTGGTAATGGCCGGCGAGCAGGTCATGGAAGCGGCGCGCCGCAAGGGCGTGAAGGTCCTGCCCGTGGACAGCGAGCACAATGCGATTTTTCAGTGCCTCGAAGGCCGCGAACCGAGCGATGTAAAGCGCCTCATCCTCACGGCAAGCGGCGGCCCCTTCCGGACCTGGCCGGCAGAAAATCTCGCCGCGGTCACGCCTGAGCAGGCGCTCAAGCATCCGACCTGGAACATGGGATCGAAGATCACCATCGATTCCGCAACGCTCTTCAACAAGGGGCTCGAAATGATCGAGGCCCGCTGGCTTTTCGACGTGGAAATGGCGCGCGTGGATGTGATCGTCCATCCGCAATCGATCATTCATTCCATGGTCGAATTCATCGACGGCTCAGTCCTGGCGCAGCTTTCCGTCACGGATATGTGTTTCCCCATCCAGTACGCCGTGACCTGGCCGGAACGCGTCCCAAATACCCTGCGCCCGCTCGACTTCGCAGCATTGGCGAAGCTCGACTTCGAGGCCCCGCGCCGGGCCGACTTTCTCGCGCTGGATCTTGCACGCTGGGCTGGCGAGGCAGGCGGCACGCTCCCTGGAGTTTTCAACGCGGCGAATGAAGTCGCGGTTGCGTCGTTCCTCGACCGCCGGTGCTCCTTCCCCGCGATCTGGCAGACGGTCGAGAAGGTCATGCGCGAACATCAGGCGGTTGCGCGACCGGAGCTGGATGCTATCCTAGAAGCCGATTCCTGGGCACGTATCCGGGCGGCGGAACTGCTCGCCTCCTGATCGAGCCCGGTGCCCATGACAACGGAAAACTCGATCCCGACCCCGCCATCCAAGGGCCCGCCGCATTCGAAGCCGGCGCGGCTGGGGCCGGCATGAGAGCAGGCTGCCGGTTTTGAACGCCGGAGCCGCTTTTCCGTCTTTTCCTACTAATTTCCATGTCCATCCTCCAGCCCGTCCTCACGTTCCTTCTGGTGCTCGTCATCTTTAACTTGATGATCATCGTCCACGAACTCGGCCATTTCCTCGCTGCGAGATGGCGAGGATTGGTCATCGAGGAGTTCGGCATCTGGTTTGGCAAGCCCCTCTGGAAGAAGAAGTTCGGTGGAGTCTGGTACAGCCTCGGCACCATTCCCTTCGGCGGATTCGTAAAGCTTCCGCAGATGGCGGCGATGGATACCGTCGAAGGCGCAACCGAGACTCCGTCGGACCAGCTGCCGCACGCGACGCCTCTGAGCAAGATCATCGTAGCCTTTGCCGGACCGCTCTTCTCGTTCCTGCTCGCAGTCTTCTTTGCGATCATCGTTTATACAGTCGGCAAGCCGGTCACGGAATCCGAAATGACGACGACCATCGGCGCGATCCAGGACAAGATCGTCATCAAGGGTCAGGAGATCGAATCTCCCGCGAAAGCCGCAACCACCGCGGATGGCCAGCACCTCCAGCCCGGCGACAAGATCCTCTCGATCGACGGATTCCCAGTCACACACTGGGCCGGAATGGGCCGCGACAGCGTGCAATGGCGCATCGTTTCGAGCGAGGGGGAGACCCTCGATCTGCGAGTTCAGCGCGGCAACGAAGTGCTGGAGTTTCATCCGAAGCCGGTGATTCCCGATACGAGCATGTGGCGTCGCAAGGCGCTGCGCCAGATCGGGATCGAAGGAGCCGCCGCGCCGGTCGTAACGAAGATCGACAAGGGCAGCACTGCCGAGCAGGCCAATCTCCGCGAAGGCGATGTCATCGTTGCCGCCAATGGGAAGCACATCTATACGGTGGCAGATCTCTTCGAGGCGGAGCAGAACAGCCCGATTACGCTGACTGTTCAGCGCAATGGCAAGGACGTGGAAGTCGGACCGATCAACGCCAAAAATGCGATCATCTTCGACGTGGTCAAAGACAGCCCGGCCGCCAAGGCAGGCGTCAAACCGGAAGACCAGGTCGTCGCCATCAATGGCCAGCCCTTTTCGTCGGCCGCCAAATTCACCGACCTGATCAAGGCAAACGGCGCCAAGCCGCTCACGGTAGATCTTCTCCGGGATGGCAAGCCGCTGCAGCTGACGATGACTCCGGCCCCGCTCAAGGACGAGAACGCCGCGCAACAGGACGACAAGCCGCATATCGGCGTGAAGTGGGCGAATAACTTCGATTTCTCGGTCGATCCTCGTGGCGTTTCCCGCCTCGATTTCCCCACGCCGCCGCAGCAACTCGAGAAAGCGGCCATGTCGATCGTCGACACCGTCTCCACGATTGCCTCGCGCAAGTCGCATGTCGGAATCCAGCAGGTTGGAGGCGCGGTCATGATGATGCGCACCTATTACGCGATGCTGCAGATCAAGGACGGCTGGCGCCTTGTGCTCTGGTTCAGCGTCATCCTCAACGTGAACCTGGCCATCCTGAACATGCTGCCGATTCCGCCGCTCGATGGCAGCCACATCACGCTTTCCGTCATTGAAGCCATTCGCCGCCGCCCGGTGAATGTGAAGCTCGTCGAGATCGTTCAGACCGTCTGCACGGTAGCCATCATCGGCTTCATGCTCTTTATCTGCTTCTATGACGTGGGTGATCTCGAGATCTTCCCCGGCAGCAGCCACCCGCCGAAGACCGTCACCGCGACTCCGGCCCCATCGACTCCAGTCCCAGCCGCACAGCACTGATGAATTACTGTCCTTCACCCTATACTTATCAACGCCGGGCAACTCGCGTCGTGCGAGTCGGCAACGTCGGTGTTGGCGGAGACAACCCGATCCGGGTGCAGTCGATGCTCACCTGCGACACGATGGATACGGCCGCCTGCATCCAGCAGACGCTCGATCTCGTCGCGGTCGGATGCGAGATCGTTCGCATCACCGCCCCGACGGTGAAGGACGCAGCGAATCTCCAGCACATCGTCGCCGGCCTGCGTGAACGCGGCTGCGAAGTGCCGATCGTCGCGGACATCCATTTCAAGCCCGAGGCTGCGATGGAAGCCGCCAAGTGGGTGGAAAAGGTCCGAATCAACCCCGGCAATTACGCCGACTCGAAGAAGTTCAAGATCATCGAGTACACCGACGCCGAGTACGAAGCCGAACTGGACCGAATCCGCGAACGCTTCACTCCGCTCGTCGAGCTCTGCAAGGAGCGTGGGATCGCGATGCGCATCGGCACGAATCACGGCAGCCTGAGCGACCGCATCATGAACCGCTACGGCGACACGCCGCTCGGCATGGTCGAGAGCGCCCTCGAATTCGCCCGCATCGCCCGTCACCTGGACTATCACGCTTTCGTCTTCTCGATGAAGGCGAGCAATCCGAAGGTGATGATCGAGGCTTATCGCCTGCTCGTGGCGCGGCTGAATGAACTCGGCCCCGACTGGTGCTACCCGATCCATCTCGGCGTCACGGAAGCCGGCGACGGCGAAGACGGCCGCATCAAGTCGGCCATCGGAATCGGCTCGCTACTCAACGACGGTATCGGCGACACCATCCGCGTTTCGCTCACCGAAGACAGCGTCCATGAAATCCCGGTCGCGCAGGCGCTGGTCGCTCGTTACAACGCGCGTCTCGGTGATTCCGCGCCGCAGGGCCAGGAATTCAGCAGCGCAATTTCCTTCGATCCTTTCGTCTACCGTCGGCGCGCATCCGAGCGGACTTCTGTTACAGGTGCCCCTCTCGGTGGCGAAGAGACCTTCCGCGTCGTGACTTCCCGGCAGAAATGGGACGCACTCGCGCACAAGATCGACAAGCTCGGCGATTACAAACCGGAGATCGTCCTCGAGGATTCCGGCGTCGTGGCACTCGATCCGCGGGACGAAAAGGCACTGGCCGAAATCAACGCTTCTTCCGAGGCACGTCTTGTGACCGTGGCCGACGGCCTCGATCTGCCTGTGGTCGCCGCCTATCGCCTGCTCGCCTCGCGCCTGCAGGAACGGCACTCGATCCTGCTCAAGGACACGCTCACGCCGAGCACGGACGCGACGGCAGACTTCCGCGAAAATCTGCTCGTCGGAGCGTCGCGGATTGGTTCGCTGATCTGCGACGGCATCGGCGACGCCGTGATCGTTCAGGGCGAAGAGGCGCCCGGACAGTCGCTGCGCCTTGCCTACAACATTCTCCAGGCTTCCGGAGCGCGCATCTTCAAGACCGATTACGTGGCCTGCCCGAGCTGCGGTCGGACACTCTTCAACCTTCAGGAAACCACGGCAAAGATCCGTGCCGCGACCTCGCACCTGAAGGGCGTGAAGATCGCCATCATGGGCTGCATCGTGAACGGCCCGGGCGAAATGGCGGACGCCGATTTCGGCTACGTCGGTGGCGCACCCGGCAAGATCAATCTCTACGTCGGCAAGACCGCCGTCCGTTTCAATATCCCGCAAGCCGAGGCCGTCGATCACCTGAAGGACCTGATCCGCGAGCACGGCAAGTGGGTCGATCCCGCTCCGGCAGCGGAGGCGGAAACGGCCGAGGCAGTCGTCGCCTAACAGCATCTAATACCAAATCTTAAGTTATATCGGTATAACGTTCGGACCAGAATCGTTTGCTTGAGTGTGTAACCAGCCCGAACCGATCAATGAGAGGACGCGAAAAGTGTCTTCCCAATACGGTCGCAACCGTGTGGTGAG
>OUNM010000960.1_pt1 | contig 25116 bp, 3 predicted proteins | sample 1769961 | NCBI WGS metagenome assembly OUNM01 (sample SAMEA3914820, study PRJEB12502) | metagenome | biome: forest; material: soil | place: USA | collected 2012-03-12 | depth 0.3 m | reverse complement strand
GGCCATGCTTTCTCCCGGCGCTGCTGGTGAGCCCATCGCCCAAACCTGTCTGCGGTTTGCGCCCTGCTGTGAGCCCATCCACACCCAGGGAATTGGTCGCTAAAGCTCCCTCATCCCTGGGCTGGATTCCGGGTGCCCTTCAGGCACCAACGCTCCCCTGGCGGGTATTCGACAGATGTGGGTAAAAGTCAGAGCGCGACACAGCTTTGGCCGAAGTGCAGGATTTCAGCGTTTCCAAACACTTCCTGGGGACTCCATCCCTGCTCCGGCAATTGCTTGTGGGACCGGAGGTATCAACAGCCTCTCAAAGCGGTGTCGCGCTGTCGCTTGCCACCGCACTCCAAAACGCTGTCGCGACACTCCCTTCCAACTCGTCGTTTCGGTACCGACACTCCGGCCAAAACATCTGAATTTCCAGCAATCGCCAACCCCTTGGCCTCAATGCCTCAATCCCGCAGGCGCATACGGCACCGTAGCCTGCACGTCCGCAGCAGCCGAAACCGTGTCCAGCGCAGCCTGGGCGGTGGCGGTGCGGATGTCGTTGTCACTGCGCTGGGCATCCAGCAAGGACACCAGCGGAATGCCGCCCTTGCGGTAGGCATAGGTGAGCGCCTCCAGGGATTCGTGGGACTGGGGAGTGATGGTTTCGGTGTAGCTGTGCCACTTGCTGCTGGCGCTGCCGTAGGTGGCCCAGGCCTGGTTGGCATCGCTGATCACCTGGGCATGCACCTTGGCCAGGGACAGCTCTGCGTTGTCCTTCTGCGCCTTGGCTACGGCAATGGCACCTTTGTTGTGGTTCCAGATGGGCAAGGGGAGAGAGAAGCCGATGCCGCCCGTGTTCGGTTGGTCCGGCGGCTGGTGCTCGTACTGCATTGAGACGGTCACGTCTGGCACACGGCCGGCCTTGGCCAGGCGCAGGTTGGCTTCCATCTGGCGTACCATGGCTTCGGCCGCCACCATGTCCGGGCGTTCGCCGTGGGCGCCGGAATGGTCCTTGGCCACCTCCGAGGCGAGCTGGGACAGGTTTTCGGAAAGGACGATGTCACCCGCCGGCTTCTGCTTGCCCATCAGCAGTTCCAAAGCAATGCGGGCGGTGCGGGCGTTGGTCTCCTCCACTTGGCGGTCAGCGGCGAAGCGCTCGGCAGCGATGTCGATCTGCTGCTTGTCGGATTTCGATACGTCGCCGGCCTCCAGGCGGCGGGCGGCAATTTCGGCCTCGTGCTTGAGCGTTTCTTCCGAAGCTTTCAAGATGCCCACCAGCTCGTCCTCCTGCAGGACCTTGGCATAGGCCTTGATCACGCCATTTTTGAGCTGGCGCTCGGCATCCTGGAACAATGACTCAGCGTTTAGCAGGCCTTCCTTGGCTGCAAGCTGCCGCCAGCGGCGCTTGCCGCCCAGTTCGATAAGCTGGCCCACGGCGGCGATGCTGTCGTAATTGCGGTTCCAGAAGCTGCCGCTTTTGCCCGTACGGCTGGTGCGGCCGTCCAGGTTGATCTGCATGGTGCTTACCGACAACGTAGGATTTGGGAACTCCTTGGTGATGATCTCCTGCGCGCGGGCCTGGTCGATGTTGGTTTTCGCCGCCAGCAGGTCCCAGTTGTGCAGCACGGCGGTGCGGATGGCTTCACGCAGGGACACCCCGGACGTGGCAGCAGGCTTGGCGTGAGGCTTTTCGACGGCCTTTTTGTCAGTTTTTTTGCTCTCCGCAAGACAGCCAGATTGGAAGGCGAGGGTAAGGGTCGTGACTCCCGCCACCACCTTGAAAGCCCTGAGGAGGCCTAAATTGAGGCTTGTCTTGGAATGCTGGGAAGAGAGGCCTGCCATAATTCGGGATGCTATGCGGGGAAATGCCTGGACGCTGGAAAAAGCTGCGTTGCAGGAGGGTGGAAAGCTATCAGCACGGGCAGGCGTGGAACAACCCTAACCCGATTTGCACGCCCCACGACGGGAGATAAGGCACATCCTTAGCCGCTTAGGGCGTGAAAGGTTCTGGAATGATCGTCGCCACGGCACCTGCACACCGGGTTCGAGAGTCGCTCACCCCCGTGCTTGAACTGGTTGCAAACTTTTCCGCCTCCCCGAACGTTGCCGCCGTCTTTCACCCCCTCCCTCTTTCATGCTCGACCTGCCCGAATGGCTTAACGTTTCTCTCCTTGGCCTCATTGAGGGCCTCACCGAGTTCATCCCCGTTTCCTCCACCGGGCATCTCTTGATTGCCGAGCATTGGCTGGGGCAACGGTCGGAATTTTTCAACGTGATCATTCAGACAGCCGCCGTGCTGGCCTTGATCCCGATTTTCTGGACCAAGCTCACCCGCATCGCGTTCGGATTGGGCGACCGGGCCAACCGCGACATGCTGGCCAAGCTGATGGTGGCCTTCATCATCACGGGCGGAGGCGCCATGTGGATGAAGAAGCAGGGCCTTGAGCTGCCCCATGAGATCACGCCGATCGCATGGGCCACCCTGATCGGCGGCGTGGTCATTTCCATTGTGGAGGCCGTCAATCACGGCCGCCCGGTCCGCAACGACGTCACCTGGACGCTCGCGATTGTTTTCGGTCTGGCCCAGCTCGTGGCGGTGGCTTTCCCCGGTTCTTCGCGTTCCGGCACCACCATCATCCTGGCCATGGCCCTGGGCCTTTCGCGGCCTGCCGCCACGGAATTCTCCTTTCTCCTGGGCATGCCCACCCTGTTTGCGGCGGGGGCCAAGGAGCTCTGGGATGAGTTCAAGCATGACCACGCGGCCGTAGCGCATGAAAACCTGTCCATGGTCGGCCTGGCCTGTCTGGTTTCCCTCGTTTCCGCCTTCATCGTGGTGAAATGGCTGATTCACTTTGTGCAGTCCCACACCTTCAACGGCTTTGCGATCTACCGCGTGCTCCTGGGTGGGACGCTGCTGTTTTTCATTTCCAAGGGGTTCACGGCGCATTAGCCTCGCCCGGCCCGCTTGCGGTCCGCCCCTGGCCCGGCTATGGCTGAGCACTCCTCATGGCCAGCAACCGCTTCTACTCCGCCTTCGATTTCGAAAAGCTGGTGCCGCCTCCCCCGGCGGAGGGGGATTACCGCAGCCCGTTCCAGATCGACCGGGACCGCATCATCCACAGCTCGGCCTTCCGCCGCCTGCAGAACAAGACCCAGGTCTTCTTGTCCGGCGAGTACGACTTCTATCGCACCCGCCTGACGCATTCCATCGAGGTGGCGCAGATCGGCCGTGGCATTTGCGGCTACCTGCAGCAGAGCGACCTGCTGGATGAAGGCTGCTTCATCGACGCCGACCTGGTCGAAAGTGCCTGCCTGGCGCACGATCTTGGCCACCCGCCCTTTGGCCACACAGGCGAGCGCACGCTGCACAAGATGATGGAGCCCTACGGCGGTTTCGAAGGCAATGCGCAGACCTTGCGGCTGCTCACCCAGACGCTTTTCCGGGAGGGCCAGGAAGGCATGAACCCCTCGCGTGCGCTGCTCGACGGGGTGCTGAAATACAAGACCCTGCAGGTTGAGACACCGGGGGCCAAAAACCACTATCTGTACGACGACCAGGAGAAGTTCCTCGACTTCACCCTTGCCGGCAATGCGTTTCCCGCGGAGCTCACTCCCGGCGAGGCCCGCAATGGCTTCCGCAGCATCGAGTGCCAGATCATGGACTGGGCGGATGACACCGCCTACTCCATCAATGACCTTGCCGACGGCATTCGCGCCGAGTTCATCAATGTGCAAAAGCTTGAGCGCTGGGCGTCCAACCAAAGCCTCGATTCCGTGGGGGAGCAGCATGTGGAGTATCTCTGCGATACCATCAGCAAGGGCCGGGTGGAGGCTCGCTTCGCGAAGCTGATCGGCAACTGTATCCGCGCTGTCCGGCTGGTGCCCGCCAGCAACTTCCTCAGTCCCAGCACCCGTCGCCACGCCTTTGCGCTGGAGATTGACCCGGTGCTTCGCACCCAGACGAAGGTGAACAAGCGCATCGCCCTCGACCTTGTCTTCCGCACCCCCGCGCTCCAGCAGATGGACCACAAGGCCGGCTTCATCCTCACCCGCCTCTTTTCGGTGCTTCAGGAGCAGTACATCGAAAAAGAAGGCCGCGACCTGCACCTCCTCCCTGCGGAAAACGAACGCCAGATTGCCCAGGCTCCGGACAAGCGCGCCCGTGCCAGGCTCGTCTGCGACTGGATCGCCAACATGACGGACAATTTCGCCTTCCGCACCTACCGCCGCCTGTTTGACGCGCAGTTCGGCTCGATCACGGATTTGGTGTGAAGTAACACTGTTACAAAGCGGGCCCGGTTCCAAATCGGCTTGTCAAAGAACCGGCGAATCATCATTCTCAGGAGGTGAATTTTGCGGCTTCACCCCCTGGAACTCCTTTCTCCTGTCCTCTTCTCGGGAGCAGATTTTCGGTGTCGAACAAAACGTGGACGCTGGGGTCAAACCCTCATATGTGTGCGGCATTTCCCCTGCCCGAGTGCAAAAATGGCACGGCGGGAAGGGGAGGGCCGACGTAACGGATGAGCCACAGGCTCCCACTGCTTTCACCTTCGACAGCCGAGATTTTTGGATTGCCTCTTTGTCATGCAATGTGTTTACATGGTTAATCAATTGCCAAAATCATTTTCAACAGCCTGTGGTTTCCGCCACGGGCCGCTTTTGTCCGTGCTCCTGACCGTCGTTTTTGCCTTTTCCGCCGTCCGCTGAGTCGTTTTTCACCCCTTTTCGCTATGACTACACTTCGTCCCTATCGCCGGATTCGCCAGCAGGTGAGCACCGCGGTGATCATTGCCCTGAGCTGGATGCAGGTTCAGCACGGAGCGCACGCGACGGATTTTTACCTGGACGGCAGGGGTACGGGCACCCTTGGCGGACCGAACGGCCTGAACGTGTTCAGCAGCTACCTGAAGTTCGCCCAACCTGGGGCGACGGACAACGTGGTGATCGGCAACCAGGTGACCGGAGCGATGACTCTGGACGGCATCGCCAACGGCAACGGCCTGGGCGCGATGTCGCTGAACGGCATCCGGGTGGCGAACAATGCGATCGGCGCGGTGACCATCCAGCCCCTTTCCACCGGCACGGGCACTCAGACGCTGAGTTTGGGAGGCGGAGGCATTGACCTTTCCGTGGCGGGTGCCAACCTGACCCTGAACAAGACCAACACCCAGACGCTGGCGCTGAATTTGACCGCTGACCAGACCTGGATCGCCGGGAATGGCAGAACCTTGAGCGTGGGCCCAGACGCCACCGGCAATGTGAACCTGGAGCTCGACTCCCTGGGGAGCGGAGCGTTGACCGCAGGCCTGATCAACCTCAGTGGCAAGACTTTGACGGTAAACAAGGAGGGCACAGGCACCCTCACGGTGGGCGCGCTGACGGCGGGCACCCTGAACGCGACGGTGGGTACGACGGGGAACCTGACCTTCAGCAGCACGGTAACGGTGCCCACGATTAACGTGAACAACTACAACACGGGCACAGTGACTTTCACCGGAGCGGTCAATGCCACCGGTTCTGTGAACATCTCCACCGTGGGCTCGAACACCACGGCTCCCGGCGCGCTCGTGTTCAGCAGCACGCTGAACACGCCGATCCTGAACCTGACCACTGGCGGCGTGGGCCTCACCACGTTTACAGGGGCGGTCACCGTTCCCACGTTTAACTACACCAACTACAGTTCCGGTGGCGTGACCTTCTCCAGCACGCTGACGGACACCAACGCTCTGACGCTTAATCTCAACCGGTCAGGAACCCTCACTTTCAATGGGGTGGTGACCACTCCGAGCCTCTCCATCACCAGCTCCGCCGGCGCGGTCACTTTTGGCGGCTCCAGCGGGCTGACTGCGGCAGGCGGCCTGAACCTGACGATGCTGAACGGCAACACCTTCACCACCAGCGGCAATTTCACCACCAGCACCATCACCCTGGCGAACGCATTCGGCTCAGCGATCAGCATGAGCAAGGCGGTGACGGGAACGGTGATCGGCGTGACGGACAACAGCACGGGCGGGGTGACCTTTGGCACGGCGACGACCGACACGCTGACCGCCAGCACCTCCTTTGCCCTGAAGGCGACGAAGAACAGCACCATTCTGTTCAACGGCAATGTGACCACACCCAATTTGAGCCTGACCACTTACGGCACCAATGCGGTGACTTTCAACGGTACGATCGACTCCCCCACGGCGGCTCCGACGCTCAATTTTACCTCGCTGAACAACAACACGGCCACGTTTAACGGAGTGATTGGCGGCACGAACGCAGGTGTGATCAATGTGACCTCCAGCGAGACGACGGCCAGCACCACCTCGCAGAACTACATTTTTAACAAGGCGGTGACCGGCACTACGGTTTCGCTGGTGAACAACAGCGTGACGACGGCGACTGCTGGCGCGATTGACTTTGCTGCCACCTCGCTTCTTACGGCCACGGCGGGCCTGAATGTGACCAACTACAAGAGCGGCATCACCATCTTCAACAATGGCGCCACTGTCACCGGCCCGATGAACCTGACCTCCTATGGCACAGGCAACATCACTTTCGCCGGCACGGGTACGGTGAGTGACACCGGCACGCTCACGCTGCGCAACCTGGGCGCCAATACGGTGTCGTTTGGCGGTGCGCTCAATGCCACGACGCTCACGGGTACCGTGGCCGGAACGCTGACCATTACGGGCGCGCTGACCGCTCCGACGGTCAACCTCGTGACTACCGGTGGCAACGCAACCTTCACCGGAGCGGTGACCTCAGGCACTTCCTTCGCCTTTACCGGGCTGGGGAACAATACCACGTCGTTCAACGCGGTGACCTCTCCGAGCATCTCCATCGCCAGCGGCGGCACGCTGAACCTGAACGGAGTGCTCACGGCCAACGGAGCTGGTGCGCCGGTCAATATCACCAACAGGGGCACGGGTGTCACCACTTTCGCTGCCGCCGCCAACGTGACGGGTTCGGCCAATGAGGCCATCACGCTGACGAACAACACCACGGGTACCATTACCGTGGGCAGCTCGTTCCAAGGCACCGGTGCGACGCTGAATATCGTTAACAACGGCATCACCGGTGCCGGTGGCACGGTGAACCTCAACGGTACCAACACCTATACCGGCGCTACCACCATCAGCGGCGGTACGACGAACCTGACCATTACCGCCAACAACAGCAAGTTCTCACAAACAGCCGCGCTGAACCTGAACCATGCGATTCTTGCCCTGATCAACAATTCTGCCTCCAATGGCAACTCCGTGCAGACTGTCAACGGTTTGAATCTGGGGCAGGGCTTCAGCCAGGTGACTAAATCGGGCTCCAGCACCGGAACCAACACCTTGAGCGTGGGCGCTTTGACCCGCCCCGTGGATGGCGGGGTTTTGGATGTGCCGGTGGGCAGCGTAGTGCTGACGACCCGGACGAATGTGGGCACCACCAGCATTCTTGGCGGCTGGGCCACTACGGCCTCGGGCACGGACTTCGCGACGATTTCGGCCGGGGGCATCACCAACCTTGCCACTTACAACACGGGGGCCGTCGGTACCTGGGCAAACACCAATGTGAAGGACACGGCCTCGACTACTCTCGCGGCCGGAACGACGACCATTACTTCGTTGAATTTCCAATCTGCCTCCGCAGTGACCCTGACGCAGGGAGCGGCAGGCGATAAGCTGGTGGTGGACAGCGGCGGCCTTATTTTCGGTGGTGCCGGCACCAAGACCGTCGGGCCAACGGCGGTTACGACGGTGGCCAACTTGACCGCTGGCACCACGACAAACTTCGCCAACTTCAACGCAGGGGCAACAAACGCGGAACTGTTCTTCCACGTGACGGGCGGCGCTGTAACGGTCAATTCGGTGATCACTGACAATTCAGCGCTCACCACACCGGCGATTGGTTTGGTAAAAACCGAATCTGGCACCCTGATCCTGGCGGCCAACAATACCTACACCGGGCCAACGACCGTGGCAGGGGGCACGCTGCAGGTTGGTGCGGGCAGCACGACAGGGTCGCTGGGCAGCGGCGCGGTGGCCTTGACCAACGTGGGCTCGGTGTTGAGCTTCAACCTGAGCTCCGCCACCACCACCATCAGCAACTCAATCTCCGGCGTGGGCGGACTGATGCAGACCAATGCTGCCTCCATCCTCACCCTTTCAGGCACCAACACCTATTATGGCGACACCACCATCTCGGCTGGCCGCATCAACGCAGGCGGAGCGAGCGGCCTGTCACCGAACTCCAATTTTAACCTCTCCGGCGCCTCCTCCATTCTGGACCTGAACAGCAACAATGAGACGATTGGGGGACTGGTAGGCATTGCGGGCAGCAAAGTGGCCCTTGGAGGCAACACCCTTACCGTCGGCGGCAACAATCTGACGCAGACCTATGCGGGTGTCATCGGTGACACCGGTGGTAGCAGCGGCAGCACAGGCGGCAATTTGATCAAGGTTGGCACGGGGGTGCTGACCCTTTCGGGCAGCAGCACCTTCACCGGCAAAATCACGCTGGGCACGCTGGATCAGAACATTGGCGGCCTGACGCTTTCCGGCACCAGCACCACCACGGGAGCCACGGTGAACGGCGGTGCGCTGATCTTCACCCCCAACACAACCATCGGCGGCGCGGTGACCTTGAACGGCGGCAGCATGGCCATGAACGGCACAGGCGCGAACCTGATCTCCGGCAATCTGGCGATCGGCAATGCTGCCACGGCAACGCTCGGCGGCACCGGTGCCACCAACACCATCTCGGGCACCACCACCCTGAGCAACAACGGTGCGCTGACGGTGACAGGCGCGGGAATTTTTAGCGGCGCGGTGACCCTCAATGATGGTTCGGCGCTGAACATGGCCACCACCGGTGTGAGCAACAGCTTTGCCAGCCTGACAGTGGGCCAGTTGGCGAATGTCGTGGCACTGGCGGGCAACAATTCCTTCGGCGCCGCTGGAGCAACCTTTCACAACACTGGCTCGCTTTCCATGTCTGGCGTGAACACCTTCACCGGCCCGCTGCTCATCGATGGCAACCTGGCTCTGACTCTCGGCAGCTCGGCCAATGCAGGCACTCTCAACGGTGCGGTGACGGTGGGCGCCGGCACCCTGACCATGGGTGCCAGCCTGGCCCTGGCCGGCGGTGCCACGACCAATGGCAGTTCGACCGTGTCGGTGACGAGCGCCACCGGCTTGGTGGTGGGGATGAAGGTGACGGGCCCCAACATTCCAGCCGGTGCTGTCGTGGGGTCGATCAATGGCAACACTTTTACCTTGAGCAACGGCACGAGTGCGATCAATGCCACCGGCACTTCCACCGGACTTGCCCTTGTTGCAGCTACCACCAACAATTTCACCAGCACGACCCAGCCGGTGACGGTCAATGGTGGCGGTACACTGACGCTGACGGCGAACAACGTGTTTGCTGGCGGCCTGCTGGTCGATACAACCGGCGTGCTGGGCTCCTCGGTGGGCAACAACACCTTTGGCACCGTCGCCAACGGCACGGTGGGCGCCACCTTCAACAATTCCGGCTCGGCGACCATGAACGGTGCCAACATCTTTAACGGGCCGCTGACGGTGAATGGCAATCTGGCCCTGGCTTTGGGCACGGCCGTCAATTCCACCGCCTTCCATGGCCCGGTGAACCTGAACGGCGGCACTCTGACCCTGGGCGGAACGGTGTCGCTGACCAGCGCCAGCACCTCGATCGGTGCAACCGCTGTGACGGTGAACTCCACCACCAGCCTGAACGTTGGCATGGGCATCACGGGCACTGGCATTCCTGTGGGTGCCACCATCAGCGCCATCAACAGCGCCACTTCCATCACGATCTCGATTCCCGCCAGTGCCACGACCTCGGGCCAGACTTTCACGGCTTCCGGAGTGAATGTATTTGACCAGCTGCTGACGGTGGGCGGTTACGCCACCTTTACCTCCAATGGCAGCAACACCTTCACCAATGGCATGACGGTGGGCCAGTACGGCACCATCGGCACCATGAACGGCAACAATACCTTTGCCGGCACAACGGGCCTGTCGCTCAACAACGTCGGCAGCCTGACACTGACAGGCAACAACATCTTCAACGGCCCGCTGACAGTGGCGAATTCGCTGCTGCTGACGATGTCCGGCGCTAACACCTTCAACAGCTCGATCACGGTGGGCACGGTCGCCTCGACCGCAGGCAGCCTGACGGCCAGCAACGCGGCGAACATCTTGAACATCTCTGGCAACATTGCCGTGACGAACTATGCGACCATGGTGCTGAACAACGCCGGAGCAGGCTCAGTCTCCGGCACCACCAGTGTGGGCAATTTCGCCAGCCTCACGATGCCTGGCAGCGTGACCTTCAACGGAGCCGTGACGGTGACGGGGAACGCCAGCTTCTCGCAGGGGGCAACGGCTGCGGTGGCGACGGCCACCAGCGCCGCCACACCGGCGACGACGAGCACCTTTACCAGCGGGGTGAACGCTGTGACGACCAACGGCAACCTGCTGTTCCTGGGCAACAACACCTTTGGCGCGGCCACCACGCTGAGCACCACGCTGGGCACCCTGTCACTGGCAGGCAACAACAGCTTCACCGGCGCCCTGGTGCTGAATGCGCCGGGCACGCCCACCGGTTTTGTGCCGATGGGGGGCACCAACACCTACACCGGCAGCATCACCGTCAATGGCGGCAACTTCCAGATGACGGGCAGCAACACCGGCTTCACTGGGCTGACAGTCAATAACGGCGCCTCGGTCACGCTGGGCACGATTTCCGGTTCCCCTACGCTCAACCTGAGCGCGGCTGGGTCCACGGTGATCATGAACCAGTCCCAGACCTGGAGTTCGCTTACCTCCAGCGTGTTTGACAGCCGGATCAGCGTGGCAGCCGGACAGACCTTCACACTGACCGATCCCGCAGCCACGATTACGCTGGCAACGAACATCACCGGCCAGGGCGGCTTCACCAAGAGCGGCTCCGGTGCCATGGTGCTGGATGTCTCGCAAAGCTTCCAGGGGCCCTTCACCATCAATGCCGGCACGGTGTCGCTGGCACCCGATGCCCTGCTGACCGGCCCGGTGGGGCTGATTGGCGACAAGACGCCGGTAGTGCTGGCCTCAGGCACCACGTTGAGCCTCAACGGCCGTTCTGAAAAGGTAGGCTCGGTGGAAGGAGCCGGCAATGTGGACCTGGGCAGTGGCGGCTTGCTGATCTTGGGCGGCAACGGCACGAGCAGCACCAACAATGTGTTCTCCGGCAACATCCTGGGCACCAATGCCGCAGGCGTGATCAAGGTGGGTGATGGCACACTTACCTTGAGCGGAACGAACAGCTTTCCGGGTGCGCTCAGGATCGATGGAGGCGGAGTCGTCCTCGCCAACCCTTCCGGCAATACGCTCAGCGCCCTTGACCGCGTGAGCCTGGGCAGGGCCGGCACTTCCCTGACGGTGAACAGCAACCAGAGCCTCGCGGGGCTCAACGGCGTGGGCGGATCGACCGTGTCGCTGGCCAGCGGCACGACGCTGACCGTGGATTACACCGATCCCGCACCTTTCTCGGCCAAGGCCACGTCGGCCACCGTTGCGTCTTCGGATGCAGCCCATGCCAATCTGCTCACCGTGTTTGATGCGCCCTACGCTACCAACCTGACCCCGGGCCTCATGATCTCACAGGCGGACAACATTACGGCCCCCGCATTTGTGGTGCAGGTGCTGGGATCCGGCCAGCCTAACGCGGCTGCCGGGGTGTTGTTGAACGCGCCGGCCTCCAACTCCGGCCCTGGATCAATCCAGTTTGTTAAAGTCGGCGTGCTCAACAGCGCGTTGACAGGCGCGGGCAATTTCATCAAGACGGGTTCCGGCACGTTGATCATGACGGGCAAGAACACCAATACTGGCTTTGTCGAGCTGACCGGCGGCACGTTGATGCTGGGCGGCATCGCCGTCGAGGGTCAGTACATTTATCAAAACATCCTCAGCGACCAGTCGCAGCTTCTGTTCGCCAGCACGGGATCGCAGACGCTGAACATCGCCAACAATTCCCTGAACTTGTCGAGTTTTGAGCGGATTGGCAGCCTTGCCGGCGGCGTGCAGGGGGGCAGTGCCACCACCATCAACCTGGTGAACAACGGCAACGTGGGCGCGCTGGCTTTTGGCGGTGACAACAGCAGCAGCACTTTCTACGGCAACATCGTCGGCTCCGACATCACCTCGCAACGTGTGTTCATCGAGAAGGAAGGCACCGGCACTTTCACCCTTGCCAGCATCGCCACCAAGTTTGACGGCACGGCTCGTGTGGACCAGGGCACCTTCGTCATCGCCCCCAACACCTCCGGCATTGATGGCACGCGCGCTCACCTCGAAATCTCCAATTTCCCGGGCACCACTTATGTAACGAACATCAGTGACATTCTCCAGTATGTTACCGGCGGTGCAGGGGTCACGGACAACTTCCGCAACGGCATCACCGGTGCGCTGGTGGGCAACTACATCAATGGCAACGGCGGCGCCATCCAGGTCAATGCCGGCGCCACGCTGTCGTTGGAAAACGACGTGGCTGCGACGGTGGTGAAGTTCAGCGGCAACATCAGCGGCCCGGGCGCGCTGAGCAAAACCGGGTTCCACACCAGCATCCTTTACGGAACCAACACCTACACCGGCAATACGAGCATCACCTCAGGCACCCTGCAGCTTGGCTTCCTGAGCCGGTCCGCAGGGGTGGGCACGCCGCTCACGGTGGACCGCGTGGGCACTCTTTCCAGCCAGACGGTGGTCACTGTCGGCAGTGCCTCGCTGCTCCTGAACAACATCGACCAGACCTTCGGTGCGCTGGCCACCAGCTCCTCCGTCGCCAATGTCGAAATTGGCCGCGCCACGGTCACGCTGGCCAACTCGATCAATTCCTTCTCCGGCAGCATCGTGACTGCGGTGGGGTCTGACACGGGTGCGGGGCTGACCAACATCGGCAAGGTGCAGATGAATGCCGGCACTTGGTCTCTGAAGGCCAACACCTTCACCAACCTGCCCACGATCAATGGCCCGGCGGTGGCGGTGAACGGCGGCATCCTGACGCTCGACGGCCCTCAGACGCTCGCACCCACCACCTGGGTGACGGTGGGCACGGGCGGCCTGCTGAACTTTAGCGTCAATGCGGGCACGGGGGATACCTTTGGCTCGTTGCAAGGCGGCGGCACGGTGGACCTGGGAGTGGGCCATACCCTGACTATTTCCGGAGCCGGCGGTGTCTCTCAGGGGCAGTTCTCCGGCCAGATCATTGGCAGCGGCAGCAACAGCAGTGTGATTGTGGACGGGCGCGGCATGCTGGTTTTGAGCGGCAACAACACCTATGGAGGCGGCACCACCATTCAGAACGGAGCCGTGGTGCAGCTTGCTACATCGACCACTTCCACCGCTGCGGCGACCATTCTTCCGAGCGGCCTCACCCTTTCCCAAGGTACGCTGCGTCTCGACGGCGCGCAGACCCAGGCCGTGGGCACCACCATCCTGAACCCGGGCCAAAACATGGTGATTCGTGAAGTGACGGCCACCGGCTTCGTGGACCTGGGGACCATCACACCTAAAGGGGGCGCCTTGGTCACGACGCCACTGACCGCCATCACCAGCTCCAGCAACGGCTCCGCCGGTATCCTGGGCGGCTACGCCACCCTGGGCGGGACGGACTGGGCTGTGGTCAACTTGGCCAACGGCCAAATTCAGGCTCTGGCTGGATCCGGATACACCGACATCACGGTCCAGTCCGATGTGGACCCGCAGCGGCTTACGAGCACCTCCAATGCGAGGATTAAGGGCAACGTGACTCTGACGGGCCCCGACCCGTCGCAGGCCACCACCACGGATTCGGTGGCGGCCACCTTGCAGTTCAGCACGGGCGGCACCACCATTTCCCTGGTCAACAATGTTTCCCTCGCCGAAGGCGGCATTCTGGTCACCCGCGGCGTGGGCACGGCGGATGTGACCCTGGCGCCCTCGACCGTCGCCAACAACCAGCCTCAATTGACCAACGACACGGGTGGCGCCCTGTTCCTGCATCAGTTCAATGAGCTCGGCTCGCTGCTGGTCAACGTGCCAATCGTGGACAGCTCGGCCAACGGCGGCCTGACCTCCCTGACGGTGACGAAGACGGGCCCCGGGAAGGTGGTGTTTACAGAGGCCAACAACTTCACGGGCGACCTGGTCATCGGCGATGGCACCTTGCAGATCGGCAATGAAAACGATTCCGGCACCCTGGGCCGAGACAACAACAGCTTTGTGCGCAACTACGGCGTGCTGGATTTGGATTATGGTTCCAGCAGCTCGAGCACGCTGTCCATTTCCCGCACCATCGTGGGCACGGGGATGATCCAGAAGCGTGATCCCGGCCGGGTCACTCTCAGCGGCAGCAACAGCTACACCGGCCGCACCAGCATTCTGGCCGGCTCCGTGGAGGCGGACGGTGCCACCGCCCTGGGCTCCCCGACCGGGCTCACGGTGGTGCAGAGCGGTGCTTCCCTGACGATTTCCGCCGGCACCAGCGTCACCAGCCCAAGTGTGGCCGAGCCCATCGTGCTGAATGGTGGCACGCTCAACATCGGTCCCTCCGGTGTGATCATGACGGGCGGCATCACTCTTACCGGTGACAGCATCATCAATGCCGGCACCGCCCTGGGCTCGGTCTTCAAGGCCTCCGTCATCAGCCCTTATTCCAACAACCTGACCTACAATTCCGACGACGGCAACCTGACCCTCTATTCCTATACCTACGCCGGCAGGATCAATGTCAACGGCGCAGGCCTGGCCCGGCCTTCGGCCACCCTTACCATTGGCACCGATCCGGTGACGGGCCTTACCGGGTCCCTGGGCCGTTCGGACGTGGTGATGAGCAACGGCGCTGCCATCGATGTTGCGGTGAATGACGCTTTCCGCGTGATTCCCAATTCCATTTCCGGCAATGGCAGCCTGTTCGTGGATCAGAACAACCTGTATCTGACCGGCAACAACACCTACACGGGCATCACGAACGTGGGCACCGCAGGGGTGGCCACCGTGCTGCATCTGGGCTCGGATTCCTTCACTGGCAGCGCCGGCACGGGAGACATCACCGTCCTTTCTTCGACCGCCGCCGACTCACAAGTCCGCGTGCAGCGCTCGGACTGGCTGACGATGAGCAACAACATCCTGCTCGTGCCCAACACCGACGGCACCAACGCCCGCAATGCTGACTTTGTGAAGGAAGGCATCGGCAACCTCACGCTCACCGGCAGCATTCAAGGCTCCTCCTTTGTCAATCCAGCGTATGGGGCGCCGAGCACCCAGCGTGCGCTGATCACGGTGAACAGCGGCCGCCTCATCTTCAGCGATGCGACCATCGATACCAACAACCCCAACGACTACGGCGCGGTGTCCATCGCCAACAACACGCAAGTGGAGTTCCGTGGCACGCTGGCCGGGGTGAACGCCGGTGAGTACAACATCTTGGGTGAGCTGCGTGGTGGCGGCACCTGGGTGTTCAACACTCCTGGCGCCGTGACCTTGAACAACAACCTGTTCGGCCCCACCTCCGCGCCGGTACCGATTCCTAACAGCTGGAGCGGGCCTGCTTTCGTGCTGCAGGGGCTTCTCGCCACTCCTACCGGAGCCACCAACCAGATGGGCGACAGCATGAGCCTGAACTTGCTGGGCCAGTCCGAATTCAGCAGCCAGGAGGGCGATGTGATCGGAACCATTTACTCCACGGTGAACTCCTCGCTGGGCTTCAACAGCAACATCATTGTCAACAACAGCAACGAGCGCCTGATGAGCGGCTTCATGTTTGGCAATGGCGGCTTCACCAACGGCACCACCGCCTCCAGCAACGCCATCATCAGCGATCTCTATAATACTGGAAACACCTTCCTCGGCGACCTCACGATCAGCAATGGCACAGTGCGTGTGCTGTCCCTTGCTGCTGGCGGCAGCGCCAGTTCGGCCGGGGCAGGAACGATCATTCGTCTGGGGCAGGCGGGCAACACCGGGGCTCTTGAGTACCTCGGCAAGGGCGACACCACTGACCGCACCCTCAGCCTGGACGGCACCACGGGCGGCGGCACGCTGACCGCCAACGGCTACGGGGCGATCACTTTTTCTGGCACCATCAGTGACTCCGTCGGCGACGGCAGCACCAAGACGATCACGCTGACAGGCACCAACACCCTGCCCAACATTCTCAGTGGCAACATTCCTGTCTTTGTGCCCAGCGGGGGCACCCAGGATGTCATTGGCTTGTCCAAGACCAGCACCGGCACCTGGAGGCTGGTCAGCTCCGTCCCGGGAGCAGGACCGGGAGGCATGGTGCCCGTTCTTCGCCCTGGCTTGAACGGGCCGGTGTCGATCACCGCCGGCGTCCTTGAGATTGACGGTGCCTCGGCGCTTGGCTCCACCGCCACGGCCCGCACCGTCACCACTGGTCTGGGCACCCTGCGGGTGATTCCTGGCGCCAGCAGCGCCCTGGCCTTCCCCTCCAACATGACCTTCACCACCACCGGCACCTCCACGGCGGTGAATGCCGTTCAGAATGATGCGACGGATCCCAGTGTCACGGTCACCATCGCGGGCCCGGTGACGCAGGGTTCCGGGGGAACGGTGCTGGCGCTGGGCGGCACCAATACTGGCACCAACACCATCACCGGCGTGATTTCCGGCAGTGAGGCCCTGGTCAAGAATGATGCTGGCACCTGGGTCCTCAGCAACGCTGGCAACACCTTCTCGGGCGCGGTCACCATCGCGGCCGGCACCCTGGGATTGTCCGGTGGCAATGCGGTGCCTGACACCACCACCATCACCCTTTCCAATGCCGGTGCCAACGGCCTGGCTGCGGGCAGCTCGCGCCTGAACATCCTGCAAAACGAAACCATCGGAGCGTTGTCAGGTGTCATTGGCAGCTTCACCGGCATTTCCGCGGGCCAGACGCTCACCTTGACCAGCGGTGCCACCTTCCAGGGCATTTTTGACGGCGCTGGCAACCTGGTGCAGACAACCAACGCGAGCGGCACGGCCCGTGTGTCCACCCTCTCTGGCAAGAGCACCTTCACCGGCACCGTCAGCATCCTCGCGGGCCCGGGCAACAACACGGCCAACCGTATTGACGTGTATCAGCTCGCCGACGGCGGCTCGCCCTCCAGCCTGGGAGCCTCCACAAGCGATGCCTCCAACCTGATCATCAGCACCGGCTCCGGCGGCGGCGGTTTGCGTTTCATCGGCTTTACTTCTCAGTCCACCAACCGCCTGTTCACCATCGGCACCGGGGCCGCTGCGGCAGACATCTGGGCGGATGGCCAGGTCGTGGGTAATTTTACGCCCACCGTCAGCTTTACCAATCCCGGCCCGATCGCCTTCACTGGTGCCGGTGCCTCCACCTTCACGCTGCGCGGCTCGAACCGTGCCGCCAACCTGTTTGCTCCGCAGATCACCGACAACACCTTCGGCGGCGTGGTCTCGCTTACCAAGCTCGAGACTTCCACCTGGGTCCTGACCAACGCCAACACCTATTCGGGCGTCACCACGGTCACCGCCGGCACGCTGGCTGTCACCAACCCTCTCGCCCTGGGCACCACCACTGGCGGCACCACCATCAACGGCGGCCTGCTCGATCTGCGCAACAACGTCACGGTGACTGGCGAGGCGCTTACCATCACCAGCGGGCTGTTTGGCGCCAGCGGCGGCGGCAACAACGTCTGGGCCGGCACGGTGGCCAACAATGCGAGCTCGATCTGGGCCGTGCTCAACAGCCCGGCTTTTGTTCCGGCCTGGCAGCAGCCCGCCTCCACTGGCAATCCTCTTTCCATCACCACCACCAATCTGACCGTCAGCGGAGCGATCAGCGGGGCCAGCAACCTCAATAAGGAAGGCAACGGCACGCTCACTCTTTCCGGGGCCAACACCTCGTTCACGGGTGCGACGGTCATTCTCGGAGGCACCCTGGTGCTTGATTATTCTGATGTTACCAATGGTAACAGCAACAAGATCGCCTCCGCCAACACGCTTAACTTCGGCGGCACTGGCAACCAGGGGAGTTTCCAGACCACCAGCACCCGCGGTCAGGATTTCGCGTACTTCCAGCATGGCGGCACTCTCCAGCTTTCCGGCGGCAACTTCACTCAAGTGGTCACGGGCCTGACCCTCAATGCCGGCGCCGCTTACATTCAGCGGTCGAGCGGCACTTCTATCCTCACCGTCAATGGCATCACCCGCAACGTGGGCTCCACCCTTGACATCGGCTCTGCCGGCTTTGTGAACACCACCACGGCCAATCTCACCGGCGGCATTCTTGGCGGGTGGGCCACCATCAACAAGACGGACTGGGCGGTGGGAGCCACCACTGCCGGCACTTCCACGGCTATCTCTGCACTGGCCGCAAATCTTTACAGTACTGCGTGGAGCGCCAACAACAACACCGACGTGACCACTGCGACGCCGGTGGCGGCCACCGGCCAGACCGGCAGCCTGAGGTTCAACACGGCTGTCGCTGGCACCGTATCGATCACCGGCACCGGCACCCTTTTCACCGGCGGCATCCTGGTCACCCCCGCAGTGGGGGCCAATTTGAGCAAGATCTCTGGCGGCCTGCTCACACCCCTCACGTCCACCACTTCGGTGATCGACCTGCTGCAGTACAATCCGCTGGGATCCCTGCAGATTGATTCCCAGATCACCGGCTTTGGTGTTTCGCTCGCCAAGTCCGGTACTGGCAATGTGATTTTGACCGCGCCCAATGATTTTACCGGCGGCTCTTACATCAACGAAGGCACGATCACGGTGAGCGGCAATGGCTCGCTTGGATACCAAGGCGGGGCTTACACCGGCACCTTCACCAACGGCTCGGATACCGTTACCTCCGTTACCGCCACGCTTGTCTCCGGTCTTGGCACGGCGGGCATGCTGCCGGGCCAGCCGGTCTATGGCCTGGGCCTCCCCCCCGGCACCGCGATCCTGAAGGTGCTGAGCGCGACCAGCGTCCAGCTCAACCAGAAAGCGACAGCCTCCGGCAGCACCCAGTCCTTCTATGTGGGCGGCCTGGTTTCCACCACTGCCGCCGCTACGGCGGACAACATCCTGGCGGACCTCGCCTCCGGTTCTGACATCCTGACCAACCTGGCCACCACCGTCGGCCTGGAGGTGGGCATGGGCATCAGCGGAACGGGCATCCCCAGCGGCGCCACGATCAAGACCATCCTTGATGGCAGCCGCATCCAGCTTTCGGCCGCCGTGACCAGTTCCGCCTTCCAGCAGACCGTGACCATCGCCGTCGGGCCGGTGCAGCTCAACGGCAACCTGGTCTTCGACAGCGGTGGCGCGGCCACGGCGGAAATTCCCCTGGGCACGTCCGTGATCCGCGGGGATGGCAGCATCATCCTTGCCTCCACCAACACCCGCACGGTGCTCATGAATGGTGATGCCAGCAGCTTCCAGGGCCCCATCATCATCAACGGCGGCACCCTTGCGGGTGCCAGCAACAACAATGCCCTGGGCAGCGGCCGCGGCACGGTGGCCATCAATGGTGGCGCGCTGGACATCCGCAACATCAGCACCAGCGTGGAAGTCAGCCTGGGTGCGGGTACCATCGAGGCCACCCAGCCGATTGGCACCACCACCGGCGGCACCATTGCCGGCACCGTCACCATCACTGATCCCAGCGCGACCATCAATGTGGCCTCCGGGGCCCGCCTGACGCTTTCCAACACCATTTACGACACGCCCATAGGCGCCAATTCAGCAGCAGTGGGCGCGACCGGGTCGGTAGCCTTTACCAAGACCGGTCTCGGTACGCTGGTGCTGTCCGGCAGCGACTACACCGCTCCGCTGGATGGCGATGTGAACCGCACGCAGACGCCTTCGCTGGTGGGCCAGATCCTGGTCAGTGCGGGTGAGCTTTGGCTGGGCAACAGCCGCCTGGGCGCCACTGGCACCGGCAATGAGATCATCGTTTCCGGCGGCACGGGGCCAGGCACCGGTGCCACGGTGGATCTTCGCGGCCAGGCCTTGAACTACGGCGATGACGCCGATCCTTTCCGCAAGGTCATCGAAATCGCCGGCACAGGGGTGAACAACATGGGCGCCCTGCGCGACACGACCGGCACCGGCACGATTTCCGCACTGGTGCTTTCTGGTGATGCCTCCGTTGGCGCTTCCAACGGCGGCAGGCTCGACCTCAATGCCTACGACACCAATCCTCAGGCAGGCAACACGAGCCTTGGCTCCGTTTACAGCCCTATGGCCCCCACCATCGCCGGCAACGGGCACAACCTTACCAAGGTGGGCATCGGCCTCTTCGACATCCGCAGCGCGCAGTTCACCTCCGGCATCAACAACCTCACCGTGGCTGAAGGCGAACTGCGCTTCGAGGAAAACCTGCCGCCCGTGGTGGCCGGCTCCAATACCGGCATCACCACCGATGACGTGTCGCAGATTGTCGTGGCCTATGGCGGCCAGAGCTTGATCGATGCAACCAATCCCTCTCTCGGCAAGGCCCAGATCGTGGGTGCCCGTCTTGGTTTCTACCGTAATTCCGGCCTGACGAACAGCGTGCCGATCCTGATGGACGGTGTGACCGCCGCAGCCAACAAGGGCAACAACTACATTGAACTCAACAGTGACACCGTGCCGGGCGTCACCACCTTCCTCACCGGTGCGATCACCGTTCTGGGGTACGCACAGAACAACATCTTCAACATTGAAGGCGGCGGCGGCGGCCTGGTGGCCAACCAGGGCTCGGAGACGGTCGATGCACCCGCGAAGATGGTCATCGGCGGCTTGAATGGCTCCATTTCGGACGGCACCAGCCCTGGCGGCATTGCCAAGATCGGCACCAAGGAGCTGCGGCTGACGAACAACAACACCTATACAGGCGCCACCATCGTGGAACGCTCCGGTTCGATTGTCCTTCCCGTGCGCACGGATGTGGTGACCGTCAACGGCCAGAATTATCAACCGCTGGGCCTTGCTGACAGCTGGGGTGAGTACGGCCTGACGCTCAATGGCGGCGGCCGGATCTCCGGCACCTCCCAGATCACGATGGAGCGCACCGGCATGATCACGCTGGACAACTCCACCCGCCTGGATGCCTCGTCGGGAATGGACAGCACTGGCAGCCGCGCGGTGGTCACCCAAAACAACCCGGACCGCATCAACGATGCGGCGCCCATTCTCATGAACACCGGCTGGCTGCGCCTGATTGGCAGCGGGGTGACGATCACTGGTGCCGTGACCCACACTGGATCAAAGAACGTGAAGGTGGACAGCACCGTCGGGGTCAACCCAGGCATGATAATCACCGGCCCGGATATTGACTCCACCACCGTCGTCACTGTCACCCAGGTGATTGATGCCACCCATCTCAACATCAGCGTCGCAGCCACTGGCTCCGACACGGGTCTGACCCTTGTCGCCGGCGCCGATGCGGCGACAAGCGAATCCATTGCCTCCGTGGGCGGTGCCAAGCTGACGGTGAACTCGGGCTTCAACCTCATCGACCTCTGGCCCACCCAGGGGTCCGGCCAGAGCGTGACCCTCACCATCGGCCAGATCAGCCGCGCCCCGGGCTCCATCCTGCGGTTCCGCGACCTGGATTCCACCTCCAATTTCACCACCACCGCGAACACCACGGTGGTGTCCGGCACCGGCACAGCCTCGACGGAAGCCGTGGTCGTGAAGCTGGTTTCCGCCGCCGGCCTCACCCAGATCGGCACCCCAGGCCTGCCAGGATCCACTTCGCTGCCCATCGTGGTGGGTCTTCTCGGCGGCATTGCCCCGCAGACCCAGTACCAGGACACCCGCATCACCAGCGACCTTTACTCGCAGGAGCGCAACCGCCAGAACGCCACTGGCAGCTACTTCATGACTTATGACAGCGCCACCGGCACGCTGCGCCCGCTGGATGCCACGGAGTTTTACACTCCCACGAACGGCCAGCTTGAGACCGCCACCGCCGGCGGTCAAAACGTCAACATCGCTGACTTCACCTATTATGCGCGCAGCAGCATGTCGATCAATTCCCTGCATATCGGCGGCGCGGAAGACAGCGCTGGAAACGGCACTGGCACCAATTCCGGCACACGCCTCACCAATTACGTGGTCAACTGGCAGCCTACCTTGCTGATCGATGACAACACCGTGCTCACAGTGGCCTCCGGCATGATCTCGTCCGCCGCCTTCGGTGTCGGCGCCTCCAATGGCGGCCAGCTTAACAACACCACGGCGGTCCGTGGCGGCACCATCAATTTTGGTGTCAACGAAGGCATCATCAACAATCAGAACTTCAACCTGAACCTGACGGCCGGCACTTACGCCAACAACGACTTCCAGGTGGAAAGCACCCTCGCCGGCAGCGGCGGTGTGACGAAGACGGGTGCCGCTAACACCTACTTCGACGCACCCAACACCTACACCGGGGTGACAACGATCACCGAAGGCCTCCTGCTGATCCGTACCGGTCGCAACGGCTTCGGCCCCCTGGGCGGGGCTGGCAACGGCATCATGATCCAGGGTACTGGCGGACTCTACCTCACCAGCGGCGTGCAGCTTGGCACGCCCCTTCAGCCCAAGAACATCAACGTGGGCCTGATCAACTCCGATGGTCAGCAAATCCTGCGCGGTGACAACGGCAACAACAACTTCTACGGCAACATCATCTACGACAACATTGATGCGACCGGCATCGCCCAGCCCAACGGCGGACCCAGCTCACTTTCACGCCCGCGCATTTCGGTGAACACCAACCAGGGCCTGATCATCAACGGCAACATCTTTGGCGGCAACAGCGCGGTCTCCGAAGACACCTACTACACCGATTCCCGGATCATTACCATCAACCCGGGCACCACGGGCAACGCCACGACCACCATCAGCGGCGTCACCGTGCCGTCACTCCTGGGTGGCACAGTCACCATCAATGGCAATATTGGTGACCATGGCGATGCCAGCGGCAACGCCGTCTCGGTGGTCGATCCGATCTCCTCACTCCCCAGCCTCGCGGGCACCCGCACCAACGAGAACCAGGTGCTGCGCGTGCAGATCACCGGTGCCAACGAAGGCAACGTGATGATGAACGGCCGCTACAATGCCGCCGGCCGCCTCGAAGTCGATGAAGGCATGCTGCTCGTCGGCTACGACCCGACCCTGCTGCCGACCGCTGACAACGGCTTCTGGACCGCCTCCGCCATCACCGCGCTGACCGCCTCTGAAACCACCACTGTCGGGGCCGTGACGGCGACGACCAACATTGCCACCTCCAGTTCCATCGTCAGCAACGGCAACACCTCCATGCAAGGCTTCCTGCTGGGCGGCAACCTCGGCGATGCTGGCGGCAGCACCATCTCGGGCGTGTTCCTCACCGTTCCTAATGAAACGTTCAACTTGGGCGAATGGCACGTCACCACCTCCTCCACCGGCATCTCCTACATCGGCGGCACCAACAACACCGGCACCGTCACCTTTGGCAGCTCGACGAACACCGGCAGCCTGTTCCTGGACAAGACCGCCGTGCGTTTCTACTCCGCTGACGGTGGCACTACGGCAATGAATTTCCGCCTTGGTGGCGGCAGCTTTGTGAAAATCGGGCGTGGCACCACCACCTTGACCAACACGGCCCTGCCGGTGAACAGCGACACCCAGTCGTTTGAAGTGGGCGGCGGCACCCTGGTGTTGGATGAGAACGCAGCTTTCGTCACCACCACCACCATTCCCTCTGGCGGCACTGTTTTGCCAGTGAACACGCCGGTGGCCCTGGTGGGCAATCAGAACTTCACCGGCTCCGGTGGCACGCTGCGCGTCCAGGGTGTGACGGACAAGTGGGCCGGGCTCACCAACGCGGCGCCTTCCAGCGGCAACATCACCGTCAACATCGCCACGGACAATACTGCCGCCTCTCACGTTGTGACGTTCAACAGCGGCCTCACCCAGATCATTGCCGAGGCACGTGGTGGCAAGAACCTCACCCTGGCGATGGGCAACAACTTTGCCAGCACCACCCCCTCGCTGGTGCGCAACGTCGGCGCCACGGCGGCCTTCGTGGCTTATAACTCAGCTGCGGCCAGCACCTTCACGCAGCAGGCCGTGATGAACGCCAACACCACCCTCCCGCAGACGGTGTTCCTCGGGGACACCGGCATTGATGGGACGGTGAGCGTAAGTGACGGCACCTTCAACTGGTCGCAGGCCAGTGGCACCACCTCGCCATGGACGGTCAGCTACAGTGCCAGCGCCAATTCAGTCACGGTCACTTACAATCCGGCCATCACTACAGCCCGCACCCTGACGGTGACTTACAACGCCCTGGGCACCAGCCGCATCAACCTGACTCTGAACTCTGGCACCACGGCCGCCCTGACCAATGCCCTCATTCCCTGGGCGGTGATCGGCAATGCGCCCAACACCGCCACGGACTTTGCCATGATCGATGCCCTCAACGGCAACAAGGTCGTCGCTTTCCCGCGTTCGCCGGATGAGTACAAGAACTCGGTCGCCGCCTGGGTGCAGGGCGAGGATGTGTCTGAAAACTCCCTCGCAGGCCCTGGTGGCACCGGGTTCTATGGCTCCCTGCCCAGCAGCGTCAGCAACCTGACCATGAGCTCCATCCGCTTCGCCACCGATGCCGACAGCACTGTCACCCTCGGCGGCGCGCAGTCCTTGACGCTGGCCAACTCCATCCTGGTGGCAAGCAGCGCTGGAAACTCCAACAAGGAGATCACCGGCGGCCATGTGGTGGCCACCATCGCCCAGGCCGGCACCCTTACCGTGAATTCCAACATCGTCGCCAGCCTGCCTTCCACCGCCGGCCTCTATGTGGGCATGTCGGTGGCTGGAACCGGCATTCCGGCCGGCACTTACATCCAGGAGATCGTTGACGGCACCACGGTGCGCCTTACCAACAACGCCACCGTCACCAGCAATGCTAAGCAGCAGCCCATCCAGTTTGGCAGCCCTGAAGTCATCATCGACCAGTATGGCACCGGGAATCTGACCATTGATTCAGTGCTGGGCGACGGCGCCGGCACCCTTACCAATGGCACCACCACCACGGGTTCCACCCTCATTACGGTGAACAAGACGGCCGGCATCACCCCCGGCATGGCCATCAGCGGCCCTAATATTCCCAGCGGTGCCACGGTCATGGCGGTCAACAGCTCTACGC
>OUNM010065568.1_pt1 | contig 25127 bp, 32 predicted proteins | sample 1769961 | NCBI WGS metagenome assembly OUNM01 (sample SAMEA3914820, study PRJEB12502) | metagenome | biome: forest; material: soil | place: USA | collected 2012-03-12 | depth 0.3 m | reverse complement strand
GGCTTGAACTGGTTCATGCCCGCGTTCGTGAAGAGCAAGGTGGGGTCATTGTGAGGGACGACCGACGACGAGGGGACTGCGGGGCAGGACAGCTAGGTCAGCGAGAGGAAGTTGAAGTCAAGCCAATGCACATGGTGTCTTTTAAAACAGTAATGCCAGAAAAAAGCCAGATCTTGTGCACGAATAACCATGGGGGCAAACGAAAACGCGTAACGCGCGGAGGAGGGGCAGACGGCGACGTACCGATGGAATGGCCCCTCTCTGCGAAGAAGTCCAAGAAGGTCTTGCGGACGAGGGGCCCGGTCCACTTGACTTCGGCCATGTTCGGCAGCGTTGAGGATCGAGAATAAAACCGATAACCGTTCCTGAAAGTCGGCACGAACCGAAGGTGCAGGCTGGTGAACGCGGAGGAGTAGGGCGAGGCGTTGGCTGTTGGAGACTTGGTGGCTGCTCGAAAGTTCTCGAGTCCGAAGAGGGACTGCGGGGTGGGGCGGATTTTATGGTGGAAGCTTCGCGGCCCATGACTCAAAGGCTCAAAAGCCGGCCGATAGCAGCCGGCGCCACGCGAGCTTCCAGACCGTCGCAAGCACAACGTTCCGTCCAAGCGCATTGCTCCCAACATCATTCCTCCCCTCCGTGCCTCGCGATATCGGCCGCCGCTTTATCTCAACCCAATCTGCGAATCCCGGCGTGATTGGATACCGTCCATAGCATTCCCAGCCCTCTGCAGCTGGCCGCGCAGCAGAGGGGTCAATTGAGGCACAGGAGCGAGCGATAAGACCGTGAGTGAGCGTGTGGCAAGGAGGAAGAAAAAACGAGGGACTGCGGGCGAAACTCTGCCACCCTTGACCATGGACACGCTCGGCATTGACCACCACTCTCACCACCAACACCAGCACCAGCACCAGCATCATCACAATCATGAGCCTTTCGCAGCGCAGGAATTACCATCACAGTCTTCGCGCAAGCGCAAGGCTGGGGCCCTCCCAGATAACAATGAACGGCTCTCCAAACGGATGAGTTTACTGAATCTTGGTAGGTCCACCCTCAACCTATCCAATGGCCGAGCGGCCGGCGATTCCACATGCCTGCTTGAGTCCAGGGTCCAATGCCGTATCCAGCTAACTCACACTGATACCAGAAAAATCCGGCCAAAAGCTCTACGTCCCAGTCGAGAGCGCAACCTCGCAACTTGCCGACGCCAAGACCAGCGCCAAACCCAGGAAACACCGCCCTCCACAGCCTCGCGATGACTCTCAGATGCAACTGGACGACTCCAAATACAAAGTCTACATCTACAACCTCGACGACGAGCTCTCGTCGTCAGACAACGAAAGCGACAGCGCCGAGGGCAAGCTGGTCTTCCTCCCAGATATTGAGAAGCACCTCCGCAACAGCCGCATCCCGGCCCACCTGCTCGACCCGCGGCCCGACCCGTCCGAGTGGGCGGGCAAGGAGCTGGTGCTGTACCGTGAGCCGAGCTCCATCTCGGTACCCGAGGAGCAGGACAGTGTGCGCAAGGCAATTCTCGAAGCTCGAGCGAGGGCCAGAGAGAAGCAGACGCTGGAACGGGGGCGAACTGCGGACGACGTGCCGGAGCCGGCACCGGCGATGACATCATTGGCAGCAAATCTGGGATATGTTCCTATGAATCCCGAGCCGCTGCTGGGATTAGACGAGGATCCGGATGCGATGGACATTGATTAGAGGGTGGTTGAGGGGAGAGAGAAGGTTACTGTTCATGTCTGAGATGAGCTGGGTAATACTTGCCGACGGCGCTCAGCCGGAACTAACGCACTAGGAAGATATGGTGCACATCGGCAGAGGGTTGCCTTTTTAGCCAGGTGTTCAAGGGCGCAATTGGGGTCTCAGTAGTAAGTATGCTGACGCCGGGATCTTGCTATTGGTTAATGCATTCATGATATTGCTATTCCTGCTAGGAGAGCCATGACATTTCGAGGTCGTGTGTGATATAAACACAAGCAAAGCATTGAGATACAGCCTGTTTCTGTCCCAGTTCCAACTCTAGCTCCCACGCCACGTCCATTAACGCCAAGGGACAGTTTATTGGACGAACCCCTTATTTACCATTCGGGAACCTCCAGATACCGCCTCCTTTTCAGTCCCGGAAAGGATTGGTGTTGCCCGTACCCTGGGGCCGAACTGCGCTCGGTGGAGGGCCGGGAGGTGGCGCATATGTGTCCTGTAACTGGCTGGAAGCAGCCGGCGGTGAACCAGGCGGTGGCGCGTACTCGACGTGCTCATCTGTTGGCTGCTGACTCTGCCCCGCATTTTGCTGCTGGTTGGAGTTGGCCTTGGTTGCGTCGGTGGGAGGCTCGTACATGGGCGGGCGAGCGGCATTGGGGTCGTATACGGGGGGAGGCACGGCGTGCATGTCGTAATATCCATGGACGTCGGGGGGATACGGGTAGATGTTTGCCCGCGGGGCAGGCCGGTATCGAGGGTCAGATGGGCTGAGTGCTGAGCGGGAGACAAGGAACTAGGGCAAGGTTTAGAATTTGTGTCGGCAATGAACTCTCAGGAGAACCTACTCGGTGGTATCTTAGGGGAGGTAAACCCTTCCTTAAGCGCTTCTGAGCGTGAAGATAACCTATCAGGAGGTAGAGGCCGAGTATCACTACTACCCCGAGGAAGAGTGACCATTTGACGATAACACCAGTCTACAACGGGGTCAGTTTTCCTCTTTGTTGATCTTGACCGACAGGGGCCAGCACCCACCCGCGAGACCCAGAACGGTACATCGCAACTGCTTTCGTCGAGGTAGCCATCCTCGGTGAATGTACAGTTCTCGAACCGCCGAGAAAAGAGCACCGCGCCCAGCGGGGCCATCTTGGAATGCGGTTGGGTCGGGTTGCGCCGAATGATCGAGACGGCGTGGATGAAAAGGAGGTCCGTCGAATGGCAATGCCGTTGGATCGAGAGAGTGAGACGCAAACGAGACGGTTCAGTGCGCACGCGCCGAAAACGAGTGGGATGGTTTGTTGGAAATAAAGAAATCAAGACTTAGGAAGCAGACCAAAGACCTGGTGCCAAGACCGCAAAACAGTGTGAGGTGTGAGTTTACATTTGGGCAACCGCTGATCATTAAGAAGAGGGGCTGCACCTTCAACGAAAAGTCCGGATGCCGCGGGACATCCTTGTCAATGCGCTCAGCCACCCGGCACTGAGACGGCAGGGGCTCTGCGGGCAGGCACGGAGCAGGCGAAGGCGAGGTTTCATGAGCATCTCTGGTGTTTCAGTTGACAGGGGTGTGGAGTGGGACGGGATGGGAGGGTCTGGAGGACAGACGCGAGGCGAGCATGACGACTACAGGACTACGTAATGGCTGCCAACGAACACCCAAATCCAACGTGTTTTGTATCCCGATAGGACCGCCGCTCGTCTCGGACGTCGTTCCTTGAAAAGACAGAGAAGAAACAAACACCGGGCTTCTCGGAGGGCCGGGGTGAACTCAGGTTTGAGTCCCGCCCAACCTGATCCCCATTGGCCGCCGTCCCCCGGGAAGCGCAAACAAGACCCACTAGCCGCTGTGGTGGTGTGCATGCATTCCGCCAAGCCGAGGAAGCAGAGAACGTTGTGAAGCGGAACACAGATTGCAGGTTGCAGAAGCGAATGGGGGTGTGGTTTTTCTACTATGCAATGTAACTACTATCGTATACGTTGCCGACCGCGTCATCGAAGAGACCGAGGAGAGGCTTGAGAGATGGACAGACAAAAGAAGGACGGCTTCTGCTTCTCCCAGCGAAGCGCAACCCAGATACCACCCAGCTGCCTCGCAGGTTTCGAGAGTCCCAGGTCTACATTCTTGTCTTTCTTGAGAGACTCGGGAGCAAGATAGACAGGCAGAGGCCAATCCCTGGGTGCTTTGATCGACGTTGTGGAGGGAGTGGTGAGTAAGGGCAGGAGGTTGTCTGGAGTCAGAGTGCAGCAGGTTGACCCGCCACGCAAATCACATAATTGCGCGAGTAATTGACTGAGGCGGCGCAAGACTGGCAGTGAGAAATGACGAAGCTCTTTTCTACTATGTAGTGGTCCTGCCAGAGACAGCCAACCGGTGAGCATTCCTCAGGAACGGGATTGAGTGTCGGAGCCTCTAGTCCCAAAATGGTAAAGCGCAGCGTCAACGTTGAGTGTCGGCAATCGGCCGATGCGGCATGCACGGGCCAGGCCGTCCGGCGCAGCCGATCCACTGCCCCAAAATCGGACCGCGACCTGGATGTTTGGGACCGTCTCCACAAATGCTGCATGAAATTTCGCCAGCAGCACGCGGCAGTCCCCATCGGCAAGGCGACACATTAGCGCGCAACACCGAGGCCCTGACAAAGACGTATTTGCGGCAGCAGCTGGAGTTTAAGAACGCCCACGAAACATCAAGATCGAACTTTCGACTCAACGGCGGACCCGATGTCCTGGACCGCGTCGTCTCCGCTCGAACCCCTTTCGCGATTGCGACCGCCAAACACGTCCGGGATGCTTTGGGAGAAGAAGTCGTCCACCTAAGCCTCCAATTCCTTGCGGGACTGGCAGGTCCACGCAGATCAATATCCCCTCCCCCCGCCTTTTTTGCGGCGAAATGGCGGTCACTGTTGGTGCGGCCAGGATGCTCCCGCTGTCATGCCGTCCTACACCGCCGCCGATGCTCGCAAGGGCCATCGCTAGGACGCAATGTTTCCACGCCGTCGTTTGCGCCTCTTCCTTCAGCTCCAGACCAGCTCTTCAATCACTAGCGACCGCCGCGTCGCCTCGAGCCTGCTCAGCAATAGCAGCTTCCCGACAGCCACCGCGTCGTCTCGCTCAGCTTCTCGACCCCTCCACGTCGCGCGCGCGAGCTCCCTATTCGACCTCCGCGCCCTCACAAGGCAACAAATTCGTCTACAATGTCGCGGCATCCTACATTGCCAAAGGCCGCGTCTACGACCCCTCCACACACGTCTTCCAATTCAACCCGTACAATCGCGTGCAGCCACCAAAGGCCGGCCGTGGGAGAGCCTCGCGTCCCGAGTCGGGACAGGATGCCTTCTTTGTGAGCCGCCTGGGCGCCGTCCCAGGTGAAGTTGCGCTCGGCGTGGCAGATGGCGTCGGTGGGTGGATGGATAGCGGTGTCGACCCGGCCGACTTCTCCCACGCCTTCTGTGACTACATGGCCGCCGCGGCTGCAGCGTCAACACCTCCAACGCAAGGGGCGGGCAAGTCATTGACCGCCCGGCAGCTGATGCAAAATGGTTACGAGGCCGTATGTCACGACCCGGCCATCAAAGCTGGAGGCAGCACTGCCATTGTCGCGCTGCTGACAGCCGAGGGGTTACTTGAGGTCGCCAATCTGGGCGACAGCGGCTTCGTCATGCTGCGTCTGAACGGGGTACACGCGCTCAGCGAGCCCCAGACGCACGCCTTCAACACCCCCTACCAGCTGAGCGTCGTGCCGCCGAGCATGCTGCTGAGGGCGGCAGCCTTTGGCGGCGCGCAGCTCATGGACCAGCCGCGCGACGCCGAGGTGACGCGCCATCGGCTCCGACACGGCGACGTCCTCGTCTTTGCGAGCGACGGCCTCTGGGACAACCTCTTCAACCAGGACGTGCTGCGCATCGTCAGCCAGACGATGGCCCGCGCGGGCGCGTGGGCGAGCACCGATAGGGGGGTGCAGGTCGCGTCGGACTTGCGGCCGTACACCTCGTTGGGCGAGACCAACACACCGGCCAGCTCACACCCCACACTCCAGAGCATGTTGGCGACTGAGATTGTCAGCGCGGCAAAGTCGGCCAGCGTCAACAGGAGGCTGGACGGGCCGTTCGCCAAAGAAGTGAAGAAGTATTACCCACACGAAGTGTGGCATGGTGGCAAGGAGGACGACATCTGCACCGTGGTGGTGGTGGTGTCGGAAGAGGAGGATGCCACGAAGGCGAAGCTCTGAAAACACACGGCGGGACATGGTCTTTGCAGTACATCGCTGAGGCTGTTGTCGAAGTCAAAAGGAAACCAGAATTGGAAAGCAAAGCCCATTAATCAAGACACCCTCCGCAGCATCGGCCAGGCGTTCTGTAGACGTGTTCCACCCGGATGAGTCCGGCTGCCCAACCACGCTTCTAGTCCTCCGGGCTGGGAATTATCTGGGAGAGGGTTTGATCACCTGGGATATCTTAATTTGTGCATAGCTGGGATAGAACAGGAGCACTAACCGCAGTTTTTCTGCACTCTGCATCATCGTCACAAAGCAAAATTAGCGAGTCGATATAAATTTGTATGTCAAACTGGGCTCGTGGCCTACTGGACAGACATCACAACGTGCTAATAAGTACTGAGAACGGGCTTGGGCGCAGCTTTGCTTCAGATGGTTTCCACTTTCGAGGGCTCGGAGCCCACCGGACAGACCTCACATCATACCTGAGAATGGGCTTGGGCCTAGGTTTAGTTCAGATGGTTTCCACATCCGAGGGCCGCGTGGCTCCAGCGATGCTCCTTGTCGAAATGTGTTCTGGACTCCTCGAATCATTCTGTCCAAACTCTTCGACAAGGTGAGACAGTGGGGCGAGCCACCATGCTCCTCTGCAGCCTTCCCTCATGCCTCAACGGTTCAACACCATGGATATGCTGTTGCACAAGATCGACAAGCCCGTGCACAAAAAGCAATGACAACAACGTGACACCCCACCACCCGGCCACACGTAAGCTCCCGCTGACCCCGCGGAGATGAAACCTGGGGGGACCAGCCGGCTTAGAGCAGCACAAATATGCAGGCTGCCGACAAACAATAGGCTTGTTGGATGCCGCCAACCTTATCCTGACACGTCCACTGTCACGACGCAAGCACCAATTCGATGATAACAAGAATTAATTCCCCGGTAGGCATCGGGCATCCGCACTGCCCTAAATAAACACCAAAACCAAAGGCCGGTGGTATAACAAGCGATCGTTGACATGACTGTCCCGGAGAACACGCGCAGGAACGCGGACATCCCAGCAGGCAGGACATGACAAAACGCGGAAACTCGTGCCTATACATGAGCCCGGTTTTGTCTCCCGTCATCCAGACTCCCGTTGCGCACTTATTCCGCTCACAAAGGCGAACTGATACCCCATAACCCATGCCCAGATCCTGATCGAGTTGCCGCGACCGACCCTGCCTGCCATGTCCGACCCCCAATTACAGCATCTTCAAGAACAAGTTATGTACGAGAAGAATGCGACAATATGTGTATCCCTGACACCAACCAAATGCTGGAACTGCATCCCAGAAATCTTTTAGTTGAAGAAAAGGAGGGCGGCCACGGTGACGAGGACAAGAGCCAGGGGCGACGCGAAGCGCTGGCCGTTGTTGGAGTTGACCGGGGCGGTCGTCTGGCTAGCCTGGCGGGTGGTCGAGGGGGTGCTGGTCGTGCTGGTGGAGAGGGCTGTGGTGAAGCGGGTCAGCAATCGAGTCGCACAATGTAATAAGCAACAGCGTCAGCTTACTGGAGCTGCTCGACGCGCTCGAGGTAGTGCTGGCGCTGGCGCTGGAGCTCTGGCTGCTGCTGCTAGAAGTGGTGCTCGACGCCGAGGCTGAGGAGCTAGTGCGGCTCACGGTCGACGAGACAGTGACGGAGCTGCTGGGCAGGACACCGGTGCCAACGTATTGGAACTGGGGGCTGTAGTTGACCTCGCCGGTCGAATCCGTGATCCGAATGGCGTAAGTGCCCGAGGGCAGGTCCTTGAGCGTGAAGGTGTACTCGGTACCCGTCTGGCCAGCTGTGGATCAATTAGCGTCGGAACGGCGTCGTCCACAACAAGACACCGGGTGTTCGTGGGTTCGCTTACAGGCAAGGTCGGAAACCACCTTCAGGTTGTTGGAGTCGGTGCCGGTCATGAGGGTGATGGTGACGGGCCCAGAGGCGCCACTCCACTTAAGAGTAAACGGCGTGTCCTCCGCGATCTGGTAGTTGGAGTTGAGCAGAATGGGCTTCGCGAGCGCGGCGGCCGCGAAGGCGACAATGGCAGCAAAAGAGAACTTCATTGTGAACTGAATCGAGATGAATGTTCAGTGTAAGTGATGGTATGGAGAGAAGCGTAACTATCGACAGAGAAATCGGCAAGTCAGTATGATTGAGACGCAGGATAGAGGAGAGGATCCGCTAGTTCGGGGCGGTCGAGGTGACGCTGCGTCGAGGACGATGGCGCCCGAGACGCGCAATCTGGTTGCCCCGGGTACGACTTACCGAGTTGCTCGGAATGTCTAGAGACAAAATAGTGGCAATTGGGTAGCAGTGGAATGACAAAGTTGGATGAACGATCGTGGAGAAGTTGAGATGATATTATTACGGCAGACCAAATGCCAGTCCAGTGTGAAACCGAGTTGCGAGTGGGAAAAACACGAGCGGAAGGAAGGAAGAGCGAGGAAGCAACAGCGGCACAGGGGCCAAAATACCTCGACAAAGCCGGCGGACGCGATCGGTGCCTTGGAAGGAGCTCTCGCCAATAGGAGGCGCTGAAAGAATTATTAGCGGTCCGCCCCTGGACCATGTCGTAATGGGGAAGCGGCGCGGCGGAGACCTTGAAATCCTGGGCAACCAGGGGCCGCCAGGAGATGGGCCAGGGGTCTGGGTTGCCAAGTTCAACTCCGCGCCCCACTGATGGTCTCGGGTGAGACGACTCAGCATGCAAAGTCACCGTTCCTGCACCATCATGGATCTTCCATCGACTCGACTCGACTCGACTCGACTCGATGTCGGCAGGCAAGCAAGAGAATGGAGAAGGACCCGAAGACATGGAGCTGTGTGCGGCAACAGCCTCCTTCCCGTCTCGATTTTGAAAGGCAGAACCGCCTCAGCCACGTCTCGCCATGGGCTGTGGAACCAACAAATGCTCTCGGAATCCATTCCCAGCTTAGTGCCGGCGGCGTTGGCGGTGGAAATTGCCGCCCTGGCGGGTGCTCGCCGCTTCAATCTCTTGCAGCCCAGAGCGGAAGGACTTCGCAGAAACAGGTCGCGCCGCGGTCAGCCGACGCTCGCGATGTTGTCAGCCGACGCTCGCGATGTTGTCAGACGGCGCCCGGATGGCGGGAGTTTGACGCCCAGTCTCCCGATGTGCAATGGTTCTCCAGATCGCCTGCAGCAACGAGCATGAGCCGTTCACGTGGAATGCATGCAGTGGATCGGTCATCTCGCTGCACGACAGTTGTTGCAGGGTTATGCTTCGTTGCGCTCCTGCGGCTGATTGGCTCTCGATCTCTTTCCATCAAAGGGGGATCCCTTCCAGGCGAACATCCAGACTCGACCTCAAGCGCGCACTCTTTTCATTGTCGACGGGCAGTGCAAAACGTTGGTGGGCATGGAGGGGACGACGTCACCGTGAATGGATTCGCCGTTGGGCGGAAGCGCCTCTCTATTCCGGATGGTTGCATTGGGGGCAGAAACAGCGGTAGCTGCGCATGGAAACCGACCGATCACCCATCACGATGGGAACCCCCATTGACGAATGCAACACAAGATCCTGCGCGCGGCCAATCGTGGATGTGTTCGCAAGTGCTCCGCCTTGTTCCAGGCAACGGTGGCCAAGCTCAGGTCGCACGATGCAAGTCTCGCAAGGCGTGAGTTGGAAAGGCGATAAATCCGACACATCTGTATTCTGCACGGAGTAACGTTATGGAGTAGTTATTTTGAACTTGGGTCGGATTTGGGCTTCGGCGCCACAGCCGGCGGCCGACCATGCGGCAATTTCCGCAGCAGCAGCGCTGAGATCTCTGAGCTGCGCCGACATGCTTGCGCGTCCTCTTGCAGTGTCTCTGCCCCGGGATCTGTCCTGACAGGTTGAGACACCAGCAACTACAGAAGTACTACATAGTATGTACAGCTCGTCGCATAATGGTCCCTGGATGCATGTTTGCATTGCGAGATGGTACACTTGCGTCGGCCCTCTGCCAAGGGTAGATCCAGGTCGTTGGGCCTCATGACACTCGGTCGTTCATGGCAGAATAAAGGCCTCGAACCCTCCTGCAAGGCCCGATTTAGGCGCTGCAATCCGGAAACACTTTGAGTGCGGATAAACGGAGGATTGGCAGGATGTGCAGACGGATGCCTCACGACAGGGGGTCGACCAGGCAGTGAGGGTTTTGAAACATCTCTCCCGCCTCGAAGAACCCGCAGGCAAGCCTTTTGTGGCACGTTTTGCCATTTTGAGACGCCAGAAGAATGGCCTCGTCGTCTCGCCGCCGGCTCCTGTCGACGATGCCCGGAACCACGTTGAGATTGGATAGTTGTGCAGGCCAACGTCGATGCATGTCTTGGAGTCCGCGCTCAAGAGAGCAAGCACTCAACAACACCGCGGTGGACACCCTGAGTCTCTTCGAACAGCGTCCTTACAGCAGCTCCAAGTTCCCTCATCTTGTCGACAAAATCGTCCAGAGAGCCGCCGACGCCAAAGTACAGCCGCTTTGCAGCAATAAGAGCTCGGGCATTGCCACTAGGACGGTCGCTGCGCTCCTGTTGAAGAATCGAGAGAAGCGTGCTGCTGAAGCTCTCCAGCGCAAACGGCGAGTAGATGGTCTCGGATCCTAGAAGGAGTGTCTTTGTGGTGTCTGGAAGGCCCGCGGGAAGCCCTGAGCGGTAAAGGAGATCAACAAACTCAGCAGACCAAGCGCCCGAAAGGAAGGAGAGGATGATCCGGTTCGAGGAAAGAGACTGTCGGAAGGCCTCGAGTACTTCTGGCGTCAGCTCCAACTCGTCATCAGGAGTGAAGGCCTCTTCAATGAGGGAATTGCCGCCCCGCTGCTGCAGCGCCCAGGCAAGAATCAGGTTGGGCAGGGTCACGAGGTAAAGGACGGTAGGATTGTAGTCGGCGAGAGTGAGCACCAAGGGCTGCTGGTTGTCGGACTTCCTCTCACTCAAGGCCCATTGAAATAGAGCGAGAGAAGGCAGCGCTGTACCGCAGCCAAGCTGCAAAGACGGATCAGTCAACGCTCGCGACTTGATACCCAAGTGCGGGGAGGGGGCCAAAGGCTCGGCCATACCTCGATTACAACACAAGGATCCTCAGCCAAGATATCGGCCGCCTTCTCGCTCGCAAGCACTTTGACCAGATCGACGCTGCTCTCCCAGCTCTTGAAGCCGCCTTCATAGATGCCAGTCTTGACGTCGTGCTCCCCAAGACCCGCTTCTGACTCTGAGGCGTTGCCAGCATCGTCCTCGGCCATCAGCTGGACGCGAACATCCCACAGCTCGCGCCGAGGCAACTGGAGGGTCCGGCCGCCACCAAGGTCGACGGAAAGCAAGCTAAAGGCAATTTTGGAGGGCAATCTCGAGAGAAGGTCCTCGAGATGGTGCTGAGCCGGCGGAAGCAACGGCTTGCCCTGGACGGGGAACGCACCGGCCGTCGATGGCGAAGGTCCTGCCGCCGCCGTATTCCCTGTCTGCGGTGGAGGAGCAGCAGGAGACTGCTGGTCCTCCTCTATGTCGTCTCCCGCGAAGGAAAATGAAAACGCCATGTCTCACTCGCCCCCGGCTTCAGCTTCAAAGATCCGGATCTTTTTTGCCTCGTTCGAACCCACCGCACTGGGCTGCAGACGTCGTAAACCGTAAGCCGTAAACCGTAAACCGCACCACTTGAATTCCACCAACGTTGCTTCGCTGTCGATGGATGCTTTGTCGAAAACCCTGCCCGGCTGAGAATTCGGGGGTAGCATCCGCGGATCAGATTGCAGAGATGTCGTTTTGAGGTTGGCCCAACGTTTTTTCCACTGCGGGGCCGTCGTCCTGCTGGGTCGCTCACACCAATTGGAACAGGCTGGTGCTGGGCGCGAGACGCTCGCAGGAAGAAGGGTTTCCGCTGCAGCGGGGCAATTCCGAATTCCAGCGTCTGACCCCCAAGCAAGGGGCATTTTCGGCCTGTCTCCCCATTCGGCGTCCGCAAAGCAAACTTCTTCCCGAACGCAAACCCCAACGGCTGTGGTTGGACAAAATACGACTCCAGAACACGGCCCTCGGCCGCTTCCTTGGCTCACCTGGAAAGATCCGCCATAGATTTTCCCTGCGCAGACATGCTTGGCCGATTGGACTGGGACGTCGAGACCCGCTGGCCAACCAGATTGGCTGCCGGGCAGCAGAAACAGACGGAGATGGTGCGCATGGCCCCTTCGGTCGGTTCAGACTGCTGCAGCAAGTCCCCGACTCCTCTCTGGCACCCTGGGGCTCTCGTTGAGTATCACCAGGAGGCTAGCTCATAACGAGTCTCGGCTACCGTAAACGGACCAACTGTATCCTGTGCCGGTCCCGGTACCAGGACTGGGTGCCTTCTCTGCTACCCGCTGCCTCCACTCTGTCAAGCTGGACCAGGGCAGGGAGCCTGAACCGGGTATTTCTCTGCGGGCTCCCCATGCTTGCCATGGTCTAGTCGTGAAGGACGACGTGGAATCCTGCCTCCTGGTTACTTAGATCAGTCTTCTTGCCGCTCTTGGAGATCCAGACAAGGTCAAGGGCCGGGTGTGGAGAGATTATCTTACCTACTGATTACTACCACTTGCCACGAGACAAGTCCGGTCTTGCCTTTGTTATCAATGCATCCGTCCAGTTCCTCCGAATCTCTCTTAGACCAGGATCCCATAAATCCGGCTCTCCTAGACCCCAAGCTCTCTGCTCACGACCAAACAATTCAGCATCAGCCTGTGCTCTGTCCGCTTCCCCCGACCCCTCCTTCTTCCTGCCCTTCAGAGCCTGCTCTGTCGACTACCGCCGAACCCATGGCCCAACCAGCCGACCATTCCGCGGCAGCCGAGCCGCCACAGGCCGGTGCCGCCTACACGGTCCGGGAACAGCCTCTCGGGTCAGCGCGTCATATCCGCATCGTGGGCGTGGGAGCCGGAGCGAGCGGCTTGAACTTGATCCGGACCCTGCGGCTCAACCTCAGCGACTATGAGGTTACCATCTACGAAAAGAACGCGGACGTGGGTGGCACCTGGCTCGAAAATCGCTACCCCGGCTGCCGATGCGACGTGCCCAGCCACAGCTACCAGTTCTCATGGCGGCAAAAGAAGGACTGGGCCAACTTCTTCGCGGGGGCCGAAGAGATTGGGGACTATCTGTGTCGGGTCTGCGATGAGGAGGGCATGAGGGACTCGATCAAGACTCTTCACCAGGTTACATCGGCTCAGTGGAACGAGAAAGACGGGCAGTGGGAGCTGGCGATCAAAAACTTGGAGACGGGGGAACAGTTCAGTGACTACGCCACGTTCCTCGTGGATGGCACAGGCATTCTAAAGTAAGTCGATGCTGTGGTGACGGTGCACAAAGATTGCCTTCAGCTGACTCAAAGGAAAACAGCAACTGGAAGTGGCCCGAGGTCGAGGGCCTCAATGACTTCCAGGGATCCTTGATACACACTGCCCAGTGGCCCAAGGACTTTGATCACACGGGCAAAACCATTGCCGTCATAGGAAACGGATCGAGTGGAATCCAGGTCTTGCCGGAGCTGCAACGAGGCAAGTACTATGTCCTATTCTCCGCTGAATTCTCACGGCAAGGTTCTGACAACATTCAGGGGCCGAGAAACTGTACCACATCTTCCGGACACCTACTTGGGTGCTTCCTCCAAGGATACAGGCGTGGAAGGTGATGGGACAAGCCGGCGAGATTCTCAGCAAGATCCAGATGGACGCAGAGGAGAACTTCTTACCAGAAACGATCGAAAAGTTTCAAGCCGACCCGGAATTCTATCGCGAGTTTGTGAAGAAGGTTGAGGCGGAAGTGAACAACTCTTTCCCAATCGTGAGTAGAGAATCATTGACACTGACGTCTCGCGGAAGATTGCTAATGTATAACCCTTCAGGTCCTCACGCAGAGCCCCGTCCAAGCCTTTGCCCGAGCAAAGGTTACGGAATACATGACATTCATGCTCGGAGGGAACCAGGATCTCTGCAAGGCGTTAATCCCAGACTTCCCGCTCGGGTGCAGGAGATTGACGCCCGGCCACGGCTACCTCCAAGCTCTGACAAAACCCAACGTCGAAGTCCGGAGATCCGAGATCAAGCGGTTCGTGCCGGAGGGCATCGAGCTCGAATCGGGGGAGGTCCTGAAAGTCGACGCCATTGTCTGCGCCACGGGCTTCAACACATCGTTCTGCCCACGCTTCCCAATCGTCGGCCGCGACGGGAACCTGCAGGAGAGGTGGCAGAAGGAAACGCCCAAGGCGTATCTGTCATGTGCCGTGGCCGGGCTGCCAAACTACTTCGGTGCGTCATCCCCCTTTTTCCCTCTCCCTTTCCCACCTCGCCAAACGCACCCCCAAGCTAACATCACGACTCGGCGCAGTATTCCTCGGCCCCAACGCCCCCATTGGACACGGCAGCGTCTTTACGCTCAGCGAGCACATTGCAAAGTACATCACGACGGTCATCAAGAAGTGCCAAACCGAGTCGGTCAAGGCGATCGCGCCGTCGCAGGCGGCGGTCGATGACTTCTTCGAGCACATCACGGCCTTCATGCCGCGCACGGCGTGGGCGGCACCCGGCGGGCGCTCGTGGTTCAAGAACGGGAGGGCGGAGGGACCCGTCACGGCGCTGCACCCGGGCAGCCGCATTCACTTCTTCCACATGCTGGAGCGGTTCCGGGGCGAGGACTGGGAGTATGTGTACCTGGAGGGGGGGAATCGGTTCGGGTACTTGGGGAATGGATTCTCGACCAAGGAGCTGGACCCCCAGGGAGATTCGACTTGGTATCTTGACGAGGAGGCGGTTGTGCGGTGAGAAGTGGTGGGGTGGATTGGCGTTGGCGGAGAAAAGACCAGCTTGGGGCGCTCCGACTAGGAATTCGAGAGTGTTAAAATGTTCGGGGCATTCATTTTTATCACCGAATTCCCATGTACAGTTGTCTGTTGACATCTACAAACCGATAAATTCATACGACTGAATCTGAACAACTCAACTGACTGTTGGCTCTTTTTGACTGTCGGGTCGGCGCGGGGGAGGGAGTTGGTGATCGGGCCGGTCGAGATCTCCAAGCATGAGGTGAGCTTGGATTGATCCGCAATGGAAGCAACAAGGCCCCCGCCGCATCTTGAGGTGACAGGGGGGTTTGCACTGGCCTTCGATTCGCGGACCCCGGCCCGCAGGGCTCCCGCCAGGTCCGCCCCGCTCACATCCACACATCAGGCGGCATGGCCCGGCCCAACCTCACCAACACTCCCGACCCAGCACAACCCGAACAACTCAACACAGCCACACCACCCGGTCACCAACGGCAGGTTTCGTCTCAGCCTTGGGACGCATTGCAACCTGATACGAAAAGTGGCCTGACACGACAGGAAAGAGGGAGAAAGTACCAGCATGGTCCCTTTGCTCCCGATAGGTGCTCCCGAGCTGCGCGGAGGCTCCCCAGCCTGAGATGATGGCGCATGCAGGGGTTTTTTGTTTCAACAGCCGCGCGCAGGACTTGCAGCTCCTGACTTGGCTTGCGAGCTGCTAGCGTCCTATCTGGATCCATGCACCCGCCAGCCAGCCCACCAGGCCCGACCGCCTTGACGGCAGCAAGAGAGTTGATGAAGGGCTCTGTCACTTCTCCCCTGGCGCGATGCGACTCTCCACATTCGCCCAACGAGATCGTGTGTCCCGCCCCATCCACCCTGGGAGAGAGATTGCCGATTGGACGGCAACTCAGCGCCAGCCCAGCGCCTTGCTGCATGTCTGCAACGAGCCCGGGATCTGACTGGATCAACAAGCCAAAGATGGACATGCAGTGCATGCCCCGCCGGGATGCCTGCATGGTAGCCAAAAACGACCCCTGGCGCTTGTCATCCGTCTTGTCATCCGTCTTGTCCATCCAGCAGCCGTCTTGGATCCAGCATGGCCGCCTCCATGCCTCACGCCCATGGCCGCCCTCGTTCGGTATATCCCGGCCGCAGCGCCCATCCGCTCGGGACGGTAGACATCCTAGTCCATCACCCAAGATCCCTTGGCGGCTTCCATCCACCGAGTGCGCTTGTCAAGTCGTGGTTTGCCCAAGAGCCTTGCTCTCGCTCGTTTGCTCCTTGAAACGTGACGGCCATGTCATCTGAGGAGTCTGAGGACATCAATGAAGGTTTCAACCTTCTTTCCCTTGGTGAGTTGCTGCAATTGCCGAGTTCGCCTGGGGCTTTGGCTAATCCAGCGTAGATGGAGGGGGTGTTCGGGGTGTCACGTCGCTCGTCATCCTGGACAGGATCATGAACGAGATCAAGGATCTGTACGACCTCCCCGAAGTCCCTAAACCCTGCGACTTCTTCCACATGATTGGCGGTACCAGCACCGGAGGGTAAGCGGACATCTCGAACGGACCGTTGCAGAGTTGGCCGATAGCGATAGCTGACTTGCCGGCCTTAGCCTCATTGCGATTCTGCTTGGAAGGCTGCGGATGTCGACCAAAGAGGCCCTGGAGGCGTACGACAAATGTTCAGCCAGAATCTTTGCGCTGAAAAACCGAAAGCCGTGGAGTATGTCGGCGAAGTTTCGAGCCACTGCCCTTCAAGAAGTCGTGCAAGAAATCGTCAAAGAACACGGCATGGGAGAACGCATGCGGGACATCGAGCCACGCAAGAAAGGAAAGGTCGTCGTCTGTGTCGTTCCCGCAGACAACATTGTGGCGGCCCATGTTGTGCGCTCATTCAACGGGGATCACGGCAGTCGGCTCGATTGGAAACCCCCTGAGCCTGCATCTGAGCCTGCTGCCGAGCCTGCCTCCGGGTGGTTTGCTTCCAGGCTTGCTTCCAGGCTTGCCCCCATGTTTACCTCCAAGCCTTCCGAAATTGCCTCCAAGCCTATTTCGGAGCTTGACGAAAGTTGGGACGACAATTGGGACAAGGACGTCCTGATTTGGGAGGCTGCCAGGGCCACCACTGCAGCTTCGTCATATTTCAAGCCCCAGAAACTGGGCACGCCGGCGAGAGCATACATTGACGCGGCCCTCGTTCTTAACAACCCCTTGGAATCCGTCATCGACCAAGCAATTGAGGAGTTTGGGTCCGGGAAACGGCTGGGATGTGTGGTCAGCATCGGCACCGGCACTCGGGATGTCCAGCTGCTAGTCCCGAGTGGTTGGCGACGCATGATACACGGTCCCGGGTATTACCCCAGCCTTATCAATCTGATGAAGAACACCCTCACCGACACCGAGAAGGCCCATCGGAAACAGCTCGCAAAGCTGGACGGATTCCCGGGCGCGTATTACCGCTTCAATGTTCCTGACGCCGCCGAGCGCGTCAAACTGTACCACTACAAGCAAATCCCACTCCTCAAGGATATGACCGCCGAATACCTCGGACAGCCAAATGTTGCCACGAAAATACGCCAGGTTGCTGAGGGGCTCAAAGACGGCGTGTTTAGCCATCGTCTTGCCCTTGGTCACATCTCTACTTGTATGGGGATATCCGGCCTCTTACTGTACCTGGCTCGTGCAACTGGAGTCGCTAACTGAGACTAGCCAAACTGGACGTGCACCAGATCGTTCCGTCAAAGACTCAAGCCCACTCAATGGGGAGCGCAAGCCCCTACTTTACCGGAAGGCAAGACATCCTGGAGAAGCTCGATTCCTTCTTCCCCCGACGGGAGACTGTAGGACCCCGACGAGAGTTTTTGTTACACGGCATGGGCGGTGTTGGGAAGACGGATATTGCCTTGAAATTCTCGGAAGTCTTCGTTGACAGGTACGTCTCTTTCCCGCATCACCGTTTCTGCTCAGTGCAGCTCACAGTATGTTAGATTCCCATACGTCTTCTACATCGACGGGTCGAAGGCTGGCACCGTTGACCAAAGTTATGCCGATATTGCCAGGCAACACGGGCTTGGGGAATCGCCCAATCCCGAGGCAATGAAGCACCTCGCCCTGCGCTGGATTGAGCGTCTGACTCAGGAATGGCTTATGATCTTCGACGACTGCGCCCTCGGCGATCGGGAAGCTCAACTTCCAGGCAGAGCCAAGGGGAACATCATCTACACGTCTCGCTCTTTGGAGCTGGGGCCCACCCTTCCCCACGACTGCGTGGCGGAAGTCACTCCGTTCACCGAGGCTGAGGCGGTCGCGTGTCTTTTGAGGGTGTCTGGCCGCCAAATCACTTCTGCAGATGTGGAAGAGATGCAGTCAGCCACGGCCATCGTCCGTGAGCTAGGTGCCTTGCCGCTCGCCATCAACCAAGCGGCAACATCCATCCGGCTTCTGAACTTGTCATGGCACGCCGAACTCCAACAAATCATTGAGCAAAAGGTTCGCATACGCTTCGACCCTCGTTTCCAAAACACAGAAGTTGAGAACCAAACAGTCTACGCTACCCTAGAGCTCACCTACGGAGCCATCAAGGCCCGCAGGACACGAGAGGGGAGGAATGGCCTGGGCCGGGGTGCAGTCATGGCTCTGAAGGTACTGGGAATGCTCTCATTCTATCATCACCACGCGATCCCGGCAGCGGAAATCATGCATCGGGCAGCTAAGCAAAGGGCTCAACGCGGCGCTCACCAGGTTGCACCGTTGAGCGAGCTTATGAAGCCTCATGACATGGATATTGAGCGGATGTTCAGGCTCGATGCCGATGGAAATTGGGACCAGCATTGCTTCGGCGTGGGAATTTCTATTTTGGAGTCATTTAATCTCGTCAAGCTGAGTCATGGCCGACGCACGATCTCGATGCATGTTCTGATTCATAGCTGGGCACGGCATCGATTGACCAAAAGGGAAAACCGCCGTTACGGCGACCTTGCCAGGATCATCATCACCGAAGCGATCGTGGTGTCGCGGACATGGACGGACACAGCCTTCACTCGCAGCCTGGGTCCGCATATCGCCTCCAGTCATGGAAGGGACTCGCTCCTGTCTTCCTCCCGGGGGTACTTGGCCTCTTTACATGTCAAGATGGGCTGGTTTTTCCACCTAAACAAGGACTTTGCACAGGCCGAACAGGCGTTTTTGTTTGCCTTGCATATCTGGCGGGTGGAGTTGGGCGACAGTGTGTGCGCAACCGGGACTTTGGAGATGCTAGCCTCGCTCTACCATGAGATGGGGCGTTTGGAAGACGCCAAAGATGCGTACCTGGAGTTGATTGAAGGGATACATGGGAGACTCAAAGCTATCGAGGCTGCTGCGGTTGAGGCAGGAGAACAACTTGAACCCGGGCTTCGCAGGAATGGTTCCTCTGTACCCCTCGCAGGGTATATGCGGCAGGCGCTTGGTGGAAAGCTATCGAGCCGTCTCTCGCTACTTTTCTCCACTCGGCCTCTTGGAGGAGGTGACGCGTCAAAAGGCAAGAGTGCATCCGGGTCCGATGGACCGAGCATGCCACACAAGTCGAAGGGTCCGGAGGCCGAAGCTGACGACGCGGCGGACGACGTCGATGTCGAGGATCTATGGGTCGAAGAACGCTTCTACCGTGTGGACCTTGCGAGAGTGTACCTGGATCAGGGCAAAAACGAGTTGGGCCAACGCATGCTTATCAACGCCCTCCGGTTTCTTGAGGAACAAGGCAGGATTTCAAACCTCAACGCAGACTTCCTGAGGCTGGAGAATGAGGTGAAGGCTCTGACGGAGCCCGCAAACCTCGAGTACTGGACCAAACGCGCCCACCAGATGTTCGACCTCATCAATGCAGAAAAAGAGCTGTTCGGCCCAGAAGGCTCGCGGTTTTTTAAAAGCGAAGGATATCTCCAGTTCACCGTTGCTCACGCCAATTGCTTTCTGAAGAACCGCATGTGGGATAAGGCGTACAAGATCTACCATGCCGCCTGCGTCATGTTTGACGAGACCGTAGGTCCTTGCGATAAGAGGACGCTCGAGATTATACGCCGCATGGTCGACTGTCTGGTAGAGGAAAACCAGTGTGAACGGGCTGTGGCACTTGCGAGAGATTGCGTCCAACGGGCAGAGCAGTGCTACGGAAAGTACCACCAGGAAACGGTAATGGCATTGGAGAAGCTCTCTGAGGCTCTTTACTTTGAGGGTCTGGAAGAGACGGAAGAGCAAAAAGAAGTTTTGCGTGAGGCTTTTGTGAGAGCGGAGGAGTGTCTTGGGCCCAAGAACATGACGAGGTTGCGGGTCCAGGTAATGATGAGAGCGTCAATCTTGGGGGGCAATAGGCCGGCACGAGATGCGCAGCGGGGAACAGACACGGGGTGTCGTGATTTCGCCTGTGCATGGGAAGCGTCTTGGAAAAGGTCCAAGGCGAGACTCGACCGTCTGAAAGCCGAGATGGGGCCCCGTCACATCCTAGTCAGGCGTTTTGCACTCTATGTCGGTGATGGCCCGTCAAAGACGCCGGAGGAATGGCTTGGGAGAGTGCGTGCTTGCTGGGGACCCAACAGCTCAAGGATGAAGAATGCCCAGAAGGAAGTTGACAAGCTAAGAACCGGTACGTTGGCTCAGAGTTTATGGGGTTACGACGAAGTCTCTGGTAGTTCTGGTGGCCAGTCTCATCTCGGCCTTTGTACGAGCTGTGAACCAGCCCACGCTGAAGGGTCAAAGGCACGGGAAGCTCCGGGAAACGGGACCCCAGGGGGCAGCACGATTCTTCCTGACAGTCGAGGAGGCGAGACTGAAGAGGCGGAGGCTCCGTTGGCCTCGGATTCTGGTGAGGCAGTGGCGCCAGGTGAGGAACCCGAGAGGTCCTCACAGTTTCCCAATGACTTCGGGAAGAACGAGCCATGGATGTACATGTGCGGCTTTTACTAGATTCACTGTTGGAGGACCAATTTGTTGCGAAATGATACTCCGCAGAGCCGGCTTGGGTCGTCTGTCGGTAGTACATGTGCCCCTGTTACCATTCCCCAAATAACAGCCAAAGCCATGGCCAGTTTCACGCAGCGGCAGCAAGCCTTTGGGAAGCCGTCTCTTCAAGCCACTCTCTGCCATCCATGATGGACACACATGCAGCACTAGACGCCACCCGGAGGCACCTCCTGTGTATGTTTCTGGTCGCTCCTTCAAAGTACGGTCTGGACCAGGTGTGCATATATCGTACTTAACCGCGATCCTGTCATTGCGCCAAAATATGCAGGGGAGCGAGTTTTGGCGGTTAATCACAGCAGCTGGGCGCTTACACTGCAGCCTGACCGGGAGGCGCAGCCCCCCGTCTCCAGACGAGCTGAACCAGACGTCCAAGTTGATGTGCATTCCTCGCATACTTCAACGTCCCCAACTCCCCAGCAGCAACGATGACTTGATTCAAACGCAAAAGGGCGAGCCACATTTGCCGTCGCCGTTGTGCTGTGATTGAATACCAGCAATGCCGCCCGCCAAGGATGAAGCTGAGGCGATCAACCTCCTGTCCCTTGGTGAGTGCCTCGCCGAGCCCCATCTCTCGTCTGTATCGTAACATGGCCCGTGGCTAAATCCAGACCAGACGGCGGGGGTGTCCGAGGGGTGTCCTCTCTTCTCATCTTGCATGAGATCATGCTTCAGATCAAGGAGGCTCGTGGCCTGGAGATAATTCCCAAACCATGCGAATACTTCCACATGATCGCAGGGACCAGCACGGGAGGGTGAGTTCGAGCTCGATGCCCACTCGTGGCCAGCATCGTATAGAGCGTTTGCTGATCCTGACTAGCCTGATCGCAATTATGCTTGGGAGACTTCGCATGTCCACAGAAGAGGCTCTGCAGGAATACAACCGGTGCGCCGGGAACGTCTTCTCGCTCCGGAACTTTAAGTGGACCACCCTGACCGAGAAGTTCCGGGCTACCGCTCTCAAGGATGCTGTCGAGGACCTCGTTCGACGCCGCAACATGGGCGAATACCTAATGGAGGATGGCCCCAAACATGATGCCAAGGGCCAGTGTTTTGTGTGTGTTATGCCTGCGGACCGGGTCGGGGAACCTCGCCGCCTCGCATCCTTCCTCACCAACGACAAGCTGTCCCAGAACGATCTCAAGATTTGGGAGGCCGCGCGCGCTACCACAGCCGCTTCGTACTATTTCAAGCCGATGCCGCTTACGATCGGGAAATGCCTCACCGAAGAATACATCGATGCCGCCATCGGGTGCAACAACCCCGTCGAATATCTCCTCCATGAAGCAGCGAACCGGATTGGTACTGCTCGGCGACTCGGCTGTGTACTTAGCATCGGCACAGGAACGCGCCCAGTCAAGATTGAGAGGGCATCAACTGGGCTGAGGAACCTTATGCACACGCCCAAGTTCGGCAAAGCACTGATTGGAACGCTGAAAAACACTGCAACCAGCGGCGGCGGCGAAGAGACGCACCGCCGCGTCCTGGCCAGACTCGCGGACTACCCAGACTCGTATTTTCGGTTCAATGTCCCCAACGCTGCTGATCTGGTGGGGTTGGATGAATATCGCAAGTTGAAGAGCTTGGAGACCGCCACAGAGGGCTATGTGTCCGAGCCCCTCGTTGCAACCCAGGTCCTGAAGGCTGCGTCGGTCCTAGCCCGCAACTCATCTGAACACGGAATGACGGTTGGCCTTGCAGGTAAGAAAGAAGCCTCCAAGCGCTCACCCTTTGCACACTTCTAGGGTTGGCTTGGCCACATTCTGACGCAGGAGAGTAGCCGGCATGGACAAAGACCAGGTCATCTTGACCACACAGGAAGCTCGGCCACCGGGCGATATTAGCCGTTTCTTTACGGCTAGGGATGACATACTGGACAGATTGGACGCCTGTTTTTCACCACGCGACACCAGAGGCAAGCCCCGGCGAGAGTTTCTCTTGTATGGCATGGGGGGCGTTGGGAAGACGCAAATTGCTTTGAAGGCTGCAGACCAGCTTGAGGACCGGTATGTTGCCCCTTTACTCCAAACTCAAGATGAGCCAGTTTTTAACAGACGGTTACGACCCCTAGGTTTGAATATTTCTTCCACGTCGACGGAACCTCTCCCGTGACGGTGAATCAGAGCTATGCCAACATCTGCCAGCAATATTGCGACGGATATCGCCAACCAGGACCCATGGCGCGAGTAGCCGTTGAGGAGATGAAAGCTGTTGCCCTGAAATGGATGGAGGGCTTGACCGACGAGTGGCTCATGTTATACGACAACCACCCTGAGAGAGATCGTTTGGAGCCTGTCCTTCCTCGCCGAAACTCAGGCAATGTCATCTATACTTGCCGATCCAAGGGGCCCCTGACAGACCTCCTCGCTGAGTGCGCATGTGAAGTCAAGCCGCTCGCGGAAGACGATGCCATCAAGCTTCTGCTGAAGGTTGCCGGCCGTGAGCACCTGGGGTTGGACAAGGAGGAGATCAGCGCAGCCCAAAAGACGGTCGCTGAGGTTGGCTATTTGCCTCTTGCCGTTGACAACATTGGGGCCTACCTTAGGACTGGCAGCTGCTCTGCTCTCACATACCTACAGAGATTCCGCGGCCTGCAGGCTAGGCCCGAGCTACTTAGAAAACCAAACGCTGATGGATCTTCTCCGGCACGTCCGGCTCTCTACAACGCGTTCGATCTTTCATATGATGCCATTGCCGGGGTCAGGAGGCGTGAAGGGGCTGGCATACGCGGGACGGCTGCAGAATGCGCGCTGCGCCTGCTGAACCTGCTCTGCTTCTACCACAATGAAGAGATCCCCATCCGCATGATTAAGTGTGCGGCTGAGGAACGGGCGAGCATCAGGGCGGATAGTGTGTATCCTTTCTGCGACCTTGTGGACGACTCGTTCATGGACCCAAGTTTTCTTCTGACCGTCACCGTTCCGGATGGTGGTTGGAACCCGACGCCCTTCCGCTTGGGCGTGCAGATGCTCGAACAGTTTTCCCTCATCAAGTTGTCATCGACACGAAACACGCTCTCAATGCACGTGCTCGTCCAAGCCTGGGCTCAAGAGAAAATGGTCGAGAGTACTCGATGCCAGCAAGCTCTGGTAGCCCGAATCGTGCTCATCGAATCGGTCAAGCTGGGCGCCGACAAGTTCGAGCAGGCATGGTCGCGGGCATTGACACCCCATATCGACGCCTGCATGTCCCACGAGGCCACCTCCATCACGGATGATGCTTACCAGGCTGCTCTAAACTTCAAACTAGGCTGGTTCTATAAGCATCAGAAGCAGTTTCCCGACGCGGTCGAGTACTTGACCAACGCTGTTCGCCTTTGGAAGCTAGAAACCGGCCCTGAGAGCGGGTCGACAACCCTTGGCCTCAGCGTTCTAGGGCAGGTTTACCACGAGATGGGCCGCATAGGAGATGCCAAGCTTATATATTTCGAAACACTCAGCAGGTTGTCGTTACGTCTTGATGTGCATAACGCCAATTCCGAAGCCCGTAACGCACAGGAGTCGCGTGCTACGGAGCGGGCCAGACGACGGGTCCGACGTCTAAGGATGGCCCGCCTTGCTTCTTTCTCTGAAACTATCGGGAGATCTAAGGGCAAGAAGGCTGACAGAGGAATGGAACAGGCTGAGAGGTGCCAGCCTCTCCCTGAGCGGGGCTCGCTTGAATCCGTGACTGGCCAAGCCGGTCCTACTCAGGCTGTGACAGATCCAAAAGACCAGAGGGCCCAGGACTTTCAGGCTGTCCTCGACGGGCTTTTCACCGAGGAGGAGACCTCTGAAGAATGGCGGCGCGAGGTAGCCGGAATCCATGCCGATCTGGCAAGGGTCTTCTTCGACGAGGGGAAATCCGAGCTGGGCAGCTTGTACCTCTCCGAGGCCATAGAGGAAGGGAAAATCGATGATGGTTTCGACATAGAAATCCAGGCCTGGGAGGATGAGTTAAAATGGCGCTCAAAGAACACAGACGTCGGTTACTGGAAGAGACGCCTGGCAGTCCTGGAAGAGGGCCTCTCGCAAGAAGAGCTACGGGAGCTCGTGGGCTTCAATGGCGACTTCGTTTTGCTGATGGGGCTTGCCAACACATACATGAAGCACAACCTTTGGGAGGCGGCCTATGAGATTTACGAGGATAGGCTGCGCCGCGCCCCGGAGTTCTATGGGCCTGGCGATCGCAAGACGCTCGACTTGATGCGCTTCATGGCAATGTGCCAAACACGGCGGGGGTTCTTTGAGGACGGCGAGAGGCTCGCAAGAACTGCACTGGAGAGGTCGAGGGCATTTTATGGAAATTGGCACTTCCAAACTGCCAACTGTTTGTACACGCTCGTCGATGTCTTGTTTCATACGGCCTTGGACGTGGGGCCAGGGTCGGAATATCGGACCATCTTGCAAGAGGCCTACGACTCAGTCAGGC